>Ga0209909_100505_pt1 | contig 18707 bp, 18 predicted proteins | sample FECB22metaG_FD_188302 | JGI IMG/M metagenome (GOLD analysis project Ga0209909, IMG submission 188302) | Cyanobacterial communities from the Joint Genome Institute, California, USA - FECB-22 (SPAdes) (version 3) | ecosystem: Environmental > Aquatic > Thermal springs > Hot (42-90C) > Microbial mats... | reverse complement strand
TCGGGCCCGGTCGCGGAGCCGGCCGCGACCGCCCGTCCGGCGCCACCGCCCGGGAGCGACGAGCGGTTCGCCGCCGCACCGGGAGCGGCCCCACCGCCGGCGCCGGACCGCGCGCCGCTCGACGCGATGGGGCTCCTCGCCGAGGACATCCGTGCCGCCCTGTCACGCCGGGAGCCTGGCCACGTGGCGTCGGGGCCCTACCGGACGACGCCGCTGCCAGACAGCCGGGCAGGTCACGATCCGCAGCTCGAGGTGCGCGGACCGCAGGTCCAGGATCAGCACGGGTTCGCGCCCGGGGGACAGGCGCCTGCCCTTGGCGAGCCATCCGTTCCGGTCCGCGCCGAGCCGCTGCCGCCGCGATCGGCATCGGTCTGGCCGAGCTCGCTGGCCGCCGGTCTGGCAAGAGCGGATCTTGTCGCCGGCCCGCACGAGGAAGCCGGCGAGGCGCAGTCGGACGGAGCGCAGGAACGGGGCGAGCCGGCTGGTCTGCGGCGGGATCAGAGCTTGTAGGCCATCCGCACGCTGCCCCAGTGGCGGCCTGCGACGATGATCGGCGCATCGACCTCCTTCATCATCACGACGGTGCCGTTGCCCATGTCGCGGGCATAGGACTGGACGAGATGCGGCCGGATGTTGCGTGCCGCCGACAGGCCGGCACGGTCGTCGAAGATCCGCCGGTTGCGGGCGTTCGCCGCATTCCAAGCGACCTCGCCGGGCCGCTGCGGCTTCGAATACACCAGGTTGTGGACCGGCAGGTAGCCATTGCGGTCAACGCAGGCGCAGAAGACCATCCGTGGATCCGAGTTCAGCGCCTCCTCCTGGATCGGAGGCAGCAGGCGGTCGAATTCGGCCAGATAGGCGGTTGAGAACTGCTGCGGGTCGGTTCCCGGGATTGGCCGGTAGTTCGTGTCGAAGACCGCTTCCATCGTCAGCCTGCCCTCGGCGATCGCCGCCTCGATCGCAGCGGCGACGCGGCGCGCCACATCGCGGGCCCGCGTGATATACGCAGCATGGCCGGACTGGATCGCCTGCACGGTCTGCGCAAGTTTCGCTGCCACCGCAGGGTCCGGCTCGGACAGCGCAAGGCTGATGCCGAACCGGCTCGAGCGCGTCACCTTCGCCTCGATGCTGCCGATCCCCTCGAGCGTGACGGTCATCGTCCGCCCCGGCGCCGGAGCCCAGTCGGCAAGCGGCTTCAGCGTCACCGCTGCCTCGGACAGGTCAAGCGTCGTGGTCACATGGCGCGCATCCCCAACGCGGATCTCCGCCCCCATCTCGATCGGCAGATGGTCGAAGACTCGTCCGTCGCCACGGTGAGACTGGCGCAACAGCATGGCGAACCGGTCGTCCAATCGCTCGACCACCCCGTTGAGACCGGTGCAACCCTGTCGCGCCACGCCGCCGAGCTCGACCGCTCGCGCCGTCGACCGGTCGATCTCGGCGACATGGCCGGCGACGTCAGCGACGAAGGCGGCCGTCTTGCGCGCGGAATCGCCGACATGGGCGGAAGCCTTGACCTGCTGGTCGACGGATGCGGCAACGTCGGAGAACACCGGACCGAGACGGCCGATGATCTCGGTGATGCGGTCGAGCGCGGTCACGCTGCCTTCGGCGGCGGCCTGCAGATCGGCGACCTTGCGGGCGATCTCCTCGGTCGCCTTCTGCGTCTGCTGCGACAGCGACTTCACCTCGTTGGCGACGACGGCGAAGCCGCGGCCCGCCTCGCCGGCACGGGCGGCCTCGATGGTCGCGTTGAGGGCCAGCAGGTTGGTCTGCTTGGCGATCGCCGCGATCAGCTGGACGACCTCGTCAATCTCGAGGCTGGACCGCTTCAGGCTGGCGACGCTTTCCCCGGCGTCGCCCGCCAGGGTGGCGGCGCTGTCGGACAGGCGCGCGGTGTCGGCGACACGGTCGCCGATCGCGGCGGTCGCGCTGGAGATGTCGCCGACCGCACGGGCCAGTTCCTCGGTGAAGGTCGTGGCGTCCTCGGCCATGCGGGCCAGCGACGAGGTCTGGCCGCGCACCTCCTCGATGAGCTCGATCTTGTCGGAGACCTGCGACTGCAACGTGGCGGCCATGTCGACGACCTCGCGCAGCGCCACCGCAATGTCGGCCTCGGTCAGGGCGACGGTCGCGGAGAAATCCGGCTCGGCCGCAGCAACCTCTGCCGGCGGCGGGTCGGCAGCGACCGGCAGGTCGGTGACAGGCGGCGCGTCCTTCTTCAGCAGGCTTCTAAGCGGCAATTCCTTACCCCCGGGCAAAGGTTTCGGTGTTGTTGTCGCGCACACGGCCAGCAACCGACAATTAGGTCAGTTTCCTTGAACATGTGTTAACCAGCTGCTTTGAATTCGGGGTGGACAATCCTGTCCGACGACATGTCAGTAGAACACGCGTTCGGACGGCTGCCACAGCAATCGATCTGATCATCTGGCCAGCCATGGGCGACCAATAGAACTTTAGTCGAATCGCGCCAGCTGCCGGAGCCAATAGTTCAGACACGCTGGATATGGTGCGCAGCATCGTAACCGGACACGGACGACGCCACACGACCGTCGTGGCGAGCAAGGTGTGAACAGGGCCATGAATCTCATCGAAGAGCTGCAGAGCATGCAGCGTCAGATCGATCCTGCCAGGCGCCGGCAGATGCTGAGCGCGTTTGCGGACCTGTTCTTCGAAAGCGCGGAACACTACAGCGATCGCCTGCTGATCCAGTACAGCGACGTCCTCGCCGACCTTCTCCAGCGTGTCGATCCCGAGACGCGGGCGGAGATCGCCGAGCGCATCGCCGACGCCCCCCATGCGAGCCAGGCGTTGCACCTGTTCCTTGCCCAGGCGGAGCTCGATGTCGCGGCACCGGTGCTGCGGCGGTCGCGTGTGCTCGGCGACGAGGCGCTGGTCCAGATCGCCACCAACAAGAGCGAAGGCCACCGCCTCGCCATCGCCATGCGCGAACATCTCAGCGAGACGGTCACCGACGTGCTGGTGGAATTCGGCGAACCGACGGTGCTGCAGGCGGTGACGCTCAATCTCGGCGCGGAGATCTCCGAGTTTTCGTTCGGCCGTCTGGCCGAGTTCGCGGAGAAGGACGAGGGCCTGCTCGATGCGATGTCGCAGCGTCCCGACCTGCCCGGCGCAGCAGCTGACCGCATCCTGCGACTGCTCCCTGCCGAAGCGCGATCGCGGCTAGCGACGCTGCTCGCGGCCGATCGGGAGTCGGTGCGCCCGCTGCTGTCGCAGGCGGCTTGGGTGGCGCGCCAGCAGCGGCTCGACCGCGCTCTGGAACGGCTCGAGGCGAAGGGTCTGATCCGCCAGATCGATGAGGGCGAACTGCCCCGCGACGTCGTCGTAAAGTGGCTGGCGGGGAAGGATCGTGTGCTCGATCTGGCGCTCGTCTTCGCGGAACTCGCCGAGTTCCGCGAATCCGTCATGACCTCCTGCCTGCTGAAGGCGGACAATGGTCCGCTCGTCGTCCTCATGCGCTCCCTCGACCTCTCCGAGGATGCCGTGCGCTCCGTTGCCGTGATGCGGTGCCGGCGGCTGTCGCTGCCGCTTTGCGAACGCGACCAGCTGCTCGCCCGCTGGCACGCGATCCAGCCGGAGACTGCCAAGCGGGCAATGCGCTTCACCCGCCTGCGCGCATCGCACGGCGCCGCTGCCGCCGCCTGAGCGCCGCACCGGTCGCTGCCGCCGCGCCGGACACCGACCATTGCCCGAGTTGCGTCGGATGGATCGGCCTGTCGCATAGCCCCAAGCGGGCCGACGCGCGGGCGATTGCCGCGCCCGCGTCGGAGGTTGCCGGCGACCGGCGCATGTGGCGGAGTGGTGCAGGCGCATGCTAGGTAGCGCCCAGTCGAACGACACGGCAGGACATTTGGAGGCACCGATGCGACTGAAGGATCCGACCCTTCTCAGGACACAGTGTTTCGTGAACGGCGAGTGGATCGGGTCCGGCGGGATCGCCGTCACCAACCCGGCCAATGGCGAGGAGATCGCCAGGGTGCCGAACTTCGGCGCCGAGGAGACCCGCCAGGCGATCGAGCACGCTCAGGCCGCGTTCGGCCCATGGGCGGCCAGGACCGGCAAGGAGCGGGCGAAGATCCTGCGCCGCTGGTTCGACCTGATCATCGAGAACAAGGACGATATCGCGATGATCATGACCAGCGAGCAGGGCAAGCCTCTGGCCGAGGCCGCCGGCGAGGTCGACTACGCGGCCTCGTTCGTCGAATTCTTCGCCGAGGAGGCAAAGCGCATCTACGGCGACGTGATTCCGAGCCATCGCGCCGATGCGCGCATCGTCGTGGTCAAGCAGCCGGCCGGCGTCGTCGCCGCGATCACGCCATGGAACTTCCCCGCCGCGATGATCACCCGCAAGGTCGGCCCGGCGCTCGCCGCCGGCTGCACCGTGGTCTGCAAGCCGGCCGGCGAGACGCCGCTGACAGCGCTGGCACTGGCAGAGCTCGGCGCCCGCGCCGGCATTCCCGCTGGCGTGCTCAACATCGTCACCGGCAAGGCCTCGGCGATCGGCAGCGAAATGACGTCGAACCCGCTCGTCAAGGTGCTGACGTTCACCGGATCGACCGCGATCGGCAAGATCCTGATCGAGCAGTGCGCCAAGACGGTCAAGCGCGTCGGCATGGAGCTCGGCGGCAACGCGCCGTTCATCGTCTTTGACGACGCCGATCTCGACAAGGCGGTACAGGGCGCCATCGCCTCGAAGTTCCGCAATGCCGGCCAGACCTGTGTCTGCGCCAACCGGATCTACGTGCAGTCGGGGGTCTACGACATCTTCGCCGAAAGGCTCGCCAGCGAGGTGCTGAAGATGAAGGTCGGCGACGGCACCGAGGTCGGCGTCGTGCAGGGGCCGCTGATCAATGCCGCGGCGGTGGAGAAGGTCGAGGAGCACGTGCAGAACGCGGTCGCGCTCGGCGCTGAGGTCGTCGTCGGCGGCAAGCGGCACGCGCGCGGCGGCAACTTCTACGAACCCACCGTACTCAAGAACGTCACGACCAGGATGCTGATTACCCGCGAGGAGACCTTCGGCCCTGTCGCGCCGTTGTATCGCTTCGAGACGGAGGAGGAGGTGATACGCCTCGCCAACGATACCGAATTCGGGCTTGCGGCCTATTTCTACAGCCGCGACGTCGGCCGCTGCTGGCGGGTCGCCGAGGCGCTCGAGTACGGCATCGTCGGCATCAACGAGGGGCTGATCTCGACCGAGGTCGCACCGTTCGGCGGCGTCAAGGAATCGGGCCTTGGCCGCGAGGGGTCGCATTACGGCATCGAGGAGTTCGTCGAGATCAAGTACATGCTGATGGGCGGGCTTGCCAGATAGAGGCCCCGTCATGGTGACGACCTCCTCGCCGGACGCCCTGAAGCGCCTCGCAGCCGAGCGCGCCCTCGACTTCGTCGATTCCGGCATGCGTCTCGGTCTCGGCAGCGGGTCGACCGCAGCGCATTTCGTCGCGGCCCTGGGGGCGAAGGTCCGCGCCGGCGGCCTCGATGTGGTCGGTGTGCCGACGTCGGAATCGACCCGTCGGCTTGCCGTCGAACATGGCGTGCCGCTGACGACCCTCGAGGAGACGCCCGAGCTCGACCTGACGGTCGATGGCGCCGACGAGGTGGACGGGCGGCTGCGACTGATCAAGGGCGGCGGCGGGGCGCTGCTGCGGGAAAAGATCGTTGCGGCCTCCTCCGGCCGGATGATCGTCATCGCCGACCGGTCGAAGCGGGTCGCCCGGCTCGGGCGCTTTCCCCTGCCGGTGGAGGTGGTGCCGTTCGGCCACCCCTCCACTGCCGTCAGGATCGCGCGCGCACTGGCCGGGATCGGCCTGCCGACGGCGATGCGGCTGCGTCAGGGCAGCGGCGACGGCCCCTACCGCACCGACGGCGGCAATCTGATCTACGACTGCGATCTCGGCGAGATCCCGAATCCGGAGACGCTCGACGCGGCGCTGTCGGCAGTGCCGGGCGTCGTCGAACACGGTCTGTTCATCGGCTTGTGCGCCTGCGCGATCATCGCAGGTCCGGACGGCATCGAGCTCCTGGAGAGAGGCTGAGGCCGCAATGGGGGCGTTCGACTACGATCTGTTCGTCATCGGCGCCGGCTCGGGCGGCGTGCGCGCCGCTCGGATCGCCGCTGGCTACGGTGCCCGGGTGGCGATCGCGGAGGAGCATCGCATCGGCGGTACCTGCGTGATCCGCGGCTGCGTGCCGAAGAAGCTGCTGGTCTATGCCAGCCGCTTTCGCGACGAGTTCGAGGACGCCGCCGGCTACGGCTGGAGCGTCGGCGAAACGGCCTTCGACTGGCCGACGCTGATCGCCGCCAAGGACAGGGAAGTCGCCCGCCTGGAGGCCGCCTATCGGCGCAACCTGGAGGCCGCGGGCGTCGAGATCATCGCGGCGCGCGGCGAACTGCGCGGCCCGCATACGGTTCACCTGGCCGGACCGGGCCGCGATGTCACCGCCCGGACGATCCTGATCGCCACCGGGGGGCAGCCCAATCTCGACCGACAACTGCCGGGTATCGAGCATGTCATCACCTCGAACGAGGCGTTCCATCTCGAGCGGCTGCCCGAGAGCATCGTGATCGCCGGCGGCGGCTACATTGCGGTGGAGTTCGCCGGCATCTTCAATGGCCTCGGTGCCCGGACGACGCTGATCTATCGCGGCGAGGAGATCCTGCGCGGCTTCGACGACGATCTGCGCACCGGCCTCCACGCGGCGATGACCGCGCGCGGCATCGAGGTGATCTGCGGCGACGTCTTCTCCCGCATCGAGAAGACGGACACGGGGCTCGTCGGCCATACGCGGCAAGGCAGGGCCCTCGCGGCCGAACAGATCATGTTCGCGATCGGCCGTTCGCCGCGCGTCGAAGGGCTCGGCCTTGACCAGGTCGGCGTCGCGCAGGGCTGGAACGGGGCAATCGTCGTCGACGGGACCGGCAGGACATCGGTCGACAGCATCTATGCGGTCGGCGACGTCACCGACAGGGTGAACCTCACCCCGGTCGCGATCCGCGAAGGCCATGCCTTCGCCGACATCGTCTTCGGCGGCAAGTCGGCCGCCATGTCGTACGACGCCATTGCGACCGCGGTGTTCTCGACCCCGGAGATCGGCACCGTGGGCCTGAGCGAGGCGGAGGCGCGCGAGCGGTGCCGCGCGCTTGACATCTATGTCGCCCGCTTCCGGCCGATGAAGCAGACGATGACCGGCCGCGACGAGCCGGCGATGATGAAGCTCGTCGTCGATGCTCAGTCCGACGTGGTCGTCGGCTGCCATCTGCTCGGCCCGGACGCCGGCGAGCTCATCCAGATCGTCGGCATCCTGGTCAAGCTCGGGGCAACCAAGGCGCAGTTCGACGCGACCGTCGCGGTGCATCCGACGATGGCCGAGGAACTGGTCACGCTGCGTACCCCCGCCCGTCGGTGGCGGGCTGAGGACCCCGCGACCGAACGAGCGCGCACCGCAACCTGAACGCCCGATGAACGGGAGCTTCAGGTCCGGCTCATCCGGACTCCGCTACCTGTCGGCCCAGTCAGCTGGTCCCGCGTACGGAGTATCCCGATGGGCAAGTTCGTGATGTCGCTCGCGCTCCTCATCATGATGGCCGGAACCGCCTTCCTGGTGGCGGCGCCGGTGCTGGTCAAGGCCGAGCATTCGACGCTGCTGTCGCGCGGCGAGACCTGCTTCACGCGCGGCATCGTCTGCCGCTAGCCGCTCACGCTGGCACGGCGGCGGGACGGGGCTGGCGGACCGGAAACCCGAGCGCGGACAGTTCGCCGGCCAGCGCATCGGGGCCGGTGAACCGGATCGTCCGGAATCCGAGTTGGCGGGCGGCCTCGACATTGTCCTCCCGGTCGTCGATGAACAGCATGTCGGCCGGCGCCAGACCGGTCCGCGCGCACAGGACATCGAAGATGCGCGGATCGGGCTTGATGAAGCCGACCTCTCCCGAGACCACCGCCTGATCGAAGTCGCCGAGGAATGGGTAGGCGGCGCACGTCGTCTGCCAGAGCTCGGCGGAGAAGTTGGTCAGCGCATGGACGGCAACGCCGTTGCGCTTCAGGTCGGTCAGGATCTCGACCGTGCCCTCGATCGGGCCGCTGATCGTCTCCAGCCAGCGCTCGTAGAAGGCGGCGATCAGCGCGCTCGAGCCGGGGAACCGCTCCGACAGCGCCGCGACCCCGGCTGCGCAGGATCGTCCGCGATCCTGCTCGGCATGCCACCCGGGCGTCAGCACATGGGTCAGGAACCAGGCGCGCTCCTCGCGATCGGGGATCAGCTTGTCATAGAGATAGGCCGGATTCCAGTCGAGAAGCACGTTCCCCACGTCGAATACGACGGCCCGCGAATGCGTCTGCATGACGGTGCTCCCCTGGATGCTGCGCCGCGAATTTCACGTTGCATAGCACAATCCGGAGTCCTGCAGGAACCCGCGCCGGCTGTCCGGCGGTTTGCCGGCCGGCCGGCGCCGCGGCGAGCCGCGACGGTAGCGGCAACGGCGCGCCGTCGAGGTCCGATCAGGCAGGCGCGCCGTCGGGCGTCCGCCGCTCGCGATCGGAATGGACCTGCATGGTCGGAGAATGCCCTAGTCGTCCAGATAGTCGGCGCAGCGCGGTGCAGGCGCCTCGCCCCACGGCATGATCGGCACCGTCGAGGTCGAATTCTCGGGGCTGCCTTCGATCAGCTTGTCGGTGTAGACGAGGTAGACCAGCACGTTGCGGGTGGTGTCGCAGCCCCGTACGATGCGCATCCGCTTGAAGAACACCGAGCGGCGCTCGGAGAACATCTCCTCGCCCTGCGAGAAGCTGCCCCTGAACGACACCGGACCGATCTGGCGGCAGGCCAGCGAGGCATTCGACAGTTCTTCCGCGACACCAAACAAGCCGCTCAGCCCACCCTTCTCGGGAACGGTGAAATGACAGGCGACTCCTGCCACCTTCGGATCGTCGATCGCATAGGTCGCGAGCTTGTGGTCGGGGGTCAGGAACTTCCAGACGGTGGATTTCTTGAAGATCAGCTCGGGCTCCTGTGCGGCAGCCGGCGATGCGATGCCCAGCATCGTGGCCAACATCGCGGCCAGCAGGCGGACGAGGACGACAGGTGCAGGCATGAACGGTTCTCCGGTTCGCGGCGGCCGACCAGAGATAGGCAGCCAACCCTCTGTCTGCGAGGGGCACGGATCGCGGACGGTCGCCCCCTAGCCCGTCATCTCAGCCCGGCGCGCCGCCGCCACGGCCTGGCGCAGCACGTCCATGTCGCCGACATGGTTGGCGAGGAGCAATACCAGCCTGGCGTTCAACGCCGCGCTCTCCGCTGCCGTCAGATCGCGATGGGCATCGACGAGCAGGTGAAAGGCCGCATCCGGATCGGCGAAGCGGCTGTCGGTCATCAGGTCAGCCATCTGTCATCCCCTTGGCACGGGCGAGCGCCGCCTCGATCCGCGTGCGGTCGTAGCGGCGGAACCGGGCGGCAAGATAGTGGTCGGGGCGAACGAGCCAGCAGCTGCCCGGCGCCGGATCGCAGCGAACCGCGAACAGACCGGTGGCATCGTGCAGGTCGCGCCCGATGCGGAGCAGGCGGACACCCGGCGGCGGCTCCGGTGTGGTCCCGTCATCGGCATGGAGCAAGGTGAAATCGCGCCCAAGCGCATTGAGCAGCCAGACCTGGCGCCCGGCGGCATCGACCATCGGGGCGTCCGGCAGCGGCGCGCCCGGCCGCATCTGGCCGCCGAACGGGTCGGTGTCGGGCGTGGACAGGGTACTGTCGTAGATCGCCGCGGTGTGCAGGCGGCCGGAATTGACCATCCGGCGGGCGAAGCCGTGGTCGCGGGCGAGTTCCAGCACCGCATCGCGCAGCACCTTGTCGCCAGGACTCTTCGGCACGAGGAAGTCGGTGGAGCGGGTCGAATGGGCGATGTTGACGTCGGCGGCCTGGATTCGCTCGCAATCATAGCTGTCGAGCAGGCGCGCCGGCGCCTCACCGCTGACGACGAGGGCGAGCTTCCAGGCCAGATTCTGTGCGTCTTCGATGCCGGAATTGGCGCCGCGCGCGCCGAACGGCGAAACCTGGTGCGCGGCGTCGCCGGCCAGGATCACCCGGCCGTGCACGAATCGCTCGGCGCGACGGCACTGGAACGTGTAGACCGAAACCCAGACGAGATCGTATGGCCGGCCTTCCATCATCCGGTCAAGGCGGGCACGCACCCGCTCCGGCCTGGTCTCCTCGCGCGGATCGGCATCCCAGCCGATCTGGAAGTCGACGCGCCAGACATCGTCGGGCTGCTTGTGGATCAGCGCCGACTGTCCGGAATGGAACGGCGGTTCGAACCAGAACTGACGGATGGCGGGAAGATCAGCCTGCATGCGGATGTCCGCGATCAGGAACTGGTCGCGGAAGGTCTCGCCGACGAAGTCGATGCCGATGAGGTCGCGGATCGTCGATCGTGCGCCGTCGGCCGCAACCAGCCAGTCGGCCGCGATCCGGTAGCGGCCCTCCGGCGTGTCGATGTCGAGACAGGCGCCATCGGCGGTCGATTCGAGGCCAACCACCCGGTTGCGCCAGCGGATGTCGGCGCCGGGCAGCCGTTCCAGCCGTTCGACGAGCAGCTTCTCGAGATAGTATTGCTGCAGGTTTACGAAGGCCGGCATCTTGTGCCCCGGCTCGGGCAGGAGATCGAACCGGTAGACCTCGCGGTCCCGGAAGTGGACCTTGCCGACGTGCCAGCCGACCCCCTTGGCGGCGACCGCCTCGCCGACACCGAGCGTGTCGAGGATCTCCAGACAGTGCTTGGAATAGCAGATGCCCCGCGAGCCTTCGCCGATCCGGTCGGCATCGTCGAGCAGCACGACCGGAACGCCACGCTGGCAGAGATCGATCGCCGCCGCGAGGCCGACCGGCCCGGCGCCAACCACCACGACCGGGTGGCGAACGGGGTCCGCGGCATCCTGATCGGGCGACCGACGATAGGCGAAGCGGTAGAGCGCCTGCCGGGATTCAACATCGGCCATCGCATCCTCCCGTGGGGGCGGCGGCCCGCGCTCGTTCGGCGCAGCGGGTCCGCGCTCTCCCCGTTCAGAACTCGCGGCCGATGCTCCTGTCAACCGAGATCGGACCGGCGCCGCGCACGGCGATGAGCAGCGCGGCGACAGCCCACAGAAAGGCGAACTCGTAGCCCCCGTCCTGCATGAAGAAGCCGTTGGCCAGATGCACGCTGATGCCGGCGACGAACAGGAAGCCGGCGGCGAGCGCGGCGGCGGGGCGGGTGAGGAAGCCGATCGCGATGGCGATGCCGCAGCCGATCTCGACGAAGATCGCCAGGGCGGCGAACAGCCAGCCGGGCGTCATGCCGAGCGAACCGAGGAAGCCTGCCGTTCCGGCAAAACCGCCGCCGCCAAAGGCGCCGAACGCCTTCTGAAGACCATGCGGCACGAGAAAGCCGCCAACGACGAGACGGAACAAGAGCTCGGCGACGGGATCGAGGGAGCGGTAGATCGGACCCAGAATCGGCACGATCAGGCGCTGGTCGGTGGTGGACACGGGCAATCTCCTGATACGGTCCGGGCCCCCATGGCGCGGACGGGCACAAGCTGGGCAACCCGCCTTCCCGCATCAACCGGGCGCCGGTGAGCAATGTGTTGCGCAGATCGCATCAATGGCTGAAGCGGCATTGCCCGCCCTGCCGTCGCTGCCTATTGTCCCGACCGTCTCCGCGGGAGGCCCGGACCCGGCGTCCGGACAAGGCAGGGATGATAAGGCGGGCGATGGCGGACAGTGGCGGACAGGGCGGACGTGCTCGGCGCGCCGACGTGCTGCGGCTGGAAGCCTTCCTGCCCTACCGCCTGATGATGCTGGCCGAACAGGTCAGCCAGTCGCTGGCACGCATCTACGGCCGCCGCCACCATCTCGCCAACCCCGAATGGCGGGTGCTGGCCGCGCTCGGCCAGCACGGTCGGATGACCGCCACCGAGATCGGCCGGCACAGCCGGATGCACAAGACCAAGGTCAGCCGGGCGGTGGCCGAGCTGGAACGTCGCGGGCTGCTGGTCCGCACTGCCTCCGACGTCGATCTGAGGGTCTTGCATCTGGCGCTGACCGAGGCCGGGCGTGCGGTCTATGACGACATCGTTCCGTTGGCAGTGACCTTCGCCGCCGATCTTGCGGCGGACCTGTCACCCGAAGACGCGGCGGCGCTCGACCGCATCCTGGCGACGCTGATGCAACGGGCATCGGCTGGCGAGGCGGCTGGCGGCGATGCGGCATCCTGACCACACCTCGCCGCATCGCGAGATCGTGGCCGGGCGACGGTTTGACCCCTGATCGCGGCGTTTCCATACTCGGATCGACCGTCGACTCGACGGTCGGCGTGTCGCATGCATCGCACCAGGACAATGCAGCAGGTGATGAGGGGCTGGATCGCAGGGCTCGCCGGTGTGGTCCTGGCAGCGCTCCCAGCCGGTTCCGGGGCGGTTGCCCAGGATCCGGGCTATTGCGTTCAGCTCGAAGCCCGGCTCGTCCATCTGGAGCGGTCGCGGTCGGGATCCTCCGCCGACATCACGCGGCGCGACAGCGCCATCCTGACGCTGCGCAAGCAGCTCGATGCCGCACGACGTCAGTCCGCACAGGCCGGTTGCGGCGCGCAGCAGGGCTTCCTGTTCTTCCGGCCGCCGCGTCCGCCGCACTGCGGCGATCACGACGCGATCATCGCGCGACTCGAGGCCAATGTCCGGGCGCTCGAGGCGCAGCGCAGCGCCGCGCCCCTGCAGGTCGCCTCCGGCGACCGCGAGCGGGCGCAGCTGCTGGCAGCCCTCGGCGAGCACAATTGCGGTCCGCAATACGCCCGCTATGCGCCCCGGCCCGGATCCGGCGGGCTGTTCGGCTTCTTCAACCGTGACTACGGCCGCGATCCCTATGCCGAGGAACCCGGCATCGACGACCGCTACGGCACCTTCCGCACGATCTGTGTACGCAGCTGCGACGGATATTTCTGGCCGATCAGCTTCTCGACCGTCTCCACCCATTTCGGCAATGACGAGCAGATCTGCCGGGCGAGCTGCCCGGGCGCCGATGTGGCGCTCTACATCCATCGCAATCCCGGCGAGGAGGCCGATGACGCCGTCTCGCTGAGCGGCGAGCCGCTGCGCGCGCACCCCAACGCCTTCCGCCATCGCCGCGAGTACGTACAGGACTGCACCTGCCAGACCGCGACACGAACGACGGCGCTGAGCGAGCGGGTGATCGTCGACATCACGGCCCGCAACGGCGCGGCCATGCGCAGCGATGCGGCCGGCAGCACTGCCGCGCGCGCCGAGACCGGCGCGATTGCCCTGCCGGGCACGCCGCTGCCGCGGCGGCCGCCGGGCGCGGTGCCGCCGCCGGTCGGGTCGATCGCGACGATCACCGGCTTCGAGGACTATGACTCGACGTCGGCCCCGGACGTGGCACAAGGGGAGCGTCAGGTGCGCAATGTCGGTCCCGGCTTCACGATGTACCGCCGAGTCGTCGAATAGCCTCCTCGCGGCCGATCAGCGGCAGCAGCAGCTTCAGTTCGGGTCCGTGGTCGAGGCCGGTCAGCGCCTGTCGCAGCGGCGCGAACAGCGCCCTGCCCGACTTCCCGGTGGCCGCCTTCACCGCCCCCACCCAGGTGCCGAACGTGGTCTCGTCCCACGGCTCGTCCGGCAATAGCCGCGCGGCCTCTGCCAGCAGCGGGCGGTCGTCCGGAGCGATGGCGGGCGCAACCGGCCCGACGATCCGGTTCCACCAGCCGACCGCATCGGCGACGACGTCGAGATTGCCGCGCACCGCCTGCCAGAACGCCGCGCCACCCCCGACCCCCAGCGAGGAGAGCCGCTCGGCGACATCCTCGTATGCCATCGCGGCGACGAGCTTGCGATTGAGCGCCGCCAGATCGCCGATGTCGAAGCGCGAGGGGGCCCGCGACAGCCGGGCAAGATCGAGCCGGCCGGCCAGCTCCTCCAGAGAGGCGACCGCCTCGAGCGCTTCCGAGGAACCGATCAGTACGGCGAGGCTTGCCACCGCCATCGGCTCGTAGCCCGCCTCCCTGAGCGCCCGTAGCGACAGCGTTCCCTTGCGCTTCGACAGCTCCTCGCCGCCGGCGGCGACCAGCAGGTTATGATGCGCGAATGCCGGTGGCGCATGGCCGAGCGCCTCGAAGATCTGGATCTGCACCGCGGTGTTGGTGACGTGGTCCTCGCCGCGGATGACGTGGGTGACGCCGAGATCGGCGTCGTCGACGACGCTGGTGAAGGTGTAGAGGCAGGTTCCGTCCTCGCGAATCAGAACCGGGTCGGAGAGGGCGGCGGCGGGATGGTGCTGCGGTCCCCGGCACAGATCGTCCCAGACGACCGCGCGGTCCTCGAGCAGGAAGCGCCAGTGCGGCCGACGCCCTTCGGCCTCGAGCGCCGCGCGCGCGGCGTCGGTGAGCTTCAGGGCGGCGCGGTCATAGACCGGCGGCAGACCCCGTGCCCGCTGCCGCCGGCGCTTGCGATCCAGCTCCTCCGCCGTCTCCCAGCAGGGGTAGAGCCGGCCGTCGCGCTTCAGCCGAGCGGCCGCCGCCTCGTACAGCGCCGCGCGGTCCGACTGGCGCACGGTGAGGTCCGGTGCGATGCCGAGCCAGCCGAGATCCTCGACGATCGCCTCGGCGAATGCCGCGCGGCTGCGGGCGGTGTCGGTATCGTCCAGACGCAGGATGAAGCGTCCGCCATGCTGCAGGGCGAACAGACGGTTGATGAGCGCGGTCCGGGCGTTGCCGATGTGCAGATAGCCCGTCGGGGAGGGCGCGAAGCGGACGGTCGGGTGCATGGATCGCTGATAGCGCGCCTGGCGCCCCGGCTAAAGGGCACGGTCGCGGAATCGGTTGACGATTGGGTAGCGCCGGTCGCGTCCGAAGTTCTTGCGGGTGATCTTGACCCCCGGCGGGGCCTGCCGCCGCTTGTACTCGGCCACGTTGAGCATCTGCTCGACGCGCTCGACGAGGCCGCGATCATGACCGCGGGCCGCTATCTCGGCAACGGACATCTCGTTCTCGACGAGGGATTCGAGGATGTCGTCGAGGATCTCGTAGGGTGGCAGCGAATCCTGGTCGGTCTGGCCGGGCCGGAGTTCGGCGGTGGGCGCCTTGGTCAGGATGTTCTGGGGAATGACCGTCCCGGCCGGACCGAGGCAGCCCTTCGGGCGGTGCGCGTTGCGCCAGCGGGCAAGCCGGTAGACCTCGGTCTTGTAGAGATCCTTGATCGGGTTGAAGCCGCCATTCATGTCGCCGTAGAGGGTCGAGTAGCCGACCGACATTTCGGACTTGTTGCCAGTCGTCACCAGCATCGGTCCGAGCTTGTTGGAGATCGCCATCAGGATGGTGCCGCGGGCGCGCGACTGCAGGTTCTCCTCGGTGACGTCGGGCAGCCGGCCCTCGAAGATCGGGGCCAGCGCGTGCAGGAAGCCGTCCACCGGCTCGGCGATCGGCACGACGTCGTAGCGCACGCCGAGTGCCTCGGCGCAGGCCGCGGCATCGGCCAGCGAGGCGTTCGACGTGTAGCGGTAGGGCAGCATCACGCAATGGACCCGCCCCGCGCCGAGCGCGTCGACCGACAGTGCCGCGCAGATCGCCGAATCGACGCCGCCCGACAGTCCCAGGAGGACGGAGGGAAAGCCGGTCTTCTCCACATAGTCGCGCAGCCCCTGCACGCAGGCGAGCCAGATCAGCTCCTCGGGCTCCTCCAGCCGCGCCATCGGGCCTGCCACACAGCGCCAGACGCCGCCCGTTCGCTGCCAGGTCGTGACACTGACTGCCTCCTCGAAGGCCGGCATCTGGAAGGCCAGAGACCGGTCCGCATTGAGGCCGAACGAGGCCCCGTCGAAGACAAGTTCGTCCTGTCCGCCGAGCTGGTTGACGTAGACCATCGGCAGCCCCGACTCGGTGACGCGCTGGACGGCGACGTTGAGCCTGAGGTCATGCTTGTATTTCCACCACGGCGAACCGTTGGGGACGATCAGCAGCTCGGCGCCGGTTTCCTCGAGGCATTCGACCACCTCCTCGTCCCAGATATCCTCGCAGATCGGGATGCCGAGCCGGATGCCGCGGAACGATACCGGCCCGGGCAGTGGCCCCGGCGCGAAGACGCGCTTCTCGTCGAACGGCCCGTAGTTGGGAAGATCGACCTTGAAGCGCGTCGCGGTGATGCGGCCCTCGTCGAGCAGGCACACTGCGTTGTAGGTCTTGATGTCCTCGTGCCAGGGTGTGCCGACGATCACTGCCGGCCCCGCGTCGAACGTGTCCCTGGCGAGGCTTTCGACCGCCTCCCGGCAGGCGCGCTGGAAGGCCGGCCGCAGCACCAGATCCTCCGGCGGATAGCCCGAGATGAACAGCTCGGTGAACACCACGAGATCGGCACCGAGCCGCGCCGCCTCGGCGCGCGCCGCGCGGGCCTTGCTGAGATTGCCGGCAATGTCGCCGACGACAGGGTTGAGCTGGGCGCAGGCAATCGACAGGCGATCGATCATGCGGGAGCCATGACTGCTGGGGTATCGGGGTGGAGGAAATCGACCGTAACGCCATCCGCTTCAACAGAAAAGCTCGGGATGGCGGGCCCTGAGCCGGAAAATTGCGACCGCCGACTTCGAATCGGCGATATCGCCGCGATCGGCCATCGCGGCGATCTCGCGCAGCGGCAGCTCGTGCACCTCGATCATCTCGCTTTCGCTGGCCAGACCGCCGGTGCGGGTGGCGTGCGGGCCTTGATAGCGGCCCCAGTAGAGGTGGATGACCTCGCGCATGATCCCGGGCGAGGACAGCGACACGCCGAGCGGCTGCAGCATCACCACCCGGGCGCCGGTCTCCTCAACCGCCTCGCGGCCCGCGCAGTCCTGCGGGGCGTCGCCGTCGAGAAGCCCGGCCGGAATCTCCCACAGCCAGCCATCGCCGCCGTCGAGGAAGGCCGGCAGGCGGAACTGCCGGATCATCAGCCCCGTGCGTCGTTCAATGTCGACCGGCAGCACGGCAGCGCCGTGGCCGTGGAAATGCACCTCGCGGCTGAAGCGCAGCCGACGGCCGCCCCAGCCGACTTCGGCGGTCACCCGCGAGAGGGTGATGAAGCCCTGATAGATCGGTTGCTCGTCAAGGATCCGCGGCGCGGCTGCAGGGTCCACAGGCATGGCATGCTCCGGTTACCGCAGCCCTATCCGCCTGACGCCGGCGGCGCAAGCCGGGCTACCCGAAGGCATAGGCGTCGAGGTGCAGAACGCCGTATTGGCAGCTGGCGTGGATACGCCGCCCGACGGCGCCGTCGCCGGCTGCGCCGAGCGCGACATGCAGAGGCAGCAGATGCTCGTCGGTGGGATGGTTCTGGGCCGCGAATGGTGCACGGGCGCGGTAGTCGATCACGGCCTCGGTGTCGCCCGCCTCGATGCGGCCGACCATCCAGTCGACGAAGCCCGTCACCCAGTCCGGCGTCTCGCTGTCGATCGCGCGCATGCCTCCGGGGAGATAGACATCGTGCAGGTTGTGCGTGAGCGATCCCGAGCCGAGCACCAGCACCCCCTCGGTCCGCAGCGGCGCCAGCGCTCGTCCAAGGCGATGGTGGTGGGCGGCGTCACGGCCGGGCTGGATCGAGAGCTGGACGACGGGAATGTCCGCATCCGGGTAGAGCAGCATCAGCGGTACCCAGGTGCCGTGGTCGTAGCCGCGGCGCGGCAAGGTGGCGACCGGCAGGCCGGCGCCCCGGATCATCCCTGCAATCCGGACCGCGAGCGCAGGATCGCCGGGAGCCGGATAGACCATCCGCCGCAGTTCCGGCTCGAAGCGGCCGAAATCATAGATCATGCCGGGCGCCGGATCGGCGACGACGGCCGGCGTGTCGGTCTCGAAATGTGCCGAGACGCAGACGATCGCGGACGGCCGCGGCAGATCCTGCGCATGGCTGGCGAGGAAGGCGCGGGCCGGCGAGTCGTGGAGAACCAGGTTCGGCGCCCCGTGTGAAACGAACAGGCTCGGCTGGACGGGCATGATGGCGGCTCCTCACGGCGGTGACGCAGGGATAATCCTTCGCGAACGGAGCAGAAAGGCGTCATGGACGCACGAATCGTTCTCCGGACAGCAACGATTGTCGCCGCAGTGCGGCCGGACCGGTCGCACTGCGGTGTGGCCGGCAACGGCTGCGACCGCAGCGGGGGGCGCCTATCGGGGCGGCCAGTGCGCGTGCTGTGGCAGTCCGTCGGCGATCTCGTAGTAGTCGCCTTTCTCGGCGACGAAGATGTGGTGGGACACCGAGAGTCCGGTGGGACGGTCGAGGGAGCCGGCCATGATCGCCACGGTCGATCCGCCGACCCGCTGCCAGAACAGCGGCGAGCCGCAATTGCGGCAGAAGCGGCGCACGGCGTCGGGCGTCGCCTGCCATTCGGCGAGATTGTCCTCGCCCTGGATGGTCAGCGCCGCAAGCGCTGCATTGGTCGCGGCGAGCTGGTGGCCGGCCTGCCGCCGGCAGGTGTCGCAGTGACAGATCGACACCGGCCGCAGCGGCCCGGCCACCTCGTAGGTGACCGCGCCGCACGCGCAACGGCCGCGATGAACCTGTTCTGCCATGGGGCCTAGGTTCTGTACTCAAAGCCCTTGAGGGTTTGATGGGTTGGTGATTCAAGACTTGCGATTGATGGAGGTCTTGAGATGGGTCGGTTCGATCTCAGCGATGGGGAATGGG
>Ga0209909_100503_pt1 | contig 19116 bp, 18 predicted proteins | sample FECB22metaG_FD_188302 | JGI IMG/M metagenome (GOLD analysis project Ga0209909, IMG submission 188302) | Cyanobacterial communities from the Joint Genome Institute, California, USA - FECB-22 (SPAdes) (version 3) | ecosystem: Environmental > Aquatic > Thermal springs > Hot (42-90C) > Microbial mats... | reverse complement strand
TCAGCATTCGACATCCGTCTGCATCGCCTCGCGGCGATGGCACATTGGAAGGGCGTCGCCGGAATCGACGCCTGATCGCTCAGCAAAATGCCCGATCCGTAGCTCTGGAACTTAACCTGACATCACCCAAAATTGTAATCGACCTCGCCAAATCCACGATTATAGATCCCGGACGATCCATTCGCTTTTCGGATCTTGTCGTGTGCGGTGGCCACCGTGGCGCGGTTGCGAATGCCGATCGACTTCGAGATCGAGCGCCGGACACGTGGAGTGTCGTTCGGCATTTAATTGGGGTCTTCCTCACTTGTGTGGAGCTCAGCCAATTTGATCGGCATCATCCGCGCCCTGAGAAGCTCTGGACCCGCCCTGCCGTACATTGCGCGCTTAATCGTCTTCAAACGGTTGATCTGGCCTTCTGCCTGACCGTTGCTCCGGGGCAGACGGCGAATGTTTGTGATCCCTGTTTGAGGGCATCGACTTTCCGCGCCTGATGGATGGTCAGTGCCCCGCGTGGCTTGATGCAAAGAGTAGCGGCGACAATGGGTGAGATCAAATGACTGGTTTGCGGATCACGCACAGGCGCATTGTCATATGTTCTGCCGGTGCGCCCAATCCAAGCCGGCGCCGCATCACCCTTTTCCTTTTCCGGCTTCTCGGCGCGGCGCCAAGCTGCCAGGAGGCACTCCAGATTAGAAAAGCTGCCGGTGTATCCTCGGTGCTTTATGTCATGAAACAAATGCCGCCCACGGCGGTTACCATCCTTCCAACACTGGGGTGAGGAACGCTTCGTCGGCCATATCCTGTACGACGTGCAATGTCCGAGCTGGTGAGGCCTTCTCTGCTTAAGGCATGTACCGTCTCGCATACATCCTTGCGGGACTGCCGATGTGCCCGGCGAAGTTGATGCGCCCCGGTGTTTCGGGGGTTGGTTCATGCAAGTTTCGATTGCCATGATCAAACGCGATGTCCTCGTCAGGCAGTAGTGCCCTGCCTGTATGCCCCAAAGCTTACATCGACGCTGTCGCAGATGACCCGAGTTCTGGCGACTGTCGATGAGCTGTCGCGGAAGGTGCGAAAGGCGTTGCGGGCATCCTCATGATTACGCCTTATCCAGGCAGCGCTGGCTAGGCGTACCTCAAGCCCGCAGTAGTCGGCTTGCTCTTGAACCAACACAGGTTCCGCCGCTGCTCCGGCCTGCACGCGGCGCTCTATGGGCAGGAATAGAGCGTAGATTTCGTCACCAAATGGTGCTATTCTAAGTGCCTAAAAAAGGAAGCAGATCATGCGATCAACTACCAATCTTGACGACGCACTCATGGACAAGGCGAGACCATTGACTGGTACTCAGGAAACAGCGGCGCTCGTCCGCTAGGCATTGGAGACGCTTGTTCGTGTCGAGTCCGGAAAGCGCCTCGTCGCGCTCGGAGGGACCATTTCCGATGCCGAGTCAGCACCACGCCACCGGAGCACAGCCGTCAACTGATACTAGCAGATACCTCGATCTGGATTGATCATTTCCGCCATGGCGACACCGAGTTGCGAAGGATTATTGAAGAGGATCGTTTGCTTTGCCACCCGGTCGTAGTCGGCGAACTGGCGCTTGGCAGCCTGCGAGATCGCGTTAGTGTGATTACGTTTCTGATGGCCCAGCGCGGCGCGGTCGTCGCAACGCACGACGAAATCATGATCGATCGACACAGCATTTTCAGCATGGGCATTGGCTACACCGATGCCCACTTGCTGGCGTCCGTCCTCCTTGACCAGTGCGCGTCTCTGTGGACCAGAGACAAGCGGCTTCGCGCGGTCGCCGAAAAAGCTGGCGCTTCACTGCACATACCGATCAATGCGCCCCATTAAATACCGATGTCGCACGTCCAAAGGCCTTCGGGTAGGTTTTGCAAACCCTTGGTCTTGAACCGATTTGAACCACCGACCCCACTATTTGAGTTCTGGGGATGTCAAAAATTCGGAAGTAGTGCAAGCACCCGGCAAACGCCCACAACGATGTTTATTGATGAAATCTTGGCTTCTCTTCCAGAGCGACAGCTTTTTCATCGTTGGCTATGAGCCATCCGCTGTTGCACACGGTGGGATCCGCAATTTGTTTCTCGCGGCCTATCGAGGCCACGATCTTGTTTACGTCGGCAACGTCGGAACGGGCTTTAATGAACGAGATGCGACCAGGCTTCGCAAGAATCTGGACAAGCTCAAGACATCCCGGGCGCCGATCGCGCTGAAACAGCGCGGTGTCGTCTGGGTTCAGCCGACACTGATTGCCGAGATCGAGTATCGCGCTTGGACCGATGACGGCAAACTGCGTCACGCTTCATACAAGGGACTCCGGGAGCGGCAGGATAATACCGAGGTCTATCGTCCATCGCGATGAGGTCCGGAACGACCAATGCGGGTTAGAGGCGGCAAAGCCAGTGAGGCAGTTCTTTCGGTCTGGGGCGTTTTGCCCACTTGTCGAAAACAGCTAATTCACCTATTTTAGCTGGACAAAGCAAGGAGATCAGATATGGCGAGCTTTTCCCTGACCGATCTTGGAAACCGTTCCGGTGAGGTCGTTGAAGCAGCGTTTCGCGGTCCGGTCGACATTACCAAGCGTGGCAAGCGCAAATTCGTGCTGCTCACGGCCGAGCAGTTTGATCGTCTGACCGCCAGCACCGCGCAGCGGGCACAGCGGGTTGAGGATCTCGTCGGCGCCGAGCGTGACGAGATCCTGGCTGGCCTCGACGTCGTCGCGCGCGATGGCGGCCGTGATGACTGATGCCCGGCACGGGGACATCATACTCTACTCGTATCTCTGGGCCCGCCAGCATGAACGTGGGGAAGAAAGCGGCCGCAAGGCTCGGCCAACCTGCGTGATGTTGATCCTCGCCGGCAGGGATGGAAGGCCGAAACCGCTGCTGTTCCCGATTACCAGCCAGTCGCCCGCAGCCGGCGCCCGCGCCGTTCAAATACCCGAGACGGAAGCCCGCCGTGCGAAGCTCTACACCCCCGCCTGGGTCATCGTCGACGAGTTCAATACCGATGACCTAGCCACGTCCTGGGCGATCGAGGATCCGAAGCCTCTCGGGCAGTTTTCTCGCAAATTCATGTCGCGCATCGCGGCCGAGGCGGCGGCTGCAATCCGGGCCGGGTCGGTGCGCGGCGTTCCGCGTCGTTAGAAGCCTACGCTTCTGGCAAAAGTTAGTGGCCAGCGCCGGCCCCGTTCGTAGGCGTCCCGATCCCGCTCTTGATGGATGACTTCCTGGTCTGGCCTCGGATCTCCGTCGATCGACCCACTGACGGGGGCACTAGGCAAGCTGCGGCTGCGTAACCCAGTCGATACGCGCTCGAAACGACAAACAATCATAAAGACAGTCAGCGTTCTCGTCTGCCCTCCTGCACCGTTGGTTGCCGAAGTCCCCGCAATTTCAAAGGGTAACGCGACCTAGGATTTGCCGGATCTCAAGTTCGAATCCTATCAAGGCGGCCATTCGCGGGTTTGGTAATAACCCTCGTCGATTGAGCGGAATGACAAATGTCGGAAGTGCAAACTAGGTCCATCGGGCTTACGAGAGGTTCTCGTTTAGGTATATCTCAATGCGAATTGTCTCTTGGCCGGCTAGCAGGGGGGTCTTTTCGATTTTTGCTTTTAAAATGCGGAGCGCGCTGCGCACCTCATGGCCTGCGTCTTGATGAATTATTGCATCAAGGATTCCTGCGTTGAGTGCTCGACGAGTATGTTCTGTCAGCTCGTGTGCAATGACCACGCGTTCCTTGTGCGTGTCGGCAGACAGAACTTCGATGAGACCACGATTTCCGGCGCCCATATTGTAGACGCCGACCACGTCGGCGTGTGTCTGCAAGCATTCGCTCAAATACTCGTGAACTATGCGGCTGTCGTCTTTTCCCTCTATGACAGGCAGGCAGTGCACATGTGCGTAGTCGCTACGGATAATCTGCTCAAAGCCCATGCGGCGCTCCACATGGTCGCGCACCAGCATGGATCCCGCTACCAATGCAATCTTACCTGGTCTCCCGCCTAGAAACTTGCCCATAAGTCTGGCGGCGGTTCGTCCAGCGGCGACATTGTCGATGCCAACATAAGCATCGGATTGAAAAGCAGGAACATCTGAAACGAGCGTGACCACGGGCACATTGTTTCGGCGTAGCCGAGCCAGAGCATCACGAACGGCTACAGCTTCGGTCGCGACTACCGCCACACCGGAGTAGCGCTTGGGGTCTAGGCCGTCCAAGGTCGCCGCTAGCGCTGGGCCATCAAAGGGAGGGACCTTGTATATCGATATCTCGGTACGCTCAGCAGTTGAATGCTGCTTTACAGCTTCGATTTCGGCCTCCAGGCCACGCATGAAGCTATTGGAACCCTCAGGAATGACGAAGGCGAAGTGATAGGCCAGCCCTTTTGCCAAATTCGCAGCAGAAACATCCCTGATATACCCAAGAGCCGCTATCGCAGCCTCGACCTTCGCAATCGTCTTCTCGCGTACTCCTGGGCGCTGATTGAGCACCCTATCAACTGTAGCGAGGCTGACGCCGGCATGCCTCGCCACATCTTGTACCGTAGGGCGCACGTTAAAATCACTCCAGTTCTTAAATCAAAGACTTAAGCTATCTCAATCGCGTTGACGATCAAGGTCTGGAAGGACCTATCCGGTGTTTGCCCCAATCAATTTACGGCCTGGCCATCACTTTGTGTGCGACTCAGAGGCAGCCTCTCAGGGCTTCCGCAGAGGCGATTCTCCGTTAGACGTTGCGGTGCAGCAACTCAGAGTGAGGCGGTCATTCCGCCGTCCACGTATAGGACGTGCCCATTAACGAAAGAAGAGGCGTCGGAGGACAGAAAGATGCAGGCGCCAACCAGCTCCTCGAGTTTTCCCCAGCGGCCAGCCGGTGTACGCTTTGCCAGCCAGTCTGAGAAGGCCGGGTCGGCGATAAGTGCAGCATTCAGCGGTGTATCGAAATAGCCGGGAGCAATCGCGTTGCATTGCAGACCGTGTCTCGCCCAGTCGGTCGCCATCCCCTTGGTGAGGTTGCCGACCGCGCCCTTGGTCGCGGTATAGGGCGCGATGCAAGGGCGAGCGAGTGCAGTCTGAACGCTGGCTATATTGATGATTTTGCCTGCGCCGCGCGCAATCATATGGCGCGCAACGGCTTGCCCGACATTGAAGACCGACGAGATGTTTGTCTTCAACAGCTGATCGAAAGCATCGGCAGGAAAATCTTCCAGAGGCGCACGATGCGTCATGCCGGCGTTGTTGACGAGGATATCGATTGCCCCGGTCTCTGCTTCGAAGGTGTCGATGGCGGCGCGTACGGCCGCATGGTCCGTCGCATCGAAAGCAAGCGTGTGAGACGTTCCAACAATTTGTGCGGCAGCTTCGAGTTTTGCCGGGTAGCGGCCATTCAGAATGATCTCCGCGCCTGCCGCGGCCAGGCCGCGCGCTAGAGCCAAGCCGATTCCCTGTGAGGAACCTGTGATCAGCGCACGTTTCCCTGTGAGATCGAAAAGGTGAATCGTCATGCGTCCTCCTTGAGCATTTATGAGCCTAACGGTCATATCGGAGCGACTTGGATCGGCTGAATTGGTCCTTGTCCAAGGCAATCACAAAAGGCCCTCAACGGAACTCACCTCCCGACCCAGGCCCTCGGCGGAATGCTGGCGGACATTCACGATATGAGGTACGCATAGCATTAATGATCTATATTACCTCAAAACTACGTCAGTAATTTCCCATTTACAACCTGATTCCAGCTGAGAAGTCTGGCTGGGTGTATGGTATTGTCTATATTAACATAGATATTTCATATACTAAGGGTGAACTTTAAGACGCGCGCTGTTTCTGTTGACAGGGCACAACATAATGATGTACGTACCTCGTTATGGACTCGTTTTTTGGTTGCGCCTTCTCTTCTGATGTATTTCGGGGGGTAGGACCGACCTGGGGCATCCTCACCAATCACTGACCGTCAATGTCCGTGGGTGAGATCTTTGCGCAGGATACTGGAGGAGTATGCCCGCGTAAGGCTGCGACAATCGCGCGGGCCCTGGAGTGAAGCGATCTGAACAGGGAGAGGGTAAAATGGTCAAAATAATCGCGATGCTGACGAACAATGATTTGACCGTCGCAAACGCACGAGAAACGTTCGAGGCATCCAGTCACGCGCCGACCCAATACTGGGGCTTCAAGGACACGGGCATCTCGATGCATACCGCGAGTGAATTGGCGAAGCACATCTATGACAAAGGAAAAACACTTGTTTTTGAATCCTTTGGAGAAAAGGAAGACGATTGTCTGCGTGCCGCCGAATTCTCCATAACGAACAATTGCAAATATCTTATTGGGTGCCAGTTCCACACCTCTGTCGTTTCCCTTCTGCAAGGATCGTCAGTGGCATATCTCCCGACTATCGGGCGAAGAGAAGGTATCCCCCGTTATCTCTACGGCAGCATCGAGGAAGTCGTGGGGGACGGACAGCGCGTATTGGCAAGCGGCGCCGATGGAATTTGCCTCTCGATGTACCGATACAAGGATGGTGACCCTAGTGAACTTGGTTCGGCCGCGTTGAGGGCCGTTGGCCAGCGCTCAACCATTATCTCCGGCAGCATCAATACGTTCGACCGCCTAAAGCAAGTGCGAAAGCTACGGCCATGGGGTTTCACCATCGGGTCGGCGCTTTTCGATGAGGCCTTCGGCAAGGGCCTGAATTGGCATGAGCAGATATCAGTTCTGGACGCCGTTCTGACCGCGTGAAGCGTAGGTGCGGCGATCGCCGCACGATCTTACTCAACACCGACCTTCTGCTCGAGCAATCCCGAAACACGCATTCGCTGTCGGCCAGAAATTCAATCTCAAAAATGCACATGAAAACCAGGAAGGACGTAAAAGTGAAGTCGATGACATTTGGTATTGTGGTCGGGAGTCGCGGCTTTTTCCCGGGCCACCTTGCGGCGACTGGTCGCGATCATATGATCCGCGCCCTAGAAAAGGCTGGCCACAAATGCGTTGTCCTCGGCCTTGAAGATACCCAACATGGAGCCGTCCAGTCCTTTGAGGACGCAAAGAAATGCGCCGCTCTTTTCAAGAAGCATCGAGAAGACATTGCTGGGATCATCGTCACGCTTCCGAATTTTGGAGAGGAGCGGCCTATTGCCGACACACTTCGTCTCTCGGGATTGAACGTTCCGGTGCTGATCCAGGCCACTCCAGACGATCCGCAGAAAATGTCAATTCATTGGCGTCGCGATAGCTTCTGCGGAAAAATGTCAGCCTGCAACAACCTGCGACAGTACGGTATTCGCTATTCTCTCACGAAATCGCACTGCGTTGATCCGCTCAGTGATGAGTTCCAAGAGGATCTCTCGCGATTTTCGGCAACCTGTCGCATCGTCGTTGGCTTGCGGGGGTTACGAATTGGCGCCATCGGTGCGCGGCCGCAGGCCTTCAATACCGTTCGCTACAGTGAGAAGCTTCTCGAGGCGGCGGGCATATCAGTCGTCACGCTTGATCTTTCAGAAATCCTCGGAAGAGTGGCGCGGCTCGACGACGGGGCATCGATCGTCACGGAAAAACTTGAGGCGATCAGGAACTACATTTCGGTCGAAGGTGTGCCGCATCCTGCCATTCTACGTCAGGCCAAGCTTGCGGCGGTGACTGAAGAATGGATGAAAGAGGCCGACGTTTCGATCAGCGCGATCCAATGTTGGACCTCGCTGGAAGAAAACTACGGCGTCGTGCCATGCACCATGATGAGCATGATGAGTTCCAAGCTCATGTCGAGTGCATGCGAAGTTGACGTATGCGGGCTGATCGGCATGCATATGCTGGCATTGGCATCTGGTACGCCGAGCGCCCTTCTCGACTGGAACAACAACTACGGCGCGAATGCCAATAAGGCCGTATGTTTCCACTGCAGCAATCTGCCGAAAGAGTTCTTCAAGGACTACAGGATGGATTTCCAGGAGATCATTGCTGGCACCGTTGGCAAAGACAATACGTATGGGACGGTCGACGGATCAATTAAGTCCGGACACATGACCTATATCCGCGTGAGTACCGATGACGCTTCCGGGCGCATCTGTGGTTATGTCGGGGAAGGCAAGTTCACGGACGATCCGTTGGAGACCTTTGGCGGCGCCGGCGTCGTCGAAATTCCCGATATGCAAAAGTTGTTGCGCTATATTTGCGAAAATGGCTTCGAGCACCATGTTGCCGCGAATTTCTCTTCTGTCAGCGATGCCATAGTTGACGCAACTCGCCAGTATCTGGGCTGGGATTTCCATCTGCACGAAGGAAGCAGCTGACGAGAAGTCAGCGAAGGCCCCGAACCGCACCTGCCCAAGGATGTTCGGGTTTCCCATCCAAGAATTGCAAGCCTCCAGCTGCTGATGAAGGTCAAGATGACAGAAGCCATACGCAAGATGTTCGTCAATGCAAGCGGCAGATGGAAACTGCCGAGCAATGACAAGATGGTGCCGGAGCGCATCGCAATCGTCGGCACTGGTCCGCGGGGAATTTCAGTGATCGAAAGGATCGCCAGTAAACTGACTGAAAGACAAACGCTCCGGCCCCTCGTCATTTATGCGATCGACAGCGTGGAGGTCGGGTGTGGCCGGATATGGCGCACCGACCAGCCTGACTGGCTGATCATGAACACCCGCTGCAAGAACGCGACGATGTTCCCGAATGCGCCCGATGAGGGTGCTTGGCGTCCTGGATATGGGCCGACATTTATGGAGTGGTGGCGCCAGGTTGATACCAATTACCCTGGTCCTTCGGGATATGCCCCAAGAGGCCTCTACGGCAAGTATTTGAAGTTTGTTCTGGATGCGGTCGAGTTGAACTTGCCTGACAACATGTCGCTCGAACGCGTGCAGGATCGGGTTGTCAACATCACCGAACATACCGACCAATACGAGCTGACATTTGAATCCGGGCGCAGCGCACTGCATGTCGACCGTCTCATAGTTTGCTCGGGCTATCCTCATCGCGAGAAAAGCAAACATGCGGAGAACATGGCAGGCTCGTCGGTACGGCACCTGACCTCTTTTGACATCCTCGAGACTTTTCAAAGTGGATTGTCATTGCCACTCGACCTTAGTGGACAGGTCATTGGTATCAGGGGCCTTGGCCTTTCCTTCTACGATGTCTTGTCGGAGCTGACGATAGGTCGTGGCGGCAGGTATGTTGTCGAACAAGGCACTCTTCAATACGTCCCGAGCGGCAACGAGCCGAAGCTGATTGTCGCCGGCTCGCGAGGCGGGCTTCCATTGCCGGTGCGTGGCAAAGACGATCGCCCAGCCAATCTCGTTTATGTGCCGCAGTTCTTCACAGCCTCGCGCGTTGCAAGCATACGCGCGAACGGTCCGGCATGTTTCCGTTCCAGCTACCTGCCGTGGATTACGGCGGAAGTGAACCTTGTCTATGTCGAGAAGGTTCTTGGTTCCGATCAATATGGCCAGTTTCGCAAGACGCTCGACGCAAGGGAGCTGACCTCGGACACCGTCATGGATGCGATGTCAGAGCTGGCAAGACCTTATGGCATCGACAAGCTCCTGGACCTCGAAGCGCTTGCTGCGCCATTCCAGGGGTTGTCCTTCGACAACCAGGACGAGTTCAGGCGGGCTATTGTTTCGGTCGTTGGCGAGGATGTTGCCCGGGCGGACCGTGGTGAATTCAACGATCCGATTAAGGCCGCTCTCGACGTGCTCCGGCATATCAGGCCCACTATCCGCAAAGCCGTGGATTTGGGCGGACTAACTCGCTCGTCCCACCATGATTTCATAACAAAGGTGGCGCGGACGATTGCATTCTTGTCGTCCGGCCCCTCCCGGACACGGGCAAAGCAACTATTGGCTCTTATTCAATACGGAAAGCTGGAGTTGCTTGGCCCGTCTGCGACTTTTCGCAAAACTGAAGAAGCGGCTGTTGTCGCCTCTTCTGACAAGGTCAAAGACTATAGTATCGAGATCGATGTTCTCATCGACGCATACGTTGCGGCGCCGAACGTTGATCTGGATGAGAATCCGGTAATTCGTAGCCTCGCCGATGCAGGAATCCTTAGAAACTTCATGGGGGTAGGGGGCGCTGAAGTGACCAGTAAGCCATTTCACCCGATCACGGTCAACGGAGAGGTCAAGGATCGGATACATGTGCTCGGGATTCCGACGGAATCGGCCAGGTGGTTTTTGCATGTCGGCCTTGTGGAGCCGGGTGCATGGGACGAATTCATCGACGACGCTGATGCGATTGCCAATACGTCGATCCAGAACCTCGTGTTTGGTGCGCCGGAGGCGGGTTCATTCGAGAACGACCTACCAACGAACGGCAACTTGGACCCGGACAAATATCTGAACTGACCACGCAGATAACGCTGGCCCCTGTGGTGCCTCGCCGTGACGGAAGCTTCGACCACGGCTCTTTCTTCGAACACAAAACAGACGGAAGATGAAATGAACGATCGTGTATTTGGGCAAGCCGACGGCGTCGATATCCATGAGGTCACCTTACGCTCGGAGACGGGTGCAGAGGCGAAAATCCTGACCTGGGGGGCTGCCGTCCGTGATCTGTTGATCCCAACCGCTCTGGGCCAACAACGGGTGGTCATTGGCTTCAATACGATTGACGACTATGTGGCTGACACCGCTCACGCTGGCGCGATCGCAGGGCGCTTTGCCAACAGGATCGCTCAGGGCCGCTTTGAAATCGACGGGCAAGCTCATCAGTTGCCGCTCAATCAGGATGGGAAACACACCTTGCATGGCGGCGGCGACGGCCTGGGCTTCAGTCGGCGCCCATGGACGCTCCAGGGTTACGATGCATCATCGGTGACGATGTCGCTCCAATCCGAGGACGGCGAGGCCGGCTTTCCCGGCAATTTGCGTGTTCAGTGCGTCTATCGCCTGTTGGCCCCGGCAACCTTGCGTGTCGAGCTGACTGCGACGACAGACGCACCGACGCTCTGCAATCTTGCCAGCCATGGATACTTCAATCTCGAACTGCCGGTCGGGTTTGAAAATGCACCCGTTCCAAGCGCAATCGACCATGAATTCGTCGTCGAAGCGGATTTCTATACGCCAGTCAATGACGACCTTATCCCTACCGGCGAAATCCGCTCGACAGTCGGTACGCCGTTCGACTTTCACTGGGCAAGACCGCTACGCAATCCGCTGGGTGTCAAATACGATCTCGGTTTCGTCCTGCGAGAGAGGCCTTCGCCGGCCGCAGAACTGATCCATGCAGCGACACTCTACGGCCGCAAGACCGGAATGGCCATGGATGTCCATACAACTGAGCCGCACCTGCAATTATACGACGGCGGGAGTTTCAATGGGCCGCCTGTGGGACTCGACGGCGCTCGATATGGGAAGCACTGCGGCATCTGTGTGGAACCACAGCGCTATCCCGATAGCCCTAACCGCAGCCATTTCTCCGACGCTGTGCTGCGTCCCGGCGAAATATATCGGCAGGTGACAGAATACCAGTTTCGTGCGGCGTAGCTCCCATGGGACAAGAAATTTGCTTCTTTTCATATCGGGCCAAGGACCCTTTTGTGACGAAATAAAATGCTAAGCCATTGAATAAGATCAACAAGGGAGGTGTTGAAGCAATGATGCAAGAAGAGAAAACGCTCGTATTGATGCAAATCGTAGCCGAGGCGACCGTTCAGGCCGCTGGCCGGCTCGCATTGTCGTACCTGACCGAGAACAAGCCCTTGGAAATTGAAACCAAGGGACCGCAGGACTTTGTGACGGCGGTGGACAAGCATGTGGAATTACTGATCCGAAACCGACTGCGTCAGGCCTTTCCGGACCATACCATATTGGGTGAAGAATTCGGCCTGGACAAGGAAGGCGCGCGTGTCGTCTGGATTCTGGACCCGATCGACGGCACGTCGAATTTCATGCGCCATCGACCGAGTTGGTGTGTATCGATCGGCGCCACGATAGAGGGTAAACCGGCGCTTGGCGTTATCTTCGATCCCATCAACGATGAGATGTTCAGCGCGGCAGTGGGTCGGGGTGCGACGCGCAATGGTCAACCTATCTCCGTCAATCAAGACACGACGCTTAACAAGTCGGTATTCGGAGTGGGTTTTACGTCGGGCAAAAGCGTTGCGGCGCATGCCCAGCAGATCAGCCATATTCTCGATCACGGTTGTGAGTACCGCCGCTTCGGTTCGTCCGCGATGATGCTTGCCCATGTCGCAGACGGCCGGCTGGATGGTTACGCTGACGCGCGCACCAGCGTCTGGGACGTGATCGCGGGGCTTGTGTTGGTACGCGAGGCCGGTGGTGTCGTTCAAGATTTCATTGAGAGCGGGGCCGAAAGCGGCTCGATCTTGGCCGCGGCGCCCGGTGCCGCCGAGACGGCGTCGCTTCTGTTGGCTATCGACCAGCAAGGCGGTTTCGAGCGGCGTGTTTGACGCTCCAAAGGCAGCGGCATCGCACAGCACCTCATTCGCACAGGTCTGGAGAAAGCATGCAAAATCACCAAAAGACCGACCTATATCAACCAGAAACAATAGCGCACTCTTTGGCTATTCTGGCGGAACTGGGCTCGCGTGGGGCAGTCATGGCCGGCGGCACATGGATCATGAGGGCGCCGCTGCGTAACGAGGCGTTGGCGCAAGCTTACGTTACGATCGCGCGGATACCAGAGCTGCACCAGGTCGTGGTCAATGATACTCACGTCACGATTGGTAGCGGCGTAACCCATGCTCAGCTTGCACGTGACCTTCAGGCGGTTCCGCAGTTAGGTGGCCTGATGGCCGCGGCAGGCGACTCTGCTAATCCGGCCGTGCGCCAAGCCGCAACAGTGGGCGGCAATCTCTGTGCCGTGGGCTTCTCTGCTGCGGATATTGTGCCGGCACTCCTCTGTCAGGATGCTGAGGTCGAACTCGAGACCCTGGAGGGCGGCCGTCGGCGCATGGGTTTGGCTGCCTTCCTGAAAAATTGGGATACACTCCGGCCCACCTCTCTGTTGCTTCATGTTCTCGTGCCAAGACGTCATGCAATCTCTGCTCATGCTCGCTTGCCGCTCCGAAAGGCAGGTGACTATCCGGTAGCGATTGTAAGCGTCTCGGTCGAGCGACGGCAGGACGGATCGATCGGCAATGCCGCCGTTGGTATCGGATCCGTCGAGGCCGCTGTGCGACGATGGAGCAGCCTCGAAGAGGCGATTTCAGGTCTCCCATTCAACTCGCCCCTCATTCAGCAATACGCGTCGGACCGTGCCAGCGAATTTGTCGGACGAGAAGGGCCTGAGGTGCCTGGATGGTATCGCGTGCATGTGCTGCCAGCCTTGGTGCGACGCGCCTTCGAAAAACTACAGAAACACTAGTCGGGGGCAAGAATGTCGATCCTTATCAATGTGAATGGTGAAGAGCGCGTCTTCGACGGCGAAGTGGTGACGCCGCTTCTGGATGTTTTGCGCAATACCCTGTTTCTCACCGGCGCTAAGGATGTGTGCCGCGAGGGCTTTTGCGGGGCGTGCATGGTCCATGTCGACGGTGTGGCCATGGCGTCTTGCCTGATCCCTATAGGCCTAGCCAGAGACAAGCGGATAGTGACGATCGAAGGGCTGGGGCGTGATGACCACCTCTCCCCTTTGCAGCAAGCCCTCGAAGATCTCGATGCGGTCCAATGCGGAATGTGCTTTCCCGGCATGGTCATGAGCCTGACGAAGTTTCTCGAGGAGAAACCGGCTGCAACACGCAATGAAATCAAGCGTAGTCTCACCGGGAATGTCTGCCGGTGCACCGGCTACGAACGCATCATCGATGCTGCGCTTGCGCTATGCCAGGAACAAGGATCGAAGAGCTGATGTCGGACGCAGAACCTTCGAATGCAGTGGTGAATTTCGCCAGGCGAGATGCCCGGGATAAACTGCGTGGACGAACCCGCTTTACCGTGGATCAGGTCGGACCTGGCACATTGCATGGCTTCATTTTGCGCGCGACCGTGCCGTCTGCGCGGATCGTGAAGCTGGACACGTCTGCCGCGCGGAAAATGCCTGGGGTAAGAGCCATCGTGACCGCGCAGGATGCGCCTGGCAAATTCGGCATCGGCATTGCCGACCAATCTTTGTTCGCAGGGGATGTCGTGCGATATCACGGCGAACCAATCGCAGCCATTGCGGCAGACACGCTACAGCAAGCGAAAGAGGCCGCGGCCGCCATCGATGTCGGCCTGGAGGCTATTCCTTCGGTACTCACCATGGCCGACGCCCTGGCTCCTGATGCGCCGCTCGTCCACGAGGATTGGAAAAACTATGACGTGATCCTTGAAGCTGAAGGTGCCAAGCGTGGCGGCAACATAGCCTGGGAGGCCACCGTCCATCGAGGAGACACCGATGCGGCTTTCTCACGCAATGACGTGCACATCATAGAAAGCTCCTACCGTGTCGGTCGTCAAATCCACATGCAACTGGAGCCTCGCGCCGCCATTGCTTCTTGCGAAGACGGGCGGATCCATCTCATCGCCTCGACACAGGCGCCCTGGACTGTGAAGAACGTGACGGCAAGGACCCTCGGCCTGCCTCCGTCACAAGTTCGGGTTACAACGCCCCCCGTGGGCGGTGGGTTTGGGGTGAAATACGGTTGCTCCGTTGAGCCTTACGCTGCGGCACTCGCACGCGCGACGGGGCAAACGGTTGTTTTAATCAACTCGCGTCAGGAGGAAATCCAGACCTGCCTTTGCCGGGAGAACGCTGACATCCATATCCGCTCCGCTGTGACGGGAGATGGCCAAATCGTCGGTCGTGAAGCGACAGTATTGATGGATTGCGGTGCCTATGGGGGCGAGCAGATATATCTAACGACGATGACTGCGCATACGCTCGGAGCAGGGTATCGGCTGGGCGCGGTCAAGATGACAAGTCGCGCAGTGTATACCCACACGGCTCCCAATGGGGCATTTCGCGCCTGCAATGGTGTTTATAATATCTTTGCCCTTGAGCGTCACACAGACGAGATTTGCGGCGCGATCGGGATGGATCCGCTGGAGTTCCGCCGGCGGAATGTTCTCGGCGACGGGGATATCGGGTCGACAGGACAGGTCTTTGAGGGAAATGTTCTCGGTCCGATGCTCGATTGCATGGAAGCGATGTCCAAATCCGCAGCATCGAGAAAGAGCGATGCCGAAGGCCGCCTGTACGGCAGAGCAGTCACCGTAGGAACATGGTTTGTCTTTGTCGGACCTTCCGCGGCGACCGTCAATCTCAACCCCGACGGAAGCGCCACGGTTGTGACAGCCGGAGTGGAGATCGGCCAGGGAACGATGATGCAGTCTTTGCCGCAAATTGTCGCGGCAAAGTTGGGTCTGCACCCCGAAGATATCATTGTCAAAGCAGCCGATACCGATGCGGCCGGCTTCGATGTTGGTGTTGGTGGGGGGCGGACGACGGTCTCTCTTGGTTCCGCCACCTCCGTCGCCTGCGACGAGGTGCGCAAGAAAATTCTCGATGTCGCAAGCGAGATGCTACAGACCAGTCCCGAGCACCTGGTTCTTCAGAACGGTCGTGTGGAAATCGTCGGAAGGAAAGGAGCCGGCACCGCGATCGCCAATGTTGCCGAGCACGCTCAGTCGCTAAGCGGTCCCATATCCGGCAGCGGCTCGTTCACACGCCCTGGTGTCCCGTCGATGCCGGGTTGTGCGGCCGGCCACTTTCTTGATGCGATCGACATGCCGGTGTTCGCGGTGCACGAGTGCGAGGTAGCCGTTGATCCCGACACGGGTCACGTCGAGGTCTTGAGCTACCGGGTTGTTCAGGATGTCGGGCGTGCGCTCAATCCGCGTGCAATCCATGGGCAAATCCAGGGCGGTGTCACCCAGGGTCTTGGATATGCCCTTCACGAAGAGGTGACGCTCGATGCGGATGGGCAAATCTCCCAGTCAGGTTTCGGAAGCTATCGCGTACCGTTGGCTCAGGACGTCATTCCAGTCGAAATCGTGCTCCACGAGGGGGCTCCGTCAATCGGTCCTTTCGGCACGAAAGGGGCTGGCGAAGTCCCGATATTGAACGTCGGCGCCACGATTGCAGGCGCAGTCGCTAACGCTACCGGGAAAAATGTTCAGGAACTGCCGCTGACGCCGCCCCGCGTTCTTGCGCTCATGCTCGACAAAACCGAGGCCCTCGATCTGCGACATATGTCTTGCTAGAGGGCAATCGCAACGCAAAACCAGATTGGAGTGTTAGGCCGATATGACCGCTGTAAAAACTACCAAAATTGTTCCCGATAACGATTATGTTGTCCGTTTCCTAAGCTCGTGGACCTATCGCGCGAATGCATTTCGCATCGCAGACTCGCTGGTAGCTGAGTCTATCAAAGACAGGGACACGATCCTCAAGCTTGCCGAAAATGATGAGATCCTCACGGAGCTCGTTAGTTTCCTGGCTGAGGCCCGACGGTTCGTCCTTACCGTTTCCGATGAACTCAGCGTTGCGGTCGTTTTCGCGGTTTGGAAAGAGGTTCGGCGTCTGCAACCGCATTCTCCTGAAAATCCAACTGGTGAAGATGCCTTGCGAGCCAAAGTTGCGGAACTAGAGTGGTTGTTTCGCGATACGCCAATCACCTGGAGCATCTACATTGTTGATGACGAATGCCCCGAGGACAGTCTCGATGTCGCTCACGGTATCGTTGACGCTTTTAAGTGGAAGAATGTCGTTCTTCTAAAGCTTCGAGATGCTTTGCCGTCGCCCGAATTGCCTTTGTCCAAGCTCGACGGAGCATCGTCTTCGACCAAGGGCGGCGCGATTCTACATGGAATGCAACGAGCCGCCCATGACGGGCATGACTATGTCATGTATACGGATTGCGACAATAGCAATCATCTTGGGCAGATTGGCCTTTTCCTCCGAGAACTGGTGGGCAACGGAAAAAAGGCGGCCATCGGGGACCGTCGTGCCACTCGCATCTCCGAATGGCAGACGACCAGGGAAAGCGAGTCCTACGCCAACTACATTTTGAAGCGCGTTCATGCCCTACTCGATTTTGACCTGTTGCTTGGAGACGTAACTTGTCCCTTCAAGATGTTCGAGCGGGAGTATCTGCTGGCTCTTCTGCGAAATATGGACGTGTTTGACTTTTGCGTCGACTTCGACATCGTCGGATATCTTAAGACGAGCCGCGCGCCGGTGGCGATTATCCCCATCGTGTCGGTAGATTCCGATCTTGAAACAACGTGGATCGCTCTGACCAATATAAAGGTCTGGTGGCAAAAGCTTCATGGTTTCATCTATGTAATTGAAAAATATAATCTCCCGCACAATGAGGAAGTCGCGAGACTTGTCCGAGAGAAATTATGGACCACTGCGAACATCGAGAAAGTCCTTGAGACGGCCAGCGCTGGAATATCGTCAAATGGTCGAACGCTGACAGCCGACGATGTGCTTGAAATGTCATTCGAGGAGGCTGAGCCCTGGATTCGATCGGTACTGAGCGACCCACGCGAGCCGGCGGTCTCCCAGGGCGCGCGGTGACGTTCGGCGGCTGACGGGCGCCGCTGCGCGAGCGGGCCTTCAAAATTAGGCCGAACCTGATGGCCTGAGCAATCCACGCCTGACCGCATCTGTGCTGCCGAACGGCCTTGATGCCAATGAGGGGCACGGCAGTAGACGCTCGACAAACCGGAGACGTCATGTCGGGGAGGCTGCCGGCGTGAAATCTGAAACGCACAATCTGGCAGAATTTCGAAGATTGGAGGTATCGACGTGACATCGAACGAAAGACTGATCGCGCTCCGACTTGGCCGCCGCGCGGCGGCGGCCCTATTTTTTATCAATGGCTTTGTTGTTGGCAGCTGGGCGCCACAGATTCCGAGCTTCGTTTCCAGGCTTGGCATCAGCGAATTTACGCTTGGCCTGCTGATTTTCTGCTTTGGTGTCGGCGCGCTGCTTGCCATGACGCTGGCAGGCCAATTGATCGCTCATTGGGGATCGCGCCAAACACTGCGCCTGTTTGCTCTGCCGGTCGTTATTATGTTGCCGATGATAGCGCAGACGTCCGATATCTGGATCGCGGCGATCGTACTCACTGTTTTCGGTGGCGTCATCGGTGGCATGGATGTTGCCATGAACGCCAATGTCGTGGCGATTGAAAAGCAATTGGGACGCGCGATCATGTCGTCGTCGCATGGCTTCTGGAGCCTCGGCGGCTTCGCAGGGGGCGGCTTGGGCGGCATCGCCATTCAGGCATTCGGCCCTCTCAATCACGCCGTCATTGTCGCTGGTCTTTCTGCTATCGGGCTAGCGCTGGCTTACGCCCATCTCGCGGAAGACACCGCTCAACCGCGCCAGGAAAGTCGTTACCGTTTTACTCTGCCCAATCAATCGACGATCTATATTATCGGCGCGATGGCGCTCCTGTCGATGAGCGCCGAAGGCTCGGTGCTAAATTGGTCGGCTCTGTACCTGCAAAAAGAACTTCTGGCCGACACCGCGACGGCAGGCTTCGCCTTTGCAGGCTTTTCCGGCGCGATGGCGCTCACGCGGTTTGGCGGTGACAGCATCCGCAATCGCTTTGGTGCTGTCGCGACTTTCCGTCTGTCCGGCATTGCCGCGGCCGCCGGCATGCTGGCTGTCGGTCTCTCCCCCTGGCCGTGGCTGGCAATCGCGGCCTTCGCCTTTTGCGGGATTGGATTGGCAAATCTGGCGCCAATTCTCTTTTCGACAGCCGGCAATCAGCCCGGACTGAACGCCGGCGTTAGCCTGAGCGTTTTAACTACAATGGGCCACTCGGGTATTCTGTTGGTGCCGTCCCTCATCGGTTTTGTTGGCGGACTGGTTGGCCTCGCGCCGGTCTATATCGCAGTGGCGATCCTGCTTGGGGTTGTCAGTTTGCTCTCTGGCAAGACCGCTGCTGCCGACGCCGCTTCTTGTTGAGTTTATGCGGAAGTGGCCCGTCTAAACCGATTGGTGCTGGTTCATTGGAAAGGATGTTTAAGAAGGAAGAGTCGTGGTTACAGCTGAATACACTGCAATGGTGATGTCAGGTTAAGTTCCAGAGCTACGGATCGGGCATTTTGCTGAGCGATCAGGCGTCGATTCCGGCGACGCCCTTCCAATGTGCCATCGCCGCGAGGCGATGCAGACGGATGTCGAATGCTGA
>Ga0209909_100498_pt1 | contig 19882 bp, 18 predicted proteins | sample FECB22metaG_FD_188302 | JGI IMG/M metagenome (GOLD analysis project Ga0209909, IMG submission 188302) | Cyanobacterial communities from the Joint Genome Institute, California, USA - FECB-22 (SPAdes) (version 3) | ecosystem: Environmental > Aquatic > Thermal springs > Hot (42-90C) > Microbial mats... | reverse complement strand
GATCGACATGCGCGACCCCAACAGCCTGTTCGTGTCGCAGGCGTTCCGGATGCGCAACCGCGACCTGATCTACGTGTCGAACGCGCCCTTCACCGAGGTCCAGAAGGTCCTCACCGCCTTCAACGGCGTCACCGGACCGGTCGCCTCCGCGGCGACGGCCTACGCCTACGCCAAGTAGGCACCGGAATCAGGCACCGGGTCGCCCAGAGGACCGCCGCGGAAAAAAATCGCGTTTCGGCGCGTCCTCGCGTATGGGCACTGGGTGCGGGGCGGGATCGAGGCTACGGAGCCGCATCCGCCGTCGCGCCGACGTGTCGCGCAAGGATGCCCAGAAGAGCCCGATGAAGATCGGACGTTTCGTCCCCGCCCGCGGGCCGCTCCGGCCCGCGCTGATCGCCCTGAGCCTGTGTCTCGCGCTCCTGCCGGCCTCCCGCGCGGCGGCCGACGTGGTGATCGGCGTGGCGGTTCCGCGGTCTGGCCCCTACGTGGCGGTCGGCGAGCAGGTCCTGCGCGGCGTTGAGGCCGCGGCCCGGGACGCCAACGCCATGGGCGGCCTCGACGGCCAGCCCGTGACCCTGGACGTGCAGGACGATGCCTGCGACTCGAACACCGCGATGGCGGTGGCCAACCACTTCGTCCGGTCCAACGTCCGGCTCGTCGTCGGCCATGTCTGCTCCAACGCCTCCATCGCGGCCTCCGACATCTACGCGCAGAACGGGGTGGTGATGATCACCGCGGCCTCGGTGGCGGCGCGGCTCACCGACCGGGGATTGCCGAACATCTTCCGGGTCTGCGGCCGCGACGACGATCAGGCCCGCCTGTCTGCCGCCGTGCTGGCCGAGCGGTTCCGCGACCGGAAGATCGCGCTGATCCAGGACCAGACGCCGGCGGCCCGCAGCCTCGCCGCCGCCACCAAGGACAACCTCAACCGCATCGGCGTGAACGAGGCGCTGTTCCTGTCGTTCTCGCCGAGCGACGCCGACGACGCCGCCCTGGCCGACCGCCTCAAGAGCGCGGGGATCGAGGTCGTCTACTACGGCGGCGACGCCGCCGAGATGGGCCGCCTCGTGAAGATCGCGGCGGACCGGGGCTTCCGCCCCCAATGGTTCGGCACCTCGGCGATCGCCACGCCGGACTTCGCCAAGATCGCCGGGTCCGCGAGCAACGGCGTTCTGATGACCTTCTACCTCGACCCGAGCCGGCAGCCCGCCGCCGCGGCCGTCGTGAAGGCCTTCAAGGCCGAGGGCGTCGATCCCACCGGCTCCACGATCTACGGGTACGCGGCCATGCAGGCCCTGGTGGCGGCCGGCAACTTCGCCCACTCCACCGAGCCGAGGCCCATCGCGCAGGCGCTGCACACCGAGCGCTTCGATCTCGTGCTCGGCACCGTCGGCTTCGACGCCAAGGGCGACGTCACCGCGCAGGGCTACGTGCTCTACGTGTGGAAGGACGGGAGCTTCACGCCGGCCGGCAAGTGAGGGGCGGGCTCCTCATCACAGGGCCTGCGCGGCGTCGACCTCCGCGCCGCGGCCGAGCCCGCGCAGCAGCTCGGCGAGATGCGGGCGAACCCGCAACTGCAGGGCGTGCAGCCGTCGCACCGCCGCGCTGAGTTCCCCGTCCCGCTCCAGCATCGCGTCGGCGAAGCCGATCATGCGCGCGTTCGGCCAGGCCGGCTCGCGCAGGGCGTGGAGGCGCTCCACCAGGGCGGCGGCGGGCGCGTCCGGTTCGGCCTGCGCGAACAGGGTCAGCAGCGCCGCGGTGGAGCGCGACAGGCCGTAATGGCAGTGGACCAGGAGATGGCCGGCGCCATCGAGGGACCGCCCGAAATCGAGGATCGCCGCGACGTGCTCCGGTTCCGGCGGGACGAGGCCCTCGCCCGGACCGAGGCAGTCGTGGAACCGGAGGGTCGTGCGGGCGTGGGCGCCGTAGGCGGTGAAGGCCGCGGGCTCCGACGTGCCGGGATCGAGCAGCGACAGGACGTGGCTCACGCCGCGCGCGCCGTGGCCGGCCAGCTCCTCCAGGCCGCAGACGGTGTGCAGGGTGACGGCGGGCTCGGTGCGCATCCCGGGCGCCTAGCACGGGCGCGGGCCGGTTTCGAGGCGCGACGGAACTGCCCCGGCCGCCCGCGGCTTTCGAGAACCGGCACGCACGTGCTACCTGCGACCCCCGATCCGGCCCGGCCGGGCCGGACCTGCTCGGACGAGATGCCGTTGGACGAACCTCACCTCGCGCGATCCCCCGCGGCCGGGACGCGGCGCCGCAGCGTGCTGACCGCCGGCCTCGGCGCGGCCGCGGCGCTCACCGGTCCGCTCGCCGCGCCGGCCCGGGCCGAATCCGCCCCGGAGCTGCGCTGGCGGCTGTCCTCCGCCTACGCCAAGACCCTCGACATCCTGTACGGCGCGCCCGAGGCGCTCAGCCGGATCGTCGCGGAGGCCACCGACGGGCGCTTCCAGATCCAGGTTCAGGGGCCCGGCGAGCCGGTCCCGGCCGAGGGCCTGCTCGACGCCGTGGCCGCCGGCACCGTCGAGATGGGCCACGGGCCGGCGACCCTCGGCATGGCCAAGGATCCGACCTTCGCGCTGGCGACCGCGGTGCCCTTCGGCCTCAATGCCCGGGGCGCCGCCGCGTGGTGGCAGGCGGGCGGCGCCGCCGAACTGTTCGCCGAGGTCTTCGCTAAGGCCGGGCTGGTCTGCCTGCCGGGCGGCAACACCGGCGCCCAGATGGGCGGCTGGTTCCGCCGCGAGATCAAGAGCCTCTCCGACCTGCAGGGGCTGAAGTTCCGGATCGGCGGCATGGGCGGGCAAGTGCTCGCCAAGTTCGGCGTGCAGCCGCAGGCGGTCCCGGGTCCCGAGATCTACGCGGCCCTGGAGAGCAAGAAGCTCGACGCCGCCGAGTGGATCGGCCCCTACGACGACGAGCGGCTCGGCCTGCAGAAGGTCGCGCCGATCTACCACTATCCCGGCTTCTGGGAGGGTGGCGCCATGCTGCACTTCTGGTTCAACGCCGAGAAGTGGAAGGCGCTGCCGAAATCCTACCAGGGGATCCTCCGGGCCGCGGCCGCCGAGGTCGGCGCCGACGTCCAGGCGAAGTACGACGCCCGCAACCCGCAGGCCCTGCGCCGGCTGGTGGCCGGCGGCGCGCAGCTGCGGCCGTTCCCCCAGGACGTCATGGAGGCCGCCCTCAAGAACGCCAACGACGTCTACGCCGAGATGGCCGCCAAGAACGCCGATTTCCGCCGCGTCTACGAGGCGATGCGGACCTTCCGCAACGAGGAGTACCTCTGGTTCCAGGTGGCGGAGTACACCTACGACAACTTCATGATCCGCGCCCGGGCGCGGGGCTGAGGCGCGCGCCGCCGCGGGAGGCCGGCGCGGCGCCGCGGGTCCGTCAAAGATGGGGACGTCGGGGGCGCGCCCGATTGCAACGCGATCGGGAACGGCCTTAGCGTCCGGCACGGCATCCGCGAGGGGAGGGCTGCATGTTCGGGACGCTGCGGGTCGGATTGGCGCTGCTCGGGGCGGCCCTGCCGCTCCAGGCCTTCGCACAGTCGGCCGCCAACCTGTCGGCCCTGCGCGGGCTGGTCCCGGTGGCCCGGCTGCAGGCCACGCCCGACGGCAAGGCGGCGCTGGACGCGAACCTGCGGGTCACCGGCGACATCCAGACCGGCGAGCTCAAGCAGCCGACGCTCCTGCCGTTCCCCGAGCAGCAGCAGCTCGCCCTGCGGGACTGCTTCATCACCGACGGCAACGCCGCCAACCTCGCCGACGGCCTCGGCACCACGCTCGCCCAGGCCTACCACGCCAAGGCGACCTACAGCGACTACAAGACCTTCACGAGCATCGCGCCGGCGGTCGCCAACCTGATCGGCTACACCAACAACGTGACCAAGTCGGATTCGAATTCCGGCAAGTACTTCTTCGCCAACGCCACCACGAACGGCAAGCATCCGGTCTCCGAGGAGGCCGCCGCGATCCTGTCGAACGGCGCGGTCACCGACGTGTTCGGCAAGGCCTATGACCGGCCGGCCGGGAGCCCCGGCGCCGACCGCTACGGCAATTCGCGGCCGTTCCAGACCCTGCCGCGCCTCCTCACTTATCGTGGCAAGGACTATTTCGGCGATGCGTCCGACAGCCTCGACTGGCTGCGCGGCCCCTCGCAGGACCTCGTGAACAGCCCGTCCTACCCGAGCGGTCACACCACCTACGGCTACACCGAGTCCATGGTGCTCGCGCTCCTCGTGCCCGAGCGCTACCAGCAGATGGTCGCCCGCGCCGCCGAGTACGGCAACGACCGGATCATCGTCGGCGCCCACTACGCCATGGACGTGCTGGGCGGCCGGGCGACCTCGCTGCACGCCCTCGCGCACCTGCTCGCCAACGATCCGGCCTATGTCGGCCAGATCCGGAAGAATCCGGCCGTCCTCGACAAGGCGTCCGCCGAGGCCGACAAGACGGTCGGCGTGACGGATTACCGGGCGCTCCTGACGGAGGCGCGCGCGGCGATGACGGAGGCGCTGAAGGCCGGCTGCGGCGACACGGTGGCGGCCTGCGCGGCGAAGGATACGGGCCGGTTCAAGGACGCGGCCGCCAACGCGGCCTTCTACGCGGCGACCCAGACCTACGGCCTGCCGGTGGTCCATCCGGACACCGCCGGCCGGCGGGAGGATGTGGGCAAGGTCGCGCCGGAGGCCGGCCACCTGCTGACCGCGGCGTTCCCGGCGCTGACGCTGGACGAGGCCAACGCGATCCTCACCGAGACGCAGGGCCCGGGCGGCGGCTTCCTCGACGACGGCTCGGAATTCGGCGTCTACGCGCGCCTCGACCTCTACACGGCGGCCGGCAAGGCCGCCGCGCTGGCGGCCAGCCGGGCGGGGGCCGGCGCGACGCGCTGACGCGCCCCCACGCGGCGACCGACGGCCCCCGCGCGGCGGCTCGCAGGCGGGAAGGATTGCCCGCCGAGGCGGCCGGACGGGGCGGCGTCGCCCGATCCCGCGCGGGCCGAGGCGCCCAACGTGCGGATCGGCGCGCGCCCTCGCGCCGTCTGAGAGGGGGGCGGGCCTCCGCATCCTCCGGACAGAAAAAAGGCCACTCCCGAAGGAGCGGCCCGAAGTCTAGGGAGGAAACGCCCAAGAAGGGCTGCGAGAGGGCGACGCCATCGCCTTCCCGCGCTGCACAATTTGCGCTCCCGGATGGAAAATTCAAGAGCATCAGGACAGCAGGGCTGTCCTTTCGTGCGTCCGCGCACGCATCCTCGCCGGCCTGTGTTGAAAATGTCGCAGACTGTCGCGCGCGAGCGAAACCTGCATTGCCCCGGCAGGGCGCGATCGATCCTCCCGCAAGTCCCTGATGAGACGGTGTTCTGGCGGATCGAGCCGGAGTTCGGCCCGCATTCTCGACTGCGGCTTTTCATCCGCCCCGTCCGGACGGACGAAATTCCCGCCCGCTCTACCTTCTCCAGCCAAGGTTCGGCGCGACGCGCCAAGCAAGGGGCAGGTGAGTATGGCGATCCAGGGTGAGCGGGTCCGGATCCTCAACGATGTCGAGCCGGGCGGAGACGGTGCCTACGTCCTGTATCTCCTGCAGCAGGCCAATCGGGCGACGTTCAACCCGGCCCTTGAACTCGCCATCGAGGAGGCGAACCGCCTCGACCTGCCGGTCGTCGCCTGCTTCGGCCTGCTCGACGGCGCCAGCGGCTTTCCCGAAGCCAATGCCCGCCACTACGCCTTCCTGCTCCAGGGTCTCGCGGATGCGAAGGCGGGCCTGGAGAAGCGCGGGGTCGGCTTCGTCATGCGCAAGTGCTCGCCCGCCGAGATCGCCATCGCCCTCGCCGGGGACGCCGCGCTCCTCGTGCTCGACCGCGGCTACCTCGCGATCCAGAAGGGCTGGTACCGGGAGATCGCCGCGGCGGTGAAGACGCGGATCGTCCAGGTCGAGGGCGACGTCGTCGTGCCGGTCGAGACGGCCTCGCCGAAGCACGAGTACGCCGCCCGGACGCTGCGGCCGAAGCTGAACCGGCTGTGGGACCCGTTCCTCGCGCCGCTGAAGCCCCGCAGGGTGAAGCACTCCGCCGATCGGCTGACGCTGAAGAGCGCGATCGACGTCTCCGATCCGGAGGTGGTACTCGCCGGGATGACCCTCGACCGGGAGGTCGGCCCGGTGAGGCGCTTCACCGGCGGCGAGACGCAGGCCCGCAAGCGCCTGAAGGCGTTCCTGAAGGACGGGTTCTCGGGCTACGGCGCGGGGCGCAACATGCCGGAGGCGGCCGCCGCCTCCCACATGAGCCCGTACCTGCATTTCGGGCAGATCTCGCCGGTGGAGATCGCCCTGGCGGTGCGGGAAGCCAAGGTCGGCGATTCCGACGACCGCGGCGCCTACCTGGAGGAGCTGATCGTCCGGCGCGAGCTCGCCATGAACCACGTCTACTACACGGAGGGCTACGACGATTACGACAGGGCGGTGCCGGACTGGGCGCGCAAGACCCTGGCGGAGCACGCGAGGGACGAGCGCCCCCACGCCTACTCGGAAGCGCAGCTCGCCGCCGGCGAGACCCACGACCGCTACTGGAACGCCGCGATGCGCGAGATGCGCGAGACCGGCTACATGCACAACCAGCTGCGGATGTACTGGGGCAAGAAGATCCTCGAATGGTCCCCATCCCCCCGGGAGGGCTTCGCCCGGACGCTCCGGCTGAACAACCGCTACTTCCTCGACGGGCGCGATCCGAATTCCTTCACCAACGTCGCCTGGGTGTACGGTCTGCACGACCGGCCCTGGCAGAAGCGCAAGATCTTCGGCACGGTCCGCTATCAGAGCGAGAACTCGCTCAAGAAGTTCGACGCCAAGGCGTACGTGCGGGCGGTTGAGAGGCTCTGCGCCGCGGAGGGCTGAGGCGGGACCGACGCGTCCGTGCGCTGCCGCACGGGCGCCGCGACGCGCTCGAAATCGTTACGGGATGACCGAAGCCGTCGGCAAGGTATCGCGACGCTCGCGGGTGCGGAGGCGAAGTCGTTCCGCGCGCACAGGTTTGTGAAGAAACGCTTTCCGGGCTTCGGATGTTTCGAGCGCACTTCCGGCTCATCGCAAACGGCCGGATCGGATCCGGTGAGAACTCGGTCGGACCGGGGCCGGATCATCGCTCTGCTCGCGACTGAAAGGAGGACGACGATGCGGATGAAGCTGGCAGGCGCAGCACTCCTCGCACTCGGAACCTTGACCGCCACGGCCGGGACGGCGGAAGCCGCCCAGGGCTGCGGCCCGGGCTTCCACCGGGGCTGGTATGGCTGGTGCAAGCCGAATTGGCGCCCCTACGCGTACCGCCCGGTCTACTACGCCCGGCCGGTGGTCTACGGCTGGCACCGGCCCTGGGGCTGGCGCCACCGGTGGGGCTGGCGCCACGCGGGCTGGCACCGCCCCTGGGGCTGGCACCACCACGGCGGCTGGCATCGGGCCGCTTGGCACCACAGGTGGTGATCGGGTGAGCGGCGGGGCCGGCACGCGGGTGCCGGCCTCCGGCCGTCCCGCGAAGGGGGTCTTTCCTTGACCGTTGCGCTATAGCGTCCGCTCCGACTGCGTGGACGAGGTGCTCTTTCATGGTCGAGAAGCGGGACGAGGTGCGGGAAACGACGGATGCCCCGCCCCCGCAACGGTCGCGCTACCGACGCTCGATCATGCGCCTGCGGTCGGCCTCGATGGAGGCTTACCCACTCTGGCGCGGGCGGCTGCTCTTCCTCGTGGGCGGGATCGGCGTCGGCCTCGCCGCCGTGCTGATGGCCAAGGGCGCCGACCTCGCGCAGGACGGGTTCCGGCGGCTCACGGCGCCGTCGCCGCTGATCGCCCTGGTGCTGACGCCCGCGGGCTTCGCCCTCGCGGCGCTCCTCGCCCTCACGGTCTTCCCGAACTCGCAGGGCTCGGGCATCCCGCAGGTGATCGCCGCCCGCCACGCCCGGGATGCCGGCTTCCGCTACTCGCTGATCTCGCCGCGCGTGGCCTTCGGCAAGGTGCTGGTCCTGTTCCTGGGCCTGTTCTGCGGTGCCTCGGCGGGCCGCGAGGGGCCGACCGTGCAGGTCGGCGCCGCGATCATGGCCGCCTTCGGCCGCCTGACCCCCGAGCGCCTGCCCGGGCTCCTCCTCGCGGGCGGCGCCGCCGGCGTCGCGGCGGCCTTCAACACGCCGCTCGCCGGCATCGTGTTCGGCATCGAGGAACTGGGACGCGCCTACGAGGCGCGCTCCTCCGGCCTGATCGTGGCCGGGATCGTGGCCGCGGGCCTGACCTCGCTCGGGCTCCTCGGCAACTATACCTATTTCGGGACGACCGACGCCGCCCTGCCGCTGGCGGCCGGCTGGATCGTCCCGCTCGTCGCCGTCGTCGGCGGCCTCGCGGGCGGCCTGTTCAGCCGCTTGGTGATCCTGTTCGCCCGCGGCCTGCCCGGCGCGGCCGGACGGGCGATCCGGAAGCGGCCCGTGATCTTCGCGGCGGCCTGCGGGCTGTGCGTCGCCCTGTGCGGCCTCGCCTCCGGGGGCGCGGCCTACGGGACCGGCTACGAGGAGGCCAAGGCCATCCTCCACGGCGACGCGGCGGCCGGCTGGACCTACGCGCCCCTGAAATTCGCCGCCACCGTGCTGAGCTCGATCAGCGGCATCCCGGGCGGCCTGTTCGCGCCGTCCCTGGCGGTCGGGGCCGGCCTCGGCGGCACGGTCCACGGCCTCCTGCCGGGCATGCCCGTGGGCGCCGTCGTGCTGATCGGGATGGTGGCCTACCTGACCGGCGTGCTGCAGGCGCCGATCACCAGCTTCGTCATCGTCACCGAGATGACCCAGAACCACGCGATGGTAATCCCCCTGATGGTCGCGGCCCTGCTGGCCGACGCGGCCTCGAAGGCGATCTGCCGGGGCGGCCTCTACCACACCCTGGCGGAGATCATGCTCGAGCGCGCCGACGTGCCGGCGCAGCCCGTGGCGAAGACCGGCTGACCGTGCCGCGACCCGCGCGACCGAGCGCGGGTAAGAATAAAAGCGGACCGGGCCGGAATCCGCGGAACGGTCTCGCTTGGCGCCGGTTGAGGCAGCAGCATCAGGCCCCGCGCCGGGGCGCAGCCGGAGTGACGCCATGACCCTTCTGAAATGGGCCCTCATCTGCTTCGTGATCTCGCTGATCGCCGGCGGTCTCGGCTTCACCGGCATCGCCTCCGGCGCCGGCTCGCTGGCCCGCATCCTGTTCGGCCTGTTCCTGCTCATCGCCATCGTGATCGTGGTCATCGCTTTCGCGGTCGGCCAGGCGGTGTTCTGAGGCCGGCGCGGTGCGCGGCACGGTCTGCCTCGTCACCGGGGCGACCGGCGGCATCGGCTACGAGACGGCCCTCGGCCTCGCGCGCCTCGGCGCGCGGGTCGCCATCGTCGGGCGGGACCCCGGGAAGCTGCAGGCCTGCGCCGACCGAATCCGCGCCGCGGTGCCCGGCGCCGCCGTGGAGCCGCACCGCGCGGATCTGTCCGCGCAGGCCGAGATCCGCCGGCTCGCCGGGACCCTGCGGTCGGCCTATCCGCGCCTCGACGTGCTGGTGAACAATGCCGGCGCGATCTTCGACCGGCGCACCCTGACCGTCGACGGGATCGAGCGCACCTGGGCGCTCGACCATCTCGGCTACGTGCTCCTGACCCTCGAACTGCTCGACACGCTGAAGGAGTCGGCGGCGACGGGCGGGAAGCCGCGGATCGTCAACGTCGCCTCCGCGGCCCACTACCGGGGGCACATCGACTTCGACGACGTCGAGGGCGCCCGGCGGTACCGGGCGATGGGCGCGTATGCCCAGGCCAAGCTCGGGAACGTGCTGTTCACCTACGCGCTGGCCCGACGGCTGCGGGGCAGCGGCATCACGGTGAACGCCGTCCATCCGGGGGTGGTCAATACCGGCTTCGCCAAGAACACCGGCGGGCTGCTCGGCGCGGCCTGGGCGCTGATGCGGCCGTTCCTGATCACGCCCGAGAAGGGCGCGCGGACCTCCCTCCGCGTGGCCAGCGATCCGGGCCTGGACGGGGTCACCGGCCGATACTTCTCCCACGGGCGACCGAAGGTCTCCTCGGCCGAGAGCCGCGACGAGGCCGTCCAGGAGCGGCTCTGGGCGCTGAGCCTCCGGCAGGTGGGCCGGAGCGACTGACGCCCGACCGTTTCGCGGCGCCGGTCTCAGGCGACCGGCGGGTCGAGCAGCACCCAGAGCCGTCCGATCCTGCCGTCCACGATCTCGGCGACGTCCGTCCCGGTGACCGCGATCGGCCCGCCCTCCGGGCCGGCTTCCCAGCGCAGCGATCCCATTCCGTGGTGCCCGACAGCCCTGCCGACGGGCCTGAAGCGGAAGGCCGGCCCGAACCGGTCCAGGAGCGCCCCGGCGACCGCGCCGATGGCCGCCCGCCCGCGCACGACATTGTCCGGCTCGAACAGGATCGGCTCGGCCACGTAGAGCAGGTCCAGGGCGGCCGCCCGCTCGACGGCGTCCCGCTCGTTGAAGACCCGTTCCAGGTTGGCACGCAGCAGCCGGTCGTGGTCGGGCTCCGCCGCCGGTACGGCCGCCGTGATGTCGGACATCGCGCTTCTCCTTCGACGTGGGCGATCGGCCGCTCAGATCAGGCGGCCGCCGCCGTCGATGTGGAGGGTCTCGCCGTTCATGAAGCCGTTGCCCATCAGGAAGACGACGGCTGCGCCGGCCTCCTCGGCGGTGCCGAGGCGTCGCTGCGGCAGCCTCTCGGTGAGCCCGGCCACGTAGGCGTCGCGGTGGGCGCCGAGCGTGCGGGCCAGGAGCGGGGTGTCGGTGGTGCCCGGCGAGAGCGCGTTCACCCGCACCGGTGCGAGTTCGAGGGCAAGGCCGCGGGCGAAGGCCTCCATCGCGGCCGACGCCGCCGCCAGCACGGCGGTCCCCTGGGCGCTCGGGCGGTCCGCCAGGGCGCCGGAGATGAGCGTGACCGATCCGTCGCCGGCCAGCCGGTCGCCGAGGGCGCGCAGGGCGTGAACCGCGGCCCAGATCCGCTCGTCGAAGGCCCGCTTCAGGTGGTCGACCTCGGCCTCGCGGATCTTGCCGGCCACGAAGGTACCGGCCAGGAGCGCGAGGTGATCGACGCGGGGAATATCGGCCAGGGCGGCCGCGACTGCGTCGGGCCGCGTCACGTCCGCGGCGCGCCAGCCGGCGAAGCCGTTCTCCGTCGCGACGCGCTCGGCGCCCGCCGCGTCGCGGCCGACCACGATGACCGCCGCACCCGCGGCCTTGGCCTGGCGGGCGGCCGCCAGGCCGATGCCCGATGTGCCGCCGAAGACCACGACGCTGCGGTCCTGGAGGGTGCTGCTCAGGGCGGGAAACATGGCAGGAAACCTTGCCGCTCGGCGCCAGGGTGGCGGCGAGGAACACAAGATTGGAGCGGCGCCTTCGCCTTGATAATCGGGCCGCAATTCGCTTCAGTCATGCCGTCATGGAACAGATCGGCCTCGACCGGCTGACGGGCATCGTCGCTTTCGCCCGCTCCGCCTCGCTCGGCAGCTACTCGGCGGCCGCCCGGTCCCTCGGCATCTCGCCCTCGGCGGTGAGCAAGAGCGTGCAGCGGCTGGAGGCGCGGCTCGGCGTGAGCCTCTTCACCCGCACGACGCGCTCGCTGACACTGACGCCCGAGGGACGCGACCTGCAGGAGCGGGCGCTGCGACTCCTGCGTGAGGCCGAGGCGATCGAGCAGGCCGCGGTCGCGGCGCGCTCCGAGCCTGCCGGCACCCTGAAGGTGGCGGCATCGATCCCGGTCGGGGTGCACCTGCTCGGGCCGGCCCTGCCGCGGTTCCGCGCCCGCCATCCGAAGCTGTCGGTCGACCTGCGCCTGAGCGACCGCTTCGTGGACCTGATCGAGGAGGGCATCGACGTCGCGATCCGAGTCGGCGAACTCGCGGATTCCCGGCTGCTCTCGCGGCGCCTCGCCCCGCACCGGCTCGGCGCCTTCGCCGCACCCGTCTACCTGGCGCGGCGCGGCACGCCGCGGCACCCGGACGACCTCGCCCACCACGACTGCGTGAACTTCCGCTTCCAGAGCACGGGCCAGGCGCTGCGCTGGCCGTTCCAGGTCGGCGGCCGCCGGGTCGAGTTCACGCCACATGCCGGCATCGTCGCGGATTTCAGCGACGCCGTCGCGGCGGTGCTGGTGGCCGGCGGCGGCATCGGCATCTCGCCGACCTACATCGCCGCGCCGCACGTCGCCCGGGGGGCGCTCGTGCCGGTCCTGCAGGATTTCGCGGTCGACCGCTCGGTCTTCACGGCGCTGTGGTCGGAGAGCCGGCGCGGCAATCCGAACGTGAAGGCGTTCCTCGCCTTCCTCGACGAGGTGTTCCCGTCGCCGGCCCCCTGGGACGGCGTGCGCCCGCCGCCGCCGATGCGCGGGGAGGATGCCTGACAGAGATCCGCACTCGCCGGCGAGGCGGGCGTGCTCAGGCCGCCGCCCGCACCGTGTGATCGCCCTGCTGCTGGATCTCGATGAACACCCGGGTCACGTCGGGGCTGCGCGCCTTCAGCGCCCGGTCGAGGCGCGTGACGAGGCTCTCGACCTCGCCGGCGCTGAGATCGTCGGTCATGTCGATGCTGAGATTGACCAGGATGTCGGAGGGGCCGAGGTGCTGGGTCAGCACCTCGTTGACGTGGAGAACGCCCGGCTCGGCGCGGACCAGCTCCGAGATGGCCGCGACGACCTCGGGATCGGCCGCCTCGCCGATCAGCAACCCGTGGGTCTCGACCATCAGGAACGCCGCCATGCCGATGAGCACGAGGCCGATGCCGACCGACGCCCAGCCGTCGAGGCTCGGCATCTCCAGAAGGTGGGACAGGGCCACACCGGCGAGCGCGATCAGCAGGCCGATCAGGGCGGCGGTGTCCTCCGCGAGTACCGTGAACAGGGTCGGATCCTTGCTGCGCCGGATCGCCCGCACGGCCGAGTGCTTGCCCTTCTCGGCCCAGAACTGGCGCATCGCCACGAAGAAGGACGTGCCTTCCGCCGCGATGGCGAAGCCCAGGATCGCGACGTTCACCCAGAGGCCGGGCAGCCGGTAGCCGAACAGCTCGGCATCCACGTCCGGCTCGGGATGGCGGACCCGCTCGATTCCCTCGTAGACGGCGAACAGGCCGCCGCCGAGGAAGATCATCAGCGCCACCACGAAAGCGTAGAAGTAGATCTCGCGTCCGTAGCCGAACGGGTGGCGGGCATCGGCCGGGCGCTTGGCCCGCTTCATGCCGACGAGGAGCAGCACCTGGTTCGCCGTGTCGACCACCGAGTGCACGCCCTCGGCGAGCATGGCGGTCGAGCCTGTCAGCGCCCCGCCCACGAACTTCGCCGCCGCGATGGCGAGGTTGGCGCCCGCCGCCGCGTAGATCGCTCCCGTGCTCTCGTGCGCCATCCGGAACTCCCTGCACGGTCTGTGGGACGCCGGGCCATCGGACCCCAGCACGGCGCCGCCGCCGCGGCGATGCAAGCGTCGCGGCGGGTCGGTTGTTCCCGTGTGGACGCGGGCGGGTACCCCGTGCAACCTGCGGCCGCTCAAGGAGTCCCGGAGGCAGCATGGCCGACGCCCGCTACGATCCCGACAACATCTTCGCCAAGATCCTGCGCGGCGAGATCCCCTGCCACCGCGTCTACGAGGACGCCCACACCCTGGCCTTCATGGACGTGATGCCCCAGGGCGAGGGCCACACGCTGGTGATCCCGAAGGCGCCGGCCCGCGGCCTGCTCGACGCCGACCCGGACTCGCTCGCCGCGCTGATGGCGAGCGTCCAGAAGGTCGCCCGCGCCGTGAAGGCCGCCTTCCGGGCCGAGGGTCTGACCCTGTTCCAGTTCAACGAGCCGGCCGGCGGCCAGACCGTGTTCCACCTGCACGTCCACGTCATCCCGCGGCGCGAGGGCGTGCCGCTGAAGCGCCACGAGGGCGGGATGGCCGACAACGCGGTCCTCGCCGAGCACGCCGCGCGCATCCGCGCGGCGCTCGAGTCTCAGGCCTGACGCTCAGGCCCGGGACTCAGGCCGCGCTCGCCGAATCGCCCGACTGGGCCATGCTGGCGAGCAGCCGGCGCAGGGCGGCGTTCTCGGTCTCGAGCTCGCTGATGCGCTTCAGCAACAGGGTCACGGAGGCGTCCGTCGCAGCCGGATCGGGCGAGGCCGGCGCGGTGCCGGCCCGGGCCGGCACCTCGAAGGTCACGCCGATGCCGTCCTCACGGCGCCAGCGCAGGGTGGCCCGGTAGGTCCGGTCCTTCTGGGGGATGTAGAGATCGAACGCGTCCGGGAGCGTGGTGGCCTCGCTCATCACGAGGCGCGCGCCGGTGGGGGACATGTCGCGCACCAGGCAGTCGAGGCTCGACGACCCGTTGTTGAAGACGACGCGCCCCTTGAGGAAGACCCTCTGGCGCGTCTCTCGGCGGTGCTCCGACATGCGGGCGGCTCCGGACAGCTGACGGTTCCGCGAAACCTGCACGCCAGCCCTTAAGGAATCTTGGTCGCGATCGCCGAGTCGAGGCCCGCTACAGGGCTCGAGACCGATGACGGGCCGCCGCCACGATTCCGGGAAAGGGAGTCCGCGTCCCGGGCCGGTCCGACTTACGCCCGATGACTTCAGTAATGTCGTCTCCGCGCCGATCATCCCGCCGGCGTCCCGCGCGCCGTGACGGGCGGGGTGGGGGCCTGTCGGGGCTCCCGGGAGCGGAGGCCGTCGGATCGCGCGTGATCGGTCCGGACGCGCGGCTCCGCCCGCGCGCCAGGGTTGAGCCCCGGCGCGTCCCGCCGGAGACGACGCGCGACGGCCGCATCCTGCTCAGGCGATGAAGCGCCGGTCCACGGTCTGGAACAGGTAGAAGCCGTTGAAGCGCACCGCGGTGTCGGCGGCCCGCCCGTCGAAGTCGAGGGGCTGCCGGCTGCCGTCGCAGAGCTTGCCGCCGAAGGTCCAGCGACCCGCGCCGATGAAGGGCGGGACCGTGCTGGCTTCCGGCACCGCGCAGCAGAGGCCCTCCTCGCCCTTGAGCTGGAACAGGTTGTAGCTTCGCATCCGAAGTCCTCCGCCTGGCCGCCCTCGAAGCCAATTTTCCCAATACGAGATCTTGCATTGCGAAGAATCGGCTTGACCGTGCTCATAATGGCACAATCGGTCGAGTTTGTGACGGTCAAGTTTCAGGGACGTTTCGGTTCAACTCGTCGATCCAGATCCGCGCCGACCCGTCGGAGGGCGCGCGCCAGTCGCCCCGGGGCGACAGGGAGCCGCCGGCCGAGACCTTCGGCCCGTTCGGGAGCGCCGAGCGCTTGAACTGGCTGAAGCCGAAGTAGCGGGTCAGGAACACCCCGAGCCAGCGGCGGATCTCCGGGAGATCGTAGGCGACCCGCTTGGTCTCCGGGAAGTCCGGCGCCCAGGTGCCGCGCTCCCGGTCGCCCCAGGCGTGGAGCGCCAGGAAGGCGATCTTCGAGGGCCGGAACCCGTAGCGCAGCGTGTAGAACAGGTTGAAATCCTGCAGCGCGTAGGGGCCGATCGTGCCCTCCGTGCTCTGCGGGCTGTCGTCCTGGTCCACCGGCACGAGCTCGGGGGAGATCTCGGTGTCGAGGACGGCCTGGAGGGTGCGGGCCTCGTCCGCGCCGACCTCGCCGTTGCCGATCACCCAGCGGATCAGGTGCTGGATCAGCGTCTTGGGCACGCCGGCATTGACCGCGTAGTGGCTCATCTGGTCGCCGACGCCGTAGGTGCACCAGCCGAGTGCCAGCTCCGACAGGTCGCCAGTGCCGACCACGATGCCGCCTGCGTGGTTAGCGAGCCGGAACAGGTAGTCGGTGCGCAGGCCCGCCTGCACGTTCTCGAAGGTGACGTCGTAGACCGCCTCGCCCCTGGCGAAGGGGTGGTTCATGTCGGCGAGCATCTGCTTGGCGGCCGGGCGGATGTCGATCTCGGCCGCCGTGCAGCCCAGCGCCTTCATGAGCGCGTGGGCGTTGGTCTTGGTCGCGTTCGAGGTGGCGAAGCCCGGCAGCGTGTAGGCCAGGATGTCCGAGCGCGGGTAGCCGAGGCGGTCGAACGCCTTGGCGATCACGATCAGCGCGTGGGTCGAATCGAGGCCGCCCGAGACGCCGATGATGGCCTTGCGGGTGCCGGTGGCCTCCAGGCGCTTGGCGAGGCCGGCGACCTGGATGTTGTAGGCCTCGTAGCAATCCTGCGCGAGGCGCGACGGGTCTGCCGGCACGAACGGAAAGCGCTCGATCCGCCGGATCAGGCCGAGATCGGCCTCCGGCGGGCCGACCCGGAACGGCACACGGCGATAGGGCAGGGTGTGGCCGCGCGCGTCGTCGTCGAAGCTGCCCGCCTGCAGGCGCTCCTGGGCGATCAGGTCGAGGTCGATGTCGGCCAGCGTCGTCACCGGCTTCTCGGGGAACCGCTCGCCCTCCGCGAGGCGCACGCCCAGCTCGTCGATGCTGGTCTGGCCGTCCCAGGACAGGTCGGTGGTCGATTCGCCCTGGCCGGCCGCCGCGTAGACGTACGCGCAGGCGCCCCGCATCGAGGCCGCCCGGGAGAGGAGCGCCCGCGACTCGGCCCGGCCGACGGTGATCGGGCTGCCCGAGAGATTCGCCAGCACGGTGGCGCCGGCGAGCGCCGCGCGCATGCCGGGGGGCTCCGGCACCCACAGATCCTCGCAGATCTCCACCCCGACCACGAGGCCCGGCAGGTCCTCGGCGGGGAACAGCAGGTCGGTGCCGAACGGCGCGTCCCGACCGGCGACCCGGACGGTCTCGCCGGCGATCCCGGCGCCCGAGGCGAAGTGGCGCTTCTCGTAGAATTCCCGGTAGTTCGGCAGGAACGTCTTCGGGACGACGCCGAGCAGGCCGCCGCCCTGGATGGCGAGCGCGCAGTTGTAGACGCGGTGTCGCCAGCGCAGGGGCGCGCCGACGAGCAGCAGCGGCCGGAGATTGGCCGATTCGGCGATCACCCGGGCTGCGGCGGCCTCGACCGCGTCGAGCAGCGTCTGCTGCAAGAGCAGGTCCTCGATCGCGTAGGCCGAGAGGCCGAGCTCGGTGAAGACCGCCAGCGCCGCCCCCGAATCGTGGCAGGTCCGGGCGAGGTCGAGGATGACGTCGGCGTTGCGCTCGGGCTCGGCCGGATGGCTGCGGCCGGTGCAGGCCGCGACCCGGGCGAAACCGTGGCGATAGAGGGAGCGGAAGCGCGCCGGCGATTCGGAGGTGGCTGGAGACACGGGCACCTGTCCGGATGAGGGGTGGCTGCGGGTCATATAGGGGATGCGGACTGTCGGGGGCGCGGAGCCTGCCCGCACTCTAGCCCGTTCTCGACGTCATCCCGAGAGACCGCGCCGCGGCGCCTCGGGACGGGGACCAGATCTCGATTTCCGGTACATCGCGCGACGTTCCCTCGTGATTCCGCGGCCAAACCGGCCCCGGAGGCGGTGACGGCGCGGTCGCGGCGACGCGGGGTCCGGCCGGATGGCCGGGCCGATCGCCCCGCATGGTTTCCGCGCCGCGGCCGGTGGCAAGCCTCCATTAACGACGAATGGCCTAACTCAGGAACAGCCGCCGCGCGTCGGCGGATCCCTGTTTCGAGTATCGTCTGAGAACCCATGCGCGCATCGGGACGGCCTCCGTACTCCCACCGTGACCCCGCCCGCCCTGTCCGCGGCGGCGACCGCTCGGGCCTCTCCCTGGGAGCCCTGGCGCACCGGCTGATGGCGCTCCGCGCGAGCCTCACCCGCCGCCTCTCCGGCTCTCCCGCCGGCCTGCCCGCCCGCCCGTCCTACGGCGCGCCCGGGCGCCGGGCGGAGCCGAGCTGGCTCACCCCGCCGGGCGCGATGGTCGGCCGCGAGGGCTCCGAGCGCGCCGCGCGCGCCGCGGCGCCCGAGCCGCACTGGCCGGCCCAGGTCTTCGACGACCGGGCGAGCCTCGACGTCCTGGACGGTCCGGCCCTCGAGAGCCGGATCGACCGCAGCGCCTCCTCGCCGGGCGTGCTGGTGCGCCAGCCGCGCCGTCCCGCCGCCATCGCCCCCGACTACGCGCCGGCCGCAGCTCCAGCCGCTGGACATGTCGCCGGTCACGTCGCGGCCCCGGTCCACGCGTCGGCTCCGGCCGCCGCCCCCTCGGCCGTGCGCTACACCCGCACCCCCGATTCGGTCCTGCAGGAGCGCCGCCAGCGCGCCCTAGAGGCCGAGCGCGTCGCCCTGGAGCGCGCCCGCGCCGAGGCGCAGGCCGCCGCTCTCGCCCTGGAGACCGAGCGGGCCGCCCGCGAGGAGGCCGAGCGGGAGCGGATCGAGCGCGCGCGGGTCGCCGCCGAGGAGGCCGAGCGTGCCGCGCCCGTGCCGGCGCTGCCCGAAGCCTCCGCGCCGGACGCGGAGCCGGTGCCCCTGTGGCGCCAGCCCTTCGTCGCGCCGCCGGGCGTCCGCTTCTTCCGCACGCCGGACCGCCGCCCGGTCCGGCCCGCGGTCGAGCTGACCGCCTCCACGGCGGCGATCGCTCCGGTCGCGGCCGCGCCGGTCGCCGCCGCGCTGGTCGAGACGGTCGCCGAGGCCCCGGCCCGCGACTGGTCGGACCTGCCGGACTGGTCCGAGGTCCAGCCCTGGTTCGACGGCGGCGACTGGTCGTCCGTCGATGCCTGGTCGGCCCTGGAGGCGCCGCCCGCCGAGGTCGCGCCGACCCCGGCCGCCGTCGCGGCGCCGGCGGCGTCCGACGAGCGCTTCGTCTCGATGCCGCTCGACGTCTCGCACCTGCGGTCGCTGCCGCCGCGGCCGGTCTACGTGCTCGATCGGCTCGTCCGGTTCGACCAGCCGCCGCGCCCGGCCGACGGGCAGGATAACGGGACGGAGGCCGGACCGCGGATGGAGGAGGCCGCCACGATTCGGAGCGCCTTCCTGCCGCCCGTCGCGCCGACGGCCGCGTCCGGCCTGTCCCTGGTCTTCGGCCCGGGCAGCGCCGCGGCCGAGCCTCCGGCCACCCCGGTGTCCGAGGCGCCCCGCCGCGCGCCGGCTCTCAGCGCCATGGCGGCCCGGGCGGCGATCCGCGCGGCCGGTCAGCCGAGCGTCGTCCCGCCGGCGCCACCGGCCCAGCCCGAACCCGCTCCCGCCCCGGTCTCTGCCGCTCCGGTCGCCGCGCGCGCCGAGGCGGAGCGCGTGGTGATCCCGATGACGCCGCGTCCGGTCCTGCTCCGCGGCAAGCTGGCGCCGCAGCCGGAGCCGGTCGAGGCAAACGTCGAGGCCGAGGCCGAGCCGGCCGCGGCTGCCGTCGAGGCGGTCGAGGTCCCGGCGCTGCCGGCCCCCGCGCCGGCGTCGGTCCCCCTGGTGGCGCCCCGTGCGCACCTGATCCCCGCCGGCCGCCACCTCGAGATCGCGCCGATCGAGAACGCCGATTACGAGCTGCCGTCGCTCGAACTGCTCGCCCTGCCGGCGCCGGGCGGCAGCGAGGAGGTCGACGCCGACGTGCTGGAGCAGAACGCCCTCAACCTGCAGCAGACGGTCCAGGATTTCGGCGTGCGCGGCGACATCCTGGCGGTGCGGCCGGGCCCGGTCGTCACCCTCTACGAGCTCGAGCCCGCCCCCGGCACCAAGTCCAGCCGCGTGATCGGCCTGTCGGACGACATCGCCCGGTCGATGTCGGCGGTCTCGGCCCGCGTCGCGGTCGTGCCCGGCCGGAACGTCATCGGCATCGAGCTGCCGAACGAGACCCGCGAGACGGTGTACCTGCGCGAGCTCCTCTCGTCGGCCGACTTCGCCGAGAGCAAGCACAAGCTGGCGTTGTGCCTCGGCAAGAACATCGGCGGCGAGCCGATCATCGCCGACCTCGCGCGCATGCCGCACCTGCTGGTGGCCGGCACCACCGGCTCGGGCAAGTCGGTGGCGATCAACACCATGATCCTCAGCC
>Ga0209909_100492_pt1 | contig 20261 bp, 18 predicted proteins | sample FECB22metaG_FD_188302 | JGI IMG/M metagenome (GOLD analysis project Ga0209909, IMG submission 188302) | Cyanobacterial communities from the Joint Genome Institute, California, USA - FECB-22 (SPAdes) (version 3) | ecosystem: Environmental > Aquatic > Thermal springs > Hot (42-90C) > Microbial mats... | reverse complement strand
CGTGAGGGCGCGCGGCGTGATCTTGTCCTCGATCAGGATGGCGGCGGCGCCGGCGCGGCCGTAGGCGCTGACCGTGCGCTGCACGTTCATGGCGTTGCCATAGCCGTGGTCGCCGTCGGCCAGGATCAGCAGCTCGGGAGCCGCGCCGTGCACCATCTGAAAGGAGTCGAACATCTCGCCGAAGGAGAGCAGGTCGAGGTCGGGCCCGCCGAGCCGGCTCGCCGCAACGCAGGAGCCCGAGAGGAAGGCGGTCTTGAACCCTGCCGCGGCCGTCAGCTTTGCCGATAGCCCATCGTAGACGGCCGGCATGACGATCAGGCCGGGCTCGGCGAGCACGGCGCGCAGGCGTTGCGGCGCGGTAAGTTTCGCGGTCATGACATCTCCCTCGAAAAAGACGGCGGACGATATCACCGCCATGCCGCTTGCAGCATCTGCGAAGAGAATCGTCCTGGTGGCAACGCATCGCGAGGCGGATTAGGCTCGGGGCCGACCCTGCGTTTGAAGGGAGATCATGCGCAGCTCAGCCCGGCTCCTTTTCTGCGCGATTGCGCTCGCGTGCGCCAGCGCGTGCGTTCCTGCGTCCGCGCCCGACACGGCGCATCATCCTGTGTCGTTGACGGGTCCCTACAGCGATCTGCCGGCGGCGCCGCCGGGCACGACGATCGAGGCCGGTGCGAAAGTGACGCTCGATGCGCGCCAGCAGGAGGCCGTCGTGGCCGGGGTCACCAAGTGGATGAAGGATCCCGGGTCAGTTCAGTTCGGCCGAATGGCCGGCGCCCGCAACGGCACCGGCCTGATCACCGTGTGCGGCGAGGTGAGAGGCCGCAACGGCACCGGCGCCTGGGTCGGCATGGAACCCTATGTCGGTGTGCTGATGGGCACCCGCGCCAATCTCGAGTTCGTGGTCGTAGGGATCGCCAGCACCGATCGCGAGCGCGCCGAGGTGAGCTCGCTCTGCCGCGACACCGGCGCGTCGCTCCCAGGCTAGATCGGGGGCTAGATGTTCAAGCGATTGAAGACGAATCGCGGCAGGTTGCGCACGATGAGCATGATCAGCGCCCAACGGGGCGGCGCGTAGAACATCGGCCGACCGGCGTCGATGCCTCGCACGGAGATCCGGGCGACTTCCTCGACGGAGGCGAGCTTGACGCCACGTGCCTTGTAGGAAGCAGCCATGGGCGTGTCGGTCGGGCCGGGCTTGATCAGCACGACCCGCACGCCGCTGCTTGCAAGACGATGCTCCAGGCCCTCGGCATAGCGCTCGACGAAGCCCTTGCAGGCGCCGTAGCTGTAGTTGGCCTTGCGGCCGCGATCGCCCGCGACCGAGCCGATGAGGGCGAGTGTGCCGCGCCCCGCCTGCGCGAGATGTTGGGCGAAGGCTTCGGCGAACAGCGCCGGCGAGACGGCGTTGATCTCGATGGTGTCGCGGCAGAGCCCGAGGTCGGCCTGCACACGCGTCTGCTCGGGCAGCATGCCGTGGGCGATCAGCACGATGTCGATCGGCTTCAGCGCCGCCTCGGCGGCGAGACGGCCGATGGCGGCGGCGTCGAGGAAGTCGAGGGTCACGACCTCGACCGTCGAGGCCGGACTGCGCACGCGCAGGTCCTCGGCGATGCGTCCAGCCTTGGCGCCGTCGCGCGCCACCAGCAGCAAGTCACAGGCTTCGCGCTGCACCCAGAGCCGGCAGCACTGCTCGGCAATGCCGGAGGTGGCGCCGATGACGACGATTCTCATGCGGGCCTCACTAGCTTCCCATCAGGCGGCGCGACATGGCCGAGCTGATGCCTGGATCGCGGTACTTGATGAATTCGCCGAGCCGCGGATAGGTCGCCTCGAACAAAGCGCGCGGCATGCGGGCATCCTTGGCGGGATAGAGCCGGCCGCCAGCCTGCGCCACGATGGCGTCGAGCCGCTCGAACAGGGCCTCGAGGCCTGGGTGATTGTGGAAGTCGAGCGCGAGCGTGACGCCCGGCATGGGGAAGCTCAGCAGGCCCTGCGGCGAGCGCTCGCCGAACGTCTTCAGCACTGCCAGCACCGAGCCTTCGCCCGATCGTGCGATCGCCGTCAGCATCTCGCGGACCGCCGCGGGTCCGGGCTCGCACGGCACGACGCATTGATACTGGTAGAAACCCTTCGGCCCGTACATGCGGTTCCAGTCGGCGATGGCATCGAGCGGAAACAGGAACGGCACGTAGTGCTCGACGCGACGGCCGAGGTGGCGCTGGTTCAGCATCCAGTAGAGGCGATTGAGCGGCTTGAGCGTCAGGCGGTTCACCAGCGACAGCGGCGGCACCAGCGGCATGGCAAGCTCGCGGCCCCGCCACGTCCGCTGCTGATCGGCGGCCGGCCGCGCCCGCAGGAACAGGCCGCGCACGGCCTCGCCCGACGTGCAGTCGATCCAGGAGACGGCATGCTCCCAGGCGGGATGCGATTCGTCGGACAGCTGAAAGAAAGCGTCGAGGCCCGAGTAGGCGATGGTCTCGGTGTCGAGCCAGGGGCCCGGCACGCGCCGCAGCTGCAGCTCGGCCTCGACAATCACGCCGGTGAGGCCAAGCCCGCCCACGGTGGCGGCGAACCAGTCCGGCCGCTCACCAGGACCGCTCGCGATCTGCTCGCCGTCCGTCCGCTGCAGCGTGAACGACACAACGTGATCGCCGAAGGTGCCGGTCTCATGATGGTTCTTGCCGTGCACGTCGTTGGCGATGGCGCCGCCCACCGTCACAAAGCGCGTCCCCGGCAGCACCGGCAGGCCCCAGCCGCGCGGCAGGAAGACGTCCTGGATCTCGCGCAGCGTGGCGCCGGCCTCGCAGCGCAGGCGGCCGCTCGCTTCGTCGAAGGCGATGAAGCGGTCGAGGCCCGCGGTGCGCCACAGCGTGCCTTCCGGGTTTAGGCAGGCGTCGCCGTAGGAACGGCCCATCCCGTAAGCGATGCCGGGTCGCCTCTTCGCCAGTTCGGCAGCGATCCGGCTGCGGTCGCTGAGCTCGACCACGTCGTGCGGCAAGGCTGACAGGCGGCCCCAGGACGACACCGGCCTCATGACGCGGCGACCCGGAACACGAAGCGCTTGTCGAGGTGGTACTTGGCCCAGTAGCCGAGAACGAGCCCGATCAGGCCGCCGAGATAGCGCAGGCTCTTGTCCTGGAAGGCCTGATAGAAGCCGAACTCGAAGCCCCAGAACACCAGGGTCGTGACCACGCCCATGCCGGTGTAGAGGATGAAGGTCTGCAGGTCGTGGAGGGCGTCGTCGGCCTTGAAGCGGAAGATGTAGATCTTGTCGAGGACGTATTTCAGGACCAGCCCGACCGCCGTGCCGACCAGCACCGAGATCTCGATATGCCACAGGCCGGTCCAGACGCGGACGCTGAGCGCCTGCGCCCCGAGATTGGCCGCGGTCGCGATCAGGGCGATGATTGCATAGACGATCGCAAGCCGCATCGATCGAGCTTTTCCCCACTCCGGCTTGCCAGTATAAGCACTGCGGGGGAATGATCGCGCCAACAAAACCGCTGCCGATGATCGAGCTGCTGCGGCTGATGCGGCCGCGCCAGTGGATAAAGAACACGTTCGTGCTCGCGCCGCTGGTGTTCGCGCGCGTCTTCACCAATCCCGGCCTGGTGGCCGATGCCTTCATCGCCTTCGGGCTGTTCTGCGTCGCCTCCTCGGCCACCTACATCCTGAACGACATCAACGACGTCGAGCGCGATCGAACCCATCCGACCAAGCGGTATTCGCGGCCGCTGGCGGCCGGCACCGTGTCGATCCCGACCGCGGTCGCCCTGCTCGCCGGCTGCTACGTCGTCCTGGTCGCCGGCTGGTTCTGGTCGGCCGACACGATGATGGCGATCTTCGCCTACCTGGCGCTGAACGTCGCCTATACCTACTGGCTGAAGCACCAGCCGGTGCTCGATCTCTTCTCCATCGCCGTCGGCTTCGTGCTCAGGGTCTATGCCGGCTCGCTGGCACTCGGCGTGCCGCTGTCGAGCTGGATGGCCATCACCACCCTCTGTCTTGCCCTTTATCTCGCCTCCATCAAGCGCCGTCAGGAGCTCGGCACCCACGGTGCCGATGCCCGCGAGGTGCTCGGCATGTACTCAAAGGGGCTGATCGACCGCTACGCCGAGATGTCGGCGACGGGCGCGCTGATCTTCTACAGCCTGTTCGTGATCTCATCGAACCCGAAGCTGGTCGCCACCATCCCGCTGGTGATCTTCGGCTTCTATCGCTACTGGTACGTCGTCGAGCATCAGGAGGGCGGCGAATCGCCGACCGACGCCGTCCTGTCCGACCGGCCGCTGGCGCTCGCCATCATCATCTGGATCGGCATCTGCGTGGTCGCCCTCTTGCCGTCATAGCTGGCCGTCATAAGAGTCGCTTCCGCCCCCGAACCCGCCCTATGATGCGGCCAACGACAGGCCGCAAAGGTCGAGTGTGGTAGAGGGAGGCGCCTTGTACAGCTACATCGCGCGGCGTTTCGTGTTCGGGGTGCTCACCGTGGTCGGCGTGTCCATCATGGTGTTCGTGGTGATGCGCATCCTGCCGGGAGACCCGCTGGTCGCGATCTTCGGTCCCGAGGGCATGACCAAGCTCACCCCGGAGCAGCGCGCCAACTTCATGGCCGAGCTGGGATTGAGCGACCCGCTGTGGCTGCAGTACCTGCGCTGGGTGAAGGACATCGTGCAGGGCGATTTCGGCCGCTCCTTCTTCCGCTCCGAGAGCGTCGCCGACATGATCCTGCGGCGCGGGCCGCTCACCGCCGAGATCGCCCTGATCTCCGTGGTGCTGTCGTGGCTGGTCGGCATCCCGGTGGCCATCATCAGCGCGCTCAAGCCCAATACAGTGGCCGACAGCATCGCACGCTTCATCAGCATCCTGTTCATCGCCGTGCCCGGCTTCTGGATCGGCATGCTGATCGTGCTGGGCCTCTTGTTCTGGTTTGGCTATCGCGCGCCGATGGTGGGCGTCGGCTTCTTCACCAACCCGCTCGAGAACCTGCAGCTCGTCATCGGGCCCGCGATCGTGCTGGGGCTGGGCCAGGCCGCCTACATCGCCCGCATGGGCCGCTCGAGCCTGCTCGAGGTCATCCGCGAGGACTATGTCCGCACCGCGCGCGCCAAGGGGCTGAACCGACGGCTGGTGATCGCGCTGCACGCGCTGCCCAATGCGCTCTTGCCGGTGATCACGCTGTCGGGCGTGCTGCTCGGCCTGGTGCTGGCGGGCTCGATCCCGGTCGAGCGCGCCTTCGGCGTGCCCGGACTCGGCTACTCGATGTTCCAGGCGGTGAGCGAGCGCGATGTCTTCGTCATGCAGAACCTGGTGTTCGTCTACTCGGTGGTGTTCGTGATGCTGAATATCCTGGTCGATCTCACCATCGCCCTGCTCGATCCGCGGATCAGGCTGCAATGACCGCGACCGTAACCGCCCCTGCCGTTCCCACACCGCCGTCACGGCTGCGCACTCTCGGCCGCGGCGTGCGCACGCTGTTCCGCCGCGCGCCGCTCTCGGCCTTCTGGGGCGTCATCGCCGCCCTGATCGTCGCCATGGCGGTGGCGGCGCCGGTGATCGCGCCCTATCCGCCGCTCAAGTCCGACTTCCGCGCCATGCAGAAGCCGCCGAGCGAGAAGCACTGGTTCGGCACCGACCAGATCGGCCGCGACACGCTGAGCCGCGTCATCTACGGCGCCCAGAGCTCGCTCACCGTGGCGCTGGGCGCGGTGCTGTTCGGCACCACCGTCGGCGCCCTGTGGGGCCTCGCCTGCGGCTATTTCGGCGGACGCTTCGACATGGCGAGTCAGCGTGTCATCGAGTTCCTGCAATCCTTTCCCGACCTCATCCTGGCGATGGCCATCGCCATGGCGCTGGGCGGCGGCATGGCGACGGTGATCGTGGCCATCGCCATCACCCGCATACCGTTCGGCGGCCGCGTCATCCGCTCGGTCGTGCTCTCGCTGAAGGAGATGCAGTATGTCGAGGCGGCGCGCGGCATCGGCGCCAGCCACGTGCGCCTGATGTTCCGCCACATCCTGCCGCAGTGCGTGGCGCCCTACCTGATCCTGGCGACCACTCATCTCGGCGTCGCCATCATCATCGAGGCCTCGCTCGGCTTCCTCGGCGTCGGCATCCCGCCACCGACGCCGACCTGGGGCAACATGCTGGCCGATTCGCTGAACGCGGGCCTGGTGCCGCCTTGGTGGCTGGTGCTGTTCCCCGGCCTCGCCATCACCATCACCGTGCTGGCATTCAACCTTTTGGGCGACGGCATCCGCGACTTGCTGGATCCACGATTGAGAGGGTCGGTTTAGTCAATCTTCGGTCCTGCGACCGCCACACTGCCGTCTCACATTCCCGCTCTTGTTCCTCTCCCCCTTGGATAGAGCACGCGAACTCCGTCGCGACGGCAGCCGCGCCGAGCGCAAGGTATGGGAACTGCTGCGGTCGCGCCGTATCGGTGGCGCCAAGTTTCGGCGCCAGCATCCAATCGGTCCTTACTTCGCGGACTTCGCCTGCGTGGCGCGAAAGCTCGTGATCGAGGTCGATGGCGATCATCACGCTTTCCAAGTCGAGGCAGATGCACGCCGGACAGCAGCGATGGAGCGCGAAGGATGGCGCGTCGTACGCTTCTGGGCAAACCAGGTCGTGCAGAATCCGGAGGGCATATGGGCCGAGATCGAGCAAGTCATCGACGGCCGTCCCCCTCACCTAACCTCTCCCCCAAGGGGGAGAGGAACATGAAAGTAAACCTGACCATCTAAGTTAGCGGACCCAGCGGCACCTTCACACCGTCGTCGTGCAGGTGGCACGAGGCGAGGTGGCCCGGGGTGACTTCGCGCAAGGCCGGCACTTCGGTCTTGCAGCGCGCCATGGCGTAAGGACAGCGGGCGTGGAAGTGGCAGCCCGCGGGCGGATTGATCGGGCTCGGCACGTCGCCCGTCAGGATCACGCGCTTGCGGCCGCGCGCGCTCGACTTGGGGATGGGCACAGCCGAGAGCAGCGCCTCGGTGTAGGGATGCAAGGGCATCTCGAACAGGCTGCGCTTGTCGGTCATCTCGACGATGCGGCCGAGATACATCACGGCCACGCGATGGCTGATGTGCTCGACCACCGCGAGGTCGTGCGCCACGAACAGATAGGAGAGCTTGAACTCGTCCTGCAGCTCCATCAGCAGGTTGATGATCTGCGCCTGGATCGACACGTCGAGCGCCGACACCGGCTCGTCACCCACGATGAGCTCGGGATTGAGCGCCAACGCGCGGGCGATGCCGATGCGCTGGCGCTGGCCGCCCGAGAACTCATGAGGATACGAATTCACCGCCTCGGGCCGGAGCCCCGCACGGTCGAACAGAGCCGCGACTCGCTCGCGTCGCTCGGCGGGCGAGCCGAGCTCGTGCACGATCAGCGGCTCGCCCACGATCTCGCCCGCCGTCATGCGCGGGTTCAGCGAAGCGTAGGGGTCCTGATAGATCATCTGCATGCGCCGCCGGTAGGGCAGCATCGCCTCGGAATCGAGACGCGTGATGTCCTGGCCGTCGACCCTGATGGTGCCGTCGGTCGGCTCGAGTAGCTTGAGCAGCGTGCGGCCGACGGTGGACTTGCCGCAACCGCTCTCGCCTACCAGGCCCAGCGTCTCGCCGCGACCGATCGTGAACGACACACCATCGACGGCATAGACCTGCCCCGACACGCGGCTGAACACGCCCTTGTGGATGGGGAAGTGCTTCTTCAGCCCCTCGACCTCGAGCAGCGCGGTCATGCGCCACCCGCTGCTGAACCGTTGGCCATGACGCGATCGCCATGCCAGCAGGCGATCCAGTGGCGCGGCCGCTGTTCCTCGAGCGAGGGGCGTTCGGTGCGGCACTTGTCGCTGGCAAAGCTGCAGCGCGGCGCGAAGCTGCATCCCGGCGGCAGGTTGAACAGCGATGGCACCAGGCCCTTGATCTCGGCGAGCCGCGGCCGCTTGGCCTCGTTGCGCGCCGCATTGTCGAGATGCGGGATCGAGCCCAGAAGGCCCTTGGTGTAGGGGTGACCCGGATTGTCGAACAGCTCGGCGGCATCCGCCTCCTCGACCTTGCGGCCGGCATACATCACCACGACGCGGTCGGCGTTCTCGGCGACCACGCCCATGTCGTGGGTGATCAGGATGATGGCGGTGCCGTACTTGTCCTGCAGATCGCGCATCAGGTCGAGGATCTGCGCCTGGATCGTGACGTCGAGCGCCGTCGTCGGCTCGTCGGCGATCAGCACCTTGGGATTGCAGGAGAGCGCCATGGCGATCATGACGCGCTGGCGCATGCCGCCCGACAGCTGGTGCGGATAGGCGTGCGCCCGCCGCTCGGGCTCGGGGATGGAGACGCTCCGCAGCATCTCCACTGCGCGATCCCAGGAGTCCCGCTTGTTGAGGCCCTGGTGCAGTGCAACAGCCTCAGCGATCTGCCGGCCGCACGTGTAGAGCGGGTTGAGCGAGGTCATCGGCTCCTGGAAGATCATCGAGATGTCGTTGCCGCGGATGCGCTCCATCTCGGTCTCGGAGACCTCCAGGAGATTGCGGCCCTCGAAGCGGATGGCGCCGCCGACGATGCGGCCCGGCGGATTGGCGACCAGGCGCAGGATCGACAGCGCCGACACGCTCTTGCCGCAGCCTGATTCGCCCACCACGCCCAGCGTTTCTCCGGCTTTCAATGCGTAGGACACGCCGTCGACGGCGCGCACCACGCCGACCGGCGTGAAAAAGTGGGTCTGGAGATCCTCCATCTGCAGGACCGTTTGCGCCGCTCGAGGGGCGGTGCCGCTAGAAACCCGCGGCGCCGGCTGGCGAGGATTCACGCGAGACTCCCTGAATTTTATCGTGTTAGCTTTGGTCCAACGGGGATGGACAAAAGCCATCTGAGCACATCGTGCTCGGTCTGCAAAAGGCCAAAGGCTTATGGGAGGAAAAAAGATGAGTGAGTCCAAGTCCACGCAGCGTGGCGTCAAGCGTGCTGGCGTAAATCGTCGTGAGTTCGTCGCCGGCGCGACCGCGGCGGCAGCGTTCACGCTCTATGGCACGCCGCGACCCGCCTTGGCGCAGAGCGTGCCGCTCGAGTTCGACGGCTCGAAGTTCCAGCTGGCCGCGCCCGAGCCCAACCCGAAGTCCGGCGGCGTGCTGAAGTACGGCATCACCATGCGTCCGCCGCACTTCGACTTCCATCAGTCGGGCACCATCAACAGCCTGGGCAGCCAGGGCTGCATGTTCGACAACCTGGTGCGGCGCGATCCGCGCGATTCGGGCAAGACCATCATCCCCGACCTGGCGCACAGCTGGGAGATCTCGAAGGACGGCAAGACCTACACCTTCCACCTACGCGAGGGCGTGCAGTTCCATGACGGCGCCGAGCTCACCTCGGAGGACGTCAAGGCGACCTTCGACCGGATCGCCAAGCCGCCGCAGGGCATCAGCATCCCGCGCAGCACGCTGTTCACGGCGGTCGAGGAGATCAGCGCGCCCGACAAGAAGACCGTGGTGTTCAAGCTCTCCGCGCCGCGTCCGGCCGACTTCATCATGGGCGCCATCGCCAGCGGCTGGAACGGCATCGTCCGCAAGAAGACGCTGGAGGACAACCAGTACAACCTGCGCCGCGTCGTCGACATTCCCGGCACCGGCCCGTTCAAGAGCAAACGCCGCGTCGAGAACGAAGTCTGGGTGATGGAGAAGAACCCCAACTACTGGAACAAGGGCCTGCCCTATCTCGACGGCATCGAGTTCTATCACGCCCTGCCGTTCTCGCCCGAGCTGGGCTCCGCCCTGCTGTCGGGCCGCGTCGACTATGCCCGGATCATGGATCCGGTGACCCAGCGCAAGGTCCAGTCGACCCCGGGCATGACCGGCCTCAACTTCTACCAATCGGTCATCCAGGCCACCTGGATGAACAACAAGAAGAAGCCGATGGACGATCCCCGGGTGCGCCGCGCCTTCCACCTCGCGCTCGACAAGCCGGTGCTGGTCGACGTGGTGAAAGACATCGCGCCGATGATGGTGGGCGGCTTCATCTATCCGTTCTCCGCCGTCGCCACGCCGCTCGCCGAGCTCAAGAAGCGGGTGGGCTATCAGGAGGACCAGACCAACTCCGTCAAGGAGGCCCAGGCCCTGATGAAGGCGGCGGGCTACGAGAAGGGCATCCAGGGGCTCGACTTCCTGGTCCGCGAGGTCGCCTCGTTCAAGGTGTGGGCGCAGGCCATCCAGGCCATGCTGCAGCAGAACCTGAACGTGCAGTCCAACATCCGCACGACCGTCGAATCGGTGTGGTTCGACGACGTCAACACCGGCAAGTTCGACCTGGCGATCGGCGCCATCGTGTCGACCCTGCTCGACCCCAGCGACTACTTCAACGCCTGGTACAAGAAGGGCGGGCCGCAGAACTACTCGCAATGGGATAATGCCAAGTTCAATGCGCTGCTGCCGCAGATCGACACCGAGGTCGATCCCAAGAAGCGGCTGGAATACATCCGCCAGGCCGAGATGATCATGGAGGACGATCCGCCGCTGCTCCCGGTGTCGTGGGAGAAGATCAACGACGGTTGGTACAACTACGTGAAGGGCCACAATCCGAAAGAGTATTTCGGCATCTACGACGTGGTGCGCTTCGACACGTTCTGGCTGGACAAGTAGCCAGCCGAGTCCCATCACCCGGCGATGCTGACCTTCTATTTCGCCCCCGGTTCGAGCTCGATGGCCGTGCACATCGCCTTGCACGAGACGGGCGCGCCTTTCGAGGCGCGCCCGATGTCTTTTGCCACCAAGGACATGCAAAAGCCCGAGTTCCGGGCCATCAATCCCAACGGCAAGGTGCCGACGCTGGTGATCGATGGCCGCGTGCTGACCGAGGTCGCGGGCTGCCTGTTCTACCTGGCGCGCACCTATCCCGCCGCCAATCTGCTGCCGGTGAACGACCCCGAGGCCGAGGCGCAGGTCGTGTCGTGGATGTCCTTCGTCGCCTCGGCCATCCATCCCGCGCGCACCGCCGGCATGGACCGGGCGCGCGAGGTCTGGCAGATCGCCGACCAGCGGCTGGGCAGGAACGACTGGGCGGTCAACCGCTATTCGATCGCCGACATCCATCTCTTCCGCCTCTACTGGCGCATCCGCGATGCGCTCGAGCCCCAGAAGGGCGGCTACGACAACATCGAAGCCCACTACCAGCGCGTGATGGCGCGGCCGGCGGTCAAGAAGACCATCGAGATCGAACAGAAGATCGGCTACTCGCTGCCGCGGTAGACGCACAGAGACTGGCACGTCGCTTGGCCTTCATGTCATCGCCGCACTATGCGGGATAGGACTGCACTTGTCAATAACTTAGGTGTGTTTTCGATTACCAAAGTAACGAATAGTTTTTGCGTACCAGTGAACGCCAAAATCCGCAGATGCAGACAATGCTGTCGCAAGCGCTAGTGGTCGCGCAGCCATCGGATGGCGCCAATGGCATCGTTCACGGCAATTAATGCGCCGCGTTCGTCTCGCACCAGCACTGTCTCCAAATAGTGCGGGCCGCTTGGAACTGCTTAGCCAAGCGGGTAGCAACGACAGTCGACGTCCGGCAGGTCTCGATTCCGGAGTTGCGCGAGAAGCGGAACAGAGCCGGCGCCTGCCTCGGCGGAGCGCTCACTTTCTCAATCGTCGACGCGATCTTCCCCGCGAGGCCTTCCGCAACTCGGGAAGGCGGTGCTTCGCGGTGGACCACACGATCTCCAGATCGACCGCAAAGTAGCCGTGCACGAGGATGTGACGCATAGCTCTAATGTTTGCCCAGGGTATGGTGGGGTATCGTTTTGCGACCGCGTCAGGCAACGCAATAGCAGCTTCTCCTATGATCTGAATGTTATGGATGACGGCATCCACGGTTTTCCGATCACTGGAAAATGCCTCGAAGTCGAGGCCCTAGATATACGTTGCGATGCGGTCGACGGATTGCTCGATGTCTTTGATGCGCAGCCGCCAATCCCTAGGCGGCACGAACTGCCTCTCTCAGAATTCGGCGACGCAACTCCGGGCGGATGCCACCGCGCGTGACCAAGTCTACACGGCAGCCAAGAAGCTCCTCGAGCCGCAGTTTGACGCCAGCGAACTCGATGAGATCAGGTGTGCGATGAAATTCGACCAGCAAGTCGATATCACTGCCGCGTCGTGCCTTCCCGCGGGCGACCGACCCAAAGAGAGACAGGGACTTGACCCCGAGCTTGTCCAGCTCAGTCCTCAAGTCTGCCAGCCTTTTAAGCGCGTCGCTGCGTTTCATCATGACATTATCGCACCAGCGCCATCCAGCATCCAGTGCTCCGAGAGACACGCTCAGCTGCTGCCTTCAAAACCTCAACCTTCATCGCGCGCTGGTGATCGCCACCGATCTCGAAGGCTTTGAAGGCGCCGCCCAGTCCAACGGCGGTCAGCACTGGCACGTCGACCGCTGAAGTGCGGATCTGTCCCCAAGTTGCCCGGACATTCCGCGGCCTACAAATCCAGAGACGCCAAGCCGACGGTACTTGCTGACTATTCGCCCCGGTTCGCGGCATCACGCCGGTACGTAAGCCCGGAAGGTTCGGTCGATCGACCCGGAACGCTCAAGTTCCGTCAGTGCCGAGCGTATCCTGTCGACCGGGATCCGCACCGTGTCCCTGTTGCCGGCGAGCCAGACAGGGATTGTCTGGATCGTCGGCCCGACCCGCACTCCTCCGGGATGGCCGATGACTTCGAACTGCAAGACGATTTCGGTCGCCGTGCTGTACCAGGCGTCGACCTGCCCCTCGGCAAGCGCCTGCGCGATCTCGCGCGCGCTGCTGAGCGGGACTAGGTTGGCAAATCCCTTGTCGCGAAGAAAGCTTTCCTGGACACCGGCCTTGACCACGCCGACCCGCGCGAGATGGCGAGCGGCGTCGAGGTCGACAGTCGGCTTGCCAGCCACTGTTCCCATCGCCTGCGGTACGTCGACGACCTTGGAGATCCAGGCAAAGGCGCTCTCGCGCTGCGGAGACCGCGCGAGCGGGGCCATCAGTGCGCCCGGTTGTGCCTGTGTTCGTTGAAGAGCCTCCGCGAAAGGCAGGAAGGTAAAGCGGGCCTCCTGACCGATTGCCCGCAATGCGTCCTGCACGATATCGAGCACGACCCCGCGGCGTGGCCCGTCAGCGATCGAAAGCGGGCGTACATCAGCAGTCAGGATCTCCAACGGTTCGGCTGTCCAGCCCGGTCGTGCGACGGATACAGCGATGCCCGCAAACAAAGCGCGCCTGTTCAACATGACACGGCTCCCCGTCTATGCGGCCAAGCGCAGATAATTTTCACCCAGCACGCCCACGAGTTCCTTGTGGGCGAAACCCTTTGCCTCGAGCGCGCGCACCAGGTCGCCGAATTGCTCCGGCTGGAAGAAGTCCCAGGGCGGCTCGGGGTACCCACGCGGCCAGCGGCCTCGCGCTGCGTGGAAGAACCCGTAGTCGCTGCCTTCCAGGAACATGAAGTCGAGCCCAATGCCGACGCGCTCGGGGCCCGCCAGCGATGCGATATGGGCCACGTGGGTGGCCATCGCCTCGGGAATATGCCGGCCGCTGGCGCCCAGGAACATGCCGACGCCGTTGACCCCGACATAGCCGCCGCGCGCCGCGCAGGCCTTGATCTGCTCGTCGGTAATATTGCGCTCGTGGTCGAACAAGGCGCGTGCGTTGGAATGAGAGAATATCGGCGGTCGTCGAAGCGGCGCCTCCATGACGTCGAACGATGTCCGCGCTCCGCAATGGCTGAGATCCACGACCATCCCGACCCCGTCCATCCGCGCGATCAGCTGGTGTCCATAGTGCGTCAGGCCGCCATTACGCGCCTCATGGCATCCGTCGGCAAAGGCATTGCCTTCGTTGTAGGCAAGGATTGCGCGGACAATGCCGGCACCCTTGAACGCCTCGACAAGATCAAGGCTCGATGTAAACGGCGTTGCGGTCTGGAAGTGGAACGACACCGACATCAAGCCGTCGCTCTTGGCCTTGCGGATCGCCGATTCGTCTTCGGCGACACGAATCCAGGCGGCGTGTTGTGCCAGTTCGCGGCGCAGGAAACCCAGCCTCGCCATCGCCTCGACCGGTCCCTCGTTGCCGGCAGCAGCAGTGAGCGAGACATGATCCACGCCGCCTGCCTCCCGGAACCGCCGTAGCTGTGCCGCGAGGTTCGCGCCGGGCGGCAGGAAGAGGTTCGCCCAGGGCAGGAGGCCGTCGCAGACCAGCGCGTCGGCAAGCCATGGCCGCTCAGCGCGCCAAGCTGGCAGCAAGCGCGATGCCGGCTCGGTCACAGGCCGAGCGCCGACCGGACGCGCGCGCCAAGACCGCGCAGCCGATCGACGGGCTCATTGGCGAATACGAAACGGATGTAGTCTGCCCCGTGCGCCACGCCCCACCCGGCCATTCCCGTTGCGCACACGCCGTGTTCAAGCAACCGTTCCGACATCGCCGCACCGTCCATTCCGTAGTCCGACACACGCAACAGCATGGACCAGCCGCCGGCAGGCATTCCGAACGGCAGGCCGCGCAATTCTTCCGCGACCGTGTCGCGCCGGCGCTGCAAATCCGCGACATAGGCCGGCAGGGTCTCGCGCGAGCGTCCCAACGCCACCGCCGCCGCCGATTGGGCGATGCCGACCGGCACCACGACATTGGCGAGCGACACTGCAACCAGGTCGGGCATCAGCCACTCGGGCGCCACGGTCCAGCCCACACGCCAGCCGATCATGCGCAATTCCTTGGAGGCCGCGCCAACGACGATGGTCCGTTCGGCCATACCCGGAAGGCCGGCCGGGTGGATTACCCGCCGGTCGTCAAACAGAAGACGCTCCATGGCGCTATCCAGAATCAGCAGCAGGTCATGGCGCGCGCAAAGCTCGGCGACCAGCGCCCAATCGTCGGCATCGAGCATCCCGCCGCTGGGCATCGATGGCGACATCAGCAGCATTGACCGAGTCCGCGGGCCGACAGCGGCGCGCAACGCCTCCCGATCGAGACGCCACACGGCGCCGGGGGTGAAACGGAACGGAACCTGTCGCGGAACGCCACCAGCCAAGCGCACCCTGTTCAGCAGCCCGGCATAGGTGGGGTCCGTTACAATCACTTCGTCCGCAACCTCCACGGTGGCCAGAAGAGCATTCAGGATGCCCGAGAGGCCGCCGGCAGCGATGACGCAGTTGCGCGTGCCGCTATAGGCCACGCCGGACAACTCGGAAACGTGTCGTGCGGCAGCGTCCCGCAACTGATCCTGCCCGACAAATGGCAGGTAACTGTTCGCCGCGTCCTCGGCTGCCGCTTCGCGCGTGCGCGCTACGACCTCGGGATCGGGCGGCACGTCGGTATCGAGGTTCTCAAGTCGGAGGAAGTCGCGCCCGGAGGCGTCGGCAATCGACCCCATCCGATCGACGCCAATACCGGCAACATGCTGCAGTCGCGCAGGGCGAGGACGAGGACGACCGGGCATCACGCCGGCGTCATGGCCAAGTTGAGCTCACCCGCAAACGGCGCATTGCGGGCGAGCTCGTGCTGATAGAGAGCCGATCGCGCATGTCGACCGTGGTTCTCCCCGAACACGTCGATCAGCAAGTCGGATGCGCCGTCGAGAACTTTGGGTGCGTCGCGGAAGCCGGGCGCGGCGTTGACGAAGCCAAGCAGGCGAATGACCCGCGCGATCCGGTCGAGATTTCCGACGACGGCTTTGGCCATGGCGAGATGATTGATCGCCATCAAGCGGGCGGACCTGTAGCCGTCTTCGATCGAAATGTCGGCGCCGACCTTGCCGACGACCGGAAGGAAATCCTCGTCGTCATCGCCAGCGGTACCGTACGTCCCGGAAAGGTGGAGAAAACCGCCATGCTCGATCCCGTAGGCAAAATTCCCGATCGCCCGTGGGGGTCGAGGCAAGGCTATGCCCAGTTCTGCTAGACGTTGCTCAACCCGATCACTCATGGTTGTGGCCGGCACTTGTGGTTTCTTGGGACAAATAATAGATAATAGATTATCTATAATTTATGACTGACAAGACGCAAGAGTCAATCGACGACGACCGTTCCCTGGCGGGGCAGATCGCGCGCGCGCTCGCCGGACAGATCGTGTCCGGAGCGCTGCGTCCAGGCGAACGGTTGCGGCAGGATCAAGTCGCGCTGGCTTTCCGGACAAGCCATGTGCCCGTGCGCGAGGCGTTCCGCCGCCTTGATGCGCAGGGCCTGGTCGTCACTGAGCCGCGTCGCGGCGTGCGCGTCGCCAGCCTGGCTGCGGCTGATGTGATGGAAGTGGCCGAAATGCGCGCGGCGCTCGAGACACTCGCCTTGCGGCACGCCCTGCCAAAGCTGCTGCCTGCCGACATTGCCCGCGCCCGCGAGGCGCTGGAGAGCTGTGTCGGACAGTCCGAGGTGGCGGAGTGGGAAGCAGCCAATCGCCGCTTTCACGAAGCAATCACCTCGCCGTGTCACTTGCCTCGTCTCATGGCCAGTATCGCGGATTTGCACAAGACGAGCGCCCGCCATCTGTTTGCAACGTGGCAAACGCTCGGCTGGCAACCCCGATCGGATGACGAGCACCGTGCGATCCTAAGAGCGGTCGAAGCGAAACAAGTCGACCATGCCTGCGAACTCCTGGCCGGCCACGTGCTGGAAGCCGGACGCGCCTTGGCAGCCGCCCTCAGATAGCCAACCGGCTGCACGGATCTCGTTCTACCGCCATGGGGATTCGTTATGGCGAACGGAACTGTGTTTTCTTGGCCTAACCCGCCGCCACGTCCAGTTCGCCGCTGGAGATGCTGCTGCGGTCGAAGCCGGCGTTGGAGCGCAGGAGCTGGCGCGTGTAGTCGTGCGTCACCTGGTTGTTCGCCATGGCGGTCGCGCTGGTGATCTCCAGCAACTCGCCGCGGCTCATCACGCCAATACGCTCGCAGAGATGGGCGATGACCGCGAGGTCGTGGCTGACCATGAGCATGGTCAGGCCATGATCTCGGCGCAGGCGGGAGAGGAGGTTGAGGATCTCCGCCTGCACCGAGACGTCGAGCGCGCTGGTCGGCTCATCCAGCAGCAGGATCCGCGGCTCCAGGATCAGGGCGCGGGCGATGGCGACGCGCTGGCGCTGGCCGCCGGAAAGCTGGTGCGGATAGCGATAGCGATGCTCCCGGCCCAGGCCGACTTCGGCCAGCGCCCGGGCGATGCGCGCCTCGCTGCGGTCGAGCCGATGGATGGCGATCGGCATGGCGAGGATCTGGTCCACCGTCTGGTTCGGGTGCAACGAGCCGTACGGGTCCTGGAACACCATCTGTGCCATCTTGCGCTGCGCCGTCGCGCGGCGTCGGCCGACCCGCACGCCGGCCAGGGTGATCTCTCCCGCCGCATACGGAATCAGCCCGGCGATGGCGCGCAACACCGTGGACTTTCCCGAGCCGGATTCGCCCACCAGCCCGACGGCCTCGCCTTCGGGGACGGCGAGCGTGAAGTCGCGAACCGCCACCATGGCGCGGGAGCCGCTCCCGTAGGTGATGGTGACGTCGTCGAGCGTGATCATGCGAGGTCGGCCAGCCAGGCCGGGTCGCGCTGCAATTGCGGCAGCTCGGCCCGGCGGTTGCCCAGCTGAGGCAGGGCGGCGAGCAGGCCGCGCGTATAGGGGTGCTTCGCCTCGGAAAGGTTCGCGGCCACGCAGGTCTCCACCACCTGGCCGGCATACATCACCAGCACGCGGTCGCAGAACGAGGAGACCAGGTGCAGGTTGTGGCTGATCAGCATCAGCCCCATGCCGCGGTCGCGCACCAGGTCGTCGATGATCGCCAGTACCTGGGTCTGCACGGTGACGTCCAGCGCCGACGTCGGTTCGTCGGCGATCAGGATGTCGGGGTTGGCGATCAGCATCATGGCGATCATCACCCGCTGGCCCATGCCGCCGGACACCTGGTGCGGATACATGGCGTAGACGCGCTCGGGATCGCGGATATGCACGGCCTGCAGCATCTCGAGCGCCGCGCGCCTGGCCTCGCCGGCGCTGCTGCGCAGGTGCGTGCGGTGCGTCTCGGCGATCTGCTGGCCGACCGACATCACGGGGTCGAGCGAATACTTCGGGTCCTGCAGCACCATGGCGATGCGCTGGCCGCGCAGTTTGCGAAAGCCGCGTTCGGAAAGTCCGCGCAGGTCAGTGTCGCCCAGTCGCAATTCCTCCGCCTCGACGCGGCCGGGAGGACCAACGAGGCCCATGATGGCGCGCCCGGTCGTGGACTTGCCGGAGCCGCTTTCGCCGACGATGCCCAGGCGCTCGCGGCCGAGTGTGAAGCTGACGTTGCGCACGGCGCGCACCTCGCCGTCGTCGCCGGGATAGGTGACGCGCAGGTTGCGCACGGTAAGCAGTGGGTCAATCACGACCTTGCGTCCGCCACGTCGCGCAGCCCGTCGCCCAGCAGGTTGAAGCCCAGGCTGACTATGAAGATCGCGAGCCCCGGGATGGTCGCCACCCACCACTGATCGAGCAGCACCTGGCGCCCGGAGGAGACCATCGCTCCCCATTCCGGCGCCGGCGGTTGCGCGCCAAGGCCGAGGAAGCCCAGGCCTGCGGCGGTGAGGATGATGCCGGCCATGTCCAGGGTCAGGCGGATGATCACGCTCGGCAGGCAGAGCGGCACGATCTGGGTGGCGATGATGCGAAGATGCGAGGCGCCCTGCAGCTCCGCCGCCTGGATGAATTCGGCGTTCCGGCGGGTCAGCGTCTCGGCGCGGGCGAGACGCGCGTAGGGCGGCCAGGCGGTGAGCGCGATGGCGATCACGGCGTTCTCGATCCCCGGCCCGAGGGCGGCGGCGAAGGCGAGCGCCAGCACGAGGCGCGGGAACGCCAGGAAGATATCGGTGATGCGCATCAGCACCGTGTCCACCACGCCGCCGAAGTAGCCGGCGGGCAAGCCGATGGCGAGGCCCACGGGCACCACGATCACGCCCACCATGATGACGATGGTGAGAGTGATGCGCGAGCCGAACACCACGCGGGCGAAGATGTCCCGCCCCAGCTCGTCGGTGCCGAAAGGATGTAGCCAGCTCGCCGGCTGCAAGCGGTCGGCCAGCACCTGCAGGGTGGCGGCCTGGCGATCGACGATCAGCGGCGCGAAGATCGCCATCAGGATCAACAGCATCACGATCGCGAGCCCGCTCATCGCCAGCGGATTGCGGCGGAAGCCGAGCCAGGCGCGGAACCATCGGCCGAGGCGGGCTTGGCGGCGGCTGGCGGGCGCGGCGCTCAGCAGCCAGGCGCGCAGCGATCCAGTGTCGGAGCTCGAGACGGAGGCCATCACTGATCCCGCGCCCGCGGATCGACCAGCGGGTAGATCAGGTCGGAGATCATGTTCAGCGCGATATAGACCACGCCCACCAGCACCGTGCCGCCCAGCACGGCGTTGAGATCGGCGTTGAACAGCGAATTCTTCATGTAGAGGCCGAGGCCCGGCCAGGCGAACACCGTCTCGGTCAGGACCGCGCCCTCCAGCAGGTTGCCGAAGGTGAGGGCAATGACGGTGACCAGCTGCACCCAGACATTGCCCAGCGCATGCACCCAGACGACGCGCCAGGGCGAGAGGCCCTTGGCCAGGGTCGCCAGCACGTATTCCTGCCGCAGCTGGGTCAGCATGAAGCTGCGCGTCATGCGCGCCACGTAGGCAAGCGACAGGTAACCGAGGATCGATGCCGGCAGCAGCAGATGCCAGAAAGCGTTCCAGAACACCTCGTATTCGCCGGCCAGCAGGCTGTCGATGGTGATCATGCCGGTGACCGGGGCGAGGATGTCGTCGAACGCCACGTCGAGCCGGCCCGGCCCCTCGACCCAACCGAGCCTGGCGTAGAACAGCAGCAGGCCGATCAGTCCCAGCCAGAACACCGGCATGGAATAGCCGAGCAAGGACAGGAAGCGGATCACCTGGTCCTGCCAGCGGCCACGATGGGTGGCGGCCATCACGCCCATCGGCACGCCGACCACCACGCCGATCAGCAAGGCGAGCAGCGCCAGCTCCAAGGTCGCGGGGAAGACCTGCAACAGGTCCTGCAGCACCGGGTGCGAGGTGATGACGGACTTGCCGAAGTCGCCATGCACCACCTTCACGAGGTAGCGCCAGTACTGGACGGGCAGCGGCAGATCGAGGCCGATCTCGGCGCGGACCCGCGCATAGGTCTCGGCCGTGGCCTTGTCGCCGACGATGGCCAGCACCGGATCGATCGGGATCACCCGGCCGATGAAGAAGGTGACGCAGGTGAGTCCGAGGAAGGTGAGCGCGA
>Ga0209909_100490_pt1 | contig 20552 bp, 16 predicted proteins | sample FECB22metaG_FD_188302 | JGI IMG/M metagenome (GOLD analysis project Ga0209909, IMG submission 188302) | Cyanobacterial communities from the Joint Genome Institute, California, USA - FECB-22 (SPAdes) (version 3) | ecosystem: Environmental > Aquatic > Thermal springs > Hot (42-90C) > Microbial mats... | reverse complement strand
ATGGATCAAAGCCCACGGGCGTTAGCCCGCTACCATTCAATTATTATCGATTGCGAATTGAATCTCATGAGACGATGCATATCCAAAGCGCGCCTCGTCTTGGCCAATAGGCGCCCAAAGCTCGTTGTTAAAGGGAAGCGATTGGAAGTCTGGCTGGTGCAGGGGGATAAGGCGATCAAGCGAGTGGGTTCCGTCGGCCTCGCGCTGGCACAGGATGCGCTGCGCTACGGGGAGGATCTCGTGGAGGACATGTTCGACACGGCACGAAGGGATCTCGAACGCGGCCAATAGACTCGGACTGCGTCAGCGGATTGATCAGCGGCCACTGTTAATGGCTCCCTGTTCCTACACCGGCCCTCGGCGATGGCCTCTTGGACCGTTCGCAAAGTTGTACTGAGCGACCTCCGGAAGGGCTATACGACACCGCCTAACTAACTGGTTTCTCGATCGTTTCTGTTTTTGACCTTACGCCGTCCGTCCCTAATCTGGCTGCAGCAGGCTACGGCGGTCCGCCGCTTTACACCATCGCCGCATCCACCTCGATGATCTCGGCATAGATCAGACGTGCTGGCGCCCGCCGGTTCTCGGCGTAGTTGGCCGAGATGTACTCGAACTCCTCGATCAGCAGCCGATAAGCGTCCGGCGCAGGCGCCGTGGTGAAGGTGACAGTGCCGGCCCATAGGCCGAGATCCTTCTGGAACAGGGCTTGGCCCTCATAGAGCTGCGTCACGCTTGCTTCGGCCGCCGGTGCATCGTGCCAGTCGAGCTCGCCACCGCCCGCCGGCTTTTTCTGCACGCGCACCTGCACATGGGTCGGGCGCGCCGGCCGGTTGAGTGCGGGTCCGCCCGGAGCGGGACCGCTCGGTGCGACACCGCTGATGGCTATCCTGAGCGTCCGCGGATGGTGGGGATCGGCCGTCACCGTCGCCACGCGATCCGGCGTCAGCTGGGCGAACGCCGCCAGCGCCACCCGGGAGATCCGGGCATCGTCGATCGCGTGCGGCTGGTAGCGCACCAGCGCCAGCCGCACGAATGGGGCGTAAGTCGGCCCGTCCGCCAGGTCTATCGTGAGGTCCGCAAACCACAGTTTGCGGTCGCTGTCGTACTGCGGCTCGAAGCCGACCACGTCGATCCGTCCGGGCTCGCTGGTGGAGATGCGCGCGCTCGCCTCCTCGAGGGAGACGTAGCTGTCGGCGGCCACGGCATCGGGGAAGTGGCGGATCTCCGGCGCCGCCCGCAATGGGCCCGTGTTCCAGATCGGGTCCATGCCCCATTGCGTGAACACGTTCTTGTATTTGTTGCGATTGGCGTCGTTGAGTGGTCCGTTGGCGCCGTTCCACAGGGCCACGCCGAGAAGCTCACCGGTGCCCGACGAGAACCACGGCCGGTTCAGCCACACCCGCAGCCCGCCGCCATAGCGGATGCTGCGCTTCATGTTGGTGTCGCCCTGGCGCTGCCAGCCGAAGGTCGGCAGGACATAGACGATGTCGGGCGCCAGCGGCCGGCCCGAGGCCGGCACATCCACCACCACCGGCTCGCTGCTGCGCGTGAAATCGAGGTCCTGGTCCTGGGCGAAGTACTCGCGATAGCGCGACGTCGCGACAGCCGTATAGCGCACGATGTGACGCTTGGTATCGCCGAGCTCATGGCGCGGCGTGGCGTCCCTGAAATAGAGCTCGCCGGCTGCCGCCGGTCCGGCCCGGTCGCCGGCGCGAACCATGGCGATCTGGTCGTGCTCCGGGTCGTAGTACCCGACCCGCCGCGGCGGCGCGCCGGGCGCGGCGAGGTATCCTTCGGCGAGTCGCGACAGCGGCAGCTCGTCGACCGGCGCCTTGAAGTTGCGCTGCCCGGGCCCGGGCTCCTCGGCCAGGTCGACGGGGTCGGTCCACTCGGCCAGCAGGTTCACCTTGGCGGTGCTGGCGCCATGGATGCGCAATGCGCCGAGAAGGCAGGCATAGGTCTCGTCGAGCCGCCGCGCCGCCACGATCGGCGTCAGCTCCTGCGGATCGCTGCGCCCGCGCGAGCGAGCGGTCTGCAGGCTGCCGGCGCCGGTCGCCTCGCCGCGGTCCAGGTTCAGCGCCGCGAAGGCCGGCCGGCCGATCGGCTGTTGCACCGCATGCACCAGGGTGAGCAGCGTCGGCGGATTGATCATCCAGTGCCCGCCCTCGACGGCGCGCTGCAGGACATGGGCGATCAGGTCGACGTCCTTGCCAGGCATGAGATGCCCGGGCTGGGCGCCGAATACCGCGGCGATGTCGACGAACTCGCGCAGCCACTGCCACTGGCCCATCAGCTTGAGATCGTCGCGCGTCATCCAGCTGCTGAGCGGCACCACCGCCGTCTGTCCCTTGGGTAAGAACACCGTCAGCAGGCGCGTCGCCGGATCCCACTCGGGCGGTGCCGCGCCGGCGCCTGCCGGCTCAGCCAGGGCGAGCCGGAAGCCGGTGGTCTGCTGCCAGTCGGCCGTGGCATTGAAGGAGATCAGCGTCGCCGATCCGGGACGCGGGTTGATGTCGACAAGGCGCGTATAGGCGATGGGGCCGGCAGCCGGATCGTTCGGCGCGGCGCGGCCCACGGTGGCGTCGCCGCTGCCGGGCAAGTCGCGGATCGCCGCCCCGCGCGACAGCAGGTCGGGCAGGTAGGGCAGCGGGTCCACCGACGGGCCCGGCTCGAGCGGCACGTTGGGGGCGATCTTGCCCGCGATCTCGAACGTGTCGGTGGCGAGCTTTCCCTCGTCGCGCGCCACCGCCAGGCTCCAGGTCGCCGCATCGGTCCTGAGCTTGCCGTCCGGTCCGTCGAACATGCCCATGCGCTCGCCCAGCTCGACGCTGGTGCGCGGCGGCAGGATGTGGCGGTCGCTGCCGGCGAGCTCGGCGGCCGCGCCATCCTTGTCGATGCCGTCGTTGAAAGCGCGCATCACCAGCCGGTGCACCGCCGACCCCGGTCCGGTAACGGCGCTCCGGTCGCGGATCACGACCAGCGGTGCCGCGACGGGCTCGTAGCGCAGGTAGGCACGGCCTTCCGGGTCCGCGGGCAGGGCCATGGAAAGGGCGAGGGTGCTCGCGATTGCATCGCCGGCGCCGAGGCTGTTGCCGGCGAGATCGACGGCACGCGCCCGCATGCGGTAGCGCACGCCGAAGCGCAGCTGAGGCAACGTGCCGGGCACGACCTTGTAGGTCGCGCGCACCTTGAACGCCGTGATCGGCTCGTCGGTGCGGTAGTCGGGATCGTCGCCGTCGGGCGGGATCGCCTTGTCGGGATCGCCGTGGCGGCTGAGCGGCTTGCCGGGGAAAGGGACGCTGAGACTCCAGCCCGCCCAGCGCGCGATGATCTCGTGAACGTAGAGATCCTTGTCGTTGGTCGGCGCGCCCGGCGCCGGCTGGGTCGCCGCGAGCTGGAAGAAGCCCTCCTCGTCCTCCGTGTCGAAGGCAAGGCCCTCCTCGCCGATCGAGTAGGCCCCCTTGCGCCGGTGCAGCGACAGCCACCTGGCTCCGCGTGATTCCCAGACGTCGAGGCGATAGCCGCGGACCAGGTCCTCGGCATAGAACGGCCGTGGCTGGGCGCCGCCCGATTCCAGCGCCTGGTTGAAGGCCTTCGACTGCTGGATGGCGTCGATCACCGTGGCGCCGCGACCGTCGAGGTAGAGCTGCAGGCCGCCGGAGCGGATCGAGGGCAGCGTCGCTTCCGGGTCGTACACGTCGGGATGCGGCGCAGGCTCGGGCGGCACCGGCTTCACGCTGCGGCCGGGATCGGGATTGTTGTAGATCTCCGCCGTCGCAATGACCTTGTGCATGCTGCCGTCGACATCGACCTGGGCCAGCCCGAAACGCTGCGGGTCGAGGTTCAGCAGGCCCAGCACCTGCAAGGGCGAGCCGGCCGTGGTCTGCGCCCGCGAGGCGCAGCAGAACAAGCGGACGCCCGAGCCCGCGAAATGAAGGCAGGCCGTCTCGAGCGGCGGCGACTTGGTGGGCTGTTGCCAGGCGATGTTGGTCGACTGCACCGACAACGGCGCCGGCGTGCCGCTCGCCGTCGCCGGCACGAGATCGGTTGGCAGCTCGAGGTCGAATACCAGGCCGAGCGCGCGCTGCAGCGGCGGATGCGATTCCAGCGCGCTCAGCGCCTGGTGGAAGTCGAAAGCCGCGGGATCGACCTTCACCGGCCCGGCCTCTGCCTCGGTCGGTGTCGGCATGTGGTGGTAGGCGGCGAAGGGCCCCGCGATGTTCTGGTAGGCGCCGGGATTGCGCGCTGCGGTGATCAGCCCCTCGCCGTCGAGCGGCCCTCCGAGCGCGCGCGAGCCGGTGCCCGAGGCGCTGCGATGGCGGGCGATGGCGCGCCAGCGCCGGGCGTTGTCGCGGTTCCAGTGCACGTCCAGCCCGCCCAGGATCGCCTGCAGGCGGTCGCGATTGCTGACGGCGGGCCCACCATGGCGCTCGGACTCCGGATCGAAGGGATCGCGGTCGTCCGGCGGATCGGGCAGGGCGAGCACGACGGCCGCCTCCTGGTACACCGCCTTCAGCGCGCTCAGGCTTTCGCGCACCGAGAACGACATAACGCCGTGCGAGGAATAGTCGTCGAAGGCGTGGCTGCGCACGAAAGTGTCGGCCTTGAACAGTGCCCGCCAGAGCGGCGGCTGCAGCACCGCCGTGTCGATGGCGGCGGTGGCGGTGCGCGTGCCACAGCGGAAGGTGAACTGCACGCCGCCGGTCGCGAGCTTCTGCGTCCAGTCGACGAAGTCGGGAAAGGCATCGAGCCGGTCGGCGCCGCCGAGCCGCGGCGACACCACCACCGAGACCGGCAGCGTGCCGCCGTTGAGGCTGATGCCCCGCGGCATGACCGTGAACAGGACCGTCTGGGAAATCGCCATGTCTGCCGTCTCCGGATGCCACTCAGGCGAAGGCTTCTGCGTACTCGCTCCACGTTTCCGCGGAGGAGAACAGCTGACCGAACGTCGGATCGCCGCTCTTCCCGCCGAACGCGCGCTCGACGGTGATGTCGACCGAGGTGCTGAAGAAGGCGATCTCGACCTTCACGGTGAGCGTCGCCCGGCCGAAGGCTTTGTCGCGGCCGCCGTCGTAGGTGAAGCTCAGCACGAACTCGAGCGACACCTTGATCAGGCCGATGACGCTGAGCTCGCCGCCCATGCGCAGGTAGCCCGACAGCGTCGGCGCGAGGGCGGTGCCCGGATCCTGGCGCTCCAGCTTGAAGTAGATGCCGGCCATGATGTGCACGCCGCCGCTGGCGACGCCGAGGTCGACCGAGGCGGTCACGCCGAATTCGAAGGCGGCCTCGACGATTTTGATGCCGGCGGTGTCGAGCTGCAGGTGGAAGAAGCCGCCGCCGCCGAAGATGCCGACCGACAGCAGGAAGGGATGCGGTCGCTCCGAGACGTTGAAATCGAGCGTCGGCCGGCCGTCCAGGAAGGGCAGCGACAGGCCGGCGCCCAGGCTGACATCCTTCAGCGCGAACACGCCGACCGCGACCGGCGGCAGGGCAAACGAGAAGCCGGCGCGGATGCCGGTGGGCGAGATGTCGAGGCTCGGCCCCTTGCCGAACAGGTCGGGCGGGATGACCTTGCGCAGCTCCTCGACGAATTTCAGCTGTCCGGTGAAGGTCAGCGGGTTGGCCGGATCGAGCTTGACCGTCACGTCGGGCTTGCGGCCGCTTTGGCTGTTGAAGCCGAACTCGGCGACCTTGATCTCGACCGACTTCAGGACTGTGACGCTGAAGTCGGTGAGCTTGCCCCAGAAGTGCGACGTCGGCGCGGCCGCCGGCTGGTCGACCGGCTTTTCGATGAGGCCGTGCACGTCGAGCTTGGTCGCGCCGCCCTTGCGGAACGCCGCGATGCCGAGATCGACGTCCTTCACGTCGGGCGTCCAGTCCAGCGTCGCCACCATCTTGCTGGCGGGCTGGTCGAACCGCGTCTCCATCTTCGGCGCGCCCTGTCCCAGGGTGGCGTCGACCAGCAGCTCGAACAGGTCGAACGTGCCGAACAGCGAGGCGGTGCCCGCCGGGAAGAACGACTTGGGGTCGAACTTGTCGATCAGCGCATCGGCGACGTTGCCGGCGAGCGGCCCGCGCTCGCGCGACAGCGAGGATACGCCGAGATTGGGCGTGGCGAAGCCGCCTGCCTGGTCGCTGGAGAAGGTGACGCCCATGGTCGCCGGCGACACCGCCTCGAACGGCTTGGCGGCCGGCGTCTCCTTGACGACCTCGGCAAACACGCCGGCGCCGCCATCGAAGCCCGCGCTGACATAGCCGGGATAGAGCCGGATGGTGGTGGGCGAGTCCTTGCCCAGCATCTGCTGCACCTGCGGGACGTCGACCTCGGCCTTCAGGAGCTGCGGCGCCTCGCCCGACAGGGCGAAGGTAAGGGTGCGCGTGGCGAGCTGGGTATTGTCGGCGGCCGATGCGCCGCTCTCGGCAAAGGCGATCTTCTGGCCCGGCACCGAGGCGCTGCGGTCCGCCATCTTCTTCGACGTTGTGCTGTCGCTATAGATGTCGAGCACGGCCTGCCGCGTGTTGCCTTGCGCCTTCTGCGACAGGAACAGCATCGGGATCGAGAGGTTGTGGACGTCGCCCGGCGGATCGGTGACGAGGACCGGGAAGCGCAGCCGCACCCGGTCGGCCGGCGCCGGACTGAGCATCACCTCGACCCAGAAGGAGCGCGAATCCGTCACCACGTAGGCGGGATCGGCGATGTCGGGTGTGACCAGCGTGGTGATCTCCACCCGCTTGAACGGCATGCCGCGGTCGCCGGCGTCGAACCACTTCACCGGCTCGCGCACGACAAGGAAGAAACGTTGGAACAGGTTGGCGACGACGAGGCCGCCATTCTCCTTGAACTTGCGCTCCGTCACCTTCACCAACGCAGCGCGGTGATGGAACGGCAGCAGCTCGCCCTCGTAGACGACCTTGACGTAGTGGTCGCGGCCCTGGGTGGCGTTGTGCACCCATTCGGACAGGTCGAGCCCGTCCTCGTCGGCCTGGCCATCGGCCAGGGCCGTCGCGAACGGTGCCAGCGGCGTGAACCGCGAGGCAATGGCGTCACGGCCGACGTTGGGCTGGCCGCCCTCGCCGACACGGCCGAGCATCTCGCGCACCGACAGGCCCTGGAAGAGACGCGAGGGCTTGGCCTTGCGTACGACATTCCACGCGCCGCGCGCGCTGAGCCAGCCGCCCAGCGACGACAGCATGAGCTGCTGGGCATAGAAAGGCTGCGGGATGAACGGGACCCAGAACTTCAGCTGGACGCCCGGCCCCTCCAGCGGCGACAGCACCTTGCCGAAGTCGGCGGCGGCGGCGCCGACCCCGCCCGCGAGCCCTCCGCCGAAGCCGAGGCTGAGCCCGATCGACACCTGGTTCTCGTAGCCGTGAAAGGCCGAGGTCTTGACCACGATCTGGTGGCGGTCGTCGGGCGCCATGGCCGCGTGCGGCAACTCCGGATCATCGGTCTTGCGCGAGCCGAAGTCGGGCGACCAGATGGCGCGCAGCGACGCCGGATGCTGCGCCGAGAGGTCTGCGGGCCCGCCGCCTGCCGCAGCGCCTGGCAGCTGCAGGCGGGTATGCCATAGCTCGGTTCGGCCACGCGCGGTGAAGGGGGTGCGGCGGTGGCCCCACCGCACTTCGGCGGTCGGCGAGACGATCAGCCGGTACGGCAGCTCGAGGGCGGTTTCGGTGTCGTGTGGCCGGGCGATAGCCGGCGCAGCCACGATTTCGGCCGGCGTCGGCTCAGGACCGATCGCGGCGATGGGATTGACGCTGAGCGTCAGGCCCGACCACTCGAGTACGTCCTCGATGGTGAAGGGAATGCGCGCCGCCGCTGGCACCTTGAAGACCAGCCGGCTGCCTTGCCCGATGCGCACCGGCGTCTTCCCGGGCAAATCAACCGGGCCGATGGTGGTGGGCGGCGGCTGGGGCTTGGCATCGTCCGGCACGTCGGACGTGAGGATGGTCGCTTCGAAATAGCCGCCTTCGGCGATCGCCTGCGGCTGGAAATGCACGATCAGGAAGGCCGGCTGGTTGGCGTCCTCGACGACCAGCGCCGGCGGCTGGCCCTGCGGCCGGTCGATGCGCAGGTTGCGCGCTTCCATCTGCAGGCGCAGCAGGTCGTCCGGCCGGATAACCTCGAAGGAGAAAGTCACGGGCGCCCCCTGTGTGCCGTGGCTGTCGTCGAGGTGCATGGGATCGAACAAACGGCACCCGCCGGCGCCTATCGTCACGAATCGCGACGCCCCCCGCGCTGCGAGGGTAAGGCGCTTCATGCGAAGTGCACAGACGGCTGCCATCGCAGAGCGCGCAGAGGGGCGCGTGGCCACAGCTTGGCCACACCGACTGGACGCGCAGCGCTACTCATCCTGGGCTAGGACATAACCAAAGGGGGGGAGCGGGTTATGCGCGCGATTGTCATCTTCTTCGCGGCAGTGCTGGCAGCATGTGCGCCGCAGACGCCATCGGCACCGTCAGCACCTGATCCGCTCGCGATGACCTATTCGGTACAAGTGGCGCAGTCGACCTTGTCGAATGTCCGCGACGTTACGGTGAGTGGCACCGATATTCGGCTCGTCGAAGTGCGCCAAGGCGGTGGAGGCGGCATCACGCTCCTCCCTGGCCGCATCGGGCGCATCGATCTCGTCATCACCACCGATTGGGATGCCGCCCAGCAAACCATGGAAGCGTGGCACGGGGCTATCATCTCCGGCACGGCTCCCTCCGCGCAAATGCGGCGCACCGTAACCATCGCCATTGTGGCCGGGTCGACCGGTTCTGTTCCTTCAGCGGCACCGCTGGCGCGTTACGCATTCCAGCGCTGCTTGCCGACCGAACATCGTATGCACTTCGCGGCGCAGCGCGCCCCGATCGTGGAGGTATGGCGCATCGGTTGCGAGACCATCCAGCGGCTTTGAAGTCCTGTGTCAGCTCCTCGCGGGCCGCCAATGATACCGCGATGACCAAGCGGGCTGCGAAGGGCCCGCGCATTTGCGCAAGGTCGCAACGGGCCTACCGCCGCGGGTCCAAGGCGCTCCCGCTGCGCCACACGATTCCCTATGATCGGACTCGAGCTTCAGATCCGGCAGGCCCGTGCAAACCCCAATCATCCTTGTCGACGACGATGAACTCTATCGCGAGGCCCTGGGGGCCGAGCTCGAGGATCACGGGTTTGCCGTCCTCGGTTTTGCCGATGGCGCCGCCCTGCTGGCGGCGGTGCAGGCCGGCATCGAGGCCGAGCTTGCGCTGATCGATTGGACCCTGCCGCACATGTCCGGTCTCGATCTGCTGCGCGCCCTGCGCGCCCGTGGGTCCACGCTGACGGTCGCCTTCCTCACCGGGCGAGAGGGCGTCGAACGGGTGGCGGCGGCGATCGCGGCCGGCGCTGTCGATTTCATCGACAAGACCTGCGGCACCGATGAGCTCGTGCAGAAGCTTGGCCGACTTGTCCGGCAAACCGCCCGTTAGCGCGGCGGGAGGGAGAGGGCGAGCCATACCACCGTATAGGTCCTGTAACTCACGGGCGTCGCATCATCTCGGATCGGATCGTTTCTAGGCTCCTGACGCTCGCGCGGCTTCGGGCTCTCGCCGCAGATGGATATTGAAAGAGCGATCGCAATCTACCGTGTCCGATCTGAACGGCAGCGAAAACCCCGACAGCTGAGTGTTGAGCGGCGTTCGGCTTGAGGAGCCACGCACTTGTGTCCCCAGAGTGTCCCTGTCGATCTGGGCTGGCCGCGAGCAAGCGCTGAAAGCCTCAATAATTATTGGCGCTCCCTACGGAAGCGCGGCAATTCACGGATATCAACGGCTTAGCGCCAAGTTTGGGGAATTCGAGCCCCTTTGATGGGCAAAGGCTTTTCGAGGGCCGCCCCAAACCGACAGACCCGCCCGAACGAAATACCGCCGCCCAGACTGGCCTTCTGGACGGCGGCAAGGGAATTGAGAAATCGGGGGCGATTTCCGATACCGAAGTTACACCGAACGGTGTACCGACGGCAACCGCGCCGCGCATCATCGCCTTGCATTTCGGCCTCGAGGTCGGGGAGGCCGGCCGATGAGCGACGACTGGGAATGGTGGCACGACGAGAGCGACCATCTCACCGTGATACCGACGCAAGCGGCCGTCGCCGTTTACCGCAGCGCGGCGGGAAACATCGTGATCCGGCAAGACGGCCACCAGTATGAGCGCGAGGATGAGCTCATCGTCTTCGCCCCGGAACATGCCAGGCGAGTTGCTGGGGCCATCTTGGCCCTTGCCGAGCCCGAGTCCGCCCCGCTCGCCCTGCCGGCGCCGATGACTCCTGCCGAGCGGGCCAAGCGATATCGAGACAACAAGCGTCACAGCGAACGTGACGCGCGGCGTGACGGCAATACGTCCGAGCTCTTCGCAAAGGAGGTGCTCGCGGCCGAGTGACGCCTTTCCGCGTCGGTCGCTCGGCACGTCACGTCGCTGGGTCTGCTCGGATGTTCCCGCCAGTAACGCCGTCTCGAAACGGCCGCCGCGCCTCGCGGTGGTCTTCTATCGATCTTGTTCCGCCGCAACGCCCGTACCAGGGGCGGCGCTCAATGAAGATTCAGGGGTCGCCCGGCCCGTCCAGAAACCGGGATATTTCGCCGCCGGCACTTACCTCAGGCATGTGGCTGAGGGTTCCGACGGTCCGATTGCCGGTGCAGGCTGAGGAACAACCACGCCGCCGCTGTAGCTCATGAAGGGTTCGTCCCGACGTGAGACCAGCGGCTAAACCCCGAAGACCGGCAACGGTCGAGGGAGCGGCTGACCCCCGACACAGGGTAGCGTGGCTATACGGCGATGAAATGCACCCCTCCATAGGTCCGCAGCTTCCGCCAACGCGGGAGGGAGGAATAGCGGAAGCGGAATGCTGCCTGAACGCCAGCGCAGCAAAGCTCGTAAGGCTTGCCCGGATAGCGCGCGCCCTCGGTCGGGACGAAACCTTGTCAACGGCCAGTGTCCCGGCGTGTCCCGGCTCGCTGCTGTGAAGTAGCTGAAACGACGCGCATCTTGGTCTCATGCTTCCAATCTGGTCCCAATGCCCGGAAACCCGCGGGGGGACCGGCACCGTATGGGGGACATTTTCGCTCGCGCTCCCGAGGTCGCGATGAGCGCCTCGGCCGCCATCCGATTCCTTGAGCGCCTCCGGGTCCCTGAAGGGCCTCGAGCTGGCGAGCCGCTTCGCCTGGCGCCCTTTCAGCGGCAATTCGTCGGCGGCGCCCTGGCCGACAACGTCTCCGTGGCCGCCCTGTCGATCGGCCGGGGCAATGCCAAAACGGCGCTGTCAGCCGGTATCGGACTCGGTGCCTTGCTCGGCAAGCTGGGCGACAAGCAGCCAAAAAGAGAGATCGTCATCGGCGCGCGCACCAGGGACCAAGGCCGCATCGGCTGGAGTTTCGTCGAGGGCCTGTCGCGCACGCTACCGACGGCCACCCGGAAGGCGCTGATCTTCCGGCGCGCGCCGCGCCTGGAGATCGAATTCGAGGGCGACGGCGGCGGCCATGTGCTGCGGGTCATCCCGGCCGACGGCAAATCCGCACTCGGCGGCGCGCCGACGTTGGCAATCCTTGATGAGCGCGGCCATTGGGAGCGCGACAAGGGCGACGCGCTCGAACACGCGCTCCTATCCGGTCTCGGCAAGCGGGGCGGGCGGGCCTTGATTATCAGCACCAGCGCGCCCGACGATTCGCACCCGTTTAGCCGTTGGCTCGATGATGACACGCAGGGCGTTTACCGTCAGGAGCATCGCCCGGCACCAGGCCTGCCGGCCGATGACCTCGACTCCCTCATCATCGCGAATCCGGGCGCCGACGCCGGCATCGGCGCCTCGCTGGAATGGCTGCAAGCACAGGCGCGGCGCGCAATCGCACGTGGCGGGAGCACGCTGACAAGCTTCCGGCTCTACAATCGCAATGAACGCGTCAGTGGGGAGGCGCGCGACGTGCTGCTTACCGTTGACGAATGGCTCCGGTGTGAAGCGGCGGATGTACCGGCGCGCACCGGCCCGGTCGTCATCGGCATCGACCTCGGCGGATCAGCGTCGATGTCGGCCGTAGCGTACTATTGGCCGGAAACCGGCCGCCTTGAGGCGCTCGGCACCTTCCCGTCGAAGCCGTTGCTACTCGACCGCGGCCAAGCCGACGGCGTTGGTGATCGGTACGAGCTCATGCGCGTACGTGGCGAGCTCTCCACACTCGGCGACCAAACGGTGCCGGTTGCGGCTTGGCTTGGTGAGGTGATGCGCCATGTCGAGGGCCAGCCCATCGCCGCTATCTGCGCCGACAGGTACAAGCAATCGGAGCTTGGCGAGGCGATCGACAAGGCCAGCATTCGGGCGCCCTTGGTGTGGCGCGGCCAAGGCTTCCGCGACGGTGGTGAAGACTGCGAGCGGTTCCGGCGCGCGTGCTTTGATGGCCGTGTGCGGTCGACGCCGTCGCTGTTGCTCCGCTCAGCTTTCGCCGACGCGGTCGTACTCCGCGACCCGGCCAACAATCTCAAGCTGGCCAAGGCGCGCAGCAACGGTCGCATTGATCCGGCAGCCGCGTCAGTCCTGGCTGTCGCGGAAGGCGCCCGCATGGTCGGCCGCGCCGCCAAGAAACCGCGGGCGGCGGTGTGGGCATGAAGCGCTATCACCGACACTCCGCCGCTGTGACGCGCACGAAGCGATGGCGCGCGCTTCGACTCCAGGCGCTTCGGCGTGACGGTTGGCGTTGCGTGCAATGCGGCGGCCGCCGACGCCTCGAGGTCGACCACATCAAGCCCGTTCGAAGTCATCCGCACCTGGCTTTCGAGCTCGGCAATTTGCAGACGCTCGACGCTCGATGCCACTCACGCAAGACGCGAGTCGAAATTGGACTCGGTCGTTCCGACCCACATCGCGAGGCGTGGCGCGCCCTCGCTGACTCCCCTCTTGAAAGGAACTACGATGCTTGAATCTGTGAAGATCACCCGGCGCCAGTCGGAAATCCGGGCCGCGCTGGCCGGGCTGGTGGGCAAGGAGAAGCCGAGCGACGACGAGGTACGCTCAATGGCCGATCTCGACAAGGAGTACACCGGCAACGAAACCCGCTACCGCGCGGCGCTGATCGCCGAGGACGAAGAGCGCACCAAAGCCAAGGGCGAGCTCGAAATCCGCGGCAGCAAGGAATGGGCGAGCTCATCGGCCGCTTCGAAATGCGCCAGGTTGTGCTTGCGCTGGACGAAGGCGCTGCACTCTACGGGCAAACGGCCGAGGTTGTCAGTGAGCTCCGCAGCAAGGGCGGCTATCGGGGCATCCCGGTGCCCTGGCTGGCACTCGAGCGCCGCGCCGGCGAGACGATCGCAAGCGGCACGCCCAACCCGCTTGAGACTCGGCCGATCATCGACCGCCTTTTCCCCGCTTCGGTCGCAGGCCGAATGGGAACGCAGATGATCAACATCGACTCGGGTCTGACCGAGTGGCCAGTGGTGACGTCGAGCGTTGCGGCGGGCTGGGCTTCGTCGGAAACGGGCTCCGTAGCCGGGCCGACTGCGTTCGCGACGACCGACAAGCAGCTAGGCCCGAATCAGACGCTCGGCATTACCATGAAGATCACGCGCAAGGCGGCCAAGCAGAGTGGCGACGCGCTTGAGGCGGCCGTGCGGCGCGACATGTCGAGCGCCATCGAACAGGCCCTCGATCGGGCGGTGTTTCTCGGCGCCGGGTCTGGCGGGGAGCCGTCCGGCGTGCTCGTCGGCAGCTACAGCATCACCAGCACGGCGGTGAGCGCAGCGGCCACCTGGGCGGCCTTTCGGTCCGCCGTGGTGCGCTTCCTGACGGGCAATGCCGCGAACGGTCCCGGCGATTGCCGATTGCTGATCCGCCCGGAAATATACGACAAGATGGACGGCAGCATCCTCACCTCCACCGCGATCAGCGAGTGGGACAGGATGGTCGCCAACATTCCAGCGGAGAACATCGCCATGTCGAGCAACGCGCTCGACGCGCCCGCCGGCGGCCCGCCTGTTTCAAGCAAGGCACTGCTGACGACAACTGTTGGCGGTGTCGCTCCCATCTTCCTCGGTGTGTGGGGAGGCGTGGACATGATCCGTGATCCATTCTCCGACGCCGCGAGCGGCGGCCTGCGGCTCACCGGCCTGGTCACCGCTGACGTCACGGTGGCGCGGCCGGCGCAACTTCAAATTCTGACAGGCGTGCAGAGCTAAGGCGAACGATGAGCATCGAACGCCGCGCGGCGGCCCTCGAGGTGAGGGCCGCCGGCCGGCGCCTGGAGGGCTACGCCGCCACCTTCGGCGCCGAGGCGCGAATCGGCAGCTTCATCGAAACCATCGCCGCCGGTGCCTTCTCGGCCTCGCTGGCTGACGGTGGCGACAAGCTCGCCTTGGTCGACCACGATCCGAGCCGCGTCCTTGCGCGGACCCGGAGCGGCACGTTGCGGCTTGGCCAGGACAACTGTGGCCTATCGTTCTCCCTCGACGTGCCCGACACACAGGCCGGCAACGACGTCCTCGAGCTCGCCAAGCGCGGTGACGTCGGCGGCATGAGCTTCGGGTTCGTCGTCCCCAAGGGTGGCGAGGCCTGGAGCGGTGATCGCCGTGAGCTACGCGCGATCGACCTTCGGGAAATCAGCGTTGTGCTGGCTTGGCCAGCCTACCCGGACACGACCGTCGCGGTGCGCAACCGTCCGATCGACCGTCCCGACGCCGGCCTACGCCGGACGCTAGCGCGATGGAGGCCGTGATGTCGGTCGCGATCAGGATTACCGAAGGCGTGCCGGCCACCTATCCGGACGCGCCGCCGGGCCTGTCGACCGCCGCGGCGGCGCTCGACGGCGAGATGATCTGGCAGCGCCTCGAGGCGTACATCGCCTGGCGCTATAGCCAGCGGACGATCGAGTGGGTTGTGGAAGGCTGCGGCGACTGGCGGCCACCGCTGGCGCCGGCGACCATCGCAACGACGGAACGATGGGACGGCGAGGCTTGGCAGCCGGTCACGCTGTCTGCGTCGCCGACCGGCGGGTATCAGCTTCGCGGCGTCGGCCCCTACCGCTTCGCCGGCACCGTCGGCGTCGACGACAGCACCGTACCGGCCGGCGTGCTCGAGGCCTTCCGGCGGATGGCGGAGTACATGGCGGTGATCGACTTTGAGACAGCAGGCTTGCGGACGGAAGGCGTGCAAGACGTCTGGCAGGGCGAATATGCGTCGCCAAGCTGGCGAGCCCGTGCGCTTCAAGATTCCGGCGCCGCCGATCTTTTGCGCAGCTTCAGGAGGGCATGACGATGTGGCCGTTCAACCGCGCGAAGGTCGCGTCGCCCACCATCGAGAAGCGCTCGGCGATGAGCGGGTTCACGGCGGAGCTCATGGCGGCGCGCGAAAGCTACATCAGCGGCCGGCGCGGTGTCGCCGAGCTCACCGCGACCGCGCAGTCCTGCATAAGCTTGTGGGAATCGGGCTTCGCGAGCGCCGCTGTCAAGGGCACACGATTTCTCAATCGCTGCACCATGGCCATGCTGGCGAGGTCGCTGGGGCTGCGCGGCGAATTCGTCGCTCTCATCCGCGGCGACGGCCTGGTGCCGGCGGCCGATTGGGATCTCCGCACTCGCGACGGCCGGCCGACGGCCTACCGCATCAGCATTTCCGAAGCCGGCGGCGGCACGACGCTAACCGCCCTTGCTCCCGAGGTCCTGCACGTCCGCATCGGCGCCGACGTCGCGACGCCTTGGGCTGGCCAGGCACCGTTGCGACGGGCCCGGCTCACGGCCGCCATGCTCGAGGCCGTCGAATCCGCGCTGGCCGAGACCTTCGAGTTGGCACCGATCGGCTCGAGCATCATCCCATTCCCGGAAAGCCCTGACGTAAACCTACAGACCATGGGGCGTGAATTCAGGGGGCGCCGTGGCCGCGTGCTGCTGAGGGAATCGGTCGCGGTGAGCGCCGCCGGCGGGCCGGCACCAGCGAGCGATTGGAAGCCACAGGACACGACGCCCAATCTGCAGGCCGCCATGCCGGCAGAAATGCTCACGGCCGCTCGCGGTGCGATCTGCGGCGCCTTCGGTGTTCTCCCGGCGCTGTTCGACCAGGCGGCGCACGGCCCGCTAGTCCGCGAGGCGCAACGCCACTTGGCGACCTGGTGCCTTCAGCCGGTCGCCGAGCTACTCGCCGAGGAAGCGACCCTGAAGCTCGGCGCCGCGGTCGCAATTGACGTGCTGACGCCGCTCCAGGCGTTCGACCAGGGCGGCAGCGCACGTGCGGTCGCGACGCTGGTGTCGGCGATGGCTGAGGCGAAGGCGGCCGGCCTCGATCCCGCTATGGTCGCCAGCGCCTTCGCAAAGCTTGATTGGGAATCTTGAAAGGGGCGCGACGCCAGGTTCTCATTTGGTTCGCGGTCCCGCAAATTTTATTAAATTTGCGTTCCCGCTAATTCATTGTTTCGACTTCGTTTTTCAAAAGGCAGCCAGCGTTGTGAAGGCAATACACGCCTCGACGTTTCTTGACGCACGAGTGTGGCAGCACCACTATGGCCCCACAAATGGTTAAGGCGTCCCGAAGGACGCCCGCTCCATCTGCCACTCAAGTCAGGCTCACGTTGCTACCGTGAGTTGGAACCTACGGAGTAGAGCCAGAAGGCTCTACTTTCCGTGGCGGCGGAAGCAATACTTCAACACGAAGGCCGCAGCCGCCGGATTGGTGGTATGTGACTTCACGCCCATCACCTCCTTTCCGCCTGCGAACGTACGTTCTTTCGCGGCCGCGGCAGGGATGATCTACGCGTAGGGTCTTCGCTAACGCGAAACCCCTACAGCAAGATATCCCTCATAAAGGCCTTGTCATCGGCAAATTTTTACCTCGCATGTGAATCTGAGGAATCAGGCATTAACTGTTTGAAATCGCCTCCCAATATGGCCTTTTGGATTTTCGGATTTTGTATTGCTGCGAACCTTCGCGGCCGCAGCAAAAGAGGAGAACAAAACGCGCTCTGCCGCGGATTCCTAGGGCCTCCAACAGAAACCGCAGCGATTCGGCTCACCCGCGCTCGCGCACCCGCCAAAACGCAAGACGCGATGGGCACTTTCGGCCTCAGCAAAGTTCGTCGTCAGATTGTCATGGTCGGACGTAACATCGGCGGCCAAGAGAGTGACCGCCGACCGGGAGGGCAAGCAGCTATGGCCACCGTACTGGCGCCGCGCGCTTACGGCCTCGATGCCATCTGCGCAGCGGCCCTGTCGCCAGGCGGCGAGGAGGCGGCGCGATCTTGCTGCCGCCTTTCCTTCATTTCAATTGCTTCGGTGGTGGGGGTACAAAGGCAAGCGCCCCCTGCGGAGGCTTTTTCGACGCCAACCAATTCCAAGCATCTAAAGGCAACCAGCCGCCGGCATTGTGGGGATTAGCTTCGATCACGATACATCTGATGTCGCCAAGCACCCGGTGAAGGGACTCCGATAGCTCGAAAGCATTGTGACGAGACGTCAACAAAAACAGACCGAAGCTGATATAGGACCACCCTGTTATAGTGCGCGCAGCCTGAGCGACCCTCAAATATTCAAACAGCCCGTCTATGTTTACCTTCACGCTGAAGTCGACAGAGAACACGTAAACTTTGTCCGGCAAGGGCTTGTCGGGAGAGTTAAGTAGACCTGTCATTGCTTCGTTCCCTCCGACAGAGGCGCCGCCGGCGCGTCGCTCGGCGAGGAGAGTGGCGCTTGCGGAATTGGGGACGGCACATTTGCGAGTATACCTTCCAACACAACTCCACGATCATCCCGATACGTTGGGAGGCCAAGCACCGTCATATTTTCTCTATGTTGCTCCGATTGCAGGCGATCCGGCGCGGTATGGGCGAAGTATGAAAAGTAGAACAAGATGAACAACAGCAGCACGATGAACACCGCGACCCACACGTAACGTAGCTCCGGGGGGCCCCAGATCACCAAACTCACCATGGGGGCCGATACGATTGCGAGCACCCATTGGAGAGAATTCAGAATATTGCGGCTGGCCCGGATAGTAGTGCGCGTTCTTTCGACCAGGCCACCGAAAGATGAGTCGTCGGAGTTCATCATTGCTTCTCGCGTATTCGCCATGCAGTCCGCGATGGGACGCGATCTTGGCACCGCGATTGGCATCGGACTAGTGCTGAAAGCAGGGGTTGTAGAGGACAAGACAGCTAAGCGTTGTCGTTGACAGAGGTGGGCACCTCTGTCATAGGCAGAGGCATGGCACCTGCTCGCACCATATCCTTAGCCGACGTGCTCCGTTCTTGTGGAGCCTCCAAGCACAGTTTCACCAATTGGCTGAGACGGGGCCAACTTGGACAGAAAGTCCCTGAAACCAGGCCAGGCATCGAGCGAGTGATGACGCGCTCCGCAGCGCTGGAAGTCGCGTTTATCGCGGCGCTCACGGACATCAACGTGGATGCAGAGGCAGCTTCGGTCCTTGCCGGCTCGTTTGTGGAGCTCGAGCGAAAGGGAAAGCTAGAGCCATGGCTGGTCCGCGATCCGGTCACGGCTCGTCTCGTACGCTTTGGCGACGACGGCGCAAAGACCCGGATACGCGACGTGCTCGGCCTGTTCGGCGAGGACACAGGCGAGCTCGTCGATGAGGACGCTGCTTTAAAGATGAACAAGCCGGCTCAGGGGACCCGCTTCGCGGTCGTGCACCTCGCCGGCCTTGTTGAGCGGATCGACAACCTCTTTGGCGGTAAGAAGTGACCGCCGAATTCAATCGCCCGCGAGCGCATTTCACCGGTCGCGCCGGTCGGCTGGATCAAGCATCCCTCGGCAAGCCCTCGCGGGTTCTGCCTGTCGCCTTGGCAGGCAGTGTGAGTCATGAGCGGAAAGGGATGCAGCCGGCAATTCTTCCCAAGAGAGTCAGATGGACATTGAAAACGAAGTGATCATCGGCCGCAAGCGCATCGCCCATGCGCTCGGCCGTTCCGAGCGGACGATCTCGCGGTGGATTCGCCGCGGCATCTTGCCGACGCTCAAGGACGGCCCCTTCGACAACAGTCTTCTCGCCGCTCGCGCCGAAGACGTAGAGAAGATTAAGCGCCCAAAAGGGCCAGCTAGCTGATGGCGCGGCGCTCGAGCCCGGTAACGCAGGCCGACATCACGCGCCTCATCAAGGCGGCGCTGGCGGCGGGCGTTGGCAAAGAGCACATCGTGATGCACCGCAACCGTAGCGGCATAACGATGCGATTCAGTGAACAGCCAATAGAAGAGACCAAGACGAAGGTCGACGACGAGCCGTCGGCTGACGATAGTTGGAGCGACGTCGATGCCGCGTAGGCTTCCTCTTTACGTCGAGCGGACCTATTCGAAAGGTCACAGCTATCTCTACTTCCGCCGCGGGAAAGGCCCGCGCATCCGCCTACCAGACGACCCAACAACCCCCGAGTTCCTGGCCGCCTATCAGGAAGCGCTGACAAACCTGGCGGCACCGGAGGCGCGCAAACAGGTCACCCGCGCTGCATCCGGCACCGTCGCAGCGTTGATCGGCAGCTACAAGGGCAGCGCCGAGTACATAGCGTTGCGCGCGACCAGCAAGGCCCAATATGATCATCGCCTGGAGACGATCCGCGAGGACCACGGCCACCGCACCGTTGCTGGTCTATCGCGCGAGCGTATCGTCGTCGGGATCCTGCAGCCGTTCGCCGATAGACCCGGTTCTGCACTCGACACGCTGAAGAAGCTGCGGATCCTGATCCGGCACGCCATCAATATCGGATGGCTGAAGCACGATCCGTCGCTCGGTATCAAGCGACCGAAGGGGAAGGAATTTCGTGCCTGGACCGACGCGGAACTGGCCGCCTTTGAACGACGGTGGTCGCTTGGCACGAAACAACGCACGGCCTACGCATTGCAGCTCTATCTCGGCACTGCACGGGTCGATACCCATCTAATCACTTGGCCGCAGCTCGACGACGGCATGGCCAGCTATGCCCGCTCAAAGACCGGCGTGGCGGTGCAGATGGGCGTCGCCGACGAGCTCCGCAAAGCACTGGCCGAGTGGCCGCGGTCGCACGTCACCGTCATTAACACCGAGTACGGCAAGCCCTTCACAATCGACGGCTACAGCCGCTTCATGAGGGACGCCATCGAGGCGGCGGGCCTACCGCTCGATCTCAAGCCACACGGCTTGCGCAAGACACTGGGGCGGAAGCTCGCCGACGCCGGCGCGACGGCGCACGAGATCATGGCCGCGCTCGGCCACACGACGCTCGCCGAAGCAGAGAGATACACCCGGGAGGCCGACAGGCGTCGAGGTGGCAAAGCTGCAATTCAAAAGCTCGCCGACCACAACGCGAACAGAATTACCCAAACCGCACCCGCGAGTTTGGGGAAACCGGAGAAAAAGAAAGGCGGATCAATATGATGGAATTGGCGGTGGCGCTCCCTACGGGATTCGAACCCGTGTTTCAGCCTTGAGAGTGCCAAGACAGAATTTTTCCACGCTTGCAGAAATTCTTAGCAATTCTAACGATTCCATGGACTTAGCCTAATCGGCTGATCTAGACTTCTTGCACATTTTCCCCCGCCGGTTTGACAAGCGTTTGAGAAGTCATGCCCCGTCTTGTCC
>Ga0209909_100487_pt1 | contig 21088 bp, 19 predicted proteins | sample FECB22metaG_FD_188302 | JGI IMG/M metagenome (GOLD analysis project Ga0209909, IMG submission 188302) | Cyanobacterial communities from the Joint Genome Institute, California, USA - FECB-22 (SPAdes) (version 3) | ecosystem: Environmental > Aquatic > Thermal springs > Hot (42-90C) > Microbial mats... | reverse complement strand
ATCGGTGACGGCGGTGCCGACCTGGCCCGCCAGGTGGTCGTAGCAGGTGCGGCAGAAGCGCAGGTCGGGGTCGCGCCGCCACGCCGCGGCCATCGAGGCGGGCGGAGCGCGCGTGCCTGCGATCGTCATCAGCGATTCGATGGCGTGCGCCACGTCGGACGAAGCCAGCCGGTAGAAGCGGTTGCGGCCCTGGGCGCGGGCGGCCAGCAGGTTGCCGTCGACCATTCGCGACAGATGTCCGCTGGCGGTCTGCGCCGTGATGCCGGCGGTGAGCGCGAGCTCGGAGGCGGTGTGGGCGCGGCCGTCCATCAGCAATGACAGCATGGAAGCACGCGCGGGATCGCCCATCAGGGCGGCGACTTCGGAGAGGGCATTGACGGTCGTCATGCGGGGAATCTAGGTCCCTGCCCGGGCGCTCGCCAGGGTCAATAGTTCGGTGGCAATCGAACCATCCTCAGCCGCCTTGACGCGGTTCCACGCGGCGGGTCCCGTCGGCCTCGACATACACTACGGCATTGCGCAGTTCGCGCGCCGCGAGCAGATCGGCGGTGGCGATGCGGCCATGGGTAGCCTCCTCGGCCGCCTGCAGCGACGGAGGCGGAGCCGCCCTGAGAAAGCGTCGGATGCGATGCAGCGTGGCCACGGTCGAAGCGCCAAGCAGCGCCAGCAGCATGACGATCAGCCAGACATAAGGTTCGAGCCGCCGAAAAAAGATGCCCCAGTTGGCGTCCGTGTCGAAGTCACCCAGCCCGAGCTTCTCGAGATACCGCCCGAAGAACATCTCGAACTCGGTTTCCAACATGAGGGCGAACAGCGCCCACATCCCGAGTGTCAGGGCGAAGTCGCGCCACCATACCCAGCCCGGCTTCTTGCTGACGATGATCAGCGGCGGCCACGCTTTTTGCCCGGGCGGGTTCATCGCAGCCCCCGGTCGGGGCTTTCCCAGGTCGAGCGGCGCGGCCGCACCAGCACGCGCGGCAAGGCGGCGACCGTGGTGAGCGTGCTGATCAGCCAGAAGGCCAGCGGATACCAGATGATCCAGAAGAAGCCGCGCAGCATGTGCGGCTCGTAGCGACGTTCGAGGAAATGGCTGACCAGCGCCTGCGCCAGATAAGTCAGGGTGAGCGTGAGGCCCCACCATTCGGGCACCAGCTGAAAGCCGGGCAGGATCCTGGGCAGCGGCACGCCGGCGGCCCACAGCAGCCCGACCACCAGCGAGAACACCATGCAGTACGCCCACACCAGGCTGGCCACGAAGTTCACGTAAGTCGGCAGCAGGCTCGGCGCGCGGCCGCGGATCATCGGGCCGAAGAAATCGATCATCATCTCGGCGCCGCCCTCGGCCCAGCGCAGGCGCTGCTTCCACAGGCCGCGCAGGGTCTCGGGCATCAGGATCCAGACGATGGCTTTGGGCTGGTAGATCACGCGCCACCCGGCGAGCTGCACGCGCCAGGTGACGTCGATGTCGTCGGTGATGGTTCGCGGCGACCACCAGCCCGCCTCTTGCAGGGCGCGCTTGCGGAAGGCGCAGATCACGCCCGACACCGTGAACATGCGGCCATACACTGTCTGGGCGCGCCGGATCAGTCCGATGATCGAGGAGAACTCACCGACCTGAAGGCGGCCAAGCAGGGTCGTGCGGTTGCGGATGCGCGGATTGCCCGCCACCGCCCCGACGCCGCTCGCCAGGAAAGGCCGGACCATCCAGTGCAAGGCGTGCGGATCGAGCAGGGCGTCGCCGTCGATGCAGACCAGCAGCTCGTGGCGGGCCAGCAGCGCGCCGGTGTTGAGGGCGGTGGCCTTGCCGCTGTTCTTGGCGAGATGCACCACGCGCAGGTTGGGGATCTGGCCGACCAGGCGATCCAGCACCTCGGCAGTGTTGTCGCGACTGCCGTCGTTGATGGCGATGATCTCGAAGTCGGGATACTGGACGTTGGCGGCGGCGCGCAGCGTCTCCTCGGCGTTTTCGCCCTCGTTGTAGCAGGGCACCAGGATCGAGATCGGCGGATAATGGCCCAGCGGTGGCGGCGGCGGCCGGTCGATCGGCGGCAGCTTGCGCTCGTGGACGACATAGAAGATCAGTCCGCCCGCGATCCAGTACCAGGCCATCACGAAGGGATAGCCGAAGCAGAATTGCGGAATGGCCAGCAGAACGTAGTCGAGGATGGTATAGCCGGTCATTGCAGCAGCCGGTCTATCCGCTGCAGCGCAGCGCTTGTCCAACGGCCGTACGAGAACCACGCCAGCGTGTCGATGACAGGCCAAGCCTTGCCGATATGCGACAGGATCTTCCTGCCGGCGTCATCGGTCAGATCTTCATCGAACACGGGGATGACCTTCGTGCCGCCGGCCTTTTCGATCGTCTGCGGCAAGAGCGTGTCGACGATCCAGGTCGCGGGCAGACCCCAATCCTTATGATAGGCCATGGGCGAGAGGAACGTCACGCTGCCGGCGAACTGTGCGGCGTCCTGAGCCACTTCGACGAACTCGGGCGGGAGGATGTAGACCCCGAGCTCGATGCCGGGCCTGATCGCATCGAGCGCGGCGCGCAGCTGCCGGACATGATCCGCGATCCCGGCTTCGCGCCAGGCATTCCATTGGCGGCGTTGCGGGTTGTCCGTGGCGAAATCGATCGCGATCGGATCGACTCCGCTACTCGCCTTGAAGCGCGCCCGGGTCTCCTCGCCGAGGTCCATGGCATAGTCATCGAAGCGCACCCAATCGATGACGATGCCGTCGACATCGTAGCTGCGCGCCACCTCCTCGATCAGGGAACGCTGATAGTCGCGCGCCTCGAGATTCAACGGGTTGACGAAGACCTCCTTGCGACCAGCGCCGCTGAAGGGAAGGACGCGGCCGTCCCGGAGGCTCTGCATTTGCCACCCGGGATGGGCCTGAGCCGCCATCTGATCGTGGAACTGCGGCATCCACGCGCGCACCCTCAGCCCCTGCCGATGGGCCTCGCGTACGGTGTCGCCGAGCGCGTCGAACGCCTCGAAGCCCGGTGCGCGCGGCGCGATCCGGCTGGCATAGAAGACCAGGCCCGAGCGGATCTCGTCGTCTTCATCCTGCTTTGCCGCGAGATTGATCGTGGCGACGCCATGACGGGCCGCCAGGGCGACAAGGCTCGAAACGTCCCGCGGCCCGCGCAGATTGTTAACCGTGCGAACAATGATCTCGGTCTTGAACGCAGCGCGCGCGAGTGCCGGAGCGGCTGCCAGCAATGTTGCGCCAACGCCGCCTACGAAGGCCCGCCGGCCGCCGGCGATTTGGCGGGCACGGGTCGTCATCGTCATGGGCGGTAAGGATAGGTCGAGGCCGAGAACGCCGCGGCGAGCGGCGCCGGTGGCGGCAAGGGCGATTGCGGGCAGAGGGCAAAGGCCGTGGCGCCAAGGCGCTGCGCCTGCCGGATGGCCTCGACCTGCTGGCCGGGTTGTGCCGGGAGGCCGAGCGCGAGGCGGCCGGCAACGTCGGGCCTGAGCCAGCCCTCGCCGCGGAGGCGTCGGGCGACAGCGGTCGTCGCGGAGGCATCGGCGTTCGGTCCGAGCATCGCCATGTCCGCCCAGTCCGGTGGGGCGCCGTCGGCCGGCGCGACGAGCATCAATCGCAGCCGCGGATCGATCGCCGCCGCGCCGCGAAAGGCCGACAATGCGAGCCGCGATGACGGGTCGAGGGTCGCGGGATCCAGGCCCTGGCGGCGTGCGCGAATGTCGCCCGGCAGGTCCGCAACGATGCGCCGACCGGCCGCCGGCGCCTCAACGGCAAGGCCATCAGCGGCCGCATGGCGACGCATCTCGCCGAACAGCGTCGGCACTGCCGCCTCGCCAACCGCGGCCGTTGTCGCATCGAGCGGCAGGCGCATGTAGGCATCGACGCCGGCCCGGGTACGCAACTGCCAGACGGCGCGCGACAGAAGGTCGGCGCGCATCGGGCGCAAGCTGCTCGGGAAGTAGACCTCGCCCAATGGCGCGCCCGGGGCCAGCGGACCAGCATGGCCGTCGATGACCGCCACGTTGGCGCCGAGGCTGCGCACGCCCTCGATCATCCTGCCGAGCACGGTGTCCTGCTCTGGCCCCGCACCGGCAGCCGCCAGCGCATCGAGGTTGAGGCAGGCGACGCGACGGTTCGCGGGATAGTCGGGGTCGAAGCGCAGGTTGCGCGCGAGGTCTGCGAGAGTGGGATTGAACGCCGGGAAGTAGCGGTGGATGGCGAAGAGATCTGAGGTGTAGGCGGGTTCGGGCTCGAGCGTCAGCGCGAAGCTGAAGCCCACCGCCTTGGCCTCCGCCAACGCCGGCCCGGTGTAGCGGCCGAACGGCCAGACGAGCGCGCGCGGCGAGCGACCGAGGTTGGCCGCGATCTGCTGGCGCGAGCGTTGCAGGTCGGCACGGATGCGGGCGCGATACTGCGCATCGGTCTCGTAGCGCTGCGTCGCCGGGTCGTAGCGCCAGGTGATGGCGGCCGGTACCATGTTGCCCTGGGGGTTGGCCAGCACGCCGCGATGGAGGTCGTAGCTGTGCGAGGCGAACTCGACCAGGCCGGAGGCCTGCAGCTCGCGCGCTTCGCCCCACGTCAGGAAATTGCGGCGTGGCACGACGCGATCTCCGTAGAGCACGGTGCCGTCGGGCCGGCCCTCCATCCAGCTGCCGACCAGCGCCGACACGATCGGGAAGCGGTAGACCTGCAGCAGCGGATAGACGTGGGTGTAGAGGCTGCGATAGCCGTCGTCGAAGGTGATCAGGATCGCCTTGTCGGGCAGCGGTCGCGCGCCGCGCGCTGCCGCGGCGACATCGTCGAGCGATATCGCTGTCCAGCCCGAGCCCTTCAGCCAGTCGAAGAACTGCGTTAGGACACGGGTTGTGACGGCGTCCGTATCGAGCTCGTCGGCCCTGTCGACAACATCGTGGAAGGCGATCGACACGAAGCGCTGGCCCGCCGGTTGGGCGTGAGCGGTGCCGGCGAGGAGAAGGCCGAGCAGCACGAGCACGACGCTCATTGCCGGGAGCGCGCCACTCCAGTGGCGCATCTTCGCTCGTTGCAATGCCGCACGAGCGGCACTGGAGTGCCGCGCTCCCGGCAACGAACTGAGACGGCGCATCGTCATATCCTCTGGCGCAGGCCGATGATGAAGCCCAGCGTATTCTCGACAGAACCGTCATAGACGCGGCGCATCAGCTGCACGCCGTAGCGGAACTCGGTCAGCGGATCGAAGCGCCAGCGTTGCTCGTAGGTCAGCGTCCCGATCCAGTTGTTGGCATAGCCCTGCTCGGCGTAAAGGCCGGCATCGGCCGAGAGCGCATGTACCAGGCTGACGTCGTAACGCCGCCACAGCACATGCTCGGCCAGCAGTCCGCCGGTCAGCGACAGGTCCTGGCTGGGATTGTAGTAGTTCGTGAGGCCGCCCAGGCTGTTGGTCGAGGCGTAGGCCTCGGCGCGGCCGGTGAGGTCGAAGCCCGGGATATTGATCAGGCGCTCCTTGTAGGCGAGTCCGCCGGTAAAGCGCTGGTTGCCGTCGGTGAAGGGCAGATAGGCGAAGCTAGCGCTCACGCTGCGCGATTCGTGCCAGCGATAGGTCGCCTTGGCCGCATACTCGTCGGCCGTGATGCCGAACAGCAGCGCACGCAGCGGTGTATCGATGGAGAACAGCTCGGCCGAGGCGGCGAGCTCGACCTGGTCGGTGACCCACCAGTCGACGGTAGCGCCGCCACCTGCCTTGCTGAGCGTGCCCCACGACGCCGTCGGATAGACGCTGGCCGTCAGCCACGGCCAGGCCGTGCGGTATTCCAGGCCGCCGCCGGCACGGGCAAGCTGCACGAAGCCCTCGGGCGGACTGGCATTGGAATAGTTGCCGAGGGCGAAGACGCGCCAGTTGTCGGCGATCGGCGGCGAGTAGAGGCGCGCCTCGGACACGATCGCCTGCCCCGAGGCATTGGCGCCACCGCCGTCGGAGTTGCTGGGCTGCACCTTGGCGTCGAGATAGAAGCGGCGCTTGGCGTCGAGGTCCTTCGCAAGCCTCTGCACGGCGCGGTCTTCGGGATAGAGCGCTATCAGCTCATCGAGCATGCGCTGAGCTTCGCCGAAGCGGTACGCACTCATCGCAACCTCGATCAGGGCGATTTGCGAGCCGACATCGCGCGGCGCCAGGCTGGCGGCGATCTGGGCCTCCTCCTCGGCGCGGCGCGGCCAGCCGCGGCTGTTGGCGGCCTGGTAGAGCGCGAGCCGGGTATTGGGATTGGCCGGGGCGGCATCGCTCAGCCGGATCAGCCGATCCCAGGCCTCGGCCACCTGGTTGCCGTACAAGCGCGCCTGCGCTGCCGTGGTCTCGGCATAGGCGCGCTCGGGATTGGCGTGTCGAGACGGATCGTTCTGATAGCTCCGCCAGATCGGCTCGTCGGCGACCAGCGCGTCGATCGTAGCATACGCGGTGGTGAAATCCTCGAGATCGACGGAGGCATAGAACACGCCGTAGCGCGCCTGCACGTCCTTGGGCGATTCGGCGAGCACGCGCCGATAGGCCTCGCGCGCCGCCGCGGGTCGGCGCATGTAAAGCAGCGCGTCGGCGTAGGCCTGATCGGCATAGGCAGGCAATGGTCCGTCGGCGCTCAGGGCCTCGGCTTCCTCCATCGCTTCCTTCATGCGCACGCGATCACGCAAGGCCACCAGCCGATCCAGCCGCAGACGGCGCCGCAGCGCCGTGTCGTCTGCCGGCATCGTCGCCAGCAGGGTGTCGAGCCGCGCCAGGGCGGCATCGGTGCCTTCGAAACGTCGCGCCGGATCGGGCGAACGGATTTGCGCGCCCCAGCGCACCATCGCGCCCGCCTTCTCGGCCTCGATCGCCGGCGTGGCGCCGGCGATCATCTCCGCACCCCAGGGCGCGCCGACGTCGAGCAGCGTGCCCGCCGCCTCGTTGCGCACGCCTTTGTTGCCGCGCGACAGCCTGATTGCCTCGCCATAGGCCTTCAGCGCTGCCCCGGTCTGGCCGGCGCGCCGATAGGCATAACCCTCGGCGGTCAGGCGCTCGACGGGTGGAGCGTGCATCGCCGCCGGCGAGCGCAGCACCTCGAGCGCCTCGGCGGTGCGTCCGGCGTCACTCAGCACCAGCGACAGCACCAGCGGCCAGACGGTGTCGTTGGGAAAAAGGCGCTGGCCCTCGCGCGCCAGTCGCGCCGCGTCGTCATAGCGACCGAGATCGCGATAAGCGCGCGTCGCCGCCAGCAGAGCGTAGTCGGGCGGATCGGCCTTGTTGGCCTTCTCGAAGACGGCCACCGCCTCGGCCGACTTGCCGTCCTGTTGCAGCAGCGTCGTGAGGTCCATGGCGACCAGGCCGTCGTCGACGCCGGCGGCCAGCATGGCGCGCAACGCCGCCTGGGCCTCGGCCATCTGCCCGGCGCGCGCCTTCAGGACGGCGGCTTCCCGTTGCTGGGCCGCTGTTTGTGCGCACACGCCAGCGGCAGCTCCGGCAAGCGCCAGCACTGCCAGGAGCAGTACGCTAATCCCCCGCACGGCACGCTCCATGGCCCAACGTTAGGTGTGGCGTGAACTGACCGTCAAGCTTGACGGCCGCAAGGCTCAGCTCTCGTTGTCGGCCGCTCGTGCCAGACAGTCCAGCGCCTCCTCGTGGGTGATCTGGCGCGGCTCGTCGTAGTATCGGCTGAGCGGGCCGAGCTCGGCCTCGCGATGCAGCCACACCATCTTGTCGGCGGCCTTGGCAAAACGTTGGGCGCCGATGTCCGAGGCGACCGGCGCGGCGGCGACCAGCATCGAGGGCTTGGTCTGGCGTATCAGCCGGAGCGCTCCGGCCATGGCGTGCCCGCCGCTGATCGCCTGGTCGACGATGATGGCGACGCGGCCTGCCGACGATACCGGGCGGCTGCCGGCGCGATAGCGCCGACGGCGGCGCTGGATCTCGGCCAGCGCGTCGCTCACCTCCGCGTCGAGCCAGCCGCGCGAGACGTTAGCGCTTTCCCAGTCGGGCTCGATGCGCACCTCGGGCGGATCGCCTTCGAGGATCGTCGCCAGCAGGCGGCGCTCGTCGTCCGGTGCGCGAACGGTGCGCACCAGCACGACGTCGAGCGGCGCGCCGAGATGCTGGGCGACTTCGTAGGCCACGGGAACGCCGCAGCGCGGCAGGCCGAACACGATAGGGCGTCGGTCGGCGAAGGGGGCAAGCTCGGCAGCCAACAGCCGGCCGGCCTCGGTGCGGTCGGCGAACGTTGCAGGCATCGTCACCTCCACTTGGGATTGGCGATGGCAATCTTGTCGGCGATGGTGGCGCTGAGATGTGCCATCAGCGCCGGGTCGCGTTCGTCACGTTGGCCGGTCCGGAGCTGATGCGCAAGCATGCGATTGAGTTCGTCGAGCGTGCCGTCTCGGCCCAGCAGGGTCCGCAGCCGCTCGTGCTCGCGGGCGTCCGCCGCCGGGCCAAGCCGCGCCTCGCGCTCTAGGATGGCAAGCGCATTGGCCGCGACCCGCATCTGGAAGCCGAGCCGCGGCTCGGCGCGGTCGAGCGCGGGCGTCGCCTCCTCGCGCAGGAATTCGGCGATGGCCGACAGCAGCTCCGCGGCGGTGGGGCGGTCTTGGGGCACTAGGGCGATACCTCACCCTGAGGAGGCGCGAAGACGCATCGCTGCGCGATGCTCCTCAGGGTGAGGTGGATTGTGGTGCTGCCGGATCGCGGACATTTACTAGCCTCCGGCCTTCAGCAATTGCAGCAGGTCGACTTCGGTCTCGACCGCACGCCGGCCGATCGAGGCGAGTTCCATCGACTTCACCGCGCCCGAGAGGTGCCGCCATGCCTGCTGGTGGCAGATGATGCCCCAGCGCACGGTGCCGAACACTTCCCACCAGTGGGCGCGCGCCGGATCGACGGTGGCGCCGCCGGCATTTTCATAGGCGGCCCACAGTTCCTCGCGGCTGCCGAAGCCGCCGGCCGGCTTGTCGACGGCGCCGAAGCGCCAGCTCTTGACGCAGAGCCAGCCCAGATCCTCGACCGGGTCGCCAAGATGGGCGCCCTCCCAGTCGAGGATCGCCGTCACGCCGCCTTCGTCGGCGAGGTAGTTGCCGGTGCGGTAATCGCCATGGACCAGCAGCGGCCGGGCGATCGGCGCGGGCTTGCGCCGGTCGAGCCAGGAGAGCGCGAGCTCGAACACCGGCTGCGGCCGGTCGAAGCCGTCGAGGGCGCGGCGCAGGCCCGCGATGTGGTCGGCCGCCTCGCGATGGACCAGCGGCGGCAGGCTTTTCGGATCGACGGCGTGGATGCGCGCCAGGATCTCACCCAACTGACGGGTGATCATTCCGCGCGCCTTTGCATAGGGAGCGTCGCGCAGGAGCTTGCGGGCAATCGCCGTGCCGGCGATGCGGCGCATGACGAAGGCTTCCCCCAGGCCATCATCCTCGGTGAGCCGGAACAGGACCTCGGGCGCACGGACACCGGCCTTGAACGCGGCGGCCAGCACCGCGAACTCGGTCGCGCGGTCGAGCGCCGTCGTTGGGCGGTCGATAGCCTTGGTCGTGGTCGGCGGATCGCGCCGCAGGATCAGGCCATGGCGCTTGCCCGCCACCACGACGTCGAAGCTCCAGGTCTGGCGTGAGGCACCGCCCGATTCGCGGCTCAACGTCTCGATCGTCGCCGGCCCGCCGAAATGCCGACTGGCGGCACGCGCCAGGACCGATGCCACCTGGTCGGCTTCGGACACTGTGTGAACGGTCATTCATGCGACTGTGGCACAGCCCCCGCTGCGTGGTAAGAGGGCGCCGCCCGAGTGACGCCAGGAGCGGGGAGACCAACACAAGTGACGAATGCCTTTGCGGCCATGAACGGCCTCTATCTGGAAGATCTGAAGCCTGGCATGTCCGCCATGTTCGGCAAGACGGTGACAGACGCCGACATCATGGCGTTTGCCGGCGTCTCGGGCGATACCAACCCGATCCATCTGCACGACGGCTTCGCCCGCACGACGCGCTTTGGCCAGCGCATCGCCCACGGCATGCTGGGCTCGTCCTTCATCTCGACGGTGATCGGAACCAAGCTGCCCGGCCCCGGCGCGGTCTATATCTCCCAGACCCTGAATTTCATGGCGCCGGTGATCGTGGGCGATACCATCACCGCCATCGCCACCATCACCGCGATCGACGACAAGCGGCGGCGCGTCACTCTCAAGACCCAGTGCCTCAACGGCGACAAGGTGGTGATCGACGGCGAGGCGACCGTGCTGGTGCCGCGTCGCGACGCCGCCTGATCGAAGCATGATCTCGTCGTTCGACCACTGGCAGGCCATACCCGACCAATGGAAGGGCGGAGCGGTGGCGCTCGGCAATTTCGACGGCGTGCATCGCGGCCACCAGGCACTGCTCGATCGCACTGCCGAGCAGGCCAAGGTGCTGAACGCGCCGGTGGTGGCGCTGACCTTCGAGCCGCATCCGCGCGGCTTCTTCGTGCCCGACACGGGCCCATTCCGGCTGACGTTGCTGCCCGCCAAGCTCCGGCTCCTCGAACAGTACGGCGTGCAGGCCGTGCTGGCGCAGCGCTTCGATCAGGCCTTTGCCGACCTCTCGCCCGACGCCTTCATCGACGACGTGCTGCTCAAGGGATTGGGCGCGCGCCATGTCGTGTGCGGCTACGATTTCACCTTCGGCGCGCGCCGCGGCGGCAATGTCGAGATGCTGCGCGAGAAGGGCAGGGAGAGGGGCTTCGGCGTCACCGTGCTCGATCCGGTGACGCGCGAGGGCGAAATCTATTCCTCGACCCGCATCCGCGAGGCGTTGCGCGCCGGCTGGGTGAGCGAGGCGGCCGAGCTCTTGGGACATCACTGGGAAATCGAGGGCGAGGTCGAGCTCGGCGACCAGCGTGGTCGCACCATCGGCTTTCCCACCGCCAACGTGGCGCTGGGTAAGCATCTGCGCCCGCGCTTCGGCGTCTATGCCGTGCGCGCGCTGGTCGATGGAGACTGGCGCGATGCCGTGGCCAACCTCGGCCGCCGTCCGACCTTCGGCAAGCTCAAGGAGAACTTCGAGATCCACCTGTTCGATTTTTCGGGCGACCTCTACGGCAAGGTGCTGCGCGTGTCGCTGATCGAGTTCATCCGGCCAGAGATGAAGTTCGGCGGCCTCGACCAGCTCAAGGCGCAGATCGCGGCCGATGGCGAGGCGGCGCGCCGGCTACTCGCCGGTTAGGCCCGGAAAGCCTGCCCTAGGGCCGTCGGATGGCGGTCCATGATCACTACCAAGCGTTGTCGCTCTGCGGCGGCTTCGGTAATATCCATCAGTTTGGGGTGTGCCGCCGGTGGGCTCTGCCGCGCCTGCGGTCCTATCGTACGCGTTGAGTGGGCGAGGCAGCTTGGGGGTCGCGAATGATAGGGCGGCAGCTTGCGCTCGGCCTGATGGCCGGCATACCCGCGCTGGCGATATCCGTTTCGGCCGAGGCGCAATGCACCGGTTGGCCCGTGACGTGCACCGGTCTGCACATACCGGCCGGCGGCGCGCCCGCCGCGGGCACCGTGGGCAGCACTGCCATGGGTAACCTGGGCGCGATGCGTGGCCTTGGCAATGCGGGCAACGTGCTGGGCTTCGGCTTCACCATCCTGAACATGATGATCGATGCGTCGACCCAGGCCGACAGCGTGCCCCAGCCTCAGGGACCGGCAAGTGCGCCTCAAGCCGATCGCGCAGCCGTGAGCGAGAGCCAGAAGGCCGCGATCCTGTCGCAGATTCGACCCGTCAACGGCGCCTATGCAACCAGTGCGCCGTCGCCGCCGCAGACGACGTCGGATGTTGCCGTTCAGAAACAGGCGCTGCTGAACCAGATCCGGCCGACGGGGGGCAGTTCGGCGCCCAAGTCGGTGCAGCAGGCCCGGACAAATGGCCCGGCCGAGCAGGCGAGCGCCAAGAGTCGCGAGCCGTTCGATACCGCCAAGCCAAAGTCCACGCGCACAGCCGCCGATCAGCTCTGCCAAGCCGCGGGGAGCGCGAACAATTGCATCGGCAAGTTCAACGCCAGCAAGAGCACGGCGTCGGCTCCTCCGGGTGGCGGCGGGGCGCCGCCAAGTGGCGTGCGGCTGCCGCGCGACGGCGTGGTCGTGCCCTTCATCCCCGATCGTACGTGCAGCGTCAGTCTGCCGTCGGACGGGCCGGTCATGGTTGGAAGCTTCGGTACCGGGCCGCGACGTGCCGCGGGGTTTCCCATCGCTCACAACCTCGAGGAGCTTCGAAGTTTTGATTACTCCGACATCAAGGCCAACCTCGCCAACGTGAGCCGCGAGCAGCTGCAGAAGCTCAACGCTCAGGCCGCACAGGACATCGTGCGTCTCGAGGCTACCAACGAGGCCATCAAGGCCAAGCTGTTTGCTGCCGGCCTTGGCGCCGGCGTGTCGGTGAAGTCGCTGCGCGAGGCGGTCACCGACGGCTTGTTCGAGGCGGCCAAGGATTTCGTGCCGTTCTGGCGCCAGATGGAGGCATCAGGCCGGAACGAAGGGGATCATCACCTCAAGGTGCCGCTCGGCTACCTCGACTCCCTCGACAAGACGAAATTCGAGTACGACGTGGGCTCGGGCGAATTCGCGAGGGCGCTGAAGGGAATGGCCGAGACCGGTTCCGTCGAAGTCACGCGAGGCTATGCCACGACGCTTTTCGAGACGGCTTATGCCGTCGATCTCGCCTCCAAGGGCGACAAGAGCGGCGCAGCGGAGCATGCGGGCAAGGCTGCCGCCGGGATGGTGCCCGCCGCGCAGTGGATTGTGCCTGCCGAGGCGCTGCCACTGCTGGTCAGGCTGGACGCCCATTCCAAGGTGGCGCTGATCGCCTTGGAGGTCGGGGTGCGTGAATGGGAAGCGCTGGCCGACCGCTCGGAGGCGTTGGAGGGGAGGAAGATCAGCGAAGAGACGGCAAGGGCGCTCGCTACCCGTACCGGCGCTCTTGCCGGCAAGGCGCGCGACCTGCGCAACATCCAGAACCTGATCGCCCAAGAGATGCATTGCAATTGATGACCTCCGCCGACCACTGGAGGCCGCGGGCCGCCTTGCTGCTCGCCGCATTGTCGGGGCTGGCTGGCTGCGCCTTCGCCGAAGGACCGACGGTCGCCGAATCAAAGGTCGGGGCGATTGGCCAGGATCGCGGCCGTCTCTACGTCTTCCGTCATTACAACTACGTCGGCTCGGCTGGCTCACCGACAATCAACATCAACAACCTGCCGGTCGCCACGCTTGGTCTGGTAGGAGCATTCTATTGCGACCTGCTGCCTGGCAGCTACGTCATCTCGGCCTATTCGCCCGGCGTGTCGGCATCTCCTACGGCGGCCAGCGTCGTGGCAGGTCAGGCCACCTACGTGGAGGTGTCGCCGGGATTCCTCGGCTGGAGCCTGACACTCGCCAAGCCACAGGCTGCGGCAGCGGATATTCAGTCCATGCGCCTCACCGTGGCGAACTGCCCGTCGTCCCAGCCTCAGATGCCCGCGGTTGCCGCGCGACCGGCCGATGACGCGCTGGCGCGCGGAATGGAGGCCGAGCAGCGCGGCGACTTCGCGGCCGCGCTCGCAATCTACACCGAGGCGCTGCAGAAGAACGTGACCCGCTTCGAGGCCGTGCCCAACATCGTCGATCGCGCGATCGACGCGGCCCTGCGTCTGCGGCCGCCGCCCGCCATCCCGGAGAGCGCCAAGCGTCATGCCGCAGCGGCAGAGGCGGCGATCCGCGGCGCAAAGGTCCGCGCCGACCTCACCGTGGCGCGCCGCGAGTATGCCAATGCGCTCGCCGATGCGCCGTGGTGGGCAGATGTGTGGTTCAACCTCGCCAAGGTCGATGAGCAGCTCGGCAATGGCGCCGATGTGCGCCGCGATCTCGCCTGGTACCTGCGCGCCGCGCCTGACGCGCCCGACCGCGACCAGATACGCCGGCAGATCGAGACGATGCAGTGACCGTCCAAACAGGCTGCCCATACCGAAATCGCCGCCGCGGGTGTCCTGCAACGGTGCAATGATCGGCGTCGAACGCGCGGCGGCCGCATAGAAATTGGCAACCGCAGGCGTCTTGCGGCGCGATGTGTCATAACCGTGACCTGACCTTCACGTTGCGTTGCCGAGCGGCAGGCGCCGGGATCTGAAAGCCGGAACGAATCGTCGACACCCCTCGTTGGCCAGTGAAGGACAGCCCGTTCGGCACCCATCAGGAGTCTGCCATACATCCGGGATTTTTCTTGCTCTGCGCTCTGTGGTGGAACGCCACGTTAACTGCCGGTGGGTGGTGGCCGTCGAAAACGCCGCCTTGATTTTCCGACCATTGGCGTCATCCGAAGCAGCCCTGCCTGCGTAACTTGCGGGAGGAAGAGGTTGCCGGCATGAAGCAGTACATAGTTGCCTATTTTGCGGTGCTCGTCGTTTTCGTGGGCCTCGATGTGCTGTGGCTGTCGGTGATGACCAGCCGGCTCTACAAACCGGGTCTCTCGCCCCTCCTGGCCGCCCATTTCAGCCCCGGCCCCGTGGTTCTGTTCTACCTTGGATATGGCGTCGGTGTCGTGATCCTTGCCGTGTCCGCCGCTATCAGGGCGGAGAGTTGGGCGACGGCGGCATTCCATGGGATGGTGCTGGGGTTCTGCGCCTATGGCACCTACGACCTGACCAACCAGGCCACTCTGAGGGGCTGGCCCCTGACGGTCACGCTGGTCGACCTCGCCTGGGGTACCGCCCTCACCGCCATCGCGGCAACGGTCGGCTACGGAGTCGCGGCCGGCCGCTGAGCGCACCGGGAGATCGCCGAGGGCTATCGTTGGCTGCTCTGCCGTGCGTCGTAGTTGGTGTCCTGTTCATCGAGCGCCTTGAAGGCATGCTCGAGTTCCGACGACATCGGTATGTTTAGCTGTTCTCCCGTCGGCAGGCGCCCCATCAGCCACTTCCGATAGAGCGGTATCAGGTCGTGGTTGGTTGCGAGCCTGCGGAACGTGTTCTCGACAATGTCGGCAACCTGCGGCTCGTCCCTGCGGAACATGATGCCGTAGGGGTCGTAGCTCAGGTAGTCGCCGACCACCTTGAACTTGTCCTGGGCGCCATGGCGGGCGATCAGCGCGTAGAGAAGGACATCGTCGGTGGCGAAGGCCTGGGCCCGTCCCGCCGACAGCAGGTCGTACGATTGCTCATGGTCCATCGTCGCCACGATGACGATCCCGAGCGACAATCTCTTGTCGGCTCGCTCGATCGCCCGCTCGTTGGTCGTGCCCCTGGTGACGACGATCGTCTTGCCCTTGAGATCGGCGATACTGGATGCAGGCGAGCCCATGGGCACCATCAGCCTGGTGCCGGCCACATAGAACATTGGTGAGAAGGCGACGCGCCGCACACGGTCGGGGCTCGCCGTGGTCGAGCCGCATTCGAAGTCGATCTTGTTGTTCAGCAGGGCCGGGATGCGGGTCTCGGGCGTCACCTTGACGTAGTCGATCCTGAGACTTGCCGTGCCGATCGCGGCTTTGATGTCCTCGACGATCGCGTGGCACAGATCGAGACTGTAGCCGATCGGACGATTGGACTCGTCGAGATACGAGAAGGGCGGCGAGCTCTCGCGGTAGCCGAGCCTCACCGTCGATGTGCGCTTGATGTTGGCCAAGGTCGGACTCAGCCCGCCATCCTGCGCCTCGGCCGCGGGACAAATCCAAATCGCCACGAGCATGATGACGTAGAGCAGCCGTCCGCAGTGGGACGCAGCGCGTGCGCCAACGCTCCTATCGGTCCACACCTTGCCCTCCAGTCGCGGCACATCGTGCGCGCAATATCAGGCTACGGACTTGGCTTTCACTTACGCGAAGTGTCGAATGCGGTGTGCTCCGGCGACCCCTCGCCGGCATTGACGACGTCGCAAGCACCCGACATCGACGTAGCCCCAATCCTTCCCGCGGATATGATGCGCCGGTGGAAGGGATCGGACAGTGAGATTCCTCACATTCGCCGCCAAAGCCGGCCATGCGCCGGCCCCTGGTTTTCGCTACGCTTGTTGGGTGTCTCTTGGGGAAGATCGTCATGACTCTGTCGTTCGACCGTCGCACTTTCATGCGCAGCTCGGCCGCGGTCGCCGGATCGGCCTTGACCTGCACGGCGCTGGCGCGAAACGCGGCCGGCCAGGCGGTGCCCAGGATCGAGGCGCCGACGGTCGACAAGCTGGTGATCCGCGTCATCGTCGACGGCGCTCACGACATCTTCATCCCCGAGCAGAAAATCCCGGGGCTCGGCATCCAGCCGACGCGGCTGCAGGCGGGCGGCAAGTACCGCCGGGCGCTGCAGAGTGAATGGGGCCTGGCGTTGCACCTGGTTTCCGAGAAGGGGGACGAGCGCAAGCAGTTCCTGCTCGACTATGCCTTCACGCCCGATGTGCTGAACAACAACATCGAGTTGATGGGAGTCGACCTCGGCGCCATCGACGCGATGATCCTGAGCCACGGCCATCTCGACCACTGGGGCGGCTTGCCGGGCTTCCTGGAGACGAACCGGTCAAAGATGAAGGCCGAGCTGCCTTTCTATCTCGGCGGCGAGGACGCCTTCTGTCGGCGCGTCGCGCGCCTGCCCGACGGAAGCTTCTCGCCATTCGGGACGCTGAGCCGACGGGAGCTGGAGGCGGCCCGGCTCAAGGTCGTGGCATCGGAAGCGCCGGTCATCATCGGAGGTCATGCCTTCACGACCGGTGTCGTTCCGCGCAAGAGCATCGAGCGGGTGCTGCCCAACTCCTTCGTCGAGTTCGGCGTCAAGGACGGCGCCGGTTGCGACACCGCCCGTTACGGCGATCATCACTTCACCGAGGCCGAGCTGTCGGGCCAGCCGCAACCCGATCAGCATCTGCACGAGCACGGCACTTGCTACAATGTGAAGGGTCGCGGCCTGGTGGTGATCACGAGCTGTGGACATGGCGGCGTCATCAACACCGTTCGGCGGGCCAAGGAGATCACCGGCATAGACAAGGTCTACGCCTTGGTCGGCGGATTCCATCTGGCGCCCGCGCCGCCGGATTATCTCGCGAAGGTGATGGCCGAGCTGAAGACGCTCGATATCCAGCACATCTTCCCGATGCATTGCAGCGGCTCCAACTTCATCGACCTGGCGAAGAAGGAGATGCCGGGCGCCCTGGTGCTGTGCACCACCGGCAGCCAGTTCACCTTTGCGGCGTAGCCGCCTTCGGGCTAGTCATCAGCCATGCCGGTGCAGTGGACCGTATCCCACCCGAACCGTCTCGTGACCGCGGTCGCCGCGGGCGACCTTCGTCTGGCGGACATCGAGGCTTATTTCGATGGCATGCTCAGGGACGGCCTCCAGGCCTACCGCAAGTTGTTCGACGTATCGCGGGCGACGCCGCAGCTCAGTGACGACGACCTCATGGCGCTGGGAGCGCGCATCCGCGCCTACATCGCTTTCGGCCCGATCGGGCCGGTGGCCATCGTCGCCACGACGGAAAAGAGCTATGGCGATGCGACGGTGTTTGCGACGCTGGCCTCGGCTGAGCGGCCGCTGGAGATCTTCCGCGACGCCCGCCTGGCGCAACAATGGCTGGAGGCCCAGCCGACCCCGTAAGGGGAGCGGTCGAAGGGCGTGCAAGCTGAAGTCGTGTCAGCGTGGCGTGTAGTCCGGCGCCGGCACCCGGCGCGTCCGTGCATCGGGTCAGGGCAAAACATCCAGGCATCACACTGAACAACTGGCGCGCCCCGGGGCAGCTTTAGCCAAACGCTTTCGGGTTCTCGCGGCACGACGGTCCGGCCTGCTCAAATGTCGCACTCCTTAGCCACGGTGTCGAATTGACTAATAGGTCATAACGACTATGTAGTCGTCTTGACGATATGGTCACTAGAGGCCCGTTCATGTTCGACGTTCAGCCAGCAACCGCTTTAAGCGCCGGCGGCGCGCGTCCTCCGTTCGAAAGGATTGCGCTCGCACTGCAGGGTGGTGGCGCGCTGGGCGCCTATCAGGGCGGTGTCTACCAGGCGCTCGCCGAGGCGGATCTTCATCCCGATTGGGTGGCGGGCATTTCGATCGGCGCCATCAACGCGGCGATCATCGCGGGCAATCCCCCGGACTCCCGGGTTCCGAGACTGCGCGAGTTCTGGGACCTCGTGAGCTCTCCTCAGACGCAATGGCTGGGCAGTTCCGGTCTCGCGGCCGACAGAGACGAAGCACATGCCGTCGGAGCCGGCGGCATTCCTTTCCTCAACGGCGACGTTGTGCGTGCCTGGCTGAACCAGTGCTCGGCAGCGTCGGTGGTCTGGTCGGGTATTCCCGGCTTCTTCAAGCCGCGCACCCTATCGCCGTGGCTCTGCGCGGATGGTTCGATGGACGCCACCAGCTATTACGACACGGCACCCCTCGAGCAGACTCTCGAGCGCCTGATCGACTTCGACCGCATCAACGAGGGGCCGATGCGCCTTAGCATCGGCGCGGTGAACGTACGCACCGGAGACTTCGTCTACTTCGACAAGACCACGCACCGCATCGGGCCCCGGCACGTGATGGCCAGCGGCGCGCTGCCGCCGGGCTTTCCTCCCGTCGAGATCGATGGCCAGCACTACTGGGATGGCGGACTGGTCTCGAACACGCCGCTCGGATGGATGGTCGATGCCGGACCGCCGAAGGACACGCTGGTCTTCCAGGTCGACCTCTGGAATGCACGCGGGGCTTTCCCGCGCAACATGGCGCGCGTGGCGACCCGGCAGAAGGAAATCCAGTATTCCAGCCGCACGCGAGCTGAGTCGCATCGCTTCAAGGAGCTGCAGCGCTTCAAGAACCAGGTGGCCGAGCTGCTTGCCAAGCTCCCACCCGAGCTCGCCGCGAGTCCCGAAGCAACACGCCTGCGTGGTCTCTGCGAGCGCAAGGTCGGGAACCTCATCCAGCTGATCTATCACTCCAGAGAGTACGAAGGCGATTCGAAGGACTACGAGTTCTCGCGCCGGAGCATCGAAGAGCGGTGGCGCGCGGGCTACCACGACACGTTGCGCACGCTGCGCCATCCGGAGGTGCTGGAGCGCCCGTCATCCGCTGACGGCGTGTTCATCTTCGATGTCGCCCAAGACGGTGGTGAATAGGAGAGGGCCATGAGGGGGTGCGATGTCCGCAAGAGCGCATTCGCATTGCCGCTGACCAGGCAGGGAGGACGCACATGGCAAGAGTGAATCTCGAGAGAAGGGCGGAGATCGGCCTGGCCAAGCGCAATCGCACACGGGCGGCCATCCTGGAGGCGGCGCGCACTTGCTACGCCGCGCCGAAGGCCGCCCCGGTCACGGTGGATGCAGTGATGCAGGTCGCGGGCATGGCCAAGGGCACCTTCTATGTGCATTTCGAGGATCTTGCCGCGCTCGAAACTGAGTTGGGCGAGAGCCTGACTGAAGAGCTCGATCGGCGTTTGCAGCCGGCGCGTCTGGCCGCTCCGCATCCGCTGACGCGCATCGCCACAGCGGCAACAGTGCTCTTTCGTGACCTCGCGCACTCACCGGCGCAGGCGCGCCTGGTCGCTCGGGCGGCGGCGGCGATACCCGATGTGGTCAATGCCATGCAGGCGCACCTGCGCCAGGACCTCGCCGATGCGCAGGCTGGAAATCTGTTGGCGATGCCATCGGTCGAGCTGGCTGCGCGCATCGTCACCTCGATCAGTCGGCAGGCCGCGGAGGATCTCGCAGCGGGCCGAATCGACGGTGGCGCGATCCCCGACATCGTGCAGGCGACGTTGCGCGCCATCGGCTGCACGCCCCGCGAGGCGGCGCGGCATGCCGAGGCGGCGGCGCGCCTTTCTGCCGTCCATGCGCGGTAACGCTCTTTTCAAGGAGATAGGAGCCATGACCATTCACCGTTTCCGCGCGGTCGTGACCGCCGGCACCTTGATCGCACTGGCCGCCGGCGTCGCGGCTTGCGAGAAAAAGGTCGCGCGCACGCCCGATCCGCGTCCGGTCCGCACTGTCACCGTCGACGCGCAGGCCGACGGCGAGACCGTTTCCTTCACCGGCCAGATCCGCGCCAAGGACCAGGTCAATCTCGCCTTTCGCGTCGGCGGACGCATGGTCGAGCGCCACGCCAGTCTCGGTCAGACGATTGCGCCGGGTGACGTCGTAGCCAGGCTCGACTCACAGGATGAACAGAACGCGTTGCGCTCGGCCGAGGCGACGCTCGTCTCGGCGCAGGCGGCCCTGACGCAGGCAACGCTCACATTCGGCCGGCAACAGGAACTGCTGAAGAACGGCTGGACCCCTCGGGCCAAGTTCGACGATGCCCAGGAGGCGCTACGCACGGCACAGGCGCAGGTCGATTCGACTCAGGCGCAGCTGCGCATCGCGCAGGATCGGTTGGGTTACACGGTCCTGCGCGCCGACGGGCCAGGGGCCGTCACGGCGACGGGCGCGGATGCCGGCGAGGTGGTCCAGGCGGGGCAGATGATCGTGCGCGTGGCGGGGACCGCCAAGCTCGATGCCGTGTTCGACATTCCCGAGCAGCTTATCCGGACCGGTCCGCGCGACCCTGTCGTTGTGGTCGCGCTCGGCGATGACCCGCAGGTCCGGGCTACCGGCTATGTGCGCGAGGTCGCGCCGCAGGCCGATTCCGCGACGCGCACGTTCCAGGTGAAGGTCGGCATCAACAATCCACCGGACGGCATGAAGCTCGGCGCGACCGTCACGGGGCGCGTCAAGCTTCCCGCCCCGGAGGGCGTTGCCGTGCCGGCAAGCGCCCTTACCGAGGGCAATGGTCGCCCCGCCGTGTGGGTGGTCGATCGCGGGACCGACACGGTCTCGCTGCGCACTGTCGACGTCGCACGATACGACCCTGCCGCTGTCATCATCGCCCACGGACTGGAGAAGGGCGATGTCGTGGTGACCGCCGGCGTCCAGATGCTGCGACCGGGCCAGAAGGTCCGCCTGCTGGGAGACGGCTGATGAAAGGCTTCAATTTATCGGAATGGGCGCTGCGGCACCGCTCGCTGGTGACCTATTTCATGCTGCTGATCCTGATTGCGGGCGTCTTCGAGTATTTCAAGCTCGGCCGCAGCGAGGATCCCGACTTCACCGTCAAGACCATGGTGGTCGGCGCGGAATGGCCCGGGGCCAGTGTCGAGGACACGCTTGAGCAGATCACCGATCGTCTGGAGCGCAAGCT
>Ga0209909_100486_pt1 | contig 21434 bp, 19 predicted proteins | sample FECB22metaG_FD_188302 | JGI IMG/M metagenome (GOLD analysis project Ga0209909, IMG submission 188302) | Cyanobacterial communities from the Joint Genome Institute, California, USA - FECB-22 (SPAdes) (version 3) | ecosystem: Environmental > Aquatic > Thermal springs > Hot (42-90C) > Microbial mats... | reverse complement strand
CAAGGCCAAGCAGTATGTGCGCGTGGCCTTGCGCGAAGTGCTGGCGGGCAGGCAGGTGGCCGAAGCGTCGACCCGGCCCTACGGCTGCACGCTGAAGTACCCGCGCGCCTCGTCGTAGACCGATCGGGCGCGCCATGCCGCACGACGGCTGGCACTCGCACGATCATCCGCATCCCCATCACCACCGGCATCAGTCGCCGACCCGGCGCTTCGTGCTGGCGGCAGCGACCTTCCTGCCGTTCGGCGGCGCCAGCGCCCAGAGTGCCGACGCCGCCCAGCGCATCGCCGACCAAGCCAGCCGCTTCCTCGCGTCGCTGGACGACGGCCAGCGTCGCAAGGTGTCGATCGCCTTCGATGCGCCCAACCGGCTCGACTGGCATTACATCCCGCGCAGCCGCGCGGGCCTGACGCTGGGCGAGATGACGCCGGTCCAGGCCGAGGCAGCGCGGTCGTTGTTTGCCACGGTGTTGAACGAGCAGGGCCTGAGCCTGCTCGACGGCGTGCGGCTGGTCGAGGGCGTGCTGCGCGAGCAGCAGGGCAGCTTCCGCGATCCCGACCGCTACTATGTCTCCATCTTCGGTACGCCCGGCCGCTTCCCCTGGGGCTGGCGCTTCGAGGGCCATCATCTGTCGCTGAACGTGGCGCTGCCGGCGGCGGCCAACATCGCGGTGACGCCGTTCTTCGTCGGCGCCCATCCGGCCACGGTGCGCGAGGGCGCGCACAAGGGGTTCCGCCTGCTCGGCGCGTCCGAGGATCTCGCCCGCGAGATCATGACCGGCCTCAGCGAGTCGCAGCGGCGCATTGCGCTCATCGCCAACCGCTCGTTCGGCGACATCGTGGCGAGCCCGCAGCGCGAGCAGGATCTCGGCCAGCCGCGCGGCTTGCAGCTCGGCGCCATGGACGGCGCGGCGCGGCAGGGCGTCGAGGGCTTGATGGATCGCTTTCTCGCTACGCTGACGCCCGACCTGGTGACGGCACAGAAGCGGCGAGTCATGGAGCAAGGCCTCGACCAGTTCCGTTTCACCTGGGCGGGGTCACTGCAGCCCGGCGAGGCTTACTACTTCCGCGTTCACGGACCGGTGACGTTGATCGAGTACGACAACACCCAGAACGGAGCCAACCACATCCATTCGGTATGGCGCGACCTCGCCGCCGACTTCGGCAACGACCCTTTGGGCGACCACTACCGCCGACAACTGCATCGTTAGGCAGGTCGACCAGAATCTGCACTCCGGTGATCAGACAGCTGCAGAAGTCCACATTTGCAGTGCAATTTGCATTAGGGCATGTCAAATTGAGGCATCTTCGTGGCAGTTCGGGGGAAGGCCGGCATGGGCGCGGCAAATAAGAACAAGGGAAGCTTTTGGATAAAGAGCTGGCAGCGTGGTCTTGGAATCGGGGCAAGCGTGGCGACGCTGCTAGCCGCAAGCGCTCCAGCACAGGCGCAGTGGAACTACTACAACAACGCCAGCACATCCTTTTTCGTGCCGTTCGTGTCGGCCAACGGCCAGAACGCGCTCAACCCCGCGGATTTCCGCCTGGTATCGCTGACGCTGCCCTTCGGCACCGGCACGAAAACGAGCAACTTCACGATGGATACCGGTTCACTGGGCATCAATGCCGGCCAGACGGCCTACCAACCCGGCCCGGGCGACGTCAATCTGGGGGCGGGTGGAATCACCTATTCGAGCAGCGGCACCAGCGGCAGCGGTACGCTTTACCTCACCACGGTGACGATCAATGGCCAGAACGGCCAGACGGCAACCGCGCGGGTGCCGATCCTGTGGTCGGTCGGCACCGCCGCGCAAATGGGTGTCGGCTTCGCGCGTGGCGGCCTGCAGCTGGCGAGCGGCATGCCTCTTCCCAACCTCAACCCCTTCCTGGGCTTGCTGACGATCAACGGCCAGCCGGTGACGAACATGAACCCCGGCTACATCGTCACGAACAGCAGCGCCAATCCGTACGGCGCGCCCGGCGTCATCCTTGGCCTGACCCAGTCCAACACGAATAACTTTTCGTTCGTGCAGCTCACGCCGAGCGGCGCGGCACTGCCGGCCGGCTGCACCGTGGCCGGCATGGGATGCCCGGCAAGCTGGAACCCCGCTACGGCAACGATCAAGATGGGCAATCAGACGATCGGAAGCATCAACATGCTGCCCGACAGCGGCATCGGCTACATGATCGTTTCTCAGCCGGCCGGCGGCATCACGGGCACCCAGGCATGCGCGAATGCCAGCGCAAAATGCCTGCCCACCGGAACCCAGGTTTCGATCTTCCTGCCGGGCCAAAGCACGGCTGTGGCGTCGTACACGTTCTCGGCAGACAACACCGCTACCCCGACGCCGCTCAGCAATGGAGTCCAGCCCTCGTACGTGGAGGTCGTCCAGGACCCGTCGGTCGCTGCCCAGCTCAATACCGGGCGCGCGTTCTTTGCTGGCTACGACTACCTTTACGACCCGATCGGCGGGTTCGTCGGCTATCGGCTGAGCGGCCTGGCCACCGCCGCCGGCACCACCGTGACAATCGTCCCGTTGCTGGCCTTGCAGGGCAACCTGGTGCTGCAGAACGGATTCAACGCGATCTTTCCGACCTATCTGATGGCGGCGACGACGTTGCAGCAGACCGGTTCGGGCACTTTCAGCGGCTCGATCACGGGGCCGGGGAGTCTGGCCCTGAACAGCGGATCGGTGACGCTGGCGGGAACCGGCACATACACCGGCGGCACCATCGTGAACGGCGGCACGCTCACCGTCGCCAGCACCGGCTCGATCATCGGCGACCTCACCGTCAACAACGGTGGCAGCTTCGTCAACAGCGGCACGGTCAGTGGTGGCGGCAACCTCACGGTCAATAGCGGCGGCAGCTTCACCAACACCGGCACGTACAACACGCCGGGCGTATGGCAGCTCAATCAGGGCAGCTTCAGCAACAGCGGCAGCTTCATCGGCAACCTCGCCAACACCGGCACGGCGACCAACACCGGCTCGATCACCGGATCGGTGATCAACGGGGGCACTGGCACGTTCGTCAACAACGGGTCGATCAGCGGCGACGTGGCCAACCTCGGCGCCTTCTCCGGCAACGGCAGCATCGGCGGCAGCCTGTTCAACGCCGGCGTCGTCGCTCCCGGCAACTCCGTGGGCACGATCACGGTCGGCGGCAACTTCTCGCAATCGTCGAGCGGCGTTTATGCCACGGAGGTGTTCGGCGGGGGGTCGAGCGACCGCATCAACGTCGGCGGCACGGCGACGTTGGGGGGCGCCGTGCAAGTGAGTGTGGTGCCCGGCCTGCCGCTGGCGCCCGTCGCGACCTACACCATCCTCAATGCCCAGGGCGGACTCGGCGGCACCACCTTCGCGTCGGTGAACGAGCTCTATCCCTTCCTGCAGTCGTCGCTGAGCTATGACGCCAACAACGTCTATCTCACCCTGCAGGTCGGCGGCTTCGCCGCCCAGGCGCTCAACAACACCCAGTACGCCGTCGGCGCGGCGCTCGACGCCAGCGCCCCCTTCGCCACCGGCGACTACGCCACCGTGCTCGGCACCATGGCCACCGCCACCGTCCAGCAGGGCCAGGCCTTCATGCAGGCGCTGTCGGGCAACAACTACGCCGGCTTCTCGACCTCGATGGTGCAGGGCGCGCAGCTGTTCATGAACAACTTCGCCAACCAGACCGGCGGCGGCGGCTCGCCGGTCAGCAATCGCGTCGCCCTCGCCGAAGCCTGCGATGTCGCCTGCGATCCGACCGCACCGCCCAAGTGGGGTGCCTGGGGCGGGGCGCTGGGCGGCTTGGGCACCATCGGCGCCCAACAGCCGGTCGGCGCGGTCACCTACAATGCGGGCGGCGTCGCCATCGGCCTCGACCGGCTGATCACCGACAGCTTCCGCATGGGCATCACCACCGGCTACTCGACGGGCACCCAGTGGGTTTCGGGCTTCGATGGCCTGGGACGCTCCAACACCTTCCAGGTCGGCCTCTATGGCGGCTTCGCCCAGGACAAGGTCTATGCCGACGCCGTGGCGGGCTACGCCTACACGGGCAACCAGATGTGGCGCAACATTCCCATCCCCGGCCTGGCGCAGCGCACCGCCTACGGCCAGAGCGGCGCCAACCAGTTCTATGGCCAGCTCGAGACCGGCTATCGCTTCGATCTTGGCGGCACGGCGCAGGCCTTCGTCACACCGTTCGCTCGGCTGCAGGCCTACACCGGCACCCAGAACGCCTTCACCGAGACCGGGGCGCAGTCCTTGAACCTCACCGTGGCGCAGCAGACCACCAACTCGCCGCGCTCGGTGCTGGGGGCACAGCTCGGTGGCGCGATGGACATGGGCTGGCGGGAGAAGCTTGCGATGCAGTTCCGGCTGGGCTGGAGCCATGAATATGCCGATGTCGGCCGGCCAGTGACGGCGACGCTTGCCGGTGCGCCAGCGATGCCGTTCACGACCTGGGGCGTCTCTCCGCAGCGTGACGGCGTGCTGATCGGCCTTTCAGCCAACACCGCCGTGGCCGACGCGACCTCGATCTATCTCCGCTACGAGGGCGACATCTCCGGACAGGACAACATGCACGCCATCACCGCCGGCGTGCGCATGACCTGGTGACGCTCAAGCGTCGGCGAGACGCTTGCCGGTCTGGGAATCGAACAGGTGCAGATGGCCGGGTTCGGCCTTGAAATGCCGGCTCTCGCCGGGCCGGGCGAGGACATGGCCGCCCTGGCGCACCGTCACCAGCTCGTGCGCCGCGCCGAAGCGGCCATGCAGCAGCGTGTCGGCGCCCAGCGGCTCGGCCAGCTCGACCTCGAAGCGCAGCGGACCGTCGTTCACCGGCTGCAGGTGCTCGGGCCGCACGCCGAGCGCCACCGCCGTGCCGGCTGATGCCGAGGTCGTCCGCCCCAGCGGCAGGGTGATGGGGCTGCCCGTGCCGGCAAGATCGACCGACTGGCGATCCTGGCCGACCCGCGCCGCCAGGAAGTTCATCGCCGGCGAGCCGATAAAGCCCGCCACGAACACCGTGGCCGGCCGGTCATAGACATCCATCGGCGAGCCGATCTGCTCGGCGACGCCGCCATTCATGACGATCAGCCGGTCGGCCAAGGTCATCGCCTCGACCTGGTCGTGCGTGACATAGATCGAGGTGACGCCGAGCTCGCGCTGCAGGCGCTTGATCTCGAGCCGCATCTGCACGCGCAGCTTGGCGTCGAGGTTGCTGAGCGGCTCGTCGAACAGGAACACCGCGGGCTCGCGCACGATGGCGCGGCCCATGGCGACGCGCTGGCGCTGGCCGCCCGAGAGCTGGCGCGGCAGGCGCTGCAGGAAGGTGCCGAGCTCGAGGATCTTGGCCGCCTTCTGGACGCGCCGGTCGATCTCGTCCTTGGCCATGCCCTTGATCTTCAGGCCATAGGCCATGTTGGCGTACACGCTCATGTGCGGATAGAGCGCGTAGTTCTGGAACACCATGGCGATGTCGCGGTCCTTGGGCTCGAGCTCGTTGACCACGCGATCGCCGATCGCCACCTGGCCGCCGGTGATGCGCTCCAGCCCGGCGACCATGCGCAAGAGCGTGGACTTGCCGCAGCCCGAGGGGCCGACGATGACGATGAACTCGCCGTCGGCGATCTCCATGTCGATGCCGTGGATCACCTCGACCTTGTTGTCGTAGGTCTTCTTCACGCCGCGCAGATGGACTTGCGCCATGGCCTATTTCTCCGTCTCGACCAGACCGCGCACGAACTGGCGCTGCATGAACACCACGACCAGCACCGGCGGCAGCATGGCCAGCATCGCCATGGCCATCAGCAGGTTCCAGCTCGGCACCGCATCGACCACGTTGGCCTGGCGCGAGACGGTCATGACCACGGTGTAGAAATCCTGCTTGGTCGTGACCAGCAGCGGCCAGAGATACTGGTTCCAGCCATAGATGAACTGGATCACGAACAGCGCCGCGATCGAGGTGCGGCTCATCGGCAACAGGATGTCCCAGAAAAAGCGCATCGGCGAGGCGCCGTCGACGCGGGCCGCCTCGGTGAGCTCGTCGGGGACGCTGAGGAAAAACTGGCGGAACAGAAAGGTCGCGGTGGCCGAGGCGATCAGCGGGATCACCAGGCCGGAATAGGAATCGAGCATGCCGAGGTTCGCGACCACGCCGTAGGTCGGCACGATGCGCACCTCGACCGGCAGCATCAGGGTGACGAAGATCGCCCAGAAGAACGTCATGCGCAGCGGGAAACGGAAATAGACGATGGCGAAGGCGGCGATGATCGAGATGGCGATCTTGCCGATCGCCACGCCGAGCGCCATCACCATGCTGTTGGTCAGCGTGACGTAGATCGGCACGGTGCCGCGCTTGGCGTTGTAGCCCTCGAACAGCACTTCCTTGTAGTTGTCGATCAGGTGCGAGCCCGGCCACAGCGGCACCGGCGAGCGCAGCATGGTCGCCTGGTCGTGCGTCGAGGCGACGAAGGTCATCCACACCGGAAAGGCGATCACCACGAGGCCGACGATCAGCACGATGTGGCTGAGCCAGGTGACGAAGGGCCGGTTCTCGACCATCAGTAATGCACTCGCCGCTCGATGAAGCGGAACTGCACGAAGGTGAGCGCGATCACCACGATCATCAGGATCACCGACTGCGCCGAGGAGCCGCCGAGATCCTGGCCGCGGAAGCCGTCGTTGTAGACCTTCCACACCAGGATGTTGGTGGCCTGGCCCGGCCCTCCCTGGGTCAGCGAGCCGATGATGCCGAAGGTGCCGAAGAAGGCGTAGATGATGTTGATCACCAGCAGGAAGAAGCCGGTGGGCGAGAGCAGCGGAAAGACGATGTCCCAGAAGCGCCGACCGGGCCCGGCGCCGTCGATGGCGGCGGCCTCGATCAGCGACTTGGGGATCGACTGCAGGCCGGCCAGGAAGAACAGGAAGTTGTAGCTGACCTGGCTCCAGACCGCGGCGAACACGACCAGCAGCAGCGCCTGGTTGCCGTTCATGACGTAGTTGAAGTCGATGCTGATCTTGGCCAGCAGCCAGGCGACGACGCCGACCGAGGGATTGAACAGGAAGCCCCACAGCACGCCCGCCACCGCCGGCGCGACGGCATACGGCCAGACCAGGATCGTCTTGTAGACCTGCGCGCCGCGGATCACGCGGTCGGCCATAACTGCGAGCAGCAGCGAGACGGCGAGGCCAAGCGAAGCGACCAGGGCGCTGAAGACCAGCGTCACGCGCACCGAGGCGAAATAGTTGGGATCGCTGAGGAGGTGGCTGAAATTGTCGAACCAGACGAACTTGGTGTTGCCGCCGAAGGCGTCTTCCGTCACCACCGACTGCCAGATCGCCTCACCAGAGGGCCAGAAGAAGAACACCAGGGTGATGACGATCTGCGGCGCCACCAAAAGGTAGGGCAGCCATCGCTCATTGAAAGTGACGCGCTTCTCCATCCCCCGATCAGAACCCCCCGTTCACCTTTCCGGCTCCGCCGCCCCGCGGCGGAGCCAAGCCCGGCGACTACTTGTTCGCGGCTTCGAACTTCTTCAGCAGCTCGTTGCCGCGCTTGACCGCCTCGTCGAGGGCGGCCTTGGCGTCCTTCTTGCCCGACCACACGTTCTCCAGCTCCTCGTCGACGACGTCGCGGATCTGCACGAAGTTGCCGATGCGCAGGCCCTTGGAGTTCTCGGTCGGCGGGTTGAGGGTCAGCTCCTTGATGGCGATGTCGCGGCCGGGGAACTTCTTGTAGAAGCCCGACTGGTCGGTCGCCTCGTAGGCCGCCGTCGTGATCGGCACGTAGCCCGTGTCCTGATGCCACTTGGCCTGGACCGGCGTGCTCGACAGGTAGGTCATGAACTTGGCGACGCCCTTGTATTCATCCTTGGGCTTGCCCTGCAGCACCCACAGCGTGGCGCCGCCGATGATCGAGTTCTGCGGCTTGGAGACCACGTCGGGCGAGTACGGCATCATGCCCATGCCGACCTTGTCCTGGCCGAGCGCCTTGTCGGCGCCGGCGGCCGAGCCCGACGAGCCGATGCGGAAGGCGCATTCGCCGCCGTTGAACAGCGTGTCGGATTTGCCCTCGCGGCCGCCGTAGACGAAGGTCTTGTCCTTGGTCCAGTCGGCCATCATCTGGATCAGCTTGATGCGCGGCTCATCGTTGAACTTGAGCTCGATGTCGGTGCCGCCGAAGCCGTTTTCCTTGGTCGCGTAGGGCAGGTTGTGCCAGGCGCCGTAATTCTCGATCAGCGTCCAGGTCTGCCATTGCGGCGTGAACCCGCACTTGGCGCCGGCGGCGACGGCTTTCTTGGCCATCTCGCCGAGCTCCGGCCAGGTCGTCGGGCCCTTGTTGGCATCGAGGCCAGCCTTGGCGAGCAGCTCCTTGTTCCAGTAGAGCACCGGTGTCGAAGAGTTGAACGGCATGGACAATAGCTTGCCGTCGGTCGTCGAATAGTAGCCGTAGACCGGCCCGATGTAGGCCTTGGGATCGAACGGCTCCTTGGCGTCCGCCATCACCTGGTAGATCGGGTAGATCGCGCCCTTCGCCGCCATCATGTTGGCGGTGCCGACCTCGAAGACCTGGACGATGTGCGGCGCCTGCTTGGCGCGGAAGGCCGCGATCGCCGCCGTCAGGGTCTCGGTGTAGGAGCCCTTGTAGACCGGCACGACCTTGTATTCGCTCTGGCTCTTGTTGAAGCCGTCGGCGATCTCGTTGACCGTCTCGCCGAGATTGCCGCCCATCGCGTGCCAGAACTGAATCTCGGTCTGCGCCCAGGCCATCGGCGCGCTCGCCAGAACGGCCGCCGCGGCGACGGACGAGAAAAGCATCCGTGTCATAGCCAAAAACCTCCCTGAACCCCGCCGATCTATCGATGGCTGAAGAGACTGCGATATGTCTGTTTTGTTGCAGTCAGATGACAGTCCACCAAGGCTGTGTAAAGAACGCAACCCAATTTTCCTCCCCTTCGCGGAATCCGCGAAGGGGAGGTGCCCGCGAAGCGGGCGGAGGGGTCATGGGCAGCCGTGATGATGCTCATGACCCCTCCGTCGGCGTATGACGCCGACACCTCCCCAGCTTCGCTGGGGAGGAAGAGTTCACTTCAGTGCGGCGATGATCACGTCCGGTGCGTCGGTGATGATGCAGGCGACACCCATACCGATCAGGGCGCGTGCGACATCGCCATCGTCGATGGTGTAGACGCTGAGCGTGTAGCCCGCCTTGCGTACTTCGACGGCGCGGACCACTGTCAGTTTCTCGCCGTCGGTGTTGATGCCCTGTGCCACCACGGCTTCGGCACGCGCACGCCAGTCGCCTTCGATCTTGTCCAGCAGAAGGGCGCGCGCGAACTCCGGCGCCACACGATGAGCCTCGGCCAAGGAGGCGTCCTTGAAGCTCGACAGCAGCGGCGGCGGCAACCTGTCCGGCCAACAGCGGCGCAGCGTCTCGACGACGACGCGGCCGGTCTCGACCTCGCGACCCGGGCAGGGCTTGATCTCGACATTGCAACCGAGGCCCTCGGCGGCGAAGCAGGCGATCGCTTCCTCGAAGGTCGGGACGCCGGCCGGCAGCTCGGCGCGCGGCGTCTCGGCGACCAGGCGGTCGACGCCGGTCGTGCGCTTCAGCGATTCGTCGTGCATCACGATGGGCACGCCGTCGCTGGTCAGCTTGATGTCGGTCTCGACCCAGGTGGCGCCGCGCCGCCGCGCCTCGCGGAACGAGTCCAGGGTGTTTTCCGGCGCATAGGCCGCGGCCCCGCGATGGCCGATGACTTTGGGCAGTTGCAGCATTCGCCAATACAAAGCTAACTCAGGTGCCCGCAATAGACGAATGTCACCGCCCGTGTCGATCTTTCCCGACCAGTTCCGGCTCAACGGCCGCACCGCCCTCGTCACTGGATCAGGCCGCGGCCTGGGCTGGGAGATCGCCCAGGCCCTGGCCCAGGCGGGCGCCCGCGTCCTGCTGCACGGCCGCTCGGCCGAGCGTCTGGCGCCGCGGATCGCCGAGCTGAAGCAGGCGGGCCATGCCGCCGGCGGGCTCGCCTTCGACATGGCCGACCGCGCGGCCATGCGCCAGGCGGTGGTTGCGGCCGGCCCCATCGACATCCTGATCCATAATGTCGGTGAGCGTGATCGCCGGCCCTTCGCCGAGATCGAGCCCGAGGATTTCGCCCGGCTGGTCGATGTCGACCTGATCGCCGCCCATGCGCTCGTCAAGCTGGTCGTGCCCGGCATGATCGAGCGCCGTTGGGGCCGGCTGATCCTGGTGACTTCGATCGTGGGCTCGCTCGCCGTGCCCGGCACGGTCTCCTACACCACGGCCAAGGGCGGGCTCGCCGCCCTCGCCCGCGCGCTCGCCGCCGAGTTCGGCGCCACCGGCGTCACCGCCAATGCGCTGTCGCCCGGCTTCTTCGCCACCGAGACCAACGCTCAGCTGGCAGCCTCGCCCGCGGGCGAGCGCCAGCGCGAGCGCTGCCCGGCCAAGCGTTGGGCCGAGCCGCACGAGATCGCGGGCGCGGCGCTGTTCCTCGCCTCGCCGGCCGCCTCCTACGTCAACGGCCATACACTCATCGTCGACGGCGGCGTGTCGGCGACGTATTTGGCCTGACGTGTGCCCAAAGGATTGGCCGCACTACCTCACCCTGAGGAGCGCCGCACAGCGGCGCGTCTCGAAGGGTGGGCAACCGACGTTGTCGTTGCCCATCCTTCGAGACGCCGTGCTGCGCACGGCTCCTCAGGATGAGGTGGTGCGGTAAGGGCGACTGGGTATGAAAGGATTTGAGTCCACGCAGGATGCACTAAGCCAGGCGATCGTCGCCGCGATCCTGGTCGGCGTGTTCGTCATCCTGGCGGCCGATCGCGTGCATCGCGTGCTGGTGCCGATCGCGGCCGTGGCGCTGCTGTGGCTCGTCTCCTACTTCACGCCCTTCCGGCTGATCTCCTTCGAGGCCGCCAAGGAAGCCGTCGACCTCAATGTCATCCTGCTGCTGTTCTCCATGATGGCGCTGGTGGGCGTGCTCAAGACCACCAACGTCTTTCCCTGGGCCGTCGATCGCCTGCTCGAGCGCTCGCGCGGCAATCCCAGTCGCGCGGCGCGGCTGATCATCTGGTTCACCGGCGCTCTGTCGGCCATCCTCGACAATGTCACGACCGTGATCTTCACCTATCCCATGGCGTCGGAGATGGCGCGCCGGCTCAGGATCAACGGCTCGGCTTTCTTCCTGCCCATGGTCATGGCGGCCAACATCGGCGGCACGGCGACCCTGATCGGCGATCCACCCAATGTGCTGATCGGCGCCGATCCGCGCAGCGGCCTTTCCTTCATGGATTTCATCTATCACCTCACGGTGCCCTGCACCTTCATGATGGTCGTGCTGCTCTGGTACAGCCGGCGTTACTGGCCGCAGGACATCGGCCGCGCCGCCGACGCCGACCACGAAGCCGCCGCGCAGCCGACCGGCGCCCGACTGCAGAACCTTCCGCTGCTGCGCGTCACCTGCTGGATCACGGCGCTGATCTTTCTGGGCTTCATGACCCACACCTTCACGCACATGCCGGTCGCGGTGCCGGCGGTGATCGGCGTCGCGGCCATCCTGCTGGCCGAGGACTACTATTACCTCAAGGAGCATAAGCCGACGGAGGAGGAACGCCGCCACGGCGTGCTCGATATCCTGGAGAAGGATATCGAATGGCCGACCCTCGCCTTCTTCATCTTCCTGTTCATCCTGGTGGGCGCTGCGGTGGCGACCGGCCTCATCGAAAGCCTGGCCCAGGCGCTCAGCCAGATCATCGGCGGCGTCTCGCGGACGTTCGCATTGTCGCCGCGCGCGACGCTGCTGGTGGCGGCGTTGCTGATCCTCTGGGTCTCAGGCTTCCTGTCGGCGGTGATCGACAACATCCCCTACACCGCCGTCACAATCCCGCTCGTGGCGAGCCTGCTCGGTCGCCTGAACGCTGGACCCGATGGCCAGGTCCTGTGGTGGGCCTTGGCGCTCGGCGCCTGTCTCGGCGGCAACGGCACGCTGATCGGCGCCTCGGCCAATGTCACGGTGACGGGCCTCGCAGAGAAGGAAGGCAAGCGCATCTCGTTCAACGAGTTCACCGCCTTCGGCTCGCGGGTCGCGGGCCTGACACTGCTGATGTCGTCGGTCTACTTGGCGATGTGGCTCTATATCGGCTCGACGATCGTGAACGTCTCGGGCGTCGTCTTGCTGACGGTCTTCTTCGCGGCGCGGCTCAGACGCCCGGCCTGAACGCCTCGGCGAGCGTCCTCACCGCCTGGTCGGCTTCGGCGCGGTCCGGCGCCTCGTTGGTCTCGCCATAGCCTTCCATCTCGCCGCCGGCAAAGGACTGGACGATCAGCCCATCGCTGCGCGGCACGGTCAGGATGTGGCGATAGACCAGGCCGTAGCGCACGTCGGGTTGCGGGATCAGCCGCTGGAGCTGCCCGCGGATCGGCACCAGTGTCTCATCCTTCCACAAGGCCTTGGCGCCGAGCCCGGTGCAGTTGATCACCGCCTTGTGGCCGAGGGTCGCGATCTGTGCCGGTGCACGAAAATCGGCCCGCCTGTACTGGCCGCCGGCGATCAGGAAATCGTTCATCAGCGTGTGCGCGTAGCCCGCGATGTTGAAGACCATGATCTCGCTGCGCGCCGCCGAGCTGCCCTTGAACGGCGTCGCCCCGATCGGTACCTCGCGCCATCGCGGCGTCAGGTCCCGGATGCGCCGGCCGTAATGAACAAAATCAACGGCAGGACGAGCGACCGAGCTGCTGGCGGAGGCGCCGGTCTGCCCGGCGTCCGATACCGAATACTGATCGACCCACTCCACCGGCGTGCCGGGCAGCCCGAGATAGTCGCGATGCAGCTTGAACGCCGAGCGCGCCATCTCCTCCCAAACGATCCCAAAGTTCGCCGCTGCAGCACGAGCGTCGGCTACACGAGAGTCGGGTGTCCATTCGCCGGTAGCATGGGCCGAAGTGGTGAGCGGCAGTTGCTCGCGCGCATAGATCGTCACGCGCAGGCCGGCGCGTTGCGCCAGCACCGCCGAGGTGAGCCCGAGTGCGCCGCAGCCGATCACCGCCACCTCGCGCGGGCCGGGCTGCAGGGCCAGCTGGACCGCCTTGGCGCTCGAACCCCACGATAGCGACCAGCCGCTGCCGCCGTGGCCGTAGTTGTGCACGACCAGCATGTCGCCCAGGCGCTCGGTCTCGATGCGAGGTCCGGCCGGCCGGAACGGACGCAGGCAGACTGAGACATCCATGATGCGGTCAGTACGGGCACGAATGGGCACGAGCGGTGGCCCGTCGAGCGACGACCCCGATGGCGCGGCCGTACAGCCGGCCACCAGGCCGCCCATCGAGACTTGCAGCAGGCCTCGCCGGTTCAGTTCCATGTCCTCATCCCGAACGTCGCTTCCCGCCGCAGTCTCAGCGCCGTTCCAGCATCCAGGCCGTGATCTTGCCGACCGTCTGCCTCTCGATGCCGTAGAAGCCATGATACGAGTAGGCCTCGCAGGGTCGCGAAACCGCGGTGCCGCCCTCCATGACGATCAAAGGCGTGCCGTAGCTGCGATGCGCGGCGAGGGCGGCGGAGACGTTGGTGCCCATGCACGAATCCATCCCATGCGTCACGATCAGGTGGCGGCTGCGGAAGCGACGCGTATCGTACGAGGCGATCGCGTTCAGGGAGGAGGTGTGGACGAAGCCTTCGACCTCGCCATCCATCCGCTCGCCCAAGGTCATGGTCGCATAGCTGCCCCTGCTGTTGCCCAGCACGTATATCGACAGCCGCCCGAACCGGCGCTCGAGGTCGGCGACGATCGCTCGCACGCGCCCCGGCGTCGTGGTGGCATCCATCGACACCGCGACGATGCGCGGCCCGGCGAACAGGTCGCGCGTGCGGATGAGGAAGTTGCCCCCCAACGACATGACCAATTGGCCGTCCTGCAGGCGCGGCGACAGATTACCCGAGCCTCCGGGCATCAGCAGCGCAGCATGAGTGGGCGAGCCACCGTCCGTCGTCAGGACGAACGGGATCGCCTCCCCATCCGGCGACACGACCGAGGTCACCAGCTCATCGCGCGCTGCGGCCGCTGTTGCCGCGAAAGCGACGACTCCGGCCAGGAAAGCGAAAATTCGGCGCACGCCCGATACTAGGATGATGCTGCGGGGCAATACAGGTTTGAAATCATGCGGACAAGCGGAACGCCGCCTTCTGACCGATCATGCCTCCAGGTTGGCCTGATCGATCAACCACCGGTGCGCCTTGATCGCCGCCTCGCGGGCACCCTTTCGAAGAGGGACCAGCCAATAGGAGGTCGCGGGTGACCTCGCCTCTCGCAGTGGCGCGACGAGCTTGCCCGCCCGCACATGCTCCTCGGTGAGCACACTGCTTTCCAGGATGATACCAACCCCTTTGACCGCCGCCTCGATCGCGACATAGGAGGGATCGAGCTGGAGCGGACGCACCTGGGACGTGTCGAAGGCAATTCCCCGCTGGCCGAACCACGCCTCCCACGAGAGCGCATTCTCGCGGCTCTGGATCAGCGGCTGGGCGAGGAGCTGAGCCGCCGTGAGCGGCTTTCGGCCGCGGATGCGCCTGGGCGCGCAGTAGGGCTGTATGATCTCCTTCAACAGCGGTCTTGCCTCACCTTTCCATCGCGCGGCATCGCCATAGCGGATGGTGATGTCGAAGTCGTCGGCATTGCCGTCTGCCGTGCGCACCGCGAATACCCGCAAGTCGACCCCGGGATGGGCCTCGATGAAGGCCGGCAAGCGCGGCGTCAGCCAATGCGTGGCGAGCGACGGCGGGGTCATGATGCGGACGACATTGGTCGAAGGCTTGCTCCAGCCGGGCGCCGCCACGTCGACGGTCGCCCGGTGCATACGCTCGAACAGCTTGGCGAGAATGTCGGCATACCGGGCGGCATCCGGGGTCAGCCTGATGCCACGGCTCACGCGCCTGAAGAGCTCGACGCCCAGCTCCTCTTCCAATGCCCGGATCTGATGACTGACCGCCGAGGGCGAGAGGTTCAGCTCGCTCGCCGCCGCCTTGAAGCTGCCCAGGCGGGCGACCGCCGAGAACACGGCAATCCCTCGGAGCGGCAATCTCGATCGCGTCATCCGGTGCAAGATGCAGATAATTCACCTGACTGACAAATTCTTTGCGGTCGACCCGTTGGCCCACCCGGGACGAAGCTAGCCGCGGGTATTTGAATGGGGGTGTTCAGGATGCGCGTCGACCGGCATCTTCTTCGTTTCGGCTGCGACTTCGCGCGCTTCGTGCCTGTCCGGGCCAGCGGTTGTTACCTCTACGACGCCAGCGGCGCACGCATGCTCGACTTCACGTCCGGCCAGATGAGCGCCATCCTCGGCCATTCCCATCCCGAGATCGTGGCCACCATTCGGCAAGCGGCCGGAACGCTCGACCATCTCTACTCCGCCATGATCTCCGAGCCCGTCGTCGGCCTCGCCACGGAGCTCGCCAAGCAGGCGCCGGAGCTGCCCAAGGTGATGCTGCTGTCGACCGGCGGCGAGGCCAACGAGGCGGCCATCAAGCTCGCCAAGACCGTCACCGGAAAATGGGAGATCGTGACCTTCACCCGCTCCTATCACGGCGTGACGGCTGGCTCGGCGGCGGCGACGTTCAAAGTCGGCCGACGCGGCGTCGGTCCGCTGGCGCCCGGCTACTTCGCCATCCCCGCGCCCAACGCCTACCGGCCGCGCTTTGCCGGCGTGGACTGGCGGCGCGAGCTCGACGATGCCTTCGACCAGGTCGACGCGCAGTGCACCGGTAACCTGGCGGCCTTCATCGCCGAACCGATCCTGAGCAGTGGCGGCGTCATCGATCTGCCGCTCGGCTACCTCGCCGCCCTCAAGGCGCATTGCCAGGCCCGCGGCATGCTCCTGATCCTCGACGAGGCGCAGACCGGGCTCGGCCGCACGGGCACGATGTTCGCCTTCCAGAGGGATGGGGTCTCTCCCGACATCCTCACCCTGTCGAAGACACTCGGCGCGGGCATGGCCCTGTCGGCTGTCATGACGACGGACCAGATCTCGGACATCGCCGACGAGCGCAATTTCTTCTTCTACACCACGCATGTGAACGACCCGCTTCCCGCCGCGGTCGGCCTGAAGGTGCTCGAGATCGTGCAGCGCGATCGGCTGGCCGAGCGCGCCACCGCGGCCGGCGAGCGTCTCGCGGCGGGCCTGCTGCGCCTCAAGCAGCGTCACCCCAGCGTCGGCGATGTCCGCGGCCGTGGCCTGCTGCGCGGCATGGAGTTCACCAACGTCGGATCGCGGGATGCGACCAGCATCTCCAATGCGGTCACGGAGGCGGCGATGGACATTGGCCTCGCCGCCAACCTCGTGCGGTCGGGCACATCCGGCGGGACCATGCGGATCGCGCCGCCCCTCACCGTGACAGACGACGAGCTCGACGAGGGGCTGGATCTCCTCGATCGCGCCATCGGCATGGTCGTCGACGCGTAGCAGGCGATGGCCGAGGATTTCAGGCGAACGCTCGAACAGGCTGTCCGCCATCTCTGCAACGGCGCGGACGTGGTGTGCGACGGCTTGAAGGCCGGCGGTCGCGTCCCACGCCTCAACTACATGACCGGCGGATACAGCTGGGACGACGAGTACGTCTGGAACAGCTGGGCAGACTTCCAATGGGTCGGCTTCCTGGCCGGCCGCCTTTGGCTGCTGCATCTGCTGACGCGCGAGCAGCACTACGCCGACGCCGCCCTGCAGCTCTGCCGGCGGATCGGGCCCGTTCTCGCGCGGCACCCGACGGTGTTCTCGTCGACCGGCATCGACATGTATTACGCCCTGACGGTCGGCCATCAGATCACCGGCGACAGCGACCTGAAGACGTGGGCGCTGGCCGGCGGCGACAACTTCGCCAGCATCTTCGATCGCAAAGCTGGTGCGTTTCTCCAGATCGCCGGAGCCGACCGCGTCGTCATCGACACCGGCCTCAACCTGCCCTCGATGCTGTGGGCGTCCCAATGGCAGCCGGAGCGCGCCACCCTCGCCTATCGCCATCTCGACCGGGTGCTGGAGATCGGCCTCATTCGGCCGGACGGCTCCAGTTGTCACGCCGCGGCGCTCGACCCCGAGACGCGCGCCGTGACGGGGTTGTTCAGCCTGCAGGGCTGGTCGAACGACAGCGTATGGGCGCGCGGGCAGGCCTGGGCGATGCTGGGCTATGCCCACGGCTTCGAGGCCAGCCGAAAGCCGCATTACCTGGAGGCGGCGCGGTCGGCGGCCGATTGGTACGTCGCCCGCGCGCCCAAGGGCTGGGTGCCGCGCTACGACTACGACGATCCCGAGCGCGACAAGCGTCCCTACGATTCCTGCGCCGCCTGCATCGCCGCCGCCGTCCTGATGCGCCTGGCGCGCTGGCTGCCCGACCGGGCCGAACGCTATCGCCATGTCGCGCGCGAGACCCTCAAGGCACTCCTAGCCGATTTCCTGACGCCGGGCGGTGTCGTGCTGCATGGCACGTGGGGCCGCATGCGCCATGTCGAACCCGGCAAGCCGCGGCTCGGCAGGTTTCCCCAGGAAGACGTGATGCCCTACGGCAACTACTGGATCGCCGAGTGCCTCTATCGCGAGCTGTCGTCGGACTGGTCGGCTCTGTCGCTCCACGGCGCGGCCTGACACTGGCCTTCCACGGCCGCATCCATCAAGATCGCGCGATGCGTCGGCCTGACAAGCGCTTTGGACCACCTTCGACATCCAGACTATTGCAAAACTGGCGTAAGGCGCTTCCGACCGCGCAACGGGAAGATGAAGCCGTCGAAGCCATTTGCGACGTGATTCGCCGCATCCCTCGCGGCTGGGTGGCGACCTATGGTCAGGTCGCCACGATGGCCGGCATGCCGCGGCGTGCCCGCCTTGTCGGTCGCGTGCTTCAGCGCCTCGACCCGGCGATCAAGATCCCGTGGCACCGTGTCGTCAATGCCAAGGGCGAGATCTCCTACAGCCTGTCCCGCAACGGCGGTGACGCCCTGCAGCGGCGCTTGCTCGAAAAGGAAGGCATCAAATTCGACGCCAGGAATCGCCTGGACCTGGAACGATGCCGATGGCTCGACTAGGAGGAACGCGGCATGAAAGCCTCTTTCGCAATCGGTGCAATTGCAATTGCTGTCGCCATCCCCGTTGGGTCGAGCATGGCGCAGGACCGTGAGCGACTGGAGGGCTGGGGGCCTTTCAAGTTCTCGATGTCACGGGCACAGGCCATCGAGGCCATCAAGCCGAGCGCCCACTTCTACGGCAGCCCGTTCATCGGCTACGACACGGAAATCGACGGTGCAAGTTGGCACGCTGTGGTCGAGTTCTCGGACGACCAAAGCACGATCAACAAGATAAGATTGCAGCAAGGGACCGTCACAGCGCTGATGACCCAGAACACCCCGCGCAAGGAAATCGTGACCAAAGAGCAGTGTCTCTCTCGCGTTGGCCGACTGGAGCCTCAGGTGACCAAAAGGTATGGCGCCCCCGACCGCACGTTTGATCGCTCCGAGATCCAGGATGCCAACAGGCATACGAGTTACGATGGAGCCCCTGACCGCTTTGATCACTCTGAAGGGCCCCCCTATTTCTACAGGCACGTGCGTTACGACTTCAAAGACGGTGCCCGCATAGAAATCATTGCGGCCTATAGCCCTCCCGGCCCGAACCAAAAAAAGGACGATAACTTCTGTGACCTGACCGTCCAGTACTTCCCGTTCAGGGCAATTCCGAAATCGACATTCTAGTCTGCGCGATGAAAAGAACCGGTCTTGTACTGCTGTCCATCATCCTCGCCGGGCAGGCGCACGCTCAGACAGCCGTCGCGCCGGCACCGACTTCGTTGGCCTGCGGTAATCTGAAGGGCGAGTCCTCGCGCACGGCCGCGACGTCGCAATGGACGATCTCCGGACCTTCGGGAAAAACCACGGAAACCGGCGTGCTGCGCGGTGGTCCACGCTTCGAGTGTGTCAATGGCGCCATCCTCGTCGTCGAAACCACATCCACGGCAGGGCACTCTGTCTTCGTGGCTTACTTCCCCGACGGCAGCGACATCAGCTATGGCCGCCAGCAGGTCGACCGTCGCGGCAATCGCTGGATTCTTCCTATCCAGGCGAAGACCAGGATCGCCGCACCATTCCGCAGTGCCTTCGACTATCATTGCAAGCTCAGCATGCCGGCCGACCCCATCGATCCCGCGACGCGCATGGACTGCGTCAAGTAACGGCAGATTGGCAGGTCGGTCGGGCGCTACCGCCAGTCGTCCATGACGAACAGGTCGGGCCGGCTGTAGCCCGGCTCGTTGGGCCGGTGCATCGTCACTCCCTGAAGCTGCGTGCGAAACCCGCGCTGTTGCATGGCGCGATACGCCGCCTCGCGAGCCGTGTTCACGCCGGCGACGACGTTGGCCATTCCGACGGCAGCGCCAAAGGCGATGCAGGCATCGAGGAGTGCCGCGAATCTCCGTTCGGCGCCTTGATCCGGCATCACCGCACCGAACTTCACGAAGAGATTGCCTTCGCCGGCTTCGGTTCCAAAGCCGAAATGGCAAACGGCAAATCCGGCAATGCGACTGTCACCCTCGATCAGCAGCAGCGCATCGCCAAGCTTGCGTGCAAAGACGGTCCGGATCTCGCCGCCAAGATCGAGACCGGGATAGAGCTGCTCGGTCAGCGCGCGGACGGACGCTTCGACCTCGGGACGTTGTCCTTCCGGCAGCTCGCTGTAGCGCAGCCAGCGACGCGTCGAGTCGGGCGTGACGGACGCGACGGGAATTGCCATCACGGGTGTCAGGAAGCGTGGATGGAAACCGAACTTGCCGTAGGTCCAGACGTGCTTGGCGCTGTGGGGAAAGGTAAACAGGCCGGCGTGGCTCACGCCCCAGGCGTCGAAGGCATCGCAGGCCTCGCGGACGAGCCGTTGGCCGACGCCAGCGTCCCAGATGTCGGGCCGGATGGTGATCGGCCCGAAGAAGCCGACGCTTCCCCAGCGTGTCGCAAAGTTCGATCCGACGAGCTGTCCCTTGTCCTCGGCCGCGAACGCCTTGACGTGTTCGGCGCCGAAGCGGCCCTTGGCATAGTCGAGGTCATCCCAGAATGTCTCCGGATCGGGTGCGCCAAGGAACGTTCCAAAGGCGATACGGATGATGCGTTGTGCCTCTGGCACGTCACGGTCTTCGAGGAGACGAATGACGGTCATTCCACCACCTCGTCGGCGCGTTGCAACATCGACGCCGGCACCGCGAGACCGATCTCCCGGGCAAGCTTCAGGTTGATGCCGAGCTTGACCGCCGTCGGTTGCTCCACGGGCAGCTCCGCGGCCTTGACCCCGCGCAGGATCTTGGCAGCCTGGCGAGCGCGTTGCCGAAACGTCTCTTCGAGACCGGGGCCATAGGCGGCGAAAGCGCCTTCCCGGATGCCGTCGATCCACTGGTACATCGTGGCAAGCTTGAGCGCGGCAGCCGCGGCGAAGATCTTCTGGCGGTTGGCGAAAAGCAGCGGGCTCGCCAGGATGTTGACGGCAGCCGCGCCGTGCGCCTTGGCCTGCTCGAGCGCGGGCTGGAGGTCATCGGGTCTCGCGATCGAGAGGATGTCGATATCCACGCCACTCGCCCGCGCACGGGCCTGCAACGCGGTGAGCCGCTCCCCGTCGGCAATAGTGGCATCGGCCAGCATGGCCATATGCCTGACCTCCGGCAGGAGCTCGATCAGGATGTCCTGGCGCTTGCCGTTGAGCTCGGTGGCGAGGATGCTGATGCCGGTGGTGTTGCCACCCTTGTTGGCCAGCGAGCCGACCAGGCCTTCTCCCACCATGTCGTCGCTGATGGCGAGGATGGGGATCGTGCTCGAAGCGGCTTGCGCCGCCCTGGTCGCCAGAGGGCCACCGGTCAGGAACAGATCGACCTTGGCTGCCGCGAGCTCGCGCGCGACGGCGGCCATGCGGTCGGGGAGCAGGCTGAGGCCGCGCGTATCGACAACGAGGTTCTTGCCTTGGACGAAGCCCAGGCGCCCGAGCTCGTCGAGGACCGTGGCGATGCTGGCGTCGGTCAGCGGCACCGTGACTACGGGCCCGAGCCGATAGGTCCGCCCCAGTTCCTGGCCACGTGCAGCAGCAGAGATCAGCCCGGCGGCGCTGGCACCGACGAGGAGCCCGCGCCGTCTCAGGCTTGCGGCTCCACGGCGGCGGCCTCGACAATGACTGACAATTTGCACTGCTCCCCCAAGACTCTTCCCTACGCCCCGTGCTGGATCGTATTGACCCGTCGAGGGGGCAGCAATAGACCCGATCCTGGAGCACGCGCCCGCCAAGGGAGAGAAAGCATGGCATCACCGATCCGCATTTCTCACATCGTGTTGCAGACGAACAATCCCAAGGCGCTGCAGGACTGGTACTGCACCGTGCTCGAGGGAGAGATGGTGCACGACGCGGGCCTGATCTCTTTCATG
>Ga0209909_100485_pt1 | contig 21523 bp, 20 predicted proteins | sample FECB22metaG_FD_188302 | JGI IMG/M metagenome (GOLD analysis project Ga0209909, IMG submission 188302) | Cyanobacterial communities from the Joint Genome Institute, California, USA - FECB-22 (SPAdes) (version 3) | ecosystem: Environmental > Aquatic > Thermal springs > Hot (42-90C) > Microbial mats... | reverse complement strand
TCGACCTGGAACGGAGGACCTTGCAGACCATCGACACCCCGTTCGGCACGAGGGTGTCACCCATGTCTCAGGTACGAACTGTTACCCATGTCTCCGGATCGTACCCATAACCTCTGGCGGAGACGGAGGGATTCGAACCCTCGATACCGGTTTCCCGGTATAACGGTTTAGCAAACCGCCGCCTTCGACCGCTCGGCCACGTCTCCGCTGGGCGACCTGCCTACAGACCAAAGGCTTTCAGGTCAACGGCTGATCGCGCAGTACGCGCTGAGCCTGCGAACAATCACGATTCGCCGCGCAATCGCGGACGCCGCCCACGGAGTCGCCAGTGGCGAGGTGCCGCAGGGCGGCAATCCGCGCCTGGGGCAATCCGGCAGGACCGATCCGGTCAAGCCGTGTGGGATGGCCATCCCGGCGGCCGGAGCCTGTGCCGCCGCCCGCGCCACTGCCGCGGCGCCTCCCCAGCTGATGACCGTCGGTTCGTCCGGCCGGGCCTCTCGTCCGACGCGCCGGCGTGACGGCCAGTGTGTCAGATGGACCGGCGATGCGTGCCGAACCTCCCCACCCTGGCGATCAGACCCGCGAACAGACCGCCGGCGGAAATGGCGGCATCAATGCCAGCAACGCGGACATTGACCCCGGCGTGAGCGAGGCGCCCGGCCGCGGTGCATGGGGCGGCCCGAATGGCTGAGGCCACGCCCGCGGTTGTGCGAGACGCTGCACCGTCCGGCTGTGCGCGATTGACCGCCGGCGATCCGGCATCCGCCAGCCGGCGCAACACGAGTCTGCGCCGGGGCAACGGTTCAATGCAGGTTCAGCCATTCGCGGGCGGCGCGCTGGGCGTCGGCGACCTGGGCAGCCGACATCTCGGCAGCAATCTCCTGCCGATAGCTGGCGGCAACCGCGTGGCCCTTGGCGGCGGCGATGTTGAACCACTTGTGGGCCGAGACGAGATCCGGTTCGACCGTACGGCCGATCGAATACATCATCCCGAGACGGAAGAAGATGTCTGCACTGTCTGCGCCCTGGGCAAGTCCTGCCTCATGATGCGACTGCATGTCGAAGCGGGCCATCGTGAATAACTCCCTCGTTCGCGATGTCCATATGTCCCCAGAACCGGTTCCACCGGCTCATCCATCCGACGGCCTCCACCGTCGGACACAAGACTGACTCGCCCACTTGAATCCGGGGTAAAGCGATTTGATGAATATTCGCCGAAAATTCTACCAACAGAGCGTGAATTGACCGATGGTTAGCCATTGCGGCCCAGGGATTCCGGTCAATCCGGCATCAGGTTGCCGGAGCGTTACCATCCGGTGTTTACCGGACAGTCACCAGGACTCACTGGCGACGCGTCGGGCCGGGCCGGTTCATCTCGAGCCGCGCCCATCGCGGCGGACTGGGTTGGTCGCAGGTGTTGAGCGCGCTGCACGGGACATCCTCAAGCGCGTTTGCGTCCCGATGCCGGATAGCCGTCAACGCAGCTTCCGGGCTGACGGGTGATCGACAGCCCGTGGTTGCGGCTCCGCGGCGGCTGCCCGCAGCAAGGTGCTGTCACTCACCGACTGCCCGGTGACGCCTCAGCCCCGCGCGCGCTGGCCAAACAGCACCTTCTGAGCCTCCTTGTCCTCCGCGAGGTTCATCCGCTTGTCCTCGCCCACTGCCAGCGCCCGCTGGACCGCGGGACGCGCCAGGATGCGGCCGAGCCAGGCCCCGACCTCGGGGAATTCGGCGATGTCGATGCCCTGTTGCTGCCAGCCGCGCGTCCAGGCGACGATCGCCATATCGGCAATCGAATAGTCTCCGGCCACGTATTCGCGGCCCTTGAGGCGCGTGTTGAGGACGCCGTAGAGGCGGTTCGCCTCGTCCTCGTAGCGCCTGATCGCATAGGGGATCTTCTCGGGGGCGTAGTTGCGGAAGTGGTGGTTCTGGCCGAGCATCGGGCCGAGGCCCGCCACCTGCCACATCAGCCATTCCTCGACCTCGACCCGGGCGCGCTCGTCGGCAGGATAGAACTTCCCGGTCTTGCGTCCGAGATACTGGAGGATGGCGCCGGATTCGAACACGGAGATCGGCCGGCCGTCCGGGCCGTCCGGATCGACGATCGCCGGCATGCGGTTGTTGGGGGAAATCGCCAGGAAGGCCGGATCGAACTGCTCGCCGCGGCCGATGTTGACGTATTTCACCACGTAGGGAAGCCCGGCCTCCTCGAGAAAGATGGTGATCTTCCAGCCGTTCGGGGTGGGCCAGTAATAGAGTTCGATGGGATTCGGCATGGCTTGGCGCTCCGTTGCGGAATGGAGCGCCGGCCGACGCCCCAGCGGACCGCCTGCAGATATGTCGCCGCGACCGGATCGGACAAGTCCCGGCGATGTCGGCGGCGAGGGCCGGGCGTCGGGCCTCCGTTCCGACAGGTCGATGGCCTCACTCGATCCCGAGCTTCGCCCTGACCAGCTCGTTGACGGCCTGTGGATTGGCCTTGCCGGCGGTCGCCTTCATGACCTGACCGACGAACCAGCCGGCCATCGAGGGTTTCGCCCGCGCCTGTTCGACCTTGTCGGGATGGGCGGCGATCACCTCATCGACGGCCCTTTCGATCGCCCCGGTGTCGGTGACCTGCCTCATGCCGCGCGCCTCGACGATGGCGCGTGGGTCGCCGCCCTCTGACCAGACGATCTCGAACAGGTCCTTGGCGATCTTGCCGGAGATCACCTTCTCGCCGATCAGGTCGATGATGGCGCCGAGCTGGTCGGCGGAGACGGGGCTGTCTCCGATCGATCTGCCCGCCTTGTTGAGCGCCCCGAGCAGGTCGTTTATCACCCAGTTCGCGGCGGCCTTGGGATCGCGCCCGGCGGCGACCTGCTCGAAGAAGTCGGCCGTCTCGCGCTCGGCGACGAGCACACCGGCGTCATAGGGTGTCAGGCCGAATTCCGCGATGAAGCGCGCCTTCTTGTCGTCCGGCAGCTCCGGCAGCGAGGCCGCGATCGCGTCCACCCAGGCTGCATCGAGTTCGAGCGGCAGAAGGTCCGGATCGGGGAAGTAGCGATAGTCGTGCGCCTCCTCCTTGGAGCGCATCGAGCGCGTCTGGCCGGTCTTCGGATCGAATAGCCGCGTCTCCTGTTCGATCGTGCCGCCATCCTCGATGATGCCGATCTGGCGGCGTGCCTCGTAGTCGATCGCCTGGGCGATGAAGCGGATCGAATTGACGTTCTTGATCTCGCACCTGGTGCCGAACGGTTCGCCCGGCCGGCGGACCGAGACGTTGACGTCGGCGCGCAGCGAGCCCTGCTCCATGTTGCCGTCGCAGGTGCCGAGATAGCGAAGGATCGCCCGCAACTTGGTGATGTAGCCGCGTGCCTCCTCGGCGGAGCGCAGGTCTGGCTTGGAAACGATCTCCATCAGCGCGACGCCGGAGCGGTTGAGATCAACGTAGGACCGCGTCGGGTGCCGGTCGTGCAGACTCTTGCCCGCATCCTGCTCGAGATGGATGCGCTCGATGCCGACCCGGATCGTCTCGCCGTCTGGCATGTCGACAAGCACGACGCCCTCGCCGACCACCGGATGCTGGTACTGGGAGATCTGATAGCCCTGCGGGAGGTCCGGGTAGAAGTAGTTCTTGCGGTCGAAGACGCTGCGGAGGTTGATCTTCGCCTTGAGGCCGAGGCCGGTGCGGACCGCCTGCTCGACGCAGAAGCGGTTGATCACCGGCAGCATGCCGGGCATCGCCGCATCGACCAGGCTGACATGGCTGTTGGGCTCGCCGCCGAACTCGGTCGAGGCACCCGAGAACAGCTTGGCGTTCGAGGTGACCTGGGCATGGACCTCCATGCCGATCACCACCTCCCAGGGCCCGGTCTCCCCCTCGATGAGCTTCGACTTCATCGCCGCGCGCACAGCTTCGTTCATGGTCATGGGTCCCGCAGTCCGATCGTCGGGCTCCTCATAGACCAGTTGACGCGCAAATGGGAGGGCGGGACGACGCCATCGCGCCGGCCGCCCCACCCCAGATATCCGCGGCGATGCCCGTTCAGGCGGCGCGGACGCCGCCGAGGAAGGTCGCCACCTGCTGGCGCAGTATTTCGGCGGTGCGGCTCAGCTCGCCAGAGGTGGCATGCACCTCGCTGGAGCGCTGGCCGGTTTCCTGGGTATCGGTCGTCACCGCGACGATGTTGGTCGATACCTCGTCAGTGGCGCTCGCGGCATGGCGGACGTTCTCGGCGATCTCGCGGGTCGCCGCGCCCTGCTCCTCGACGGCCGCGGCGATCGCGTTGACGATCTCGTTGACCCGCAGGATTGTCTTGCCGATGGTGGCCACGGCATCCACGGCGCTGCCGGTGGTGGCCTGAACCTCGGCGATCTGGGCGGAGATTTCCTCTGTCGCCTTGGCAGTCTGGGTGGCAAGCGACTTCACCTCATTGGCGACGACCGCGAAGCCCTTGCCTGCCTCGCCGGCGCGCGCCGCCTCGATGGTGGCGTTGAGCGCCAGCAGATTGGTCTGGGCGGCGATGTCGTTGATGAGGCTGACCACCTCGCCGATGCGGCTGGCCGCGTCGGCGAGGCCGCCGATGGTGCCGTTGGTGCGATCGGCCTCGTCCACTGCCTGGCGGGTGATCGCCAGCGACTGGCCCATCTGCTGGTTGATCTCCTGTATGGCGCTCGACAGCTGCTCGGTGGCAGAGGCGACGATCTGGACGTTGGCACTGAGCTCCTCCGCCGCCGAGGCGACCGTCGAGGCGCGCGACGAGGTACGCGCGGCGAGGCTCGCGAGGCTGTCGGCGTTGCTCTCCATCTGGTCCGCACCGGATGCCACGGCATCCAGGGCCTCGCGCACCTGGCGGTCGAACTCCGCGCACAGTTCCTCGATCCGGCGCGAGCGCCGGATCTGCTCCTCCTGCGATCGCTCGCGCTCGGCCTGCAACCTGTCGGCGTCGCGCGCCCGGTCGCGAAGGGTCTCGAGCGCCCGAGCCATCATGCCGATCTCGTCGGTCTTCTCTGTTCCGGGAATCTCGGTGTCGTAGCGCTTCTCGGCGAGCGCGCCGATCGCCCCGGTCAGCAGCGCCAACGGCCGGGCGAAGCGGCGATTGGTCAGCACCAGCGCGCCGGCGATCATGATGAGCGCGACGATGAGGGCGCCGAGATCGACGGCGATGGCGAGCTGGGCCGCCGCGACCTGCCGGTCGGCATGGGCCTGCGTCACTTCGACCGAGGCATCCTTGACCCGCATGATCGAGGCCAGCGGCGGATTGGACAGATCGTACCACTGCGGCCCGGTCATGCCTGGCGCGGCGCCCTCGGCCAGCGCCGCATAGACCTTGTCTGCGGCCGGCTTGAATTCCTCGAAGTAAACCCTGCGGGTGTCGGCCACCTGAGCGGTGAAGGCGGCGGGAATGCCCTCGCGGCGGGCGATCTTCTCGATCTCCTCCCAGGCTGCCGAAACCCTACCCCGGAACTCGGCGATGGCGACACGGCGGTCGGGCGTGAGCGCCTCGCCGGCGGCGATCGCGCCACCGATGGCGGCTCGCTCGCGGCCCGCGAAGTCACGCGCCTGCCAGGCCATTTCCTTGACCAGCGTCTGCTCGGCGACGAAGGGATCGGCCAGCTTGATCTGGAAGCCGGTGGCGCTCGACAGCTGCGCAACGCTGTCCATCAGCGCGACGATCGCGGGCATCCAGCCCTGCACCAGCTCCTCGGAGCGTTCGCCGCGCGGCCGCGTCAGATCGCGGTCGGCGTCCGCCCGCAGCCGCTCGACGCTCGCCAGGGCATCTCTGACACGGGCAACGAGATCGTCCTTGCCCGCAAAGCTCTGCGCCTCGAGCGCGGTCATCGCCGCATTCAGCGCCGTGTTCGACGTCTGCCGCCGCTCGGCGATCGAGCGGATCGTGTCGTCGCTGGCCGGCTCGGCTGCCCGCAAGGCAGTGTTGGTGGTACCGCGCTCGATGGCGAGGTTTTCGGTCGCCAGCAGCAGGGCATCGGAAATCGCGTTGATCTGGTTCACCCAAGTTGCGACCGAATAGCGCTCGATGGCGCTCCACAACCCCGTGGCCGCCAGCGCCACCAGCAGGACGCCAAGCACAGACACGATACCGCGCATCAGCGCAACGACGGACAGACGTCCGAACATCTCGATCTTCCCCATTCTGGGTCGCCGCGCGCCCCCTACCAGGAGCGGCAGCAGACTGGTCCCTCCAAGAGCTGGGGAAGATAGGCGACGAAACTTACCCAATACTGAAGCGACTTCAGAGGCCTCAGCCCAAGGGCGAGACGCCGAACAGCCAGCGGTGCAGGAACAGGAGAAAGACGACATAGAGGGTCGCACCGATGACCACGGCAATCAGATCGTTGGCGGGGGCCGGCGGCAGACCGGCCACGCCTCCTGCATCAGCAGGGCGGCGCTTCACGGAGATGCGGTCGGCCACTGCCCAGGCCAGGAACGAGCCGAACAGCACGACATCGGCGAGCGTGCCGTTGGCGATCAGGTGCGCGAGCGCCCACAGCTTCACCGCCGCCAGCATCGGATGCTTCAGCGCCGTCCTGATCCGACCGGGAACATAGGCGGCCGCGAGCATGACGAAGACCGGCATCATCAGGACGAGCGCAAGGTGCCGCGCCCAGATCGGGGGGCTATAGAGGACGACCGGCTCGGCACGTGCCAGCCCGTAGCCCCAGATGATCAGCACCAGCCCGAGGCCGGCGACGAGCGAGTAGATTCCCTTCCAGGCTGTCTCGCCGCGCTGCGCGATCGTCGCCTCGCGCCATGCCGGGGCGACGATCCGCACCGAATGCACACCGAGGAACAGCACAAGACCGATGAGCAGAACCAGCATCGCGAAGCCTCCGGCGAAGTGACACGACCGTGGACGATTACAGCATTATCGCGGCGATTCCGGCACCTGCCTTGGAGTCGCCATGCGGCGGCGTTCATCCTATGGTCCGTAGGTCCCGGGATCCGGGCGAGAGACTTGGAGGGGAGACAGGCGATGAGATCGATCGGCGCAGCCGCTGGCTTGCTCGCCACGGCCCTGATGGCCGCGGCCTGTAACGGGTCCGACGAGCCGCCTCCTGGCGGATCGGTCACCCCGCAGCAGCCGGGCGGCACGACGGCATCGCCGCCGCAACGCGGCATTTCCACATCTCCGCCCGGCGCCAGCATCGGGTCTTCGCCGGGCAGTGGTCAGACCCCGCCGGCCACGGGCGAGGGCTGCAATCCCGCGCCCGCGCAGTTCGCAATCGGCCGCGTGGCGACTCCCGCGCTGATCGAAAGCGCCCGCCAGGCAGCCGGCGCCCGACTGGTGCGCGTGCTCCGGCCGGACATGGCGGTCACGCAGGAATACAGTCCCGACCGGCTGAACGTCCTGGTCGATGAGGGCGGCGTGGTGCGCGAGGTCACCTGCTGGTAGCGCCGGGGGCGGCCCGCAGACCTACGTGCCCTGGCTGCGGCCCTCACCTGCCGAAGACGTCGCCGATAGCGCCGGCGGTGGCCTCGACGATCCGGACGGCCTCCTCGCGGGTGAGGCAGAGTGGCGGGGCAAAGCCGAGTATGTCGCCCTGCGGCATGGCACGGCCGATCACGCCCCGGTCCGCCAGCGCGGCGGCGATGCGCGGGCCGATCTTCTCCGACGGGTCGAAGAAGACTCGGTCGTCGCGGTCGCGCACGAACTCGATCGCCGCCATCAGGCCGTCGCCACGCACCTCACCGACATGGACATGACCGCCGACGGCGCGGTCCAGTTCGGCGCGGAGGAAGGCCCCGGTCACGCCGGCATTGCGCACGAGGTCCAGCTCGTCGATCAGCTCGAGATTGGCGATGCCGGCGGCTGCGCAGATCGGATGCGCCGAGTAGGTCCAACCGTGGCCAATCGGACCTAGCCGGTCTGAGCCCATGACAAGCACTTCCCAGAGCTTCTCCGAGACGATCACACCCGACAGCGGCGCATAGGCGGATGTCAGCCCCTTGGCGATGGTGATCAGGTCGGGCTCGATACCGTAGTGGTCGGAGCCGAACATCGAGCCGAGCCGGCCGAAGCCGGTGACCACTTCGTCGGCAACCAGCATCACGTCGTGCTTCTTCAGCACCGCCTGGATCTTCTGCCAGTAGCCCGCCGGCGGCGGCACGATACCACCGGTGCCGAGGATCGGTTCGCCGATGAAGGCGGCGACCGTCTCCGGCCCCTCCGCAACGATCAGTGCATCGAGCTGGTCGGCGCAATGCTGAGAGAATTGCTCCTCGCTCATCGACCGGTCGGCGCGGCGGAAATAATACGGCGCCTCCGTATGGAGAATCGGCGCGCGCGGCAGATCGAATGCCTTGTGGAACAGATCAAGCCCAGTCAGTGATCCGGTCATCACGCCAGAGCCGTGATAGCCGCGCCAGCGCGAGATGATCTTCTTCTTCTCCGGCCGCCCCAGGACGTTGTTGGCGTACCAGATCAGCTTGATGTTAGTCTCGTTGGCATCGGACCCGGACAGGCCGAAATAGACGCGGCTCATCCCCTTGGGCGCCCGCTCGACGATCATCCGCGCGAGCCGGATGGAGGCCTCGGTACCATGCCCGACATAGGCATGATAGTAGGCGAGCTCTCGTGCCTGCGCGGCGATCGCATCGGCGATCTTCCGGCGGCCATAGCCGACATTGACGCAATAGAGCCCGGCGAAGGCGTCGAGGCTGACGCGCCCGTTGGTATCGGTGATGTAGACTCCCTCGCCGCCCGCGATGATCCGGTTCGGCGTCTCGCCGCGCGCATGCGCCCCCATATGGGTGGAGGGATGGAAGAAGTGGTCGCGGTCGAAGGCGTCGAGTTCGTTGTTGCGGTCGAGCATTTCAGGTGTCCCGTGCGTCAGGCTGCGTCGAGGCAGACATATTTGAGGTCGGTGAAGGCTTCGAGCCCGTGGCGGGCGCCCTCTCGGCCGAGACCGGACTGCTTGATGCCGCCGAAGGGAATCGGTGCTCCGGTGATCTTGACGCGGTTGACCGCCACCATCCCGTAGTCGAGCGCGGCGGCCAGGCGCCGCTGGCGCGCACCGTTCTCGGTGACGACATAGGCAACGAGGCCGTATTCCGTGTCGTTGGCGCGCCGGACGACCTCCGCCTCGGTGTCAAAGGGCGTCACGGCAGCAACCGGTCCGAAGGTCTCCTCGCGCATTATCCGCGCCTCGTCCGGTACGTCGGCAAGCAGGGTCGGCTCGAAGAACAGCGGGCCGGCCTCGTGCCGCCGGCCGCCGGCGAGCAGCCGCGCGCCACGCGCCAGCGCGTCCTCGACATGCCCGGCCACCTTGGCAAGGGCCGCCTCGTGCATCAGCGGGCCGATCTGGGTGTCCTCGGCGAGCCCGTGACCGACCCGAAGCGCAGCGATGCGGGCGGCAAAGGCCGTGCAGAACCCGTCGTAGTGGGATCGCTGCACGTAGATCCGGTTGGCGGCGAGGCAGTCCTGACCGGAGGTCGCGAACTTGGCATCGACGGCAATCGACACCGCCCGGTCGATATCGGCATCGTCGAAAACGATCAGCGGCGCGTGGCCGCCCAGCTCCATGACAAGACGTTTCATCGTCGGCGCGCATTGCGCGGCAATCAACCGGCCGATGCCGGTCGAACCGGTGAAACTCAGCGCCCGCACGCGCGCATCGGCGCAGAAGCGGCCGACGATGGTGGCGGCATCGCCGGTGACGACGTTGAGGACCCCGGCAGGCAAACCCGCCCGCTCGCCGAGCTCGGCCAGCGCCAGGGCCGACAGCGGCGTCTGGCTGGCGGGATGGGCGACGACCGCACAGCCTGCCGCGAGCGCGGCGGCGGCCTTGCGGGTCAGCATGGCGGAGGGAAAGTTCCACGGCGTGACAAGGCCGACCACGCCCAGCGGCTCGCGGCGCACGCTCATCTCCGCGCCCGACAGATGGCTGGTGACGCTCTCGACGTTCACGCGTTTCGCCTCCTCCGCATACCATTCGACAAAGGAGGCGGCATAGTCGATCTCGCCGCGCGCCTCGCTCAGCGGCTTGCCCTGCTCGAGCGTCATCAGTACGGCGAGATCCTCCCTGGCCGCGATGATCGCCTCGTACCATCTCCTGAGGAGCACTGACCTCTGCTGCGGCAGGAACCGACGCCACGCGGGGAAGGCCGCGCTGGCGGCGTCGATGGCGGCAGTGGCCTGGTCCGCATCGAGCGAGGCGACCCAGCCAAGCGACTCCCCGCTGGCGGGATCGGTAACCTCGAAGGTGCGATTTCCAGCGCCGGCGACCCATTGGCCGCCGACATAGGCGTGCTCGCGCAGCAGCCGTCTGTCGGACATCAGGTCGAGCGCATGGTGGCGGTCGGCACGGGCGAAGGTGGCTGGCATCAGTCTCTCCCCTGCGGTGTCACGCCGCCGAGTCTAGCGATGCGTACCGGAGAAAGAGTCCGTTCCCCCCAGTCCGGGTAGAAAGACGGTCTGCGTCGGGCCGGCTCGGGAGACCGAATCTCCCCGAATGTCCGCGGCGTTCAGGCGTCGGCGCGCGGCAGGAGTTCGGCGAGCGGCAGCGCGACCGATTCCTTGACCGTCCGGGTAACGATGTACGTGAAGTATCGGTCGATGCCGAGTTCGCGCTCCAGCAGCCCATCGACCAGACGCTGATATGCATCGATGTCGCGTGCCATCACCCGCAGCAGATAGTCGATGCCGCCACCGACGGACCAGCAGTCGACGATTTCCGGGATCTCGCGGACGATCCGCTCGAAGCGGTCGAAATCCGCCTGGCGGTGGTTCGCCAGCGTCACCTCCATCAGCACCACCGCCACCGGGGCGACGGCGCGTGGCGCGACCCGCGCATGATAACCGGTGACGATGCCGGCCTGCTCGAGCCGGCGGAGCCGCATCCAGCAGGGTGTCGCCGACAATCCGACCGCTTCGGCCAGCGCCAGCTTGGTGATGCGCCCATTGCGCTGGATCGCCTCGAGGATCCTGAGGTCGATCGCGTCGAGGCGCGGCATCGTCGGACGTCGGGTCATGACCGCACCATGCGGCTGCAAGATTTCCGTTGTCAATTGGACTGATTTCGCCATGCTGTAAAATCATGACATTGTGGCAACCAGACCGCTCGCTTCTTAGACGTCCCGCCTATCTGTCGCTGGCCGAACAGTTCGCTCGAGCGATCGAGGACGGACGGCTCGCCGCCGGCGACCGCCTGCCGACTCATCGCCGGCTCGCTGAGGATCTCGGCCTGTCCGTGCAGACCGTCAGCCGTGCCTACGACGAACTGATCCGCCGCGGGCTGATCTCCGGCGAGATCGGCCGCGGCACCTTCGTCAACACCCGGCGCCCGGAGCCGCCGCAACCCTATCTGCCCGAGCGGCTCGGCGAGGTGATCGACCTGTCGATCCTCAAGCCGGTCTGCGAGGTGCTTCACCTTGAGCGCTTGCGGCAGGCGCTCGGCTGGCTCGGCGACTCTCTGTCGGAAAGCGCGGCGCTGTCGTTCCGACCGAACGTCGTGTTTCCGCATCACCGCGCGGTCGCGGTGGAGTGGCTGCGCCATTGCGGCCTGCGGGCATCGCCTCAGAACGTCAACCTGACCAATGGCGCCACGGCCGGCATGACGGTCGCGCTGATGAGTGTCGCGCCGCCCGGATCGACCATTGTTGCCGAGGCGATCGGGCATCACACGCTGGTGCCGCTTGCGAGCTATCTCGGTCTCAACCTGATCGGACTCGACATCGACGAAGAGGGTCTGCTACCGGAAGCCCTCGAGGAGACCTGCCGGCGGGACTCCGTCCGGGCATTGTTCCTGCAGCCGTCTGTCATCAATCCGATGGCGACGCTGATGGGCGAGGCGCGTCGTGCGGCAATTGCAGATGTGGCCCGCCGCTATGACATCGCGATCATCGAGAACGACATCCTCGGCCCACTGGTAGAGGACCGGCCGCCGCCAGTCGCGGCGATCGCGCCTGAGCGGACGCTGTACGTCACCAGCTTCACCAAGATCACCGTGCCGGGGCTCAGGATCGGTTACCTGCTTGCGCCGGACCGTTACGTCGCCGCTGTCGCAAACCGGCAGCTGGTGACCAACTGGATGGCGACGCCGATGGTGGCGGAGATCGCCACGCGCTGGGTGAGCGATGGCACGGCTGCCGAACTGGTCGCCTGGCAGCGTGACGCCCTGCGCAAACGAAACGCCATCGCGGCGGAGATCCTGGGCGACACACCCTATCAGGCACATCGCAACGGACTTCACGTCTGGCTGCCACTGCCCGATACCCGCAGCGAGGAAGGCTTCGTCGCCCAGGCCCGCCTCCAGGGCGTGGCGATCGCACCCGGGATCTCATTCCGCATTTCCGATGCGCCGTGGCGGCCGGCGGTGCGCATCTCGCTCGGCTCGACCGACGAGGCCGACCTGCGAGCCGGGCTCGGTGTCGTCACCAAGCTGCTGCTCGCCGATCCGGAACACCTGCTGCTGGCGATCTGAGAGCCGTTCGAGACTGGCTATCGGGCCACCCCGTCGCGGGCGCGCGCCCTTTGCGCGAATGCCCCATGGCACAGCCGGATGCAGCAGCCGGTGCCGCCTCATTGTGCAGGGTGCGGGCGGGTTGTGCAGGTTGCGGGCGGGCAATCGACGAAATTGTCATGATATTATTTTCCGGATTGACATGATTTTTGTTCTCGCATGAACTGATCTGCATGGCTCGGCGACCATCGAGATGGGCCATCCGCGACCATCCGACAAAGACGAAGGGGAACATTCGATGAGAGATCTGTTGAGAACGGGCATGCGCGCGCTGGCGCTTGGCACCGTCCTGTCGGCATTCGGCCTTGCGGCGCAGGCGGCTGAGTGGCGCTATGCCTTCGAGGAAGCGCTGCACGAGGTGCAGGGCGTCTTCGCCACCAAGTTCAAGGAATACATCGAGAAGCATTCCGACCACACGGTGACGCTGTTCCCGTTCGGCACGCTAGGGGAATCCACCGACATCATGGAACAGACGCAGGCCGGCATCCTGCAGTTCGTCGATCAGTCACCCGGCTTCACCGGCGCACTGATCCCCGAGGCGCAAGTGTTCTTCGTCCCCTACCTGCTGCCGCAGGACGAGGATCAGCTGTTCGAGTTCTTCCGCACCTCCAAGGCGATCAACGAGATGTTTCCGGAGCTCTATGCCCGTCAGGGTCTGGAGCTCCTCACCATGTTCCCGGAGGGCGAGGTCTGCCTGACCACACAGCAGCCGGTGATGACACCGGCCGACCTGAACGGGGTGAAGTTCCGGGTGATGACCAATCCGCTGCTGGTCGCCGCCTACGACGTCTGGGGCGCGACCCCGACGCCGCTGCCCTGGGGCGAGGTCTATGGCGCCCTGCAGACCGGCATCATCCAGGGTCAGGAAAACCCGGGGTTCTTCCTGGAATCGACCAAGATATACGAGGTCACCAACGTCATCACCTGCCTCGGCCACAACAACTTCACCACGGCGGTGATGGCCAACAAGGACTTCTTCGACGCGCTTCCGGCGGAAGACCAGGAACTGATCCGCAGCGCCGTCCGGCATGCCTTCGATTACATTCTGGAGTATCAGCGGGGCCTGCACGAGGAATCCCTCGCCAAGATCAAGCAGGCCAAGCCGGACATGGTCATCAACATCCTGACCGAGGAGCAGCGCCAGCCTTTCATGGAGGCGGCCGCCAAGGTGGAGGCGACCTTCATCGAGATGACCGGTGACAGCGGTCGGGCGATCCTCGACCAGATGAAGGCGGATCTCGCAGCGGTGCGCTAGGCTGACCGGCGCGCCCGGCCCCGCCGCCGGGCGCGTCGCATCCGCTCATGTCTGGAGACAGGCGCTCGTGAACGACTCCGCAGCTATCGGCGCACAGGCCGAATCCTCCCTGCCCGGCCTGCTGGGCATCGCCGACGGGATCATCGCCCGGATCGAGTCGGTGATGCTTGCGGTGGGGGTGCTGCTGATGGCCGGCAACACCATCGCCAACGTCGTCGGCCGCTTCGTCTTCATGAAGAGCATCTATTTCTCGGAAGAGTTGAACAGCATCCTGATCGTGCTGATCACCTTCGCGGGCATCAGCTACGCCGCGCGGCACGGCCGCCACATCAGGATGTCGGCAATCTTCGACAATCTGCCCGTGCCGGCGCGCCGGGCGACGATGGTGCTGATCGCCTTCGTCACGGCGATCTTCATGTTCGGTCTGTGCTGGTATGCGGCGCACTATGTCATGACGCTGGCCGGCCGCGGCCGCGTATTACCGGCGCTGCAGATCCCGGTTTGGTGGATGTATGCGTGGGTGCCGTTCGGCTTCTTCATGACGGGCCTGCAGTATGCCCTGACGGGCTTCAAGAACCTCATCTCGCGGGACGTCTGGCTCTCCACCCTCGTGCCCGAAGGCTACGAGGAAGAGACCGGACAGGGTTGAGGAGCAGGCGCGATGGCACTCTCCCTGTTCGCGATCATGATCGTGCTGCTGCTGATCGGCTTTCCGATGATGATCCCGCTGATCGCCGCCGCCTTTGCCGGCTTCTATGCCCTGTTCGGCGGTCTGGGGCAGATCGAGACGATGGTGCAGCAGATGTTGGCCGGCATCAGGCCGGCCTCGCTGATCGCCGTTCCGATGTTCATCCTGGCAGCCGACATCATGACCAGGGGCCAGTCGGCTGGCCGGCTGATCGACATGGTGATGAGCTTCGTCGGCCATGTGCGCGGCGGACTGGCCGTTTCCACCGCGGCGGCCTGCACGATGTTCGGCGCCGTCTCCGGCTCGACCCAGGCGACCGTGGTGGCGGTCGGCACGCCGCTCAGGCCGCGCATGCTGAAGGCCGGCTACAAGGACAGCTTCATCCTGGCACTGATCGTCAATGCCTCCGACATCGCCTTCCTGATCCCGCCGTCGATCGGCATGATCATCTATGGCGTGGTGTCCGGTACCTCGATCGCCGAACTGTTCATCGCCGGCATCGGCCCGGGGCTGCTCATCCTCGTCGTGTTCGCCGCCTATTCGGTGATCTATGCGATCCGCAACGACGTGCCGACCGAGCCGCGGGCGAGCTGGCGGGAGCGGTCGGTCGCGGTCTACCGGGCACTGTGGCCGCTCGGCTTTCCGGCGATCATCGTCGGCGGCATCTATGGCGGTGTGTTCAGCCCCACCGAGGCGGCTGCCGTCTGCGTGCTGTATGCGCTCCTCCTCGAGCTCGTGGTGTTCCGCTCGATCGGCATCGCCGACGTCTACGCGATCGCCAAATCAACCGGGTTGATCACTGCAGTCGTCTTCATCCTCGTCGGGGCCGGCTCTGCGTTCTCCTGGGTCATCTCGTTCGCACAGATCCCGCAGCAGATCCTGACCGCCGTCGGAATCGCCGAAATGGGCCCGATCGGCGTCCTGTTCGTGATCTCCATCGCCTTCTTCATCGCCTGCATGTTCGTCGACCCGATCGTCGTCATCCTCGTCCTGGTGCCGATCTTCGCACCGGTTGTCGCCTCGACCGGGCTCGACCCGGTGCTGGTCGGTGTCATCATCACGCTGCAGGTGGCGATCGGCTCGGCGACGCCGCCATTCGGTTGCGACATCTTCACGGCGATCGCCGTGTTCAAGCGGCCGTACTGGGAGGTAGTCAGGGGCTCTCCGCCGTTCTTCGCGATGCTGCTCGGGGTCTCGGTCGCCCTGATCTTCTTCCCCCAGATCGCGCTCTTCTTGCGCGACCTCGCGTTCCACTGAGAGAGCCGGAGGAGAGCCCACGGCAATGTTCCGGAAGATCCTGCTCCCTGTGGACGGCTCCGAGCCGGCGATGCGCGCACTGAGGGTCGGCGCCGACGTCGCCGGACGCTACGGCGCGGCGCTGACGGTGCTGTGTGTCTATCGCCATCACGGTCCGCTCGAAAGCTCGCTGTCGATGGTCCGGCCGTCGGATCCGGTCCCGCCGGACCGGGCGCTGTCCGATTTCGCTCACGAGGTCGTACAGGCGGCGGCGGCCGAACTGGACCGGCTCGGAGCCGTCAACGTGCACACCGTCGTGAAGCGCGGTCATCCGGCCCGCACCATCGTCGCCTATGCGCGCGACAACGCCATCGACCTGATCGTGCTCGGCAGCCGCGGGCTCGGCGATGTCGAGGGCTTCCTGCTCGGCAGCGTCTCCCACAAGGTGACGAGCCTCGCCGACTGCCCGTGTCTCACAGTCAAGTGACGCCACACACAGGCTACCCCCTGGGACAGGCCACATGAACGCTTCGATCCGCCCCAGTCTGGCACCCCGCCGACCAGAGCTCGATCCCCGCCCCCTCGCGCGGCGCGTGGGCCTGATCGCGCTCGCCACGGACCACACCAGCGAAGCCGATTTCCGTCGCATGGTGGCGAATGAGAGGATCGGCGTCTATGTCGCCCGGATCGCCTACGCCAACCCGACGACGCCGCAGAACCTCCGTCGCATGCAGCCGGCGCTGAGCGCGGGCGCGGGACTGATCCTCCCGGGCGAGACCCTCGATGCGATCTGCTATTCCTGCACGTCGGCCTCCGTGGTCATCGGCGACAGCGCGGTGGAAGCGGCGATCCAGGCGGCGAAGCCCGGGGTGCCCGTGGTGACGCCGGCGCTTGCCGCCGCGCGGGGACTGACGGCGAGCGGAGCGCGGCGGATCAGCATCCTCACCCCTTATACCATCGAGACCAGCCTGCCGATGGTCGACTACTTTGCCGCCAAGGGCTTCGCCATTGACGCCTTCACCTGCCTTGGTCTCGATGACGACCGCGAGATGGCCCGGATCCGGCTGCAGGAGATCGTCGAGTTCGCAACGGCGGCGATCACGGACGCCAGTGACGCGCTGTTCATCTCCTGTACCGCCATGCGCGCGGCGGTTGTGGCGCCGGAGATCGAGGCGAGGATCGGCCGTCCGGTCGTCACCAGCAATCTGGCGACTGCCTGGAACTGCCTGCGGCTGTGCGGCGAGGAGACACCGCGGCCCGACTGGGGGCGGTTGATGACCCTGCCCCTGCCCGCGGCCTGAGGACGGCGCCGTGCCAGTTGCCGCAACCATCCCCGCGCCTGGCCTCGCCGACGTCGAGGCAGCCCGCGAGCGCATCGCAGGTATCGTCGAGCACACAGCGATGACTGCCTCGGCGAGCCTGACGGAGCAGTGTGGTGTCCCCGTCCTACTCAAGCTCGAGCACAGGCAGGTGACCGGCTCCTTCAAGCTGCGCGGCGCCGCCAACGCGGTCGCCCTGCTGCCCGAGACAGACCGGTCGCGCGGCGTGGTCGCGGCCTCGACCGGCAATCACGGCCGGGCGCTCGCCCAAGCCGCACGCCGCCGTGGCATCCGCGCGGTGATCTGCATGTCGCGGCTCGTGCCGGAGAACAAGCTCGCCGAAATCCGTCGGCTGGGCGCCGAGGTGCGGATCGTCGGGTCCAGCCAGGACGAAGCGCAGGAGGAGGTCGACCGGCTGGTCGCGCAGGAGGGCATGGTGATGGTGCCGCCCTTCGACCATGCTGACATCATCGCTGGCCAGGGCACGATCGGCCTCGAGATTGTCGAGCAGGCCCCAGACACGGAGATGATCCTGGTGCCGCTCTCGGGCGGCGGACTCGCGGCCGGCATTGCGGTCGCCGCCAGGGCCCTGAAGCCCTCGATCCGCGTGATCGGCATCACGATGCGGCGCGGGGCGGCGATGAAGGCGAGTCTCGATGCCGGGCGGCCGGTGCAGGTGCGCGAATATCCTTCGCTGGCGGATTCGCTCGGCGGCGGCATCGGCCTCGACAACCGCCTCACCTTCGCAATGTGCCGCGCGCTGCTGGACGAGGTGGTGCTGCTCGACGAGGCTGAGATCGCGGAAGGCATCCGCCATCTCTACCGGCACGAGAGCGAGATCGCAGAAGGTGCCGGAGCCGTCGGCGTCGCGGCGCTGCTGTCGGGGCGTGTGCGGCCGCAAGGTCCCGTCGTCGCCGTGATCTCGGGCCGCAACATCGACATGGAGCTGCACCGACGGATCGTCTGCGGCGAGAACCCGTTTGGCGAGGAGGCCCCATGAACCGGATGACTATCCTCACCGAGGCCGAACTGCGGCAGCTCGTTCCGCTCGACCTGGTCGCGGTCGAATGCATCGAAGGGGCCTTCCGCGCGCTGGCGACACAGGCCGTCGCGATGCCGCCGATTCTCAGGCTCGACATTCCCGACCACCGAGGCGAGGTCGACGTGAAGACCGCCTATGTGCCCGGCATCGACGGTTTCGCGATCAAGATCAGCCCTGGCTTCTTCGACAATCCGAAATTCGGCCTTCCTTCCGTCAACGGCATGATGGTGCTGCTGTCGGCAAGGACGGGCCTCATCGAGGCGCTGCTGCTCGACAACGGCTACCTGACAGACGTGCGCACCGCGGCGGCGGGGGCGGTGGCGGCACGGCATCTGGCGCGCAGCGATGCAGGCATTGCCACGATCTTCGGCGCCGGCGTGCAGGCGCGGCTGCAGCTTCAGGCGCTGACGCTGGTGCGACCGATCCGTGAGGCGCGCATCTGGGCACGGGAGGCGGCAAAGGCGCACACGGCGGCCAGCGACATGTCCGACCGGCTCGGGATGACGGTAACCGCGGTCGCCGACCCGCGCGATGCGGTTGCCGGCGCCGACATCATCGTCACCACCACGCCGTCCGACATGCCTCTGGTGATGGCGGACTGGCTGGAGCCCGGCCAGCACCTCACCGCCATGGGCTCTGACGCCGAACACAAGAACGAGATCGATCCCGCGGCACTCCTGCGCGCCGACCGCTATGTCGCCGACCGGCTGTCACAGACGCGGCGGCTCGGCGAACTGCACCATGCCATCGCGGCGGGACTGGTCGGGCCGCAGGCCGAGTTCCCCGAGCTCGGCGAAATCATCGCCGGAACGGCGGCCGGTCGAGCGAGGAATGAGGACATCACCTATTGCGACCTGACCGGAACGGGCGTCCAGGACACCGCCATCGCCACGCTGGCACGCGACCGCGCTCGCGCCGCCGGCGCCGGAACCATTTTCGAAAGCTGAGGCCCGAGGCCGCAGCACCACGAGGAAATGCGAACGATCATGAGCCTGTCCCAACTCCACTTCACCCGCGAGGAATATGCCGACCGTCTCGCCCGCACGCGGAGGGCCATGGCCGAGCGCGGCATCGATCTCCTGATTGTCAGCGACCCCTCCAACATGAACTGGCTGACAGGCTACGATGGCTGGTCGTTCTATGTGCACCAGGCAGTCATCGTGCCGCCGGACGGCGAGCCGGTCTGGTACGGCCGTGGTCAGGACGCGAACGGCGCGCGGCGCACCGCCTATCTCGGCGATGACAACATCATCGGCTACGCCGACCACTACGTCCAATCGACCGAGCGTCACCCGATGGACTTTCTCGCCGAGGTCATCGCCGCGCGCGGCTGGGACCGGTTGGTCATCGGCGTGGAGATGGACAACTACTACTTCTCTGCCGCCGCCCATGCAGCACTCGTGCGAAACCTGCCCAATGCCCGGTTCACAGATGCGACCGCACTTGTGAACTGGCAGCGGGCCGTCAAGAGCCCTGCCGAGATCGGCTACATGCGCAAGGCAGCCCGCATCGTCGAGGCCATGCACGCGCGCATTCTCGACAGGATCGAGGTCGGCATGCGCAAGTGCGACCTCGTAGCGGAAATCTACGATGCCGGCATCCGCGGCGTCGACGGGCCGGACGGCCGCATAGGCGGCGACTATCCGGCGATCGTGCCGCTCCTGCCGTCCGGCGCCGACGCCTCGGCACCGCATCTGACCTGGGACGATCGACCGATGAAGGCCGGTGAAGGCACCTTCTTCGAGATCGCCGGCTGCTATCGACGTTACCACTGCCCGCTGTCGCGAACCGTGTTCCTCGGCAAGCCGAGCCAGGCCTTCCTCGATGCCGAGGCGGCGACGCTGGAAGGCATGGAGGCGGGGCTCGAGGCCGCGAAGCCCGGCAATACCTGCGAGGACATCGCCAACGCCTTCTTCGCCGTGCTGGCGCGGCATGGCATCGTCAAGGACAACCGTACCGGATACCCGATCGGCCTGTCCTACCCGCCGGACTGGGGCGAGCGAACGATGAGCCTGCGCCCCGGCGACCGCACCGAACTGAAGCCAGGCATGACCTTCCATTTCATGACCGGCCTGTGGCTCGAGACGATGGGGCTCGAGATCACGGAATCGATCCTGATCACCGAGACCGGCGTCGAATGTCTCGCCAACGTGCCGCGCAGACTGTTCGTCAAGGACTGAGGCAGCGGATGCACGACACCTCCATGCGCCCCTCGCCGATCGTGCCCACCGTCGACCTCGACGCCGACGGCGTCCAGCACGGCTTCCTGCGCCTGCCCTACAGCCGCGATGAGTCCGCCTGGGGGTCAGTCATGATTCCGATCGCGGTGGTCCGCAACGGTGCGGGTCCCACCGCGCTGCTGACCGGCGGCAATCACGGCGACGAGTACGAGGGCCCGCTGGCACTCTTCGATCTGGCCCGTACCCTCGATCCCGGAACGGTGAGCGGCACCGTCATCATCCTGCCGGCGATGAACTATCCGGCGTTCCGGGCGGGCACCCGCACCTCGCCGATCGACAAGGGCAATCTCAACCGCAGCTTCCCGGGCCGGCCGGACGGAACGGTGACGGAGAAGATCGCCGATTTTGTCCAGCGCTATCTGCTGCCGCGCGCCGATTTCGTGCTCGACTTCCATTCTGGCGGGCGAACGCTCGACTTCCTGCCGTTCTGCGCGGCGCATGTGCTGGACGACAAGACGCAGGAAGAGAAGGCGTTCGCGGCGGTGGCGGCATTCGCGGCGCCCTACTCGGTCAGGATGCTCGAGATCGACGCCATGGGCATGTTCGACACGGCGGCCGAGGAGATGGGGAAGATCTTCATCACCACCGAACTCGGCGGCGGCGGCACCGCTCGCGCCGCGACCGTGCGGATCGCGCGGCGCGGCGCGATGAACTTCCTGCGCCATGCCGGCATCGTCGCCGGGCAGCCGGAAGCCGGCGAGACCACCTGGCTCGACATGCCGTCGGACGCGTGCTTCTGCTTCGCCGAGGACGACGGCATGATCGAGACGATGATCGACCTCGGCGATCCCGTGAACGAGGGCGATCTGATCGCCCGCATCCATCCGGTCGGCCGCACGGGTCTCGCCCCCCTCGACATCCGCGCGCGGATGTCCGGCCTTCTGGTCGCGCGCCACTTCCCCGGCCTGATCAAGGCCGGCGACTGCGCCTCGGTGATAGCGGTCGGCGTGACCTGAACGGAATTTCGATCAGACGCGCCACACGGGCCGAGGCGCGGGCGCCTCGGATGCCGGTCTAGGACCGGGCGCGAAGGCGCGTTCGAGTTGCGGCTTCAATGAGGCCGAGGCGCGGGCGCCTCGGATGCGGGGAAACCCTTTGATTGGTCGCACAAAAACTGATCAGCTTCAATGAGGCCGAGGCGCGGGCCACGGCGATGAACTCGGGTTAACGGCGGTTTCTGGGGTGTTGGGGTTGTGATTCCATTGGCGGCGTTGATTCGGAGACCGCTGCCATGCTGGTGGAGACGACTGAGAAGCCGTGCCTGCGACTGCTTCTGGA
>Ga0209909_100481_pt1 | contig 21658 bp, 21 predicted proteins | sample FECB22metaG_FD_188302 | JGI IMG/M metagenome (GOLD analysis project Ga0209909, IMG submission 188302) | Cyanobacterial communities from the Joint Genome Institute, California, USA - FECB-22 (SPAdes) (version 3) | ecosystem: Environmental > Aquatic > Thermal springs > Hot (42-90C) > Microbial mats... | reverse complement strand
TCGGCCGCCGATGTCTGCGGCCCGGTTTTCTGTCTCATCTTCGCTTCCTTTGATAGAGCTACGATGAGCCGAAAATCCTCTCTTCTCAATTAAACCAATTCTGTCTCAAGGGCGCTGATGTCGGACAGGTACAGCGCCCATCGTTACACTGGAAAACCTTGACGACTTCAAGCGCATGTACGGCAGGCCAATATCGAACGAGCCTACCGCAGACAAGGCCACCGAGTTGGCCGAGATCCAGGAGCTTGTGCGTTCCACCTATGTCGGAACCGTCCTTTGGGCGGACAAAGATGATTTTGCCAATGTGAAAGGCAGCACACATGATCCGAAGATCGACGGATTGTCGTGGATTGGTCTATGGTCGAAAAAGTGCAATAACAATAACGCTCCTCAATATTGCACCTCTCATAACTGGTTCAGCAACGATCATGATCGTCCGTGCAATGGCGATCTCATTGGTGGGCATGTGATAACGGGGCAAGCCTCGTCACGAGAACCTGAGGGTGCGACCGTTTATATTTACCCGATTTGCACAAGACACAATGCAAACAACAATTCGTATATGCATGTTTTATATAATAACAGGGGTGTTCAGTTAAAGTATTGGGAGTAATGACAATATAAATTTCTTGTAAAAGAAACCTCCGCCACTGGTGGGGGTTTTGGGGGTTGCGATTAATACGGTTCTTCGCTGAATTCGATTCACTGGCTTCAAAAAACGTCATGAATTTGAATCTCTGATGCAAACCGGATGTCGCCTTGAACCACGCCAGGTTTGCCGGAGGTTGTTTGGTTTAAGTTATGCGTCCATCGTTGATTCGTCGAGCATGGCGTCATACTGCTCCTCGGCCTTGTAGAGGCCGTTGGTCGTTTCGGCGATGGCTTTGTCGCAAGAGTCGCCAACGCTTCCGACAGAAGGCTCGATGCCTGCCACGGCCAGCTGCTCCGAATACTTGACCGACACGTATTGAACACTCCAGTCCGAGCGGTGAATCAGGCCGCCGCCATGAATAAGACGCGCACTGAGATTTTCTGACAGAGAACAAAATAATGAAACTCCGAGTCGTCGGTTGGCTTCCTTTCAAGAGCAAGCCGTTCCCAATGTCTGCTGAGCCAGATTTAGACCTGCGCTTTAGGCATGGGCACGACGCAGCTCCGTGGGCGATTGTCCGTAGAGCCGGCGAAAGAGCCGCGCAAAATGGGAAGCACTGCCGAACCCGACGTCGAGTGCGATTTCGATGAGTGGCGCCTCTGTCTGGAGAACCAGTTGCCTGGCGCGTTCCATGCGAATGCGGGTATAGACAGCCCCGGGAGAGGTTTTCATTTCGTCAGTAAACAGACGTTCGAGCTGTCGCCGGGATAAGCCGACCGATGCGGCGAGATCTTCGGTCGGCACCACGTCTTCGATGTGGTTCTCCATGGTGATCAGAACCGCCTTCAGGCGCGAATCTCGACATTCGATCGTAAGCGGCTTGCGCGGCTGTATATCCAGCCCGGATCTGGCTCGCGCGATTTGCAATACCTCCAGTGCGTTTCGCTCTGCATCCCCGCTGATGTGTCGTCTGACGAGAAAGGCGGCCATGTCGGCAGCGCTGCTTCCGCCAGCGCATGATCCGCGGCTCCGATCGAGATTGAACAGGCGGTCGGAGCGAACAGGATTGCCGGGGAACTGCTCCCGGTAGGCTTGATAGTGGAGCCAGCTGACACAGGTCTGGTGTGTCTTCATCAGGCCAAGACGCGCCAGGATGAATGTGCCTGTGCAAACTCCGATCAGCGGAATTTTCTGTGTTGCGGCTTTCTTCAGATAGTTGGCGGTTTGATCGTCGATGGTGATGTCGGCGTTCAAAAGGCCGCCGACGACGACGATGTAGTGGAATTTTCCGGGATCGATAAAGTCCGATGTCGGCGCGACCTGAACACCGCAGCTCGATGTGATGAGATGCCGCGTGCTGCCCAATACCTGCCAATCGGCCAGGACTCTGCCCGATTTGTCTGCTTCGTCGCTTGCCAGTCTCAGCGTATCGATGAACAGGGCAAAGGCGGAAAGAGTAAATGATCGTGCAAGGATGAACCCGACCTTCAAGGGATCGCGTTTCACTTCCTGTGTGACCGGTTTCATGGAATGCCTCGCCTGACCAAGCTCTTCTACTTGAGCTGGAAACCATAGGCTAAAGGATCTCGATCGTCGACGAAGATCGTGTTGTGGCCGATGATCCTTGCCCAGCCTGCAACGCTGGGCTTAATGCCCTTGAAGCGTCCGATTTGAACTTCCGACTCGATGCATCCCTCGAATATCGTGCCGATCAGGCTCTCCTGGCGAAACCTGTCGCCGACCTTCAACCGGCCTTTGCCATGGAGTTGAGCGAGGCGGGCTGAGGTGCCGGTGCCGCCGGGGGAGCGATCTATCGCCTTGTCGCCATAGAAAACCGCACCCCGTCCATCGGCGTTGTCATTCGTCGGCGCATCACACCATAGGGCGTGGTGGACGCCTCTGATCCTCTCATCCTCGGGGTGAACCGGATTGCAGATCGGCTCGAGCGCGTCTCGAAGCTTCCTGCTGATGTCGACGATCTCGTCACCCGACATGCCGCCCAATCCAGGCCAGTTCCCCTGCGGTTCGATGACGGCATAATAGTTGCCGCCATAGGCGACGTCGACCGTCAGCGTTCCAAGCCCCGGCACATCGACTTCGATGTCCGCCGCATGCAAGTAGCTTGCGACGTTGAACATGCGGACGGCCTCGACGAATTCGCCGGGCTTTTCGTAGGTCACATCCACTCGACCGGCGGGCGTTTCGATGGACAGCTTGCCGGGAGTGCGTGGCGTGACCAGCCCCTCCTCGACCGCCGCCGTCACCAGACCGATCGTACCGGCTCCACACATGGGCAGACATCCGCTGACTTCGATGAAAATTACGGCAAAGTCGCAATCTTCGCGATAGGCGGGATAGATGATGGCGCCGGACATGATGTCATGTCCACGCGGTTCGAACATCAGCGCTTGGCGAATCCAGTCATGGTTGCGGACGAAAATGTCGCGGCGGTCGGCGACCGGAAGGTGAGGGAGCAAAGGGCCGCCGCCGGCGACAAGCCGTACCGGATTGCCGCAGGTGTGTGAATCGATGCAGAAGAAGCTGTGGCGCATTCGATGATCTTTCCGTTTGAAGCAATTCCAGGAAAGGTGCGGAGCGGTTTTCCGTCCGGAATTGCTAGATAACAAGGAGCTAGAGCGGTTCGGAGATTCCGCGAAAAGCTGAACCCCTCTAGCCGCGCTTCGTCGATGACCGGGCGCGATTTTGCAACGCGCCCTTTGACAGCCTGTCGAGCAGGATGGCGATGGCGACGATCGCAAGTCCTGCCCGCAGCCCGAGCCCCATTTCCATCCGGGTGAGCCCCCGCGTCACCTCGGCTCCAAGCCCGCCGGCTCCGACGAGCCCGGCAAGAACGACCATGGCCAGCGACAGAAGAATGCATTGATTGAGGCCGACGAGCAGGGTCGGCATTGCAGAGGGAATCTCGATCTTGAAGAGGATCGAGCGCGGCGGCGCGCCCGTGGCTTGCCCAAGTTCGAGAAGGTCCTTGGGCACCTGGTTGAATGCTAGCGTCGTCAGCCGTAGCATCGGTGGCACACCATAGACGATCGTCGCGATGATTGCCGGCACGCGGCCGAGGCTGAAGATCATGACAGCCGGGATCAGATAAACCCAAGGCGGAACGGTCTGCATGATGTCGAGCAGAGGCCTTACAACCTTCTCGAAGGTTTTATAGCGCGATGCAAGGACACCCAGCGGGAATGCGATCGAGACGGAGATGGCGACTGCAACCGTGACCAGAGCTAGCGTTTGCATGGATGCAGCCCAGAAACCGGTGAAGAGGCAGAAGGCGAGCGCGACGGCGGTCACGATCGCAACCTTTATGTTAATGGCAAAGGCTGCGAGAAGAACAGCGATGACAATCACCGCATAGGGCGGCAGGTAAAGAAGCGTCGCTTCGATCCCACCGAGCACCGCCTCGATAAGTTTGGTGATGCCTTCGAAGACCGGATGAAAGTTTGTGTTCAACCAATCGACAACGGGAGCAAGATACCTGCCGGGCGAAACGCGGAGAAGATCGAGGTTCATCTTGCACCTGCCTTGGCGCGGCCGGCCGCGCTCTGTGTCAATCTGTCTAGTACCATCGTCAAGATGACGATCGCGATCGCAGCGTTGATGGACGTGGCCATGTCGAGCGTGCGCACGGCGCTGTAAATGGTTTCGCCGAGGCCGCCGGAGCCGACGATGCCTGCGATCACAACCATGCCGAACGCCATCATCAAGCTTTGGTTAATGCCCGCCAGGACACTCGGGATGGCAAAGGGCAGCCTGATCTTCGTGAACATTTGCCATGGTGTGAGGCCGCTCGCATGTCCCAATTCTATAAACGCTGGCGGCGTCATTCGAATACCGAGGGAGGTCAAGCGGATGGCGGGCGGCATGGCCACGATGAAGGTCGCAACGAGCGCGGTCGCGGGGCCAAAGCCAAGAAGGGCAATCGCCGGAAGAAGGTAGATGTACGGCGGCAGTGTCTGGATGAGGTCGAGGACCGGCTCCAGAGCCCTGTCGAACCATCGCATGAAGCCGGCGGCGATGCCGATCGGAATTCCAATAACAAGCGCGAATATGGTTGCGGTGGTGACGAGCGCAAGCGTGCTCATCGTTTCGTTCCACAGTCCCATGACAGCGCAGAAGAACAGGCCCAGCCCTGCCAGTATGGCCGACAAGGAACTAATCAGACGCCATGCGAGAAGGGCGGCGATAATCACGATGACGTAGAAAGGAGCCAGGTGAAGCAGCCAGAGGACGCCGCCATAGGTTCCCTCGAGGATCGTCCTCAAGGGAGTGAACAGCCAGTCGCCGTTGTCGCTGATCCAGCCCAGCGCGTCGTCGGTCCAGGTATCGAAGGTATCCGCAATGACCGAGATGTCCATTTTCCTAGGTCCTTCTACGCAGACATTTGTTCTTGCGCCGAGGAACCGGCAACGCCGCGAAGCAGTCCGCGGGTGGTGACGACACCGATGATGGAACCATTGTCGACCACTGCCACGGCATCGCGATCCGACCTCATCGTAAGGTCTATGAGTTCGCCGATGTCCGCTTCCGCTGAGGTCTTTAAAAGCGCGTCCACGTCATGCTGCGGTTGCAGGCTGCGATACTCCGCGATCGACTGCATGACCGAGTGAGCTTTGACGAGATGAATCCTTGATATGCCGGCGACGAAATCGGCGACATAGTCGTCGGCAGGCTTCGTTACGATTTCTTCGGCGGTGCCCACCTGAACGATGACGCCGTCCTTCATGATGGCGATGCGGTCGCCAATGCGGATGGCCTCCTCAAGATCATGCGTGATAAAGACCGCGGACTTGCCGAGCGACTTCGTCAGCTCCCGGAATTCGTCCTGCAACTGGCGGCGAATGAGCGGGTCAAGCGCACTGAACGGTTCGTCCATGAGGATGATTTCGGGATCGGCCGCCAAGGCCCGGGCCAGGCCAACGCGCTGCTGCATCCCGCCCGACAGCTCGGAAGGATATCTGGAGGTCCAGTCGGAGAGGCCGACCTTGTCGAGCGCCGCGCGGGCAGTCCTGTTGCGCTCGTCCTTTGCAACACCGCGGACTTCCAATCCGAAAGCCGCATTTTCGAGGACCGTGCGATTTGGAAGCAGCGCCACGCTTTGAAACACCATGCCGATGTTGCGCGCTCGCATGTCCCGCAGTTCGGCCGCGTTCAGTTTGGCGATCTCCTTACCCTTGATCGTGATCCTGCCCATGCTCGGCTCGATAAGGCGATTGAGAAGGCGGACCAAAGTCGACTTGCCGCTGCCGGAAAGCCCCATAATGCAGAAGATCTCGCCGCGACGAACCTGAAGATGGGCATCGGAGACACCGACGACGCAGTCGAACTCGTCAAGTACTTGCTTCTTGGAGAGTCCACGCTCGGAAACGGCCTTTACAGCGGCGGTCGCCCGCGCACCGAAAATCTTCCAGACATTCTGGCAATCGACCAGGATTTCACCGCTGTTATCCATGACAGTGTTCATTGTCTTCCCCGCGCGGCCGGTCCATTGCCGGCCTGTTCGTCTTCGTTGAGGGATACGGGCCGCGCTGGCGGCGGCCCGTCGTCGGCATCATTCGCCCTTGATGTTCTCCCAGCGCTTCAGGAGATCGGCGTGGCTCGTGGTCCAGTCCTTGATGGCATCGTCCATCGTCTTGCCGTCATTTACGGCGCTGTTGATCGCGGTGATATCGGCAAGCGGCACATAGACGCTGGCGATGACCTCGCGGGCGTGCGGATAATCGGCGGAGAAACCTTTCTTGCCGATCCAGTAATAGCTCTGCGGCGGCGGGAAGATGCCCTTGGGGTCCTTCAGGAATTTCACGTCGTATTTCTGCATCATCCAGGACGGTTCCCAGATCGTCACCGCGATCCATTCCTTGCGATCAACGGCCGACTTCAGGGCTGCGGTCATGGCTGCGGTGCTGCCTTCGACGAGCTGCAGTTTCAGGTCATAGCCTTTGACCGCGTTGGCGGTATCGCGCATCAGGCCCGAGCCCGGCTCGATGCCGACGATCTTGCCGCCGAACTTGTCGGCATTGGCGTTCAGCTGGTCCATGGAGTCGATCGGCACATATTTCGGGACGGCGACGCCCTGGAACAGGCCATGCGAAACGGGCGAGATCTTCTCGAGACGCTTCTTGTTCTTGTCCCAATAGTCCTGGGCGACGTAGTCGGTCTGAGAGGCGAGAATCTGGATGTCGCCCTTGCTGAGTGCTGCATAGGCGATGCCCCATTCGGAGAACGGCACGACCTTCACGGTGTAGCCGGCATCCTCCAGCACCTTCTTGGTAATGCCGGTGATCGGCGTCAGGTCTTCCCACGACATCGTTCCGACGGTGATGCTCTTCTCTTCCGCATGGGCGGAGAACACGGTCATTCCGACCATCGCGGCTGCGCAGAGCGCCTTCCACAAAGTCTTCATTTTTCTTAGCTCCTAGTTTTCGTTCCCATTATGTTGAAGACCTGCGGTCGGCGCAGTCTTCATATTGCGCGGCGACGGATCATCCCTCGCGGCCTGCGCGCAATTCCTGCAAACGGATCACCGAATTGATGCCGAGCCATGCGAAGGGTTCGGGTGGCAGCCGGGATGGTGCGGGGTGATCCATGTATTGTTCGAGATGTTGGGAGGTCGTGCCGGTCGCCAGTTCTGCGGCCATGATGCCTGCCAATGTGCTCTTGACGGTACCGAGCCCGTTTTCGCAGCACGCCGAGTAAAGTCCCTGGTCAAGCGCGCCGAACGCCGGCACATGGTTCCGGCTGAGGCAGAGGCGCCCGGCCCAGCTGTGTTCGAAGGGGATGTCCTTTAGCCCGGGAAACCGCGCATCGAGCGAATTTCGATGCTCTTCGGCCATTTTGGCCATTCGCCGATCTGAAACGGTAATCGCCGTCTCGTAGGTGTATTTCGTCCGGATGACGATGCGCGACTGTCCGCCCGAGGTGATCTTTCGCACCGTCGCACCCATGGCGTCGGCCGGAAGCAGCGCCCATCTATCCCGTCCCGAAATTCTTCGGCCGAGATCTTCGGCTGGGAATGGAGCCGTCATCGAGGCATAAGCAAAGATATGCATCAGACGGCCGCCGAAGTGGCCGAAGTCAGTGATGTGACCGTTGACACCGAGGATAACGTTCGGGGCGATAACCTTGCCCCGGGTGGAGCCTGCGGTCCAGGTTCCACCCTCGCGCGTCAGGGAGGTGACGGGCGAGCGCTCGAAGATGTCGAGCCTGTGCGATAGCCCCGCGGCAAAGTCGCGAACATAGTCGGCCGGTTGGATCAGCACGGCGCCCGGCGTGAAGAGACCGCCGAGATAATAGTCGGAGCCGGTAATGTCGCGCATTTCGGCGGCGTCGAAAAACATATGCTTTTCGCCCGCGCTCCTGAGGGATTGGCTGAAGCTGATGTTCAGCTTCATTCCACGCGCAGTTGCCGCCGCATTGATCTTGCCTGCAGCATCGAAAGTGTCGGCCGACATGCCGTATTCATCGGCGGCCTCCTTCGCAAAGGCGATCGCAGCCCTGTTCTGAGCCATCTCCAGGCGCGTGGCGTCCAGACCGCCGCTCGAATATTCGCTCGATGAAAGGTTGTGCGGGACATCGATCATAAAGCCGGAATTGCGGCCCGATGTGCCCTTGCCGATTTCGCTTGCATCAAGCACGACGATTTTATCGTCGGGCCGGAGCTGCAGCAGCCGGCGCGCGGCGGAAAGCCCGGCGAAGCCCGCGCCGATGATCAGCCAGTCCGCGGTCACGTTGCCGTCCAGGCTCCGGATCGGGAGAGAACGTCGACTGATCGCCTCCCAGCCCGAGATGCCGTTTTCTGCCGGCAAACGTTTGACGGACTTGGTGATCATCGGATCGTCTCGTCCACCGAGCGATCGGAGATGTCGATCCAGATGGTCTTCAGTTCGCAATAATTGTCATGGGCGAAGATCGACTTGTCACGCCCGCCGAAGCCGGACTCCTTATAGCCGCCGAACGGTGTCGTCGCGTCGCCTTCGCCGAAGCAGTTGACGGTGACGAGGCCAGCCCGGATGTCGCGCGACAGCCGGATCGCGTTCTTCAGACTGCCGGTATAGACCGATGCCGTCAGCCCATAATTGGTATCGTTGGCAAGAGCGACGGCCTCGGCAATGGTGTTGAAAGTCGTCACCGACAGGATCGGTCCGAAGATCTCTTCCCTGAACAGCCGGCTTGCGGCCGTGACACCGTCGACCACCGTCGGCTCGACGAAGATGCCATCATGCGTTTCACCGCCATGGGCAATCGTCAGCTTCTCGCTTTTGACGTCGTCGAGGAAGGATGTGACCTTCTCGTAGTGGTTTTTGCTGACCAGGGCGCCGACGCGGTTTTCCGGGTCAAGGGGATCACCCGTCTTCCACTCGCGCATATAGGCGCCGATGCGCTTCAGCAGGTCATCCTTGACTTTTGAATGGACAATGAGGCGCGAACTGGCGCTGCAGTTTTCGCCCATGTTCCAGAAGGCACCATTGACGATCTGCTCGGCGACGAGATCCAGATCCTCGGCATCATCAAGCACCAGGGCGGGGTTCTTACCACCGCATTCGAGCACGACCTTCTTGAGGTTCGAATCGGCCGAATAGTGCAGGAAGCGACGGCCGGTCGGCGTCGAGCCGGTAAAGGCCACCATGTCGACATCCATGTGCAAGCCGATCGGTTCGCCGACATCCTTGCCGCCACCGGGGACAACATTGAAGACGCCGGCGGGGATGCCTGCTTCATGCGCGAGCTCCGCGACGCGCAGCGTGGTCAGCGTCGTCTCCTGCGCCGGCTTGACGATCACCGAGCAACCGGCAGCCAGCGCCGGGCCGATCTTCCAGGCCAGCATCAGCAGCGGGAAGTTCCAGGGCAGGACGCAGCCGACGACGCCGATCGGCTCGCGCACCACCATGGCCAGCGCATTCGGGCCGACCGGATTGGTGTTGTCGTAAAGCTTGTCGATCGCCTCGGCATGCCAACGAAGGGTATGGATGGTGTCGGGCACGTCGACAGTCTGGCACTCGCGAACCGGCTTGCCGCTGTCGAGGCTTTCCATGACCGCCAATTCGTGACGGTTCTCTTCGAGAAGCCTGGCGAACTTAATGAGCGTCGCCTTGCGCTCGCCGGGCGACAGCTGACGCCAGCGGCCATCCTCAAAAGCCTCCCTTGCCTTCAAGACGGCGTAATCGACATCGCTGGCATCGCAGGCGGCAACTTCGGCGAGGAGCTTACCGGTGGCCGGGTTCGTGGTCTTAAACGTCTTGCCGGAGTTGGCAGGGCGGAAGGCGCCATCGATGAAGGCATTCGTCGGGAAGTGAAGGCCGGCCGCGATCGCCTTATATTCTGCTGCGGTCAAGGGTTCATGCATGATTGGCTCCCGACGTGATCTGGGCGACCGTGCGCTTCAGCGTGGTGACAACGGTCTCAAGGGTTCGCTTTTCTTCGGAGATCAATCCGCGCAGCGGTGCGCGCACCGGGCCGGCCTTCAGGCCGATGATCTCGCAGCCATGCTTGATCGACTGCACGAACTTGCCGCATTCGAGGAAGTCCATCAGGGGCAGCATGGCCGTCATGATCGCCCGGCCCTTGTCGAAGTTCTTTTCGATGATGCAGGCTTCATAGAGCGCGACGTGTTCGCCCGGCAGGAAATTCGAGCCGGCGCAGACCCAGCTCCTTGCACCCCAGGCAAAGAATTCGAGCGCCTGATCGTCCCAGCCGCAGGACAGCGAAATATGCGGAAACTTCCGCGCCAGCAGATGGAGGTTGCCCATGTCGCCGGAGCTTTCCTTGATCGCTCTGACGTTTCTGGACTTGCCGACGCGGGAAAAATATTCCTCGCCCATCATCACTCCCATGCGGGCGGGATAGTTGTAGAGCATGATCGGCAGGTTGGCGGCCCGATCGACGGTCAGCGCATGAATTGCGTTTTCCTTCTCCGTCGGCAGAGCATAGGGCGGCGATGACACCAGGATCGCATCCGCTCCGATGTCCCTCGCGGCCTTTGCGTACTCGACGGAATCTTCGGTGCGTGTCGCACCGGTTCCGACGATGAGCGGCAGGCGGGTGCCGACGACTTGCTTGGCGTAGGCGGCGAGCTCGAAACGTTCCTGGCTGCTCTGGGCATAATATTCGCCGGTGGAGCCGCCGATAATGATGCCGTGGACCTTGGCCTCGATGAGGGATTCCAGGACAGCTGCAAACGCGGCTTTGTCAATTTGACCGTCCTGTCCAAGCGGGGTGATCGCCGGGGTGTAGATGCCTTCGAAATTCAAGACGATTTCTCCATGGATGCGGCGGGCATCTCGACGAGCGCATCCGCCTTCATTCCCTGTGGAGCGATGAACATTTCCATGTTCTCGCGCGACAGTTCCCAATGCTCGAACACCAGGTCCACGACAGTGTCTTCGTCATGCCGCGCGATCGCCTCGATGAAGCCGTCATGGTGTTCCACGGCAAGCTGAAGCCGCTCGCGCATGTCGTCGTTTTTCGGTCTGAAGAAGGTGTGGCCAATCCGTGCGTGATCGATCAGCAGGCGGCCGAGGCTCGGTTGCAGATAGGCGTTGAACGACATCTCGCCGATGATTTCATGGAAACGGTTGTTTTCGAGCACCATGGCTAGAGCGTCGCCCGAGGTGCTCGCCGAACGAAACCGATCCTGCGTTTCCTTGAGGTCGACGAGCTGCTTTGGCTTGAAGTTCTGAACCGCCAGCCTGCCGATTGCCGCGTAGATCATCGGTGCGACGAGGAAGAAGTGCCTGAGGGTCTGATGGTTCATCGGGCTGACGCGCGCGCCACGGTTAGCGCGGATGTCGATGTAGCCTTCACCTTCCAGCCGTCTGAAGATTTCGCGCACGGGCGTGCGGGAGAGCCCGTACTGCTCGCTGAGACTGACTTCATCCAGGTCCTGATCAGGATCGAGCTCCATGGTCAGAATTTGACGTTTCAGATCGTCGTAAAGACTGTTCTTCCCGCCCTTCATCACGACCTCCTCCTTGAAGTTTTGCCGGAACCGAGCCCGGCGGGTGCCTTGCCGATGGGAGAAAGCTCTCACAGCCGGATTGATGAGTCAATGAAATTGTATAATTTGCGTACACAATAGATGTTATAAGAAAATACAATCCGGAAATGGCGGATGCTTTTTCAGTCGTGCCTGGGAAAAATGGTCCTGGATGGTGGCGGCGCGTTGGTTTGAGTGGCTCCTGCCATGCTATCGAGAGCACGCGCTTGCGATTGAGAGCGCGGTAAATCCATCGGCGAGGGTTTGGAGGGGTCCAAGCCATTTCAGAGTATGATTTGGCCAGGCTCTTCAATCTGAAAGGAAGGGCTAGGCGCAGCCTTTACGATCTCGGGCGAGCGATCTCGGCGCAATGCCAATGCCGCCATGATCGTTTGATTGATGCCGGCCATGATCGTCGGCAAGGCAAGTGGGAGCTGGACCTTGAAGAGCTTTTGCGCATGTGATGTTCCAAATGCGTCGGCCGCCTCCAGAACATCCCTGTCCACGAGGCGTATCCCGAGACCCGCTCAAACGGCCATCAGGAGGTTTCTCCCATGCTCATCGATTTTGAAAACGCCGCGGAAAGCCCATTGCGGACAGCGACTTCGAACCCGGATGCGCGCATTTCCTCGATCGCCGCAGCTGTCGTGCCGTGATAGGAAAGAAACGTGCGAACTATGTCGCCGGGACACTCGGATCGGCGCTCGAGCAGGCGGCCGGCGCCCACCAGCAGTGTGGACACGGCGCGCTTGGCGACGTCGCAGTCAAGCCCATGATCGATCGCGTCATCCATCATAGCGGCGGTGAGAAGAGCCGGGAAGGCCGGCCCCGAACCCGTCAGGCCGGTCAGATAATCGATCGCACGTTCACTGCCGACTTCGTCCTCGCTGCCGCAGGAGGCAAAGATCCGCCGCACGATTGCGCGATCGTCTTCCGGGAGCTGGTCTGATCCGATCCATGGGGTGTAGGAACATGAGACCTCGGCTGCCGCGTTCGGCAGTGCACGAACAACCCTTTCGGTTGCGTGCCGGGCCTTGAGCGCAGCAAGTCGGATGCCGGCCATGACGGAAATGACAAGCTTGCCGGATGCGTCGATCGACAAGGCGGGCCAGTCCTGCGGCCGCACAGATAGAAGAACGACGTCGGATTGATCGACAAGCGCCTGGTTGTCTTTCGTCCAGAACGCGTCCGGGAAAGCGTCATTCGGCTCGCGTCGGTAGGACATGGAGAGGTTCGACTGCTCGACTATGCCGGCCTTGAGGACTGAGGCGGCAATTGTGCCGCCGAGCCATCCGGCTCCGCCGACTATGCCAATCCTCAGCGAACCGCTCATCTCATTGCTCCTACTGGCCGGGTTTGTATCCATGCCTTGCGAAAAAGCGATCAAGTTCGCGCTGCTGCGGAACCTGGCCTGTATAGATTGCGATGTATTCGGGAATGCGATGCATGCGCAGCGCGATACTTTCCTTCGACTGCATTGAGATGTAGCCGATCTGAACCAGGTAGGTCGTACGCGCCCGGACGTCGGCGGTGGCGGCCGAATGACCGAAGCGCGTGAACATTCGGGCAAGCGCATCCATGCGCATCTTATCGGCATCCTGAACGTCGTTCAGGATCTCGGGCGACTGAAGGGCCCAGCTTCGAATTGCAAACTCAAACTTGCTGTCGAACAGCTTTTCGTCGAGCCAGCAGTCAAAAACGTTCAGCATCGCCTCCGCCAGGGTTTCTGCATAGGCTTCGGATTGCCTGACGATGCCGCCGGTATTGGTATCGCGCCAGCGCGCAACCAGACCTGCCAGCAATTCCTCGCGATCTTTGAAGAACCAGTAGAAGCTGGTGCGCGATAGATTGAGCTTCTTTGCGAGCGGCAGGATCTTCACCGAATCCACGCCGGATTCCAGAAGAGATTCATAGGCTGCCTCCAGCCATCCTTCCTGCGATCCGCGCCAGCCGCTGTCATTCAGTGTTTGATCCATATGGTATCTCCTAACAAATTGCGGTGGGGCGCACAATGAAAATGTACATATATGTCATGTTCATCGACCTTAGTGTTTTCCTTGTTGACACATATGTACATTTTCCCTAGCGTCACTGCCTGCGTACCTAATCCGGAGCCCGGCGCATGTCGAACGATCCTCTCCTTCAGCCATTTCAGATCAAGCACTTAACGCTCAAAAACCGCATCATCGTCACGTCGCATGAGCCGGCCTATCCGGAGGACGGGATGCCGAAGGAGCGGTATCGCGCCTATACCGTGGAGAGGGCCAAGGGTGGTGTCGCATTGACAATGACGGCCGGCTCGGCCGCTGTCTCGCGCGACAGTCCGCCCGTCTTCAACAATCTGCTCGCATATAAGGACGAAATCGTTCCCTGGGTTCGGGAGATGACGGACGCCGTCCACGAACAGGGCGCCGCCATCATGATCCAGCTTACCCATCTCGGGCGCCGCACGCGCTGGGACAAGGGCGATTGGCTCCCGGTCGTGGCGCCGTCGCATCACCGGGAAGCGGCACATCGCGCATTTCCGAAAAAGCTCGAGGACTGGGATATCGAGCGCATCATCAAGGATTTCGCCGATGCTGCCGAGCGCATGAAGGCCGGCGGCATGGATGGCGTGGAATTGGAGGCCTATGGCCACCTGATCGATCAGTTCGCCTCGCCACTGACCAACGAACTCGACGGCCCCTATGGCGGCCCGCTCGAAAACCGCATGCGCTTCTGTCTTGATGTGTTCAAGGCGATACGAAAACGGGTGGGGGACGACTTCATCCTCGGCGTCCGCTATACCGCCGACGAGCGTCTTGGCGGCGGAACGGACAAGGCGGACGGAATCGCGATTTCGAGGATGCTCAAGGAAAGCGGCCTCATCGATTATCTCAATGTCATCCGTGGCCACATTGACACCGATCCAGGCCTCACGGACGTCATCCCGATCCAGGGAATGGCCAGTGCGCCTCATCTCGATTTTGCCGGCGAAATCCGCGCCGCGACGAATTTTCCGACCTTCCATGCCGCCAAGATCCAGGATGTTGCCACCGCGCGTCACGCCATTGTGGCTGGAAAGGTGGACATGGTCGGCATGACCCGCGCCCATATGACCGACCCGCATATCGTGCGCAAGATCATAGAAAAGCGTGAGGACGATATCCGGCCCTGTGTCGGCGCAAACTACTGTCTCGACAGGATCTATCAGGGCGGCCTGGCATTCTGCATCCACAATGCGGCGACCGGACGCGAGGCAACCATGCCTCACATCGTGGAAAAGGCTCCCTCGCGCAGGAAGGTCGTCGTTGTGGGGGCCGGGCCGGGCGGGCTTGAAGCTGCCCGCATTGCCGCCGAGCGTGGCCACGAGGTCGTGGTTTTCGAAGCCGCGAACAATCCGGGCGGCCAGATCCGGCTGACGGCCCAGAGCGAACGTCGGCGCGAGATGATCAGCATCATCGACTGGCGCATGCGCCAATGCGAAAAACATGGCGTGACCTTCCATTTCAATAGCTGGGCTGACGCCGAGACGATCGTCGCTCAGGACCCGGATGTCGTCATCATCGCGACCGGCGGCCTGCCGCATACCGAGGTGCTGTCGAAGGGTAACGAGCTGGTCGTGTCCTCCTGGGACATCATCTCTGGCGATGTCAAACCAGGCTCGAATGTCCTCATCTTTGACGATGCAGGCGACAATGCCGGGCTGCAGGCGGCCGAGTTCATCGCCAAGGCTGGAGCAAAGGTCGAGATCATGACGCCTGACCGATCATTCGCGCCGGAGGTCATGGCCATGAACCTTGTCCCCTATATGCGCTCGTTGCAGAAGCTCGACGCCACCTTTACCGTGACTTACCGGCTGGAATCGGCCGAGAAGCAAGGCAATCAGATCATTGCCACTGTCGGCAGCGACTACGGCGGCGTTTCCAAGCAGCGCGTGGTGGATCAAATCGTTATCAACCATGGCACCATTCCGCTCGATGAACTCTATTTCGAACTGAAGCCGCTATCGAAAAACCTCGGAGAGACTTCATACGATCAGCTTTTGGCGGGTGAACCACAATCGATCACGCGAAATGCCGAGGGCAAATTCCAGCTGTTCCGGATCGGCGATGCCGTTGCGGCCCGCAATACCCATGCGGCCATCTATGACGGGCTTCGGATCGCAAAGGATCTCTGACACCAGAAAGCGCAAAGCGCACGATTGAGATGATAAGGAACCCGCAAATGGCAGGACGCAGCGTGCAGCTTCAATCTTTCCTCGACGCTGCGTCCGCCGCGTTCAACCATTTCGCAAAGGACACAAACGCTCGCCGGTCGCTGGCCGAGATATTTTCACGGCTTCAAACGCCTGGGAACGAAAGGCACGGCGCCGGAAGTCGGCTTCCTGTGTGCGGATACCTTTCAAGCGCGGTTGCCGTTGCGACCGCCTCCGATCAACTGACAATGATGATCGCCCGGTTTCAGGAAATCGAACCGCGGTTGATATGGCGACGCCGTAAAGACACGTCCGGGACCTCTAGCGGGAACTTCGAGGATGGGCACGCCAACGCGATGATCGTCGGGCCTGGCGCGCTGGAGGAAAGGTCCGATGCCTGGATCGGCGTTACCCTCATGGCGCCGGGCGTGCGCTACCCTGATCATGACCACGCGCCTGAAGAGGTCTATCTGGTTCTGTCTGACGGCGAATTTCAGCACGGAACGTCCGAGTGGTTCAGCCCGGGACTTGGCGGTTCCTTCTACAATCCCGCGGGTATCAAGCACGCCATGCGATCGACAAACGCGCCGCTGTTTGCATTCTGGGCACTTCTTCCAGTTGCCTAAGCGAAATGACGTGTTCGGTGAGGTCGGTCGGGCATGCGTGGAGCCTGTATTGAGAATTGAATTATTCGGATTTGCTTTGGTACAGGCCTTCAATGGAAGTGATACAGTAAGCCTTGGAAAAGACAGGCGTCAGATGCTGCGGAAATTCTTGGGCCCGCGCTGCGGGACGCAGATCCGGGAAGCATGACTGGAGAACAAGCGTAGCTTGATCGGGACATTCCGCTCGGTCCGGAAGGGAAGGAGAAAACCCATGAATATTGTGGCGATCCACCCGACGGTGGATTCAGGATACCGGGCAACGGACGCCTCCTTTGGGGGAGGAACGCTCGTTTGCAATTGCACGAGCAACGCCGTGAAGGTGAAAGTCAAAAGCGATATTGCTCATAATCACGCATGCGGATGCACGAAATGCTGGAAGCCCGAAGGAGCGGTGTTCTCTGTGGTGGCGGTTGCGCCTTCGGACCAGATCGAAGTTATCGAGAATGGCGACAAGTTGGCGGTGGTGGATACTTCGGCATTGATCCAGCGTCACGCCTGCAAGCAATGCGGGGTTCACATGTATGGGCCCGTCGAGCGGGACCATCCCTTTAAGGGGTTGTCGTTCATTCATCCGGAACGCTTCCAGGACGGAGGTTGGGCGGCCCCCGGCTTTGCGGCGTTCGTCTCGTCGATCATCGAAAGTGGCTATCAGCCTTCGAAGATGGACGGCGTTCGTTCGCGGCTGAAGGAGCTCGGCCTCGAACCCTATGACTGCCTGTCGCCCGCCCTGATGGATTACATCGCCACCTGGACAGCCAAGAAGAGCGGTGCGCTTGCCGACTGAGAACGCGTGTGGGAGCGTTCAGCCGGCGCTCCCGCACTTCCTCGCACGTTCAAACCGAAGCAACTCAGATGTCTTCCCACGGAAACGTGTCGAGCCTTTCGGCGCCGGCGGTCGTGATCAGCACCTGTGTTTCAAGTTTAATGCTCTCCGATCCATGCTCGGCGATCAGCGCCTTCCGGATTGAGGAAGGCCCGCTTGCGTTCGTCCTTGAAAACTGTCGTGCCCGCTTGCTCCGGCGAAGAAATATTGCCTTCCAGCATGCGCGTGAAACCCTGTTGCTTGGCGGGAGGCCGCGTGACGCGTTGTTTAACGATCGACGACCAGATCGCTCAGCGGCCTGGAGCAACAGGGGAGGAAAAGCCCGGCATCGATTTCGCGTTGCCTTATTCCGCCATTGTGATTCATCTCGACCGAACCCGAGATCAGCTTCGACTTGCAAGTGCCGCAGACACCGTTCGAACAGGATGACGGCAAACGCACGCCGGATTTTTTCGCCGAAGACAAGACCGTCTGTTCGCTCGAAACCTCGATCTTGCGCGCCTGCTTGGCGAATTCGACCTGAAAGAGCCGGGTGCGCGGTATCTCCTCCACGACGGTCGCAGGCTCGTCGATCACCGCGGCATCGAAGCTTTCTTCGATGTAGTTGAACGTGGGAACACCGAGTGCCGATGTTATGGAGCGCGCCGCTGCCATGAAGGGTGCCGGGCCGCAGCACATCACAATTCTGTCGGCGACATCAGGCACCGCAAGCTTGATGAATTCCGGCGAGATGCGCCCGGTCAGACCGGGCCAGGACGGTTCCCCGGCAACGACCTCCGGCAGGAAGTGTAGCCGCAATCCCTTCATCCGAGATGCAAGCCAAGAGAGTTCCTGGCGGAAGATCAGATCGGGCGGTGTTCTGGCTGCGTGGACGAAGACGATATCGGCCGGTTCGCAACGGTCGGCGAGATCGCGAACGATCGACATGACAGGCGTTATGCCGGAGCCGCCCGAAAGCAGAAGAAGCTTTCGCACCGCTTCGCGGGGGCGGATGAAGTGACCGAGGGGGCCTTGCGCTTTGACTGTCATCCCGACGGCGAGCTGGTCATGCAGCCAGTTTGACACCCTGCCGCCGGCAACCCGCTTGACGGTGACAGTAAAAGCATGCGGTCGATGCGGCGATGACGAAATGCTGTAGCAGCGCGGCTCGCTTTCATCGGCAACGGGGAAATCGAAGAGGAAATACTGGCCGCTTTCAAAGCTAAAGCACTTGCCCTCGGGCGATGCGAAGGTAAAGCTGCGCACATCATGCGTTTCCTGCTGGATGTCGATGCAGACCAGCGCGTCGTCCTGTTCCTTGTCCCAGATTGCCGGACCACCTGGATTGCCTTGCCTTTCCAAGAGTTCAGTAACCATGGGCGCGCATCCGATCGATATACCAGGTCGCAAACTTGTCGAGATTGGTTTCCGAGAAGCGCGAATATGGGCCTGGCCGATAGGCCGGGTCGAGCGTGCCCGCATGCGAGCGGGCGACCAGGCTTGCGTCCTGGTCCGTCGTGGCGATCCAGACATCCGTCAGCTTTTGGAGATCGTAATCGGCCCCTTCGACGGCGTCCTTGTGCACAAGCCACTTGGTTCTGACCAGCGTCTTGCCGGCGGAAAGGGGGATGACAGTCGCGACCACGGCATGATCGCCCATGAAATGGTTCCAGCTATTGTGGCCCCACAGATGCGTGTCACCGAGATCCTTTCGGGTCATCTGGCCAAGCAGCTTCGAAGACGCCGCCGTCGCATCATGGGTCTGGGATTCGCCGGCACCGGAAATGATGAGCCGCTGTGTTCTGAAGTTGGTCGCGCAATCTGTCAGCTGCTCGACGGCTGCAGAGGGAAAGCCGTCTGCCTCCCAGGCCATCGTCCGTTGCTCATAGAGGCGGAAATGCTCTTCCGCCTGAGCGCGATCATCAGGGCTCAAGGTCTCGGGATCGAAGCCGAAATCGAGATCCACGAATGAGACGCAAAGTTCAGGGTGGTTTGCGGAGCAATGATAGCATTCACGATTGTTCTCCATCGTCAGCTTCCAGTTGCCATCCTCGATGACGTCTGTCTGATAGGCGACCTTCGCATTTTTGATATCGTAGGGCGCCAGCCGCTCCATCATGGCAATTTCCAGAGCGTCGATGTCCTCGGGAGGATTGTCGGCAAGACAGATATAGATGAGGCCGCCGATTGATTTGAAGGCAACGGGCTTGAGGCTGTGGCATTCCTTGTCGAACTCTTTGCCCATGTGCGGAGCATAGCTAAGCTCGCCCGTCAGCTCGTAGGTCCATGTATGGTACGGACAGACGAGCTTCGAAATGATCGTCTTGCCGGCATCAAGAAGGCGGGAGCCACGATGGCGACAGACATTGTGAAGGACACGGATTTCATTATCGTCGTCGCGCAACAGGATCAGGCTGGTATTGCCAACGTCGACAACCATGGCGTCCCCGGGCTCCGGTACGTCGCAGTCGAGGCCGACACAGATCCAATGCTTGTGGAAGAATACGTCCATATCCGCGTTGAACACGTCTTCGCGCGTGTAGAGACCCGCCGGCAGGGAATATCCGTCGGCACGGGCGTCAAGGAGGGCCGAAATTGAGGAAGGAAGCCTGTTTAGCATGAGCACCTCTTATGCTTTAATCCCTGCAGCGTGCGCCTGCTCAGCCGTGCCTTCAACGGCATTAATTCTCAAGTTGACATAACGAAAACTTATGGGAGGGGAGTAGTCGATGCGGTTCCGAAGGCGATTGCCCTCATTGACCGGACTGCTGATGTTGGAGGCTGTACTTCGGCGCAAAAGTTTTACGGCCGCCGCCGAGGAATTGGGCGTCACTCAGGCGGCGGTCAGCCGACAAATCGCGTTGCTCGAAGATGAACTTGGTCAGGCCATGTTCCTGCGCAAGCATCGTGCAATCGAACCGACCGCCGCTTGCCTCACTCTTGGCTCGTCTTTGGCACAGAGCCTTGCCAATATCGCTGACACGATCGAGGCGATCAAAGCGTCGTCCGAGGCCGTGGTCACGATTGGCGCTACCGTGGCATTCTCGTCCTTCTGGTTGCTTCCGAGGCTTGCGGACTTTCGCAGCCGCAATCCGGGTATCCAGATCCGGGTCATTTCGCAGGATGCGAAGATCGATCTCGATAGCGGCGAGGTCGATATCGTCATCCGCTATGGTTTGCCGCCCTTCAGCGATGGTACGGTGATCGCCTCCCGGGGAGACGTGATCATGCCGGTCTGTTCCCCCGACTATCTGAAGAGACGCGCGGCCGGTCCTTTGTCGGCAAAGGATGATTTCATCGAAACGGATGCGGCCGACCGCTCCTGGTTCTCCTGGACGCAGTGGCTTTCCAGATCGGGCGCGACATTCGAGGCAAGAGCTTCGCTCCGTTTCAACCACTACACGGAAACGATCTTCGCCGCGCGAGCGGGGCAGGGGGTTGCCCTTGGCTGGGGAGTACTTGTTCAGACGTTTCTGGACGATGGAACGCTGGTGCCCTGCGACGATTCCCAACTGATCGAGGAAGCGCGCTACAATGTCTTGCTTCCGTTAAAGGCAAGGCGGGCGGTTGCTAGCGACCAGGCAGCAGCCTGGCTCACTGCGATGCTGCACGGCTGATCCCAATAAGAGTGGATATTGATCTCGTTGCCAGCCGAGCGCTCTCCAGATTGTCTAAACATGATAAGCGCCATTTGGTGTGTTCCCTCAGACTTGTTTGGCGCTTGTGATTCAAATGACGAGTATTTGCGGTTGAGGATTTGATTAATGTCCCGGTCGCAGACTTTGCTGGTCAGCATCCGTTCTACCGCTCGGAATGATCCGCCAATAAGAGTTGCAGACGTCGTCAGTCGATCCAGAACCTCGATCGATAGTGTAACTGTTTGACGCGCTGCCTGATTTGACGCGAACCCGTCTCATGGTCAGGGACTCTCGCAGGGTGATAGGATGCCATCACGCGAGCCAAGGCCATCTCGGCTCGTCGTGCCGCCGGAGATCTTTCGCGTCGTGACGAAGGTCCGCAGCGGAATTTCGGGATAATCGAGCACATTCAGTGGATCGTTCTTTCGTCGGTGCGGTTCCTCAAGCAGATTCTGAAATGCATCACGACTGTTGCGCAAGATGAAGGTCCTGTCGAACCGTTGTCGAAATGCGGCGGCCGATTGTGGTGAGGGACGTTGCTTGTCGGCCTTCAGCGCCTTGTAGGATAGCCAGACAAGATTCCGCGAAGTTTGCGGGTCAGTGCGAAGTGGCAAAGAGGGTAGAGCCGAGGCAGAAATCAGTAGTTGTTTTACTCTGAAGCGGCCCAAGCTGTCCGTCGTCGAATGATTTGAGACTTTTTGGGCTCTGGAAGAATGGAGTTTCCGGCTCAGTTTGCGGGTTGATTTAAGCCGCTTTGGCCTGGTGGTTCAAGCGGCGCTGTCGGATAGTGTCTCGTT
>Ga0209909_100478_pt1 | contig 21945 bp, 27 predicted proteins | sample FECB22metaG_FD_188302 | JGI IMG/M metagenome (GOLD analysis project Ga0209909, IMG submission 188302) | Cyanobacterial communities from the Joint Genome Institute, California, USA - FECB-22 (SPAdes) (version 3) | ecosystem: Environmental > Aquatic > Thermal springs > Hot (42-90C) > Microbial mats... | reverse complement strand
CGCCGAAGAGCTGCCGTTCTGGATCCACCGATACAACTGGCATCGACCCCACGGCGGCATCAAACTACAAACGCCCATCAGCCGACTCGGCCTGTCCGAGGACAACCTGTTGAGCCTCCACATCTAGAGCGCCGACGCCTGCCGCCGCATCGCCCGGCCGGCGTTGACGGCCATGATCGCGGCCGGGACGGTCAGGGCCGCGCCGACCAGAAAGGGCCAGTCCGGCCCCAGGCTGGAAAACAGCACGCCCGCCACGATGGGGCCGAAGATCCTCGCCACCGACCCCGCCGCCATGTTCAGGCCCAGCATGGCGCCCTGACGGTCGGGCGGCGTCGCCCGACTGATGATGGCGGAGATGTTGGGCATGGCCAGCGACATGCCGAACGCGCCCACGGTCATGGCCAGCGGCACGATCCAGCCTTGCACGACCGGCACCCTGAACAGGCCCAGATCCAGCCTCATGGCCGGGAACCAGTCAGGCGGCGCTGCGACCTGGATCACCAGCGAGGCCCCGAAAAGCAGGATGCCGATCGCCAGCACCCGCGTCTCGCCGAAGCGCCGCGCCAGCCGGCCGGAGAAGACGCCTTGGTTCAGCGCCGAGACGATGCCCATGACCATGAAGCTGAGCCCCACTTCGCGCGCGCCCCAGCCGTGGCGCTCGCCCGCCCACAGGCCGAACACGCTCTCCATCGCCGAGAAGCCCGCGAGATAGATCAGGGTCACGACCAGCACGCGGGAGATGACGGGGTTGGCCCGGGCGTCCCGGATGCCGGACAGGAAAGCCGGTCGGGGCGCGGCCGGATCGGCCTTGGCCCGGCTCTCGCGCAGGAACAGGACCACCCCGATCGCCGCCAGCGCCGCCATGGCGGCCGCGGTGAAGATCGGCAACTGATAGCCGATGCGGCCCAGTTGCGGCTGGGTCAGCAGCCCGCCCAGCCCGGGCCCCACGATGAAGCCCAGCCCGAAGGCCGCGCCGATCAAGCCCATCCTTCCGGCCCGCTGGTCGGGCGGCGTCACGTCCGCGACGTAGCCCTGCACGGTCGAGACGTTGCCGGCCCCGAACCCGGTGAAAAGCCGCACCGCGATCGCGGCCCAGACGTTCGGCACGAAGGCCAGCGCCAGATAGCCCAGGGTGTTCGCCACCAGGGTCATCAACAGCACAGGCTTGCGTCCGATCCGGTCCGACAGCCGGCCCCACAGCGGCTCGGCGAAGAACTGGCCCAGCGAATAGGCCGAGAACAGCAGGGTCACCTGCCACGGCTCGGCGTTCAGGCTGCGCGCGAAGAAGGGCAGCAGCGGCACCACCAGGCCGAACCCGACCAGGTTGATGAAGACCGTGGCGAACAGCACCGCCAGCGCCGGCGATCCCGGGGCTTCGCGCGGCGCGGCTGGGGGGCTCATATGGTCTGGCTTAGAGCAATCCGCGTCGCCGTCCAGCTACCTTCTGATGCGACGTTTCAGCAGCCGGTCCGACAGGGCCTCGGCGTGCTTCAGGGTGAAGGCGAGCGCCGCCGGGTTGCCGCGTCGGGGCCCGACCGAGTCGGCCATCACCGCGCCCCGCTCGCCGATCGGCCGGGGCCCGCCGACGGTGGTGTCCAGCGCCGTCTGGTGCTCGATCTCAGCGTTCAGCTCCGCGCCCATCAGGATGATCTGCACGGTCAGCCAGGTCCACAGCAGGAAGCCCATCATGGCCGCCAGCGGGCCATAGGAAGCGGTCTTGACGAAGGTCGCCAGATACCAGCTGAACCCTAAGGACAGCATCAGGCTGAGCAGGGCCGCGGCCAGGGCGCCGGGCGTCAGCCAGCGCCACCGCGCCCGTCGTCGGCACGGCCCCCAGCGATAGATCAGGGTCAGGACCGCGACATAGACCACCAGCAGCAGCGGCCAGCGCAGAGGCGCGAGGTACGCCCATTCGTCCATCAGCCCCAGCGGCCCCAGCACGATGGGCGTCGCCACCACCAGCGCCGCCGAAAGCAGCACCGCGGTCAGCCCCACGACTGTGAAGGCCATGCACTGAAGATTGTAGCTGACCAGATTGCGCTTCTCGACCTCGTGGTAGGCGACGTTCAGCCCGTAGAACAGCACCTTGACCGCCCCGTTGGCCGTCCACAGCGACAGGCCCAGGGTCCAGGCCAGGGTCACGGTCAGCTGGGTGTTGGAGTCCTCGGCCAGCCGCTGCATTTCGCCGGCGATGAACTCCGCCACGCCGGACGGCAGCACCGAGTACAGGTAGTGGAGCCGCGCCACCGCGTCGGTCGGATCGGCGAACAGGCCATAGATCGTCACGACGGCCGCCAGCGTCGGAAACAGCGACAGCATGACGAAGAAGGTCACGCCCCCCGCCACGAAGCCCACGCGGTCCCCGAAATAGGACGCGCCCCAGCGCCAGAAGACGTCGGTCCAGCCCTTTCGCGGAATGCGCTCGGGCCGGTCGGCCAGGCGGCCGCGGCCGGGCTCCCGATACTCGAAATCCTGCGGCAGCGGCGGCCCCGCGTCAGGCGGGTCTGGCTTGTAGACCCTCAGGTCGATCCCCACCCGGTGCCCCCGCGTGTACAGCAGATGCGCCGCCCCGGCTCCGGCGGCCAGGCCGCCGAAGGCCGCCGCGATCATGACGGGGAAACTCCCCCTTTTGCGGGGATGCGGCTGAGGGAAGGCGCGGCGGTCGGACATCCCTTCGCCAACGGTGAAGCTGGCCTCCGCGTTCCCGCGCTTCCCATGTGCGGCGCGACGCCCTATCCAGCCGCCCATGTCCGACGCCCCCACGCTCCTGACCGCCTGGAAGGCGGCGCAAGCCCGTCTGAAGGCCGGCCGCATCGACAGCCCGTCCATCGACGCCCGCCTGTTGCTGGAGGCGGCGACCGGCGCGACCCGCACCGACATCCTGACCGACCCCTATCGGGCGGTGAGCATCGACCAGGAGGCCGTTCTGGACGGCTATGTCGAGCGGCGCCTGCGGCGCGAGCCGACCTCGCGCATCCTGGGCCGCAAGGGATTCTGGAAGATCCTGCTGAACGTCACCCCCGACGTGCTGAGCCCCCGCCCCGACACCGAGGCCATCCTGGACGTGGTCCTGCCCGCGTTCCCCGAAGGGCGCGCCTTCCGCATGATCGACCTGGGCACGGGCTCCGGCGCCATCCTGCTGGCCGTGCTGGCCGAGCGCCCCGCCGCGACGGGCCTGGGCACCGACGTCTCGGCAGAGGCCCTGGCCGTCGCGCGCGAGAACGCGGCCAACCTGGGGCTGGACGGCCGCGCCGCCTTCCTGCGCACCGACTGGGCCGCCGGTCTGGACGACGCGGCGTTCGATCTGGTGGCGTCAAACCCGCCCTACATCGCCTCGGCCGAGATCGAGACCTTGGACCCGGAGGTGCGCGACCACGACCCGCGCCTGGCGCTGGACGGCGGCGAGGACGGGCTCGACGCCTATCGCGTGCTGGCGCCCGAGGTGCGGCGCATCCTGAAGCCCGGCGGCGTCTTCGCCGTGGAGATCGGCTGGACCCAGGGCGACGTTGTGAAGGCCCTGTTCGAAGCCCAGGGGTTCGAGAACGTGAAGATCACCCTGGACCTGGCCAACCGCGCCCGCGTGGTGACCAATGGCCCCGATCCTCGCGCTCCTAAAGCTGACGCGATTTGACTTGCTTCAAGCGCAGGTTGATCACAATCATCCGTCATGGACGTCGTCGATAAACTTTTTGACGCAGCGCGGGCCGCAAGTCTGGCGGGCGCGGGTGATTTGGAACTGACTGCCGACGAGGTTGCTCAACTCCTCACCAGTCCCGTCATTCAGCTTCGGTTACGCCGGGAATTCGCTCGGCTGAACGATCCCGATGTGCGCGACCTCGTTCTGGCTTATCTCGCTCTCGCCGCTGATCGACTGGAGGAGGAGGCGAAACAGGCCGAAGACGCCATCGAGGGGATCGAGTGGACGCTCGGCTATGGCGCCAAGATCACCTCCATCGTCGGCGGCGGAGCGCTCATCGCCGCAGTCGTCGCGGGAACGGGTGTCCTGGGCGCGGCTGTGATACTATGTGCGGGCGGAGCCAGTTTGGCCTTCGTGGGTTGGAGGCGGCATCGTCTGAAGAGCGAGCTGCGAAAAGCCAAGGCGGCTGCGGAGCGGATGAGGCGTTTGGTTACCGAGGTAAGGCAATGAGCTTCGAACGAGTTGACCTGATCCTGGCCCTGTGCGGGCTGATTTCGGCGGCCATAAGCGTGGCGGCCACTTTGTGGGTGGGACTGTCTTCGACCCGCCAGCGCAAAATCGGGCGGGCCGTGCTGGCTCAATCTTTCGCGATCCTTTCGGTGGCGCTGGCTGATGAGAGGCGATCCGCCGCTCTTGAGACGCGTCGGACCAGAAAGCCCCTTGGAAACCGCCGAGCGGCGCGCTAAGTCTCACTTCGTCTCCCACCCCTCGCATCTTTTCGGGCCCGATCGCCCGGCGGCGCGCGAGCGGTTCACGTGAGGGTCGGCCGCCTCCGGGCGTTCTGCGGACCACGGGAGGCGAGGTTTTCCGAAACATCGACGACGGGAGTTGGTCCCGGAGCGAGCGGAACGACGATCACGGCGACCGGCGCCCACCCTTCGGCGGCGCGGTTCCAGGACACGGCAGCGTCATATGAGAGATTTCAAGGGCATGAAGCGCCAGCGCGGCCGCAACCGCAAGCCGGGCGGCGGCGGCGCGAACAGCGCCAATCCCAACCGGTCGTGGGACTCGCAGGGGCCGGAGAACATCAAGGTCCGCGGCAACGCCCAGACGGTCTATGAGCGCTACATGCAACTGGCGCGCGACGCTTCCTCGGCCGGCGACCGGGTTCTGGCCGAGAACTATCTGCAGCACGCCGAACACTATTTCCGGGTTCTCAGGGCGCTTCAGCCCCAGCGTCCGGCCAGCGAGATCGCCCAGCGCGAACTGGCCGGCCAGGGCTTCGACATCGACTTCGAAGACGAGAGCGGGGCCCAGGCCGCCGCCTTCCTGGCCGCCCAGCAGGCCGCCGACCGCGCCGCCGAAGAAGAGCGCCGGCGCGAGCAGCAGCGCGCCGAGCCGCGCCAGGAGCGCGACCGTCCGGAACGTCAGGACCGCGATCGCCCGGAACGCGGCGACCGCGATCGCGACGGCGACGACGGCGAGGCCCGCGCCGAAGGCGAGGGCGGACGGCGCGAGACCCGCCGCGAGCGCTGGGAGCGCCGGCAGCAGGAACGCCAGCGCCGCTTCGCCGAAGAGCGCGGCGCGACCGAGGGCGGCGCCGAAGACGCCCCCGTCTCTGAGGCGGCTCCGCAGCCGGGCCCCGAGGACGACCGCGCCGACGACGAGGCGCCCGCCGCCCTGCCGGGCTTCCTGACCCGCGCGCCCGAACCGACCGCCGCCGCCGAGGCTTCGGCAGAGGAGGAGGCCCCGGCCCCCCGCCGCCGCGCCCCTCGCCGCAAGGCCGCGACGCCCGCGGACTGAGCGAGGGTCGTCAGGGATCTGTCTCTGACTTTGTCATCCCGGCCGGACCCCGGCGAAAGCCGGGGGACGAGCCGGGACGATGGCGCCGCGAAAGCCGGCCTCCCGGAAATCGCGTCAGCGGGTGTCCGGGAGACAGCCGGCCCGCACACGATCTTCCCCCCGGACAGCCACTTCGTGTCTTCCGGGGGGCAAGAGGGTCTGCATACGTCCCGGGCAATCGCTGGCGCGATTTCCGGGATGACAAGACTGGAACGCCGCCGTCGATCCCCGCCCTTGACGGACAGCGTCGGTTTCGGGCCTGTGGGCTGGCCCGTCGACACAGGACCGTCCGCATGCGTCTCGCCGCGTCTTTCCTCGCCGCCGCCCTCCTTCTTTCGGCCTGCGCGTCGCCCTATGCGCCGCCTCCGGGCGGTCCCGGCGCCCCGCCGCCGCCGCCGCCGCCTCCGGGGCCGGGCGGTCAGGTGCTGAGCGATTGGCGCGGCCCGATCACCGACTTCGACCGCGACCGGCTGAACCGGCTGGACCGCGCTTGGTCCCAGGCCCTGTCGGAGGCGCGACGGTTCGAAGGATCGGGCGACCTGGCTTCGGTCGGCGCCCTGACGGACCCCGACGCCGGTCGCCCGGGGGCCGAGCCGCCGGTCGGCGATTACCGATGCCGCACGGTGAAGCTGGGCAACCAGAACCGCGAAGGACTGGGATACGTCGTATACGGATGGTTCGATTGCCGCGTCGAGCGCACCGCCGCCGGCCTGCGCTTCTCCAAGCTGACGGGGTCGCAGCGCCAGACCGGCCTGCTGTTCCCCGAGGCGTCCGATCGCCTGATCTTCCTCGGCGGCCTGGCTCTGGCCGATGAACCGCCTGCCAACTCCTACGGCCGCAGCTCAGAGCGCGACGTGGTCGGGGTGTGGGAACGGATCGGCGACCGCCGCTGGCGGCTGGTCATGCCCTATCCCGTCTACGAATCGACGCTGGACCTGCTGGACGTCGTGCCGCGCTGACCTCAGGTCGCCTGGGGTTGAACCGGCGCGGCGCGACCGGTATGCCGACGGCCTTTCCGGAGAGAGACATCATGATCGCCCTGGGCATCATCCTCGGTTTCGTGGCCGTCCTGGCGGCGGTGAACCTGTTCGAGTTCGGCCGGGTTGACTGACGCCGGCCGCGGCGTCGCCCTGGTCACGGGCGCGGCCCGGCGCATCGGGCGCGAGATCGCCCTGGATGCCGCCCGCGCCGGCTGGGACGTCGCCCTGCATCACGGCTCGTCCGCCGACGAAGCCGAGACCGTCGCCGTCGAGGTCCGCGCGCTGGGTCGCCGCGCCGTCGTGCTTCAGGCTGATCTGGCGGACGTCGAAGCCGCCCACGCCCTGGTCGGCCGCGCCGGCGACGCGTTGGGGGCTATCACCCTGCTGGTCAACAACGCCTCGGTGTTTCAGGAGGATCGGCTGGAGACGATCACGGGCGAAAGCTGGTCCGCCCACATGGACGTCAACCTGCGGGCGCCGATCCTGATGGCCCAGGTCTTCGCCGCCCAGGCGCCCGACGGATCCTGCATCGTCAATCTTTTGGACCAGCGGGTACTGAAGCCCGATCCTCGCTTCTTCTCCTACGCCCTGTCGCGCGCCGGCCTGCACTGGGCCACCACGACCCTGGCCCAGGCCCTGGCTCCACGCATCCGGGTCAACGGGGTCGCGCCCGGGCCGACGCTGAAGTCCACGCACCAGTCCGACGCCGACTTCGAGGCGGAATGGTCCAACGTGCCGTTGGAGAGCGCGGTCGCGCCGGCTGCGGTGGCGCAAGCCGTGATCTGGCTGGCCGGCGCGACGCACGTCACCGGCCAGACGATCGCCGTCGATTCCGGCCAGCATCTGGCCTGGCGCACGCCCGACGTCCACGACTGAGTCCATGTCCCAGAACGCCTTTCATCGCGACGGCCTGACCGTCTTCGTCCGGGGCCTGTCGCTGGCCGCCGAGATCGGCGTCCATGCGCACGAGCGCGGCATCACCCAGCCCCTGGACGTCGATGTGACGTTGGAGCTGACGCCCGGCCCGGTCGAACACCTGTCCGACACGTTGAACTATGAAATCGTGCGCGCCGCCGCCTTGGACCTCGTGGCCCAAGGGCATATGGAGCTGATCGAGACCTTCGCCGAGCGGCTGGCCGCCGCCTGCCTGGCCGATCCGCGCGTGCGGTCGGCGACGGTGCGGGTCGAAAAGCCCGGCGCCCTGCGCGGCGCCCAGGCGGCGGGTTGCGAGGTCCGGCTGACGCGGCCTGACTGAGGCGGCGTTGCGCCCGACCGGCCCGACCGGCATGATCGGGACACCTCAAGGGAAGACCATGTCCGAACCCGGCGACCGCCAGCCTCCGACCGATCCGACTCCCGGCCCCGATCCGGACGACCTGGTCGGCTTCGCCTCGCCCCAGTCGCTGGCCGGCCGCTCCCGCGCGACCGAGCTTGAACCCGAGGTGGAGCCACGGCCGGAACCGGCGCGCGGCGTCGAGCCCGAACCGGTCGTCGCGGCCGAGCCCGTCTCCCCGCCGCCCGCTTCCGAGCCCGAGGCGACCTTCGGCCGTCGCGAGCGCGAGGTGACGCCTGAGGCTCCCATCGGCCTGAACGCCGTCTATGCCCTGATCCTGTTCGCCGTGCCGACCTTCGGCGTCTCGGCCATCATCGGCTTGGCCTCGGTCCTGTTCCGCGACGCCCCGACGGAAGAGCCGTGGGCCAGCCATCACCTCTATCAGCTGCGCACCCTGTGGGCCGCGGCCATCACGGCGGTGATCGGCGTCATCCTGATCGTCGTGAACCTGGGCGTCTTCGTCCTGTTCGCCCTGGTGCTCTGGCTGGTGATCCGCGGCGCCTGGGGCGTCTGGCTGGCGACCCGAGGCCGCCCGGTGCCCAACCCGCGCGGCTGGTGGGTGGGGTAAGACTGAACCCTCACGGCTCCAGCTCGATGTCCCAGTACAGGTAGTCCAGCCAGCTCTGGTGCAGGTAGTTGGGCGGAAACCTGCGACCCGCGTCCTGCAGCTGCCAGGCGTTCGGGCGGTGCGGGGCGCGGCGGATCGGCATGCCCGCCTGGGCCGGCGTGCGGCCGCCCTTCCTCAGATTGCACGGCCCGCAGGCGGCGACGATGTTCTCCCAAGTCGTGCGTCCGCCCCGACTGCGCGGGATCACGTGATCGAAGGTCAGCTCCTTCGTCTCGCCGCAGTACTGGCAGCGGAAGTCGTCGCGCAGGAAGACGTTGAACCGGGTGAAGGCAGGCGCCCGGTCCTGATCGACGTAGCTCTTCAGCGAGATCACGCTGGGCAGCCGGATCTCGTGCGAGGGGCTGCGCACGACCTTGTCGTAGACCGATACCACGTCGACGCGGTCCTGCCAGACGGCCTTGACCACTTCCTGCCAGGGCCAGATCGACAGCGGATAATAGGACAGCGGCCGGAAGTCGGCGTTCAGCACCAGGGCCGGCCAACCGGACGGCGGTCGCTCGGAGACCCGCATCATGTCGGGCTCCGATCCGTGTTCGGAATGACGATCGGGCAGGAACTGAAGACGCGTCTCCTTCCAGCAGTGAAACGAGTCTAGCCGCGATTCGATCACGCGGCCATGACTCCGATGCGTCGGTTCCGTGAAGGCGCGTCAGCCGCGCGTGGGAAAGGCCGGGAGGCTCCAACCCCATTTCAGCGCCCCGGCCCTAAGCGCGAACCCCAGCCCGGCGCCCAGGATCGCCGCGGGCCAGTCGTCCAGCCCCAGCGCCTTGCCGATCACATAGGCCGCCGCCGCCAGGATCGCCGCCGACACGGTGATCTCGCGCCGCAGCAGAATCGACGGCTGCCCGGCCAGCAGGTCGCGCACCACCCCGCCGAAACAGGCCGTCAGCGCCCCCATGACCACGCAGATCAGCGCCGGCACGCCCCACGCCTCGGCCTTGGCCGCGCCCAGCACGCCATAGGCGGCCAGCCCGACGGCATCCAGCCAAAGCAGGGCCCGGAACCGCCACTCGCGCGACCCGATCAGCCAGACCGCCAATGCCGCGGCGACGCAGACGGCGACGTAGCGCCAGTCGGTGACCCAGAACACCGGCGCCCCGATCAGCAGGTCCCTCAATGTGCCGCCGCCCACGCCGGTGATGGCGGCGAAGAAGGCGGCTGTGACCAGATCCTGCTTCAGCCGCGCCGCCGCCAGCGCCCCCGTCGCCGCGAACACCGCCACCCCGGCGAAGTCCAGCACCGCCAGCAGCCGTTCTGGCGCGACGATCTCGGGCGTCAGCACGGCCGTCGTCATTTTGCTCGCCTACCGTCTCGCGCGCGGCGCTCGACGGCTCGAGGCGGGTCTTCGAGGGCGACTTCGCCCCGCTTCACCAGCCCGTACCAGGCCCACAGAAGATGCGCCGCCACACCGCGGTGCGGCCGCCACGCCTCGGCGCGGGCATAGGCGGCCTTCTCCTTGGGCCGGACCTCCAGCCCGTCGGCCCACTTCATCGCCTCCTGCAGCGCCACGTCGCCGCCCGGGAAGACGTCCAGCCGCCCCTCGCAGAACATCAGGAAGGTCTCGGCGGTCCACAGGCCCACGCCCTTGATCGCCGTCAGCCGCGCGGTCGCCTCGGCGTCCGACAGCCGCTCCAGATGGTCGAAGTCGATCCGACCCTCGACGTGAGCCCGGGCGATCTCGTGCGCATAGGTCGCCTTCTGGATCGACAGGCCCATGCCACGCAGCGCCGCAACGTCGCGCGCCAGCACGGCTTCTGGCGTCGCCGCCCCGTCCAGCCCCTCCACCACCCGCTTCCAGATCGCCGCGGCCGACGCCAGCGACACCTGTTGCTCCACGATCATGCGCAACAGCCCCTCGAACCCGCCGGTCCGCATGCGCCATTCGAAGGGCGGCACGGCGGCATGCGCCCGCGCCAGCGCCGGGTCGGCGGCGACCAGCGCCACGCGCGCGGCGGCCAGGTCGGCGGGAGAGGGGGGCGCGGACATGGCGGCGAGCCTAGAGCCTGGGGCTGCCCGGGCAAGGGCGGACCCCGGCGGTTTCCGGACTTCATCGCCCACCCGGCCAATAACTGTTATTATCTCCGACGAAGGAGAATCCGCCATGACCATGACCGTCGAACTCGGAGCCCTGGAGAAAGTCGTTCAGGATCTGGTCGACAAGGGCCGCTACGGCTCCAAGAGCGAAGTTCTGCGCACCGGCGTGCGCCTGGTCGAGGAGCGCGAGGCGCGTCTGGCCGAATTGAACGCCAAGCTGCAGGAGGGGATCGATGCGGCCGATCGCGGCGAGCTGTACGACGCCGAGGAGGTCTTTGCGGAGTTGCGTGAGCGCTACGCGGATTCGAACGGATGAAGGTTCGGTTTACCGGCCCCGCCAGGCGCGACCTTCAGGAGATCGGTGACTGGATTTTTGCCGACAGTCCTCGGCACGCGATGCTCACAGTTGATCGCTTGCAACGCTCCTGCCTGAGCCTGTCGATGCTGTCGGGACGATGGCCCGTGGTCACTCGCAGCGGCCTGAGACGGAAGCCGGACGGAAGCTACCTCATCTTCGACCGCGTCCTGGACGAGGTGCAGATCGTGCGCGTCCTGCACGCCGCACGTGACTGGCCGGACCTGCTCGACGACGCCGAATGACCTTCGCCACTCGCTTCGCCCCGTCGCCCACCGGCCGGCTGCATCGCGGCCACGCCCTGTCGGCGCTGACGGCCTGGACCGCCGCGCGGGCGGCGGGCGGGCGGTTCGTCCTGCGCATCGAGGACATCGACCCGACCCGCTGCCGGCCGGCGTTCGAGGCGGGCGTCCTCGAAGACCTCACTTGGCTGGGCCTGGACTGGGACGGCCCGGTGCGGCGACAGTCGGATCACCTGCACCAGTACGCCGGCGTGGTCGACGTGCTGGACCGGCGCGGCCTGATGTACCGCTGCTTCCGTACCCGGAAGGACATCCTCGACGCCATCGGCGACGCGCCGCATGGGCCCTCCCAAGACGAAAGTGCGGCGGCGCGCCCCGGCCCCCATCCGCCGGAGGAGGAGACCGCCCTGCTGGCCCAGGGCCGCCCCTTCGCTTGGCGGCTGTCGCTGGATCGCGCGCGACAGGCCTTGGGCGACCGCGCCTGGTCGCAGCTGGCGTTCGTGGAAGAGGGCGCGGGTCCGAACGGCGAGCGCGGCCTGATCCCCGCCCATCCAGAGACCGCCGGCGACGTCGTCCTGGCGCGCAAGGATGCGGGCACGGCCTATCATCTGGCGGTCACCCACGACGACGCGTTGCAGGGCGTCACACACGTGATCCGCGGCCATGACCTGTTCGAGGCGACCCACATACAGGTTCTGATCCAGGCCCTGATGGGCTGGCCCGCGCCGACCTATCGCCACCACCCCCTGCTGCTCGACCTCTCCGGCCGCCGCCTCGCCAAGCGCGACAAGGCCGAGACGCTGCAGTCGATCCGGGAGCGCGGTGTGCCCGCGGCGCAGGTGAAGGCGGAGTTGGGGTTCAACTAGTTCCGCTCATCCCGGCGAAAGCCGGGACCCAGTACTTTGAACGATCGGCGCCGCTATGGGCTCTCCATTCCTGATCCCAAACACCGGACGCGAGAAAACACTGGGTCCCGGCTTTCGCCGGGATGAGCGGGATTGAAAGATCACGCGCACTCCCTCACGCAGGCCCGCGCCAGCACCTCGGCGGAATCCATCAGCGGCACGCCGACGTCGCCCGGCCCCATCACCAGCGGAATCTCCGTGCACCCGGCGATCAGCGCCTCGGCGCCCTGGTCGATCAAGGTCTGGGCCAGCGCCCGCATCTCCGCCCGGCGCTCTTGCCCCACGTCGCCGGCCTTCACCTTGAACACCAGGTCCAGAAACGCGCGCCGCCCCCCGACCGCAGGGACGACCGGCGTCAGCCCGCGCCGCTCCAGCTCGGCCACATACAGGTCCTGCCCGCCCGGCGTGGCCAGCACGCCGACCTTCGTCGCCCCCTGACCGGCCGCTTCCGCCGCCGTCAGCTCGATCATGTCGAGAAACGGCACGCCCGCAGCGCGGATGGCGTCGGCGTGCGCGTGCGCCGTGTTGCACGGCATGGCCAGCACCTGCGCCCCCATGTCCCGCAGCCGCGCCGCCATGGCGCCCAGCTCCTCCTTGGCGCCCGGCGGATCGCGATGCCGGTTCGGCACCTGCGGGTTCATGTCCATCAGCACACGGACATGATCCTCATCCTCCCGCGCGGGGGTCAGTTCCAGGAGGCGCTGGAGAAAGGCCACCGTCGCCGCCGGCCCCATGCCGCCGAGGATGCCGAGGGGTTTCATGGCTCAGCCGCTCCGTTCGATCCCGCCCGCGCCGTCAGAACGCCAGGTAGATCCACACCGGGCGATAGACCGGTCGACCCTGGCCGTCGAGGGGGGTGACGGCGTCCACGACCGGCGAGGAGTGCCGCGGCTCCGGAACGGCGCCGGCGGGGGCGGGGTTCGGCGCGGCGCTGGTGATCAGCTGGCGAGAGCCGCCATAGGGCGACGCGACGCCGTCCACGGAGGTGATCGCGCCGAACGGCGGCAGGCCGATCAGGCTCCAGTTCAAGCTGACCAGCGCCAGCGGAACCAGTTCGTCGCCCGTATGAGTGAAGCCATACTGCCGGCCCGGCGGCGTGACGTTGGGCAGGCTCAGCCACGGGGCCGGCGACCCAGGAAGACCCAGGTCGCCGGGGCCCGAGAACATGACGATCCGGTCCAGCGACTGCATCTTGCCCAGATAGGCGGCATGACCCGCGCCTTGAGAGTGGCCGGCCGCGGTGACCCGGATCCAGTTCGGCTGGCCGCCGAGCAACAACCCGCCCCAGCCCTCGGTCGGATAGGTCGCGTGCAGCCAGGTGATGAGCGCCGTCAGCCGGCCGAGGATCGAGTTTTCCGGCGTCACGGCCACGACGGGGCTCAAGGCCTCACCAGTGATGATCTCGCGTCGCGCCTTGCCGGCGCAGTCAGGGTCCGGGCTTCCGGCGCACAGGTCGCCCACCGCCACGTCGTTCGGATAGGTCAGCCCGACCGAATGCCAGCCCCGCTCGGCTCCCGTCCGCACGATCTCGCGATAGAAGCGCGGCACGCCGCCCGTGCCGGGCAGCATGACGAACAGGCGGTTTTGCGCCGTGACGGCCGGATTGGGCGTGACCACGAAATGGGCGGACAGATTCGCCGTCAGCGCCGGATTGACCGTCGCGGGAGACACGTCGCGCTCCACCGAGGCGGCGGGCGGCGGGGGAGGCGGCGGCGGCGCAGGCGGCGTCGAACCGTCCCCCCCGCCCCCGCACCCGACGAGGGTGGCCGCGGCGAGGATCAGAACCGGCGCGGGCGCGGCTCGCGACAGAAAGCGTCTCATATGCGTCTCCGATCGCTCGCGAGCGAACCCGTGCCTTGAACGGCGATCACTGGACGGTCCGGCGCGTGGTCACACCTCCGCGCCCAACGCCCCCTCCAGCACGCTCTGATACCCGAACAGCCCCTGCGCGCCGCCGGTGTGCAGGAACACCACCGTCTCGCCCTGGAACTCCTCGGCCCGTGCGATCAGGCCCTTCATTGCCTTGGCGGAATAGACCGGGTCCAGCACGATCCCGTCGGTCCGCGCCGCCATGACCAGGGCGTCGATCACCCCCTGATCCACCAGGCCATAGCCCTCGCCGACATGGTCGCAGTCGGCGACCACCATGTCGTCGGTCACCGCGTCCGGCCGGCCCAGCAGGGCGGCGGTCTCGCGCGCCAGCTTCAGGACCATGGCCTCCTGCCGCGCCTTGGGCGCGCGCACGCCGAAGCCCAGCACCGGCACGTCCGATCCCATCACCGCCAGCCCGGCCACCAGCCCGCCGTGCGTGCCCGCGCTGCCCGTCGCCGTGACGATGCGGTCGATCGCCAGGTCCATCTCGTCGGCCTGAACCAAGATCTCCCGCGCGCAATCGACGTAGCCCAGCGCCCCGATCGGGTTCGAGCCGCCGCCGGGGATGACGTAGGGGCGCCGCCCCTCGCCGCGCAGGCGCTCGGCCTCCGCCTCCAGCTCGGCGTTCATGTCCGTGCCCGCCGGCACGGTGCGGATCGACGCCCCGAACAGCCGGTCGAGCAGCACGTTGCCGTTGCCGACGTAGTCAGGCGCGGTCGAGCCCGTCCGCGCCTCCAGGATGATGGCGCAACCCAGCCCGTGCGCCGCCGCCGCCGCCGCCGTCTGGCGCACATGGTTCGACTGCACCGCGCCCTGCGTCACCAGACAGTCCGCGCCCTGTTCGAAGGCGTCGCCCAGCAGGAATTCCAGCTTGCGGGTCTTGTTGCCCCCGCCGGCCAGGCCGGTGGCGTCGTCGCGCTTGATCCACAGATCGATCCCCAGCTTTTCCCCCAGCCGGGGCAGGGGTTCCAGCGGCGTCGGCAGATGGGCCAGGCGGACGCGGGGAAAGCGGGCGAGGTGCATGGGGCGGGCTCCGGTTCTGACCTCCCCTAGCCCGGTCTCCGGCGTCGTCAAAGGCGCGTCAGAAGCCCGCGGGGGGTCTTGAGGCGCGCAGGGTGGCGGCGATCTGGCGGGCCGCGACGGGCCCCTCCTGGCTCAGCCTCCGCGCCAGGTCGCGCACTTCGGCGGGATAGGCCTCGCCGCCGCCGGCGATCTCCTCGCCCAGTTCCGCCACCCTCAGGACCGCGACGATCAGCTGATCGACGTGGGCGAAGGTGGCGTCCTGGGTCCGTCGGTGCAGCCTTCGCACCTGATCCGCCAGGGTTTCCGCCTCCACGGGAACGCCGTCGCCGACCAGGGCCAGATGTGCCGTCATGCCTTTTTCGTCCCCCGGCCTTCGCCCCTCGAACGTCCCAGGGCCAAGCTACGCGGAACGCCGCTCGGCGGATGCGGGGTTCAGCGTTCCGGCACGTGCGCGATCAGCTGGACCTCGACCACGCCGGTGGGGCTCAGCAGGCCGGTCGTGCCGACCGCCGTCCACGCCGGATGCGGCGCAGTGGCGTAGTCGGCGCGGACCTTGTTCATGATCTCGATCTGCTGCATCGGCGTGACGCCCACGTGCTCGCCTTCCCAGACGTGGAAGCTGTTGATGATCACGACGTCGTCGAAGCCGGCGCCGCCGGCCCGCAGCGTCTCGTCCAGGGCGGCGAAGGCGCGTCGCGTCTGAGCTTCGAAGGCCACGGCGTCGGTTCCCTCGCCGGGCGCCCGCCCGATGATCATGCCCGAGACGTAGAGGGTGTCGCCGACCCGCCGGGCGGGGGCGTAGCCGATCTGCTCATAGGCGCCGCGCCAGCTCTCGCTGGGAATGACCACCTCCCCGCCCGACGCCGGAATCTTCCGCGGCCAGGCGTCCTGGGTCAGGGCCGGACCCACGGCCAGCAGGGCCAGCACGGCGGCGGCGGTCAGTCTGGCGAGCGACGGTCGGGCGGCGGTCATGGCGGTCTCCCCAAATGCGGGCGACAGGAAACGCCCGGCCGGGCCGGGGCGCAAGCCGCGACGGAAAGGGCCGCCGTCGCGCGTTTCAGGCTTGGTCCCGTCACCCGCGGGCGTTTTCACCGGGACCCGGCGGTCCGGCCAAACCCTGTCGGTCGGGCCGCCGACTTCGTCGCGGGTCTGACGGCGCCGATCGGTCGTTGAAGCGTTGCGGTCAAATGACGCTCGCCGCCCGCTCGCCTCAAAACGCCGCCTTTCCCAAGGAGGTCGCGCGCGGCCTGGCCGGCGCGCTTATCTTCGCCGTGCCCTTGCTGATGACCATGGAGATGTGGGCCTTGGGTCACACCATGGATCGGCCGCGCCTGGCGCTGTTCTTGGCCTCGGCCCTGCCGCTGCTGTTCGGCCTGTCCTGGGCGGTGGGCCTGCGCAAGGGGGGCGGCGCCCTGACCCATACGCTGGAGGCGCTGACCGCCCTGGCCCTGGGTTTCCTGGTCTCCGCCCTGATCCTGGCCCTGTTCGGCGTCCTGAACCTGGACGCCCCGCCGGACGTGGCGTTGGGCCAGGTCGCCTTGCAGTCCGTGCCGGCCGCCGTCGGGGCCCTGCTGGCCCGACGTCAGCTGGGCGGCGGCGCCGACGACGACGACGCCGAGCCGCGCGGCTATGGCGCCGAACTGTTCCTGATGGTCGTCGGCGCCCTGTTCCTGGCGCTGAACGTCGCCCCGACCGAGGAGATGGTGCTGATCGCCTGGCGCATCCCGCCGATTCAGGCGGCGCTGCTGCTGCTGGTCTCGCTGGGCGTGATGCACGCCCTGGTGTTCTCGGTGGGGTTCGCGGGCCAGGAGGAGGTGGGGCGACCGCTGACCGCCTTCTTCCATTTCACCCTCGCGGGCTACGGCCTGGTGCTTCTGGTCTGTCTGTTCGTGCTGTGGCTGTTTGGGCGCACCGACGGCCAGGCGTGGTCCGAGATCGCCGCCGTCGGAGTGGTGTTGGCCTTTCCCGCTTCCCTGGGGGCCGCCGCCGCGCGGTTGCTGGTCTGATGGCCCGGCGCCCGAGAAAATCTCCGGATCGGCCCCCGGTGCTGGAGTGGATCATGGCCGCCCTGGGCGCATCCGTGGTTCTGGTGACCCTGGCCCTTCTGCTCAAGGACGCGCGCGGCGAGGCGACGCCGCCCGCACTGACCGCCCATGTGGTGGAAGCGCGGCCGCTGGGCGACGTCTGGGCCGCCGAGATCGAGCTGATCAATCGCGGGGACGAAACCGCCGCCCGCGTCGGCGTCTCCCTGGCCGGGTCGCGGGCCGAGATCGACCATGTCCCCGGCCACGGCCGCGCGCGCGCGACGCTGATCGTGCCCACCGACCCTGCGGCGGCCCGTCCCGTGGTTCAGGGCTGGTCCGAACCCTGAGCACTCCTCACGCCTCGCGACATGCGGCCTCCATGTCCTCGAAATGCTCGGTCTCGGCCGGCGGGGCGGCGTGGGGCCGGGCCCGCGTCTCGACCCGGCCCCGGCCTCCAGCGTGCGGTGCACCGGGCATTTGTCGGCGATCTCGAACAGGCGGGTCCGCGCCTCGTCGGTCAGCTCCCCGGTCAGGGTCAGGGTGCGTTCGAACAGGTCCGGCGGCGTCTCGCCCGCGCGCCTGGCGTGCCGCACCTCGACCGCCGCCTGTGCCAATGCCAGGCCCTTGCGCTCGGCGTAGAGCCTCAGCGTCATGACCGTGCACGCGCCCAGTCCCGCCGCCACCAGCTCATAGGGCGTGGGGCCGGACGCCAGGCCGCCCACGCTGACCGGCTCGTCGGCCATCAGGGTTGCCCCGCCCGCCTCGACCCGCACCTGGAACTTGCCGGCGCCGGTCTCGGCCACCCGCACCACGCCGTCCGCCGCCGGTTCGGCCACGGCCTCGGTCATCTCGTCCAGATACCGGCTGGCCCAGGCGGCGATCACCCTGGCGGCATAGGCGGCGTCCGCCGGCCGGGACAGCAGGTGGTCGGCCCGGTCCAGCGAAACGAAGCTCTTGGGGTGCTTGGCCGCCAGCCAGATCTGCGACGCCTCCTCGATGCCGACGATGTCGTCCAGCGGCGAATGCAGCACCAGCAGGGCGCGTTTCAGCGCGCCCAGGCGCGCGGCCTGATCCTGGCCCTTCAGGTCGGCGGCGAAGCCCGCGCCCACGCTGACCGACCGCCCGCCCACCGTCGCCTGGTGGGTCTCGCCGTGCGCCAGCGCCTGGGCCTCCGGCCCCAGCAGTTTCAGCACATGGGCCACGTCGAACGGCGCGGCCACCGTCGCCACGGCCTTGACCGAGGGGATCGACCCCGCCGCGGCGATGGCCGCCGCCCCGCCCAGGCTGTGGCCCACGATCAGGCCGGGCGCGCAGCCGTGCCGGTCCATGTGCGCCGCCGCCTGGACCAGGTCGCCGACGTCCACGGTGAAGTCCGCCGGCATGGCCGCGCCCCTCAGGTCGTCCACCCCGGCGAAGTCGATGCGCAGCGTCCCCACACCCTCGGCGGCCAGGGCCCGGCTGATCCGCACCGCGGCCAGGTTGTCCTTGCCGCAGGTGAAGCAGTGGGCGAACAGGGCCCAGGCCCGCACCTGCCCCTCGGGCCGGTCCAGCCGAGCGGCCACGCGCCGGCCGTCGGCGCAGTCGAAGTCGAAGGGTTCGGTGCGCATGGCGGGTCTCCTGTCCGGCCCCATACGTCGCGCGGCCGGCCCTGGTTTCCAACCCCGCGCGATCGGTCTATCGTCCGCCCGTTCTCCCGGGGGCCGCAGCTGAGCGGCTGAGATAGAGGTGTTCCTCTGACCGGCCGAACCTGATCCGGGTCATGCCGGCGAAGGGACGAGACACGCTCCGGCCATCCGGGGTTCTCCACCGCGCCGGCGGTCCCTCTTTGCGCGAAGAGGCCGCCATGAACGTCCACGTCACCCCCGCCCCCGAGCCGTCGCACGAGCCCGCGGTCGATCTGTCGCTCAAGGACGCCCGCGAGCAGGTGATGAGGGAAACCGGCGCCATCCCCACCGGCCCGCGCGCCGGCTCCAGCAAGGTGTACGTCGCGGGCCGGCTGTTCCCCGACCTCCGCGTCCCCTTCCGCGAGGTCGCGGTGCACCCGAGCGCCAATGAACCGCCCGTCACCCTCTACGATTCCAGCGGCCCCTACACCGACCCGGCCGTGACCATCGACATCAGGCGCGGCCTGCCGCTGGTGAAGTCGTCCTGGCAGCTCGACCGCGGCGACATCGCCCCCGTCCTCGCCCCCCGCGAGGTCAAGCCAGAGGACAACGGCCACGCCTCCGGCCGCCACCTCGCCCCCCGTTTCGACACCAGCCGCCACCGCGTCTTCAAGGGCGTCCCCGGCCGCCCCGTGACCCAGCTGGAATACGCCCGCGCCGGCATCATCACGCCGGAGATGGAATATGTGGCGATCCGGGAGAACCTGCGGCGCGAGGGTGTGGGGGATGGGGTGTGGGGTGTGGCGGGCCCGGGCCGCGTCACCCTGGCCGACGGCTCGACCATGCCTCTCCCCCACACCCCACACCCCACGCCCCAAACCCCCGAGCGGGATGGCGAGAGCTTCGGCGCCAGCATCCCCGACGTCGTCACCCCCGAGTTCGTCCGCTCGGAGATCGCCCGCGGCCGCGCCATCATCCCGCACAACATCAACCACCCCGAGGTCGAGCCGATGATCATCGGCCGCAACTTCCTGGTGAAGATCAATGCCAACATCGGCAACTCGGCCGTCCTGTCCTCCGTCGACGACGAGGTCGACAAACTGGTCTGGGCCACCCGCTGGGGCGCCGACAACGTCATGGACCTGTCGACGGGGCGGAACATCCACAACATCCGCGACTGGATCATCCGGAACGCGTCCGTCCCCATCGGCACCGTCCCCATCTATCAGGCGCTGGAAAAGGTCGGCGGCGTCGCCGAGGACCTGACCTGGGAGGTCTACCGCGACACCCTGATCGAACAGGCCGAACAGGGCGTCGACTATTTCACCATCCACGCGGGCGTGCGCCTGCCCTTCGTGCCGCTCACGGCCAACCGCGTCACCGGCATCGTCTCACGCGGCGGCTCCATCATGGCCAAATGGTGCCTGTCGCATCACCGCGAGAGCTTCCTGTACGAGCATTTCACCGACATCTGCGACATCATGCGCGCCTATGACGTGTCATTCTCATTGGGCGATGGCCTGCGCCCCGGCTCCATCGCCGACGCCAATGACGCGGCCCAGTTCGCCGAACTGCGCACGCTTGGTGAGCTCACGAAAGTGGCTTGGGACCACGGCTGCCAGGTGATGATCGAGGGCCCCGGCCACGTGCCGATGCACAAGATCAAGGCCAACATGGATGAACAGCTCAAACACTGCCACGAGGCGCCCTTCTACACCCTGGGGCCGCTGACCACCGACATCGCGCCGGGCTACGACCACATCACCTCGGCCATCGGCGCGGCCATGATCGGCTGGTTCGGCACGGCCATGCTCTGCTACGTCACGCCCAAGGAGCATCTGGGCCTGCCCGACCGCCAGGACGTCAAGGACGGCGTCATCACCTACAAGATCGCCGCCCACGCCGCCGACCTGGCCAAGGGCCACCCGGCCGCCCGCCTCCACGACGACGCCCTCAGCCGTGCCCGGTTCGAGTTCCGCTGGGAAGACCAGTTCAACCTCGGCCTCGACCCCGAGACGGCCCGAAAATACCACGACGAGACCCTGCCCAAGGAGGCCCACAAGACCGCGCACTTCTGCAGCATGTGCGGCCCGAAATTCTGCTCGATGAAGATTTCGCAGGACATCCGCCGGGACGCGCAGGCGCAGAATGATGCGGGGGTCTCACTGGAGGCGGCGGAGGCCGGAATGGCGGAGATGTCGGCGAAGTTCCGGGCGGGGGGCGGGGTGGTGGAGGTGAAGGTCTAGCGACAAGAAGAAGGACCAGAAGCGAGGCCTCTGGTCCTTCGACCCGTCAGAACATCATCGGCTGCTCGGGCGGTTGGATCGCGTGACCGCGCTTGCCAGTGTTGATCTCAGAGACGCGACCTTGGTTCAGGCCGTAATCTGCTGCGATGTCGTGCTGATACTCGCCCTGCCGGAGGCGGGCCTTGATGTCGGCGATATCCTGCGCCGTCAGCCGTTTTGCGGTGGCCATTTTGCCATCTCCACGAAAGTTCTAGCCGAATTGGCGACTTCGTGAGATGTCTCTCCCGAAGTCGCCGTCGAGGTGGCTCACCATGGGTCGTCGCTATTTCTCTTTGCCGGGGATCAGCGACGGCCCTTTTCGTTACGGCTGTCTCAACGGGTAAGCGTGCGCCGGACAGCTAATTCTCTCCTAGTCATAGACGGTCTCCTTTTCAGTCATTGGCCAAGGCCAGGATGACGTTGGCCACCCGTTGCGCCTCAGCTCGGCTGAGATCGAACGGAATTCCATGAATCTGGACAACGAGGTTGGAGCGGATCGGGATCGGGATGACCCCCGCCGAAGGTGGTGGCGTTACAGCCGCTCCCGGCTGAGGTGCTGCGGATGGGGACCGCGACGGGTTCGTTGCCTCACGCTTTCCATTTTCCTGTTTTGGCTTCGGGCGTGCTTGATTGTTTGGCCGGTAGGAAATCGGGTTCTCGAGATAGGATCGAAAATCTTCGAGAGTGCTCAACAGACGGCTGCGATAGGTGGCGAGGCTTCCAGGGGTATATTTCTTGCCCTCGAGATTGTGGAAACGCGTCAGCACATGATCGACGTCGATCGTCGTGACGTCATGCGCCTCATCTGGTTCGAGAACAGCAAGTATTTTGCTGCTAGCAGCACGCCGCGCCTGAACCGTTGCTTGCGGCATCAGTCCTTTGGATCCGACATACTCCAAAAATTCGGCAAGGGCGTCGCGGGATCGATTAGCGCTCATTGCAGCGTTCCTCCATGGCGAGTCAGGTAGCAAGGCTCAGCTTGTCCGTCAAGACGACAAAATGTCATGACATTTTGTCAAACCGCATTTGATGGAACCTCAACCAATCCACTAGCTGTGAGCTCTCAATAGGTTGTCCATCCGGTCCGGGCCGAGGAAGCTGGAGTTGCAGACTTCAGACCTTGCCTCGGAGGAGGACCGAATGAACGTGCATGAGAATGCCCGGCTGACGGCGCATAGTCG
>Ga0209909_100475_pt1 | contig 22614 bp, 25 predicted proteins | sample FECB22metaG_FD_188302 | JGI IMG/M metagenome (GOLD analysis project Ga0209909, IMG submission 188302) | Cyanobacterial communities from the Joint Genome Institute, California, USA - FECB-22 (SPAdes) (version 3) | ecosystem: Environmental > Aquatic > Thermal springs > Hot (42-90C) > Microbial mats... | reverse complement strand
CACTCGACGTCGCAGCACCCTGCGCCGCCAAGTCCCAAAAAAATTGCGTTGCGCCGGTCTGGTGGCCTGAGCGGCGTGCCCAGAACCCGATCCCATCTCGAACTCGGCCGTTAAACACGCCAGCGCCCATGGTACTGTGTCTCAAGACACGGGAGAGTCGGTCGCCGCCAGACCCGCACAACGCAGTCCACCAACATTCCCTCACCACGATCCGCGACGCCGACGGGCCGCTCTCTCCGAGAGCGGCCCGTCGGCGTTTTGCTGTCGGCTCGCGATATGCGGCCGCCTTACCGCGAAGTCATCTTCCCGCGAACCTCCGGTAACCGCTCCCGCACCATCATCCTCGGACCGCGCGCGGCCCATCGCCCGCGCGGACGAAGCCGGTGACGGATCTCGCGCCCTCCGAGTCGTCCGCGCCCCGCTTCGGGACGGGTCGAGGTCCGCGGCCTCGGCCCGTTCGTCCCGTGAGGGGAGGGGAGCGGCTTGACCATGTTGATGGAGATACGTTCCCCCGACCCGCGCGGCGCGCTATGAAAGGGGGCCATGCGACTGCTCATCATCGAGGACGACCGGGAGGCGGCGGCCTATCTCGTCAAGGCGTTCCGCGAGACCGGACACGTCGCCGACAGCGCGCATGATGGTCTCGACGGGTACGCGCTCGCCCGCGAGGGCGACTACGACGTGCTGATCGTCGACAGGATGCTGCCGAAGCTCGACGGCCTGTCGCTGATCCGGTCGCTGCGCGAGCAGAACGTCGCGACGCCGACCCTGATCCTGTCCGCGCTGGGGCAGGTCGACGACCGGGTGAAGGGGCTGCGCGCCGGCGGCGACGACTACCTGCCGAAGCCCTACGCGTTCTCCGAGCTCCTGGCACGGACCGAGGCGCTGGCCCGGCGACAGGCCGGATCCGGCGCCGCGGAGGAGACGCGCTACCGGATCGGCGACCTGGAGCTCGACCGCCTGTCGCATCGGGTGACCCGGGCCGGCCGCGAGATCCCGCTGCAGCCGCGCGAGTTCCGCCTCCTCGAGTACCTGATGCGTCACGCCGGACAGGTCGTGACGCGCACCATGCTGCTCGAGCACGTGTGGGACTACCACTTCGACCCGCAGACCAACGTCATCGACGTCCACGTCTCGCGCCTGCGCAGCAAGCTCGACAAGGGCTTCCCGTCGCCGATCATCCACACGGTCCGGGGGGCCGGCTACGTGCTGCGCTTCGACGACGGCGCGGCCGGGTGAGCGACGTCGGGACCGAGGCGCCGGTCGCCCGCGAGACCGCGGGGGCGCGGTTCCAGAAGCTGTTCCGCACCACCGCGTTCAAGCTGTCGCTGGCCTACCTGGCGATCTTCGCCCTCTGCGCGTTCCTGGCGCTCGGCTACGTCGCGTGGAACGCCCGCGCGGTGCTCGACGACCAGATCGTCTCGACGATCGACGCAGAGATCAACGGCCTGTCGGAGCAGTACAATGCCGGCGGCCTGCGGCGGCTGATCTCCGTGGTGGAGCGGCGCTCGCGGGAGCCCGGCGCGTCCCTCTACCTGGTGACCACGGCGGGCGGCGACCATGTCGTCGGCAACGTCGGCTACGTGCCCGCCGCCGTGCTGGCGACGCCCGGCCAGAGCGAGACGCGCTACGGCCGCAACGACGCGGATTCCGAGGCGCATCAGGCGATCGTGCGGGTCTTCACGCTGCCGGGCGGGTTCCGCCTGCTCGTCGGGCGCGACACCGAGGAGCGCGACCGCCTGCGGGCGGTGATCGGACGCGCCTTCGTCACGTCGCTGGCCGCGGTCGTGCTCCTCGGGGTGATCGGCGGCTGGCTCGCGGCGAGCCGTGTCCTGCGCCGGGTCGATGCCATGACACAGACCACGCGGGCGATCATGGCGGGCGACCTCGACGGCCGGCTCCACGTGGCCGGGAACGGCGACGAACTCGACCGCCTCGCGTCCAGCCTCAACCAGATGCTGGAGCGGATCGGCGAACTGATGCGCGGCATGCGGGAGGTCTCCGACAACATCGCGCATGACCTGAAGACGCCGCTGACCCGCCTGCGCAACCGCGCCGACGAGGCCCTGCGCCGGGCCTCGACGCAGGAGGAACTGCGCGCGGCGCTGGAAGCCGTGATCGACGAGGGCGACGGGCTGATCCGGGTGTTCAACGCGCTCCTGATGATCGCGCGGCTCGAGGCCGGAAGCGCCCGGGAGATCCTCGTCCCGCTGGATATCGGACAAGCGGTGCGGGGCGTCGGCGAATTGTACGAGGCGCTCGCCGAGGACCAGGGCCTGACCCTCACGGTGACCGCGCAGGACGACCTGATCATCGCCGGCAACCGCGAACTCATCGGTCAGGCCCTGGCCAACCTGATCGACAATGCCCTGAAGTACGGGGCCGTCTCCGCCGGAGCGGAAGCCCGCGTGACCCTGGACGCGTGGCGCGAGGCGGGCACGGTCCGACTCGGCGTCTCCGATCACGGCCCGGGCATTCCCGAGACGGACCGGGCCCGCGTGCTCGGACGCTTCGTGCGCCTGGAGGATGCCCGGTCGCGACCCGGCTTCGGTCTGGGCCTCAGCCTCGTCAACGCCGTGGTGCGCCTGCATCACGGGACCCTGCGGCTCGCCGACAACGGCCCCGGGCTGCGGGTCGAGATCGAGTTTCCGGCCTCGGCGCAGGCGCAGCCGGCGGCCGGTGACATCCTGCCCGCTCCGCCATCGGGCGACCCTGTGCCGGACTCCCTGTCCCGCGCTACTTAGGTCGCGACCTGTCCCACCGTCGCCCGGCCGTGACCGCGTCCGAGCGGCGGCGCGCCCGCGTTCCAGGAGGCCCCATGACCCTCAAGACCAAGACCGCCCTCGTGACCGGCTCGACCAGCGGCATCGGGCTCGCCATCGCGCGCGCCCTCGCGGCCGAGGGGGCCAACATCGTGCTCAACGGCTTCGGGGACGCGCAGGCCGTCGAGGAGGCCCGGGCGGGGATCGAGAGCACCTACGGGGTCAAGGCCCGGTACTCGGCCGCCGACATGAGCAAGCCCGATGCGATCGCCGCCATGGTGCGCGAGGCGGAGGAGACCTTCGGGGCGGTCGACGTGCTGGTCAACAACGCCGGCATCCAGTTCGTATCGCCGATCGAGGAGTTTCCCGCGGAGAAGTGGGAGCAGATCATCGCGATCAACCTGTCCTCGGCCTTCCACACGATGCACGCGGCGATTCCCGGGATGAAGGCGCGGGGTTGGGGGCGGATCATCAACACGGCCTCGGCCCACTCTCTGGTGGCCTCGCCGTTCAAGTCGGCCTACGTGGCGGCCAAGCACGGGATCGCGGGCCTGAGCAAGACGGCGGCGCTGGAACTCGCCCCGCACAGGATCACGGTGAACTGCATCTCGCCCGGCTACGTCTGGACGCCTCTGGTGGAGGCCCAGATCCCCGACACGATGAAGGCCCGCGGCCTCACCAAGGAGCAGGTGATCGAGGACGTGATGCTGAAGGCGCAGCCGACCAAGGAGTTCGTCACCGTCGACCAGGTGGCCGCGCTGGCGGTGTTCCTGTGCTCCGACGCGGCGAGCCAGATCACGGGCGCCAATATCAGCATGGACGGTGGCTGGACCGCGCAGTAGCGCGACCGGCCGCGGCGGCCGGGCCCGGTCGCCGCCAAGGCCCCGCCCGAATCCGGGCGGGGCCTCTCCCGGTCAGCGGCGACCGTGGACCAGCAGGGCGAGGCCGTAGCCGACCGCGCCCGCGATCAGCAGCGCGACCAGGGGGTTCTCCTCCACCCGGGCGCCGACGGCGGTGCGCCCGTCGCGCAGGTACGAACCGCTTCGCTCGTAGACGTCCCCCGCCACGTCGCCAGCGCGCTCGTAGGCGTCGCTCGCGTAGTCACCGGCCCGGTCGGCGATGTCACGGGCCTTGTCCTTCACCTGGCCGTAGACGTTCTGAGCCTGGCCCTGGGCCTCGCGGAAACGTCCCTCGACCGAGTCGCGGTTGGAGCTCACGAAATCACCGGCCGAGCCCTGAACCTTGCCGATGGCCTCCTTGGCGCCGCCGACGATCCGATCCGTATCAACCATGGCACTCTCCTGGACGTGAGCGCGGCGCCGCGACAGGGGCGCCGCTCGATAAGCCGTCGTCCACCGAACGCGCGAGACGGCGTTTGTGCCCCCGCCCGCCACGAAATTGTGCGTCTTGCCCCGCGATCGCGGCCGCGGAACGGTCAGAGCCCGATCAACTCGGCGATGGCCGCCGCGCCGGCGGCCGGGGAGGTCTCGCCCCGGGCGACGCCGGCCTCGGCCTCGGCCGTGCGGCGGCGAACTTCCGGGGAGCCGACGAGACGCTGGTGCAGGCGCTCGTCGACCAGCGCCCACATCCACTTCACGTCCTGAGTCCGGCGCTTCGCCTGGATCTCGCCGGTCGCCGTGAGCTTCTCCCGGTGATCGACGATCTTCGCCCACAGGGCGTCGAGCCGCAGGTTGTGGAAGCCCGAGATCGTGACCACCGGCGGTGTCCAGGTGGCGGAGGCCGGAGTCAGGATGTGCAGCGCCGCCCGGTACTCCGAGGCCGCCGCGTTGGCGCGCTGCTCGGCCTCGCCCGCATCGGCCTTGTTGACGGCGATCATGTCGGCGAGTTCGAGAATGCCCTTCTTGATGCCCTGCAACTCGTCGCCCGCCCCAGGCAGCATCAGCACGAGGAAGAAGTCGGTGAGGTCGGCCACGGCCGTTTCCGACTGGCCGACGCCGACCGTCTCGACGAGGATCACGTCGAAGCCCGCCGCCTCGCAGAGCAGCATGGTCTCGCGGGTCTTGGCCGCGACGCCGCCGAGCGTGCCGGAGGACGGGGAGGGACGGATGAATGCTCCGGGATCGTGCGACAGCCGCGCCATCCGGGTCTTGTCGCCCAAGATCGAGCCGCCGGTCCGCGAGGACGACGGGTCGACCGCGAGCACCGCCACCTTGTGACCGGCCTCCGTCAGGTTCGAGCCGAGGGCGTCGATGGTGGTCGACTTGCCGACGCCGGGTACGCCGGTGATGCCGACGCGGATCGCCCGGCCGGTCTCGGGCAGGACCGAGTCGATCAGGCTCGCCGCCAGCGCCCGGTGATCGGCGCGCTTGGACTCGGCCAGCGTGATGGCGCGGGCCAGAGCGGCGCGGTCGCCGCGCAGCAGGCGCTCCCGGAGACTCTCGATGTCGATGGACGGCGTCATGATCCCTTCATGGCCGCGGCGACGGCCGCCGTCGAGGGGGAGAGTACCGGGGCCGGGGGATGGGCCGGCTGTGTCCCGCCCACCACAAGCCCGGCCGTGCCCGCTATTCACGCCGCGATGCGGCGATCGTGCCCCGCGATGGTCACGATCCTGGGCAACGGAAGACGACCCGCCCGAGCGTCACCGGATCATGTCGAGCCAGATCGTCTCACGCCGCGTCCTTCTCCGCTTCGGAGCCCTCGCGGGCGCCGCGGGTCTCGCCCCGTCGCTCGGTGCCTGCGTCACCGACGACCTCGGCACCGGCGCGGCCCTGCCCGAGAAGCAGTCGGCCCTCGACGTCATGCCGGTGCTGCTGGTCGCCACGACCCGCAAGCCCGTGGGCAATCCGCCCCGACCGCCGTACTTCAGCAGCGACCGCGGCCGCGGCCTGAGCTTCGCCGAGGTGCGCCTGTCGCCGCCCGACCGCTCGCTGCTCGGCAAGGTCTCGTCCGTCATCACCGGCGACTGGACCATCGGCGCAGTTCCGAAATCCGAGTCCGGCCCGGGCGCCGCCGAGGCCTTTTCCCAGGCCGCCCTCGGGCGCGACGTGCTGATCTACGTCCACGGCTACCGCGAATCGTTCGAATCCGCCGCCGTCAGCGCTGCCCGGCTCTCGGACGGGATCCGGTTCCGCGGCGTCTCCGGCCTGTTCACGTGGCCGTCGGCGGCCGCGACCCTCGATTACAATTACGATCGCGAGAGCGCCCTCTGGTCGCGCGACGCGTTCGAGGACCTGCTGAAGGCGCTCGCCGCCTCGCCCAGCGGCGGCCGCATCAACATCGTCGCGCACTCCATGGGCACGCTCCTCACCCTCGAGACCCTGCGCATGCTCCGCGCCGAGGCCGGCGAGGCGGCGATGTCGCGGATCGGCGCCGTGGTGCTGGCCGCGCCCGACATCGATTTCGACCTGTTCTCCAACGGCGTCGCCCGCCTCGGGCCCGACGTCTCGAAGATCACGGTGATCTCCTCCACCAACGACCGGGCGCTCGAACTCTCGGCGGCGCTGGCGGGGGGCGTGCGCGCCGGCGCGGCCGACCGCGCCAAGCTCGAGGCCCTCGGCGTCCGCGTCGCCGACGCCTCCGATTACGGCGGCGGCCTGATCAACCACGACCTGTTCCTCTCGAACCCGGACGTGCAGGGGGTGGTCAAGCGCGCCATCGCCCGCGGCGCCGGCGTCTGACGCGCGGCGCTCACCCCGTCCGGGTCGCCATGCTCTGCGGCGGCAGGGGTTCCTCCGGCATTACCGGCGCGTCGCCGGACGCGTCGAGGTGGTCGATCCGGTCGGCCCAGACCCGGAAGCCCACGAGGGGATTGGGTCCGAACGTGTGGGTCAGCGGCACGTCCGCGGCGTCGCGGCCGTACGCGACCATGACGCGGCCGATCCGCGGGCTGTTGTTGCGCGGGTCGAACACGTGCCAGCCTCCACCGAGATAGACTTCCATCCAGGCCGCGAAGTCGCCCGCCGGGTGCGGCTCGGGCTCGCCGATGAAGCTGATGTAGCCGGTGCAGTACCGGGTCGGGACGTTGAGGGCGCGGCAGAACGCGACCGCCAGGTGGGTGAAGTCCCGGCAGACGCCGCGCCCGCCCGCGTAGGCGTCCATGGCCGTGCGGTCGCGGTGGGCGAACTCGTAGCCGAACGCGATGTGGGCGTGGACGAAGTCGCAGACCGCCTGCACCCGGGCCCAGCCCGGCTCGGTATGGCCGAAGCGACGCCACGCCTCGTCGGCCAGGAGGTCGGACTCGCAGTAGCGGCTGGGGAGCAGGAACACGATCGTCTCGGGCGGCAGCTCCTCGATCGCGTGCTGCGCGGCCTCCGGGTGGACCGGATCGGGCACGCCGCTGTCGCGGATCGCGGCGTCGGTCCCGATGGTGAAGTTGCCGGCGGGCGCGGTCAGGCGGCCGCACAGGTTGCCGAAGCCGTCGCGATAGATCGTCACCGGGACGGGCGGATCGGTCCGGAGCGCGTCGGGCGCCTCCAGGGCGGCCGCCCTGGAGGGATGCACGTTGAGCATCACCACCATGGGCACCGGGTAGGGGAAGGCGTAGCGCATCTCGCAGCCGAGCCTGATCCGCATGCGCGGGTGATCCTTCGTGTTCGAGACCGTGTCCGCGGCGATGCGCGCAGGAGCCGTGCCGCGCCGAATCGTGCGGGTGGGGCCGCGACGGGCTTGGCGGCCGTCCGCTTCACCCCTACAGCATCCCCGCGCGACGCTCATCGCCACCGGACGAAACCGAGGCGTTTCTTCCCGGGGCAGCGCGTCGCACCCGTGCGCCGGCCCGCCGAGCGGGGGCGCCTGAGGACGGTTACGAGAGGGATGCCGGCCATGTTCACGCTCGAGATCGACGGCACCGCCGTTGCGGTGATCAACAGCGACGAGGCGTCCGCCAAGGACCTCTTCACCTGTGACGGCTTCAAGGAAGACATCCGGACCATGACGACCGGCGGGAAGCCGCTCTGGAACGGCACGTCGGCGCTCAAGGTCCGGGCCGCCACCGAGGACGAGGTCGAGATCTTCGAGGACGCGCTCGCCGAGGACGACGGCGAGGGCGACTTCGTCGAGGATCCGCGCCACACCGGGTCCGATTCGGACGACGAGGACGAGGCCGACATCGTCTTCCTCGTGGATATCGACGAGGACGAGGACGAGGATGAGGCCGACGCCTGAGCGCGGCTGAACCCGAGCGCCTCCCGGGTGGTTTCCGATCCGATCTGGATCGGATCCCGGGAGGACGGCATGGCTGACAGCAGACGGATCGTCGACGCGCTGGTGCGTTCGAGGCGCGGCGGCCTCGCCGCCGGTGCCGCCCTCGGCGGGCTGGCGCTGATCGGCAGCCTCGCCTACCGGGCACTGCGCGGGGCGGCGCCGCCCGAGGCCGGCGGGCCGGACTTCACGCAGGTCGACGAGGACGAGGCCCGGCTGATGCTGCGGGCCATGGTGGCGGCCACGACGGCCGACGGGATGGTCGACGCCGCGGAGCGCAAACGCCTCGACGCGGCCGTGGCGGAGGCGGGCCTCGATCCCGATGGCCGGTCCTGGCTCGACCGCGAACTCGCGGATCCCGCCGACGTCGACGCGATCGCCGAGCGGGTCGCGAGTCCGGACGCGGCGGCGCGGATCTTCGCGGCGGCGCGGCTCGCGATCGATCCCGACACGCTCCAGGAGCGTCAGTTCCTGAAGATGCTGGCCGAGGCCCTCGACCTGCCCGCGGAGACGACCGAGCGGGTCGAGCGCGACATCGCGGCCTGAGCGGCAACCTGTCCGATGGGTGGATCCTCCACGGCGGCCGAGCTTCGTGCTAGGCTTCCCCGCGACGACGGGTCCGGGCGATCCGTCCGCGGGAGGACGGGACATTTCATGGCAGGACTGTCAGTGCCCGCGCTCGGGCGCGCCCGGCGGCGGGCCTGCGCGCTGGTCGCAGCCGTGCTGATCGCCGGCGGCTCCGCGGGCGCGGCCGACCCGGCCCCCGGCCCGCTGACGATCGCCGAGCAGGGCAGCTTCTTCGTCGGCGGTCGCGACGTCCAGTCCGACACGCTCTCGACGCTGCCGGCCTACGCGCCGTCGGGCACGATCAGCGTCGACCAGATCTATGTCCGCTATCAGATCCCGGTGAACGCCGGACGGCCGCCGCTGGTCCTGATCCACGGCTGCTGCCTCACCGGCAAAACCTGGGAGACGACGCCCGACGGGCGCATGGGCTGGGACGAGTACCTCGTCCGGCGCGGCTTCCCGACCTACGTGATCGATCAGGCCTGGCGCGGCCGCTCGGCGGCGAGCCCGGCCCAGATCAACGCCGTGAAGACGGGGCGGGCCGACCCGAATTCCCTGCCGGCCGTCTTCTCGGCCGGCCGCGAGCCGGCCTGGGCGATCTTCCGGTTCGGGCCGGAATACCCGAAGGTGTTCCCCGGCATGCAGTTCCCCCTGGAGGCCCAGGGCGAGTTCTGGAAGCAGATGGTTCCCGACTGGTCGGCCGCCCTGCCGGTGCCGAACCCGACCGTGCCGGCCCTGTCGGAGCTCGCCAAGCGGCTCAAGGGCGCGGTGCTGATCTCGCACTCGCAATCGGGGATCTACCCGTTCCAGACCGCCGCCCTCGACCGGACCGGCCTGCGCGCCATCGTGGCGATCGAGCCGGCCGCCTGCCCGGACCCGGCGAAGGACGACCTCGCGCCCTACAAGGACCTGCCGATCCTCGTCCTGTTCGGCGACTACGTCGACGCCTCGCCCCGCTGGGCGCCGCGGCTCAAGCAGTGCCGCAGCTTCGTGGCGGCGGCGAACGCCGCGGGCGGCAAGGCGGAACTGATCCTGCTGCCGGAGATCGGCATCCACGGCAATTCGCACATGCTGATGCAGGACAAGAACAGCCTCGACATCGCCGACTGGCTGGTCGGCTGGATCGACAAGCGGGCGCCCGGCAAGTCCTGAGGCGGGCCGATCGGGCGCGCCGTTTACACCTGTGTCCGTCCGAGCGCTGCGGTCGCCACACCCGCCGGCGTCATCACGCGCGCAGCGAAGTGACCCAGGGCGGCTCGGCCTCGGCGGTCGTCGCGCCGGCTGGATCGCTGCGCCGCGCTCGCGGGGACGGCGGCGCCGTTACCGTCGACCGCGGGACGGGTTCTGATGGCCTTGCCGAGGTCGGTGACGGGGCGTCCGCTCAGCCCGGCTTCCGCTCGCCGAGGAACGCGCCCATCCGCTCCAGAGCCCGCCGGATGTTCTCGGCCGAGTTGGCGTAGGACAGGCGGAGGTAGCCCTCGCCGTGAACGCCGAAATCCGGACCGCCGATCACGGCCACGCCCGTCTCTTCCAGGAGGGCCGAGGCCAGGGCCTTCGCCTTCCAGCCGGTCCGGGCGATGTTCGGGAAGGCGTAGAACGCGCCCTTAGGCGCGATGCAGGAGACGTCCGGCAGGGCGTTCAGCCCGTCGACCACGATCGCCCGGCGCCGGTCGAACTCGGCCACCATCTCGGCCACGCAAGCCTGCGGGCCGTCGAGCGCCGCGATGCCGGCCCACTGGGTCGCCGCGTTGACGCAGGAATGCGCGTTGACCGCGAGCTTGCGCGCCGCGTCGTAGAGCGGCTTCGGCCAGACCGACCAGCCGAGCCGCCAGCCGGTCATCGCGTAGGTCTTGGACGCGCCGTCGAGGTAGACCAGCCGGTCGCGGATCTCGGGATAGGTCAGCAGCGAGTGGTGGGTCTCGCCGTCGTAGGTCATGGTGCCGTAGATCTCGTCCGACAGCACCGCGACGTCGGGGTGCTCGGCGAGGCCCTTCACCAGGGCGTCGATCTCGGTCTTCGGCGTCACGCCGCCGGTGGGGTTGGCGGGCGAGTTGACGATCAGCAGCCGCGTCCTCGGCGTGATCAGCGCCAGCGTCTCGGCCGCCGAGAAGGCGAAGCCGTTCGCCTCGCGGATCGGCACCGGCACCGGCGTCGCGCCGGTGAACTCGATCATCGAGCGGTAGATCGGGAAGCCGGGGTCCGGATACAGGATCTCGGTCCCGGGCGCGCCGAACATCAGGATCGCCATGAACATGGTGACCTTGCCGCCCGGCACGATCATCACGGAATCCGGCGAGACCTCGACGCCGTGGCGGCGGTGGATGTCGCGGGCCACCGCCTCGCGGAGCGGCGGGATGCCGACGGCCGGCGTGTAGCCGTGGTGGCCGTCGCGCAGCGCCTTGATCCCCGCCTCGACCACGTGGACGGGCGTGGGCATGTCCGGCTGGCCGATGCCGAGATTGATCACGTCCCGGCCCTGGGCGGCGAGGGCCTGGGCCCGAGCCAGAACCGCGAAGGCGTTCTCCTCGCCGATGCGCGAGAAGGCCGGGACCACGTGCAGCATCGCGCCCTCCGGGCGGTGAGGTCTCAGTGCTTGGACCGCTCGGAGAGCTTCATCGCGCCGAACGACATCGCCACGGCGATCGCGCCCAGGATCACGAAGGTCTTCACGGAGGCGTAGAACAGGTCCGGATTGATGCCCTCATCGGTGTAGAGCACGAGCCCGATGGCCGCGAGCGGCAGCGAGATGAGGGCGAAGAGCGGGACGAGCGGGTTCATGTTCGGCACTCGGGATCCGGCGCGCGGCTGACCGCGGCCCTGGGAAAGCGCCCCTGCATATCACCGTGCTGCGAAGGTTGGGACCCCGCAAGCTGCAGTTTTTCGCCGGCTCGCCCGGACGCTCATGGATGCGCAATCATTTCGCGCAACAGTGGCGTCTCCGGGAGGGCGGACACGTATGCGTTGGGCATCGGTCGATTCGAAAGGCAAGGGGGCGGGAGGGTCTGGCCCCAGATCCCCCAGCATCGACACGCTGGCGCTCCATATCGGGCGGCTGCTGCGACATCCCGCCTACCGGCGCGAGGCGGTCGTCAGCCCGCTCCTGCGGCGGCACCTGCCGTACGAGGCCGGCTACGCCTGGAACGGCGAGGCCGGCCTGCGCGCCCGGCTGGCGGGCGCCGCCCTCGACGAGGCGAGCATCGATCACCTGCTCCGGAACGTGCAGGCCGAGTTCCTGCGCCTGCGACGGCCCGCCGATACCTGAGCCGGTTCCCGTGATCCGGCCCGCCTGATCCGGCTCAGGCCGGAACCCGGACGGTGGCCCGCAGGCCGCCGAGCGGGCTGTCGTGCAGGGTTATGTCGCCGCCGTGGGCGCGGGCGATGTCCCGGGCGATCGACAGGCCCAGCCCGGAGCCGCCGGCATCCTGGCGGGCGTCGTCGAGCCGCACGAACGGCTTGAACACGTCCTCGCGGCTCTCCGCCGGGATGCCGGGCCCGTCATCGTCGATCGAGACGAGGAAGGCGCGGGCCTCCAGCCGGCCGGAGATCGCCACCGTCTCGCCGTAGCGGACGGCGTTGGCCGCGAGATTGAACAGGCACCGCCGGAAGGCGCCCGGCCGGACCGTGACCTCGGGCGCGCCGACGAGATCGACCGCGGAGACGTGGGCACCGAGGCGCTCGACGTCGGTCCGCAGGTCCTCCAGCAGGGCGCGCATGTCGGTGGGGGTCGCGGGCTCGGCCGAATCGCCCCGCGCGAAGGCGAGGTAGCCCTCCAGCATCCGGCTCATCTCGTCGACGTCGCGGCTGAGATCCTCGATCTCCTCGGTCTGCTCGATCAGCGCCAGGGACAGGCGGAAGCGGGTCAGGATGGTGCGCAGGTCGTGGCTGACGCCGTTCAGCATCGTGGTGCGCTGCTCCATCGCCCGCTCGATGCGCCGCTTCATCTCGATGAAGGCGTGACCGGCCTGACGCACCTCGCGGGCGCCGCGGGGCCGGAACTCGATCTCCCGCCCCTTGCCGAAGCCCTCCGCCACGGCGGCGAGCCGCAGGATCGGCTTGATCTGGTTGCGCAGGAACAGGATCGCGACGCCGAGCAGCACCAGCGACGAGCCGATCATCCACACGAGGAAGATGTGCGAGTTCGACGCGTAGGCCTGGCTGCGCCGGGCGGTGATGCGCATCACCCCGTCGGGGATCGCCACGCGGATCTCGATCAGGTTCGAGCGGCCGACCGTGTCGATCCAGAAGGGTCTGCGGATCTGGCGCTTGATCTCGTCGGACAGGGCCTCGTCGAGGATCGAGAAGAACGGCCGCGGGCCCGGGGGCGGCAGCTTGGCGCCCTTGAGGATGTCGAGGTCGAGGTTCAGCCGCTCCCCGGCGATGCGCGAGAGGGTCTCGGCGTCCTTGTCCTGCGGGTAGCTCTCGTAGATGTCGATCAGCGCCGCGACGTCCGCGGTCACCGCCGCCGACAGCCGCTTGGTCACGAGCTGCCAGTGCCGCTCCATGAAGGTGTAGGCGATCACCGACTGGAGCAGGACGACCGGCGCGATGATGATGATCAGCGAGCGGGCGTAGAGGCCCTTCGGCAGGACGTCGCCGATCGCCCGGCTGACGCGCTTCCACAGGCGGCGCGGGCCCGAGCGCGGCGGGTCCTTCCGGAGCGCCCGGGCGAGGGCGGGATCCGGGGCGTTCATGACATCGCGCGCCCGTCCGTCCCGCGGGCGCGGTGGCAGGTCGGTCGACGGAGGATCCGTTCAACGGCGGCGGACATGGCTCGAGCGGGCGCGGAAAGCCTGTGCGTTATCGCATCCGCGTCGGGATCGGCCAAGGCGCCGCGCGATCCCCGGTGGGCCCGGGCGACTTGCACGGCGGCACGCGGGCCATACCTGTGAGGGGCGGGGGGCGCCCGCCGGCCGAAAGTCCACGAGGCCATGCTCAGCACCGACACAGACATCCTCTCCGCCGCCCAATCCTGGCGGCGCGACGGCCGCGCCGTGGCCCTCGCCACCGTGATCGAGACCTGGGGCTCGGCCCCGCGACCGGTGGGCAGCCACCTCGTCGTCGACGGCGACGGCAATTTCCTGGGCTCCGTCTCCGGCGGCTGCGTCGAGGGCGCGGTGATCACCGAGGCGATCGAGGTGATCGCGGCCGGCGCGCCGCGCGTCCTCGAGTTCGGCGTCGCGGACGAGACCGCGTGGCGCGCCGGCCTGTCCTGCGGCGGCCGGATCCGGGTCTTCGTCGAGCGGGTCGACTGATGCGCAGCGATGTCCTGGCGGCGCTCAACGACGCGCGGGCGGCGCGCCGCGCCGCGATCCTCATCACCGACATCGCCGACGGCGCGCAGCGCCTCGTCCGCGAGGACGAGATCGCCGCCGATCCCCTCGCCGACGTGCTGGCGAAGCACCTCGCCGCCGGCAAGAGCGGCCTCGTCGAGGCGGGCGGCCGGACGCTGTTCCTCACCGTGCAGGTGCCGCCGGTGCGGCTCGTGGTGGTCGGCGCCGTCCACATCTCGCAGGCCATGGCGCCGATGGCGGCGGGGCTGGACCTCGCGCTCACGGTGATCGACCCGCGCACCGCGTTCGCGACCCCCGAGCGCTTCCCCGGCACCGCGCTGGTCGCCGAATGGCCGGACGCGGCCCTCGGGACCAGCGTGCCGGTGCTCGACCGCTACTGCGCCCTGGCGGCCCTGACCCACGACCCCAAGATCGACGATCCCGCGCTGAAGGCGGCGCTGGCGGCCGAGTGCTTCTACGTGGGCGCCCTCGGCTCGCGGAAGACCCACGCGGCGCGCGTCGCGCGGCTCACCGAGGCCGGGTTCGCGCCCGCCCAGATCGGCCGGATCCACGCGCCGATCGGCCTGCCCATCGGCGCCGTGAGCCCCGCCGAGATCGCCCTGGCGGTGCTCGCCGAGATCGTCGCCACCTTGCGCCGCGTGCCCCGTCCGGAGGTCGCGTGAGATTCGGGACGGTCCCGGTCGCCGAATCGGCCGGGCTGATCAGCGCGCACACGGTGCGGCGGGCCGACATCACCCTGCGCAAGGGCGCCGTCATCGCGCAGGAGACCGCCGCCGGTCTGGCCCGGGCCGGCCTGTCGGAGATCGTGGCGGCGACGCTCGAACCCGGCGACGTCGGCGAGGACGCCGCCGCGGCGCGCCTCGCCGCGCGCCTGCGCGGGCCGAACCTGCGCGTCGAGGCGCCCTTCACCGGCCGCAGCAACCTGTTCGCCGAGGCGGCCGGGGTGCTCACCCTCGATCCGGCCCGGATCGACGCGGTCAACGCCGTGGACGAGGCGGTGACGGTGGCGACGCTGCCGCGGTTCCGGCCGGTGGTCGAGGGCGAGATGGTCGCCACGGTGAAGATCATCCCCTATGCGGTGCCGGGCGCCGTGCTGGCCCGGGCCTGCGCGGCCGCGGAGGGCGACGTCCTCGCGGTGGCGCCGTATCGCCGCCGCCGGGTGGCCGTGGTCTCGACGCGCCTGCCGAGCCTCAAGGAGACCACGATCGACAAGACGCTCCGGGCGCTGGCCGACCGTCTCGCGCCCGCCGGCGCCGCGATCGTCGCCGAGACCCGGGTGCCCCATGCCGGCGCGTCCGTGGCGGTGGCCCTGGCGGAGGTGATCGATCGCGCCGGGGCCGAGCTCGTCGTGGTGTTCGGCGCCTCGGCGATCGCCGACCGGCGCGACGTCATCCCGGCCGGCATCGCGGCGGCGGGCGGCCGGGTCGACCATCTCGGCATGCCGGTCGACCCCGGCAACCTGCTCCTCGTCGGCGCCCGCGGCGCCGTGCCGGTGATCGGCGCGCCGGGCTGCGCCCGCTCGCCCAAGGAGAACGGCTTCGACTGGATCCTGCATCGGCTCCTCGCGGACCTGCCGGTGACCCGGGCCGACATCGTCACCCTGGGCGTCGGCGGCCTGCTGATGGAGATCGTCTCGCGCCCGCAGCCCCGCGCCGGCGGCGCCGCCGCGACCGACGAGTCCGAGCCGGGCTCCGCGGATGGCTGAGATCGGCACGGTCCTGCTCGCCGCGGGCCTCGGCAGCCGGTTCGGCGCCGCGCCGAAGCTGCTCGCGCGCCTCGACAGCAAGCCCCTGGTGCGCCACGCGGCCGAGGCCGCCCTGGGCGCCCGTCCGCGCCCGGTGGTCGCCGTCCTCGGCGCGCACGCCGAGGCGGTCCGCGACGGCCTGGCGGGGCTCGACCTCGTCCGCGTCGACAATCCGGACTACCGCACCGGCCTCGCGAGCTCGCTGCGCGCCGGCCTCGCGGCGCTGCCCGCCACCTGCGCGGCCGCCATCGTCGTCCTGGGCGACATGCCGCGCGTCACCGCCGCGCATCTCGACCGCCTCGCGGAGGCCTTCGCGGGCGCCCCGGAGCTGCCCGCGGCCGTAGTGCCGGTTCAGGCCGGCCGGCGCGGGAACCCGGTGCTGCTCAACCTGCGCCGCCTCGGCCCGGACATCGCCCGCCTCGCCGGCGATCGCGGGGCCGGGCCGCTCCTGAAGGGACGGTCGGACGTGCTGGAGATCCCGGGCGACCCGGCCACCGCCCTCGACGTCGACACGCCGGACACGCTGGCCGCGCTGGCCGGCGGACCTTCAGACCGGACAGCGTGAGCGCGGGCTGTCCGATCGTCCCGGCGGGCGGTCAGCGCCCCGCCGCGCCGCGCCCGCGGGCGGCCTTCGCCGCGGCCCGGCACCGATCCGAGCAGTAGCGGACCTCGTCCCAGACCCGCTCCCACTTCTTGCGCCACGCGAACGGGCGGCCGCACTGGGCGCAGATCTTCTCCGGCAGATCGCCCTTGCGGCGCATCGGCGGCATCGTCGCTCCTCCCGGCCTATCCGGGCCGGCGCGCGTCGGGGCCGGTCTCGGCGGCCCGGCGGAGGCGCGCGTCCAGGAGGTGCGCCAGGCCGAGCATGACCGCGATCCCCCCGACATTGACCGCGACCTGCAGCGGCCAAGTGGGGTCGAAGGTCCGGTAGAGGATGCGGCCGATCAGCGCCGCCAGGCACCCGGCCGCGAAGATCTCCAGCGAGTGCCGGCCGCAGGCGTCGACGAGGCGCAGCCCCCGCCACCGGCTCGCGCGCGCCGCGGCGGGCGTGCTGAACAGCAGGTAGGCCAGCGCCAGCATGTTGATCAGGCGCAGGGGCGCGACGTGGCCCTTGTCGGGCGGCCCGATCCCCAGCGGCCGGAGATCGGGAAGTCCCCACTCCGCCCAGGACCCGCCCTGCAGGAAGGCGAAGGCGAGGTAGGCGGCGGCCGCGGCCACGGCCCAGCCGCGCTGCGGCAGCGTGCCGTCATGGGCGCGGACCGCGATTGCGAGCGCCGCGCCGATCACGAACAGGAACTGCCACGCGAAGGGATTGAAGTACCACCCGTCGTCCACCGCCGCGGCGTTCGGGAGGTTCAGCTGATGGTCGACGTTGGCGGCGAGCCAGAGCGCCCCCGACAGGCCCAGCACGCCCCAGATCCCGCGCCGCATCCCGAGATAGATCAGCGGGAACAGCGCCAGCAGCAGGATGTAGAGCGGCAGGATGTCGAGGTAGTTCGGCAGCGCGTTCAGCGCGAGGCCGCGCAGCAGGCCCGGCAGGAGCCCCATCTGCAGCAGGGGCGCGACGCCGAATCGCGGCGTCAGGCCGGTGAGGTCCATCCAGATCCGCACGATGACCAGGGTCGCCAGCAGCAGCCCGGCCTGGAACAGGTAGATGCGCAGGCAGCGCTTGGCGATGCGCGTGAGCGCCGTCCGGATCCCGGCCCGCCGGAACAGCCCGCCGTAGGCGATCATCGACGAGTAGCCGGCCAGCAGGACGAAGATCTCGGCCGCGTCCGAGAACCCGAAATTGTGCAGCGTCAGCAGGGCCGGCGCGTTGCGCGGGATGTGGTCGATGAAGATCGTCAGGAGCGCGAGGCCGCGCACGACGTCGACCCGCGCGTCGCGCACGGGCTTCGCGGGCGGTGCCCCGGCGGGCGGCGGGGGAAGCGCCCGCGGGGCCGCGGCGCCGGGCCGTTCGAGATCGTCGAGGCGCGTCACTCAGCCCATCACCGTGGCGCTCTCCGTCCGGACGCGGAGCGGCCGGGGCCGCGGTGGAACAATAGCGCGCGCGCCGCCCGGGAGGCCGCCGATCACGTGCCTGTGTTCGGATGTGCACAACGGCGGGAGCGCGCCGATGATCCGCAGGCCGCGCCGGCCGTCACCCGCGCCCCCTCGCGTCGAGGCGGGGCCCGGTATAGACGCGGCCGACGATCCCGGATTCCGGCGCCCGCGCCGGGACGGGGGACCGCGGGGCTCGAGGCAGGGTTGAGGGCAAGGGACATGCGCGTCCTCGTCACCGGAGCGGGAGACTATCTCGGCCGTCGCCTGCTCGAGGCTCTGCGTCGGGACCTGCCCCCGGGCAGCCGCATCCTCGGCCTCGACCGGAGCCCGCCGCCGCCCCTCGACGGCGTGACGCTGAGGACCGTCGACCCGTTCGACGCGCGCGACCTCGCCGAGACGGTCGCGGCCTTCGATCCGACCTGCGTGTTCCACCTCGCGGCCCTGGCCTCGGTCGCCCAGTCGAGCGAGACGCCGTCCTACGCCTGGCGGGCGGAACTGCTCGGTACCCTCAACCTCGCCGAGGCGGTGGCGCGGACCCGCGCGGCCCTGGTCTTCCTCAGCTCCACCGTCGTCTACGGCGAGGTGTTCCGCGCCTGCGCGCGCCCCGACGAGAGCGTCACGCCGCGCCCGGACACGATCTCGGGCCGGACCAAGAACGCCTGCGAGTACATCCTCCGCGACGTCCTGGCGAATGCCCGCGTCAAGCATCTCGTGCTGCGGCCGTCGAACTATATCGGCGCCGGGCAGAGCGAGACCTTCGTGGTCGCCTCCTTCGCCGGTCAGATCGCCCGCATCGAGCGGGGGCTGGCGCCGCCGAGCCTCGAGGTCGGCGACCTCTCGGCGGGGCGCGACTTCTTCGACGTGGCCGACTTCACCGCGGCCTGCCTGCGCGTGATCGCGCGGATCGACGACCTGCCGGACGGCGGCATCTTCAACGTGGGATCGGGGGTCGTCACCCCGGTCTCCGACATCCTGGAGACGCTGCGCGGACTGACGGACGCGCGGTTCGACCTGCGCGTCGCGCCCGGGCGGGTCCGCCCGGCGGGGGTACGCAGCGAGGGCTGCGACCCCGCGGCCTTCGGGACCGCCACCGGATGGGCGCCGACCATCCCGCTCGCGCAGAGCCTGTCGACGATCCTGGCGGAGGCACGGGCGCGCCTCCGGTGATCTGTCACCGTCCGAAGGTGACGGCGACGCCCTCGGACGGGCGCGCGGCTCCGGAAACGCCGGCGGCGCTCGGGAGCGCGACCGGTCTCAGCGCGAGAAGCGCTTGTACTTGATCTTCTTCGGCATGATCGAATCCGCCCCGAGCCGGCGCACCTTGTCGGCCTCGTAGTCGGAGAAGTTGCCCTCGAACCACTCGACGTGGCTGTCGCCCTCGAAGGCCAGGATGTGCGTCGCGATGCGGTTCAGGAACCAGCGATCGTGGCTGATGATGACCGCGCAGCCGGCGTAATCCTCCAGCGCGTCCTCGAGGGCGCGCAGGGTCTCCATGTCGAGGTCGTTGGTCGGCTCGTCGAGGAGCAGCACGTTGGCGCCGCCCTTCAGGGTCCGGGCGAGGTGCACCCGGTTGCGCTCGCCGCCCGAGAGGGTGCCCACCTTCTTCTGCTGGTCGGGCCCCTTGAAGGCGAAGGCCGCGCAGTAGGCGCGCGAGTTGATCTCGCGCTTGTTGAAATAGATGATGTCGTTGCCGCCCGAGACCTCCTGCCAGACCGTGGCGTTCGGATCGAGGGCGTCGCGCGACTGGTCGACGTAGCCGAGCTTCACCGTCTCGCCGACCTCGATCTTGCCGCTGTCGGGCTTCTCCTGGCCGGTGATCATCTTGAACAGGGTGGTCTTGCCGGCGCCGTTCGGGCCGATCACCCCGACGATGCCGCCCGGGGGCAGCTTGAACGACAGGTCCTCGATCAGCAGCCGGTCGCCGAACGCCTTGCTGAGGTGCTCGAACTCGATGACGTTGTTGCCGAGCCGCTCGTCGATCGGGATGACGATCTGCGCGGCCGCGTCGACCTTCTGCGCCTGCTTGGCGACCAGCTCCTCGTAGCGGGTGATGCGGGCCTTCGACTTGGACTGGCGCGCCTTCGGCGAGGCGGCGATCCACTCCTGCTCGCGGGCGATGGAGCGCTGCCGCGCCATGTCCTCGCGGCCCTCCTGCTCCAGGCGCTTCTGCTTCTGGACCAGCCACGCCGAGTAGTTGCCCTCGTACGGGATGCCCTTGCCGCGATCGAGCTCCAGGATCCAGCTGGTGACGTTGTCGAGGAAGTAGCGGTCGTGGGTGACGATCAGGATCGCGCCCGGATACTGGCGCAGGTGGCCCTCCAGCCAGTTCACCGTCTCGGCGTCGAGGTGGTTGGTCGGCTCGTCGAGGAGCAGCAGCTCCGGCTCCCACAGGAGCAGGCGGCAGAGCGCGATGCGGCGGCGCTCGCCGCCCGACAGGGTGGCGACCGGCTGCTCGTCGCTCGGGCAGCCCAGGGCCTCCATGGCTTGGTCGACCTTCGAATCGAGTTCCCAGAGACCCAGCGACTCGATCCGGTCCTGGAGCTCCGTCATCTCGTCGGCGGTCTCCTCCGAGTAGTTCATGGCGAGCTCGTTGTAGCGGTCGAGCATGGCCTGCTTCTCGGCGACGCCCTCCATCACGTTCTCGCGGACGGTCTTGTTCGGGTCGAGCTGGGGCTCCTGGGGCAGGTAGCCGACGCGCGCGCCCTGCGCGACCCAGCCGTCGCCGGTGAATTCCTTGTCGATGCCCGCCATGATCTTCAGCAGCGTCGACTTGCCGGCGCCGTTGATGCCCAGGACGCCGATCTTGGCGTCCGGGTAGAAGGACAGGTTGACGTTATCCAGGACCTTCTTGCCGCCGGTATAGGCCTTGGTCAGGCCCCGCATGTGGTAGATGAATTCGCGAGCCATCGCGGATCGTCCTCGGCGCGTTGTTCGGGACCGCGCGGATCGTGCCAGCGGCACGGGTCAGGCACCGGGCCTCAGCACCCGTCCTGGACGCGCGTCCCTACGATATAGGAATGACCCTCTCCGACTATCAGGCCCGCCGGGACGCGGCAAGGACGGGCCGGATCTCGGCGGGGAGCGGAACGCTCACGCGAACGGGTTCTTGACCGATCGCGGCGGCGCGTCCGGCGCCTCCGCCACCGCCTCCGGCAGATCGGACCCCTCCAGGGCCTTCACGATCGCGTCCAGCGTCTCCCGGAGCAGTCTGGCCTGATCCAGGCCGGTCCGGTCGCGGGTCAGGTCGATCGACCCGTGCACGGCGATCCGGTCCGTGCCGTTCTCGAAGCACAGGGCGCCGATGGAGCGCGCGCCGGCCTCGTCCGCGAACGGCACGAAGCCCGCGATGGCCGGGCTCTCGTCACGCCCGCTCTTGTCATCCGGGCTCTCGCCCTTGCGCCGGGCGCGTCGCTTGTCCTCGGGCATCGGGTCCTCTCAGAAGAACGTGCGCAGGAAGTCGCGGACGAGCTTGCGCAGGGCACGGGTGAGTTCGCGCTCGAGCCATTCCTGCCACGTCTGCTCGTGGCGGGGCCGGCGCTCGTCCGCGCGGGCGGAGGCATGGGGGTCCGGCAGGCTCATCGCGGTCGCCCGCGCCGCGGGCGGCAGGCCGGGGAAGACGTCGATGCCGGATTCCCGCTGGAGATCCTCGATCGACAGGGCGCGCCAGTCCTTCGAATCGTCGTTCCGCGCGAGGTAGGCGCCCGCCTCGCCGCGGGACGGGTCGTACACGGCCTTGAACAGCTGCGTCGGGACGAGCACGCCGCCCTTGATCTGCTGCACCGCGTCGCCCGCGAAGATCACCCCGGTGACGACGAAGAGCGCGCCGCGGCGGGTGGCCAGGCGCCGGGTGCTCTCCTCGATATCCGCCCAGAGCCCGCGGTTCAGGACGCGGTTCTGCGGCACGATGTTGGCGAGGCTGAACGACTCGGCCTGGGAACTGAGGGTCGGCATGTCCCCGGCCGGGGCGAGATGGCCCCGGTCGAACCCGCTGCGGACGTAATCCTCCAGCGAGGCGCGCTGATCCTCCGGCAGCCGGGTTTCCTCGTGGAAGGCGTCGTCGCGGGCCACCGCCCGGGCGGCCGCGACGCTGGCGCGCGTGAGGTGCTCGGCGGCGTAGAGCGGCGTGCGCGTCACGCCGGAATGCAGGACCGCGAAGGCCTCGAAGCACAGCGGGACCGCGCGGACGGCGAGCTTCGGGTTCGTGAGGACCGGCGTCCGCCCGTCGGCGAACAGGCCCGGGCAGGCATCCTGGGCCCGGGCCGGGACCGCGCCCGGTGCGAGGGCCAGAACCGCGGCCACGGCCGCGGCGGCGAGCCCCGGGTGGCGCCTCACCAGCATACGCGGACCCGGCGCACGCCCTCCGGGGTCGGGCGGTCCCGCCACGCGCAGGGCCGGCCGAGGCTGTTGCCGAAGGGGCGGGCGTCGCGGTCCGGGCCGCCCGGCGAGACCCGCGCCGGGCAGTCGCCGAGGAAGTTGCAGAGGAAGTCGAGATTGCCGTCCGGCGGCCGCGGCTGGGCGTAAGCTTGGCCGTTACCCGTAATCGCGAGCATGAGCAGGATTGTGCACAGACGAGCCGGATTCAAAGGCGGGCCTCTTGTGGCGTTAAGGGCACGTGATCGAAAAAAACGCCGGCCCGACATTGATCGCGCCGCCGTTCGTCCGTAACTGGCACTATCATGACAGCGACGGACGGGCGGGTTCTAGCATGAACGCGCGTCCCCGGGCTGCTGGCGTCGCGGTTGCCGAGGGCCCGCGGCGGAGCCGTCGCCATACTCGAACGAACGGATGCGAGCATTGGCACTCTCCCCTGAGCAATCGGCGTTGCTGGACCGCGTTCCGTCTCCATCGGCGCTTCGGCGTCTTCCGGAGTCGGAGCTTCAGGCGGTGGCGGACGCGGTGCGCGCCGAGATGATCGACGCGGTCTCGATCACCGGCGGCCATCTCGGCTCGGGGCTGGGCGTGGTCGAGCTGACGGTGGCGCTGCACCACGTGTTCGACACCCCCGACGACCGCATCGTCTGGGACGTCGGTCACCAGTGCTACC
>Ga0209909_100474_pt1 | contig 22740 bp, 18 predicted proteins | sample FECB22metaG_FD_188302 | JGI IMG/M metagenome (GOLD analysis project Ga0209909, IMG submission 188302) | Cyanobacterial communities from the Joint Genome Institute, California, USA - FECB-22 (SPAdes) (version 3) | ecosystem: Environmental > Aquatic > Thermal springs > Hot (42-90C) > Microbial mats... | reverse complement strand
CGCTCAACCTGACGGGCACGGCCGTCGACGATCCGGACGTCGGCTTCTTCGAAGGCTACGCCTGCGGCTCGTTGCGCAATTACAACGGCTACTGCAACCCCGAGATGACCAAGCTCTTCGAGGCGCAGTCGCGCGAGCTCGACCAGAAGAAGCGCCTGAAGATGGTCTGGGAGATCGACCGCAAGCTGCAGGAGGACATCGCCCGGCCGATCATCCTCCACGGCCGCGCCGCCGGCTGCTGGCAGCCCTACGTCAAGGGCGTCGTCCTGCACACCAACAGCATCTACAACGGCGCCCGCTTCGAGGACGTGTGGCTGGATAGGTAGCTAAGGCGCCACCAACTTGTACACGCGGGCAGCGGTGCCGCTGTACAGCGCCTTCTTCTCCGCGGCCGAGGCGCCCCTGGTGATGAGCTTGAAGGCGTTCCACAACTCGGTGTAGCCGCAGGATTGCTTGTCGGGCGGGAAGTTACTCTCGAACATGCAGCGGTTGGTTCCGAACAGCTCGATGCAGGTCTCGATGTAAGGCTTCCACGCCGCCGCCAGCTCCTGCGAAGAAGGTGGTGTGTCGCGCAATTCGAAACCGAACCCGAACGAAGTCATGCCCAACCCGCCGAGCTTCACGGTGACGTTCGGGCACGCGGCCAGATCCTGCATGTTCTTCTTCCACACCGGCAGGGTCTCGGCCTGCTTGCCGGCGTACTGCCCGATGCCGAGATGGCCGCCGACATGGTCGCAGATGATCGACTGGTCGGGGAAAGCCCGAGCGATGTCGACGAGATCGGGCAGCTGCGGGAAGAAGTGCCACGAATCGAAGGTCAGCCCGAGCTTGCCGAGCTCGGCGAAGCCCTCGCGGAATTTGGGATCGAGCAGGCGGTGCCGTGGGATCGGCCGCGAGACATGCTGGCCGGCCGGTCCTTCGTCCCACGACGTGCCGTAGCGCACGCCGCGGAAGCGGCCGCCTGCGACCTGGATCTCGGCCTCGAGCACGGCGCGCACGCGGCTGCCCAGCATCAGGTCGGCCCAGCCGATGATCGCTTCGCAGACGCGCGTCTTGCCGTACTGGCCCGAAGCGCTCATGGCGGCGATGCCGTTCACGAACTCGACCTCGCCCACCGGCTTCATCTCCTCGGGCCCGCTCGCGCGGAACATCGACTGGCATTCGAGGAAGACCGTCGAGACGATGTTGTGGCCGCCGCCGGTATCGGCCAGCAGCTCGGGCAGGAGATAGAGGCCGCGCTGGCGATGCGGGGCGTCCCACAGATGATGGTGCGGATCGATGATCGGCAGATCCGGCTCCAAGGCCTTCTCAGGCGGACGCTTGGCGAGCCAGGCGGCGAGATCGGCATTGTTGCGACGGATCAATCCGCGATATTCAGCCTCGGCCATGGCTTGTCTCCTCCTGTTTGGATACGAGCCTAGGCCAGGAGCGGAGGGCGGAGCATGCGGATTTGCGTATACGGGGCCGGCGCCATCGGCGGCAATTTCGCGGCGCGACTGGCAGAGGCCGGCAACGACGTCTCGATCGTGGCGCGTGGCGCGCACCTCGAAGCCATCCGCACCAATGGGCTTACCTTGCTGGCCGGCGACAAGAAGATCGTGGCCAAGGTGAAGGCGTCGGATCGGCCGGCCGATCTCGGCCAGCAGGATGCGGTGCTGGTGACCTTGAAGTCCTCGGGTCATCACGCGCTCGGCGAAGGCATCGCGCCGCTGCTCGGGCCGGACACGCCGGTCGCCTTCGTGCAGAACGGCATTCCCTGGTGGTACGGCCACGGCCTGTCCAAGGATCGCCCGCCGGCGCCCGACCTGTCGCGGCTCGATCCCGGCGGCGCGCTCGCGAAGTCGATCGGCATGCACCGCGTCGTCGGCGCGGTCGTGAGCTCGCCCAATCATGTCATCGCGCCTGGCGTGATAGAGAACGAGGTGCCGGATCGCAACATCCTCTGGGTCGGCGAGCCCGACGATCGGCAAAGCCCGCGCATCGAGGCTTTGCGCACCGCCTTGAAGGGCGCCGGCATCGGCTCGCCGGCGACCACCGACATCCGCTACGAGATCTGGCACAAGCTGATGGCCAACCTTACCGGGTCGACGGTCTGCCTGGTCACCGGCCAGCCCGTCCATGTGCAGAAGACGCCGCTGGTCAATCGCCTGTCGCGCCGTGCATGCCGAGGCGCTGGCCGTGGCCGCGGCCCATGGCGTGAAGCTCGACGATCATCCGGACGAGCGCTACGGCCCCAAGCGCGTCTACACCAGCCATCGGCCGTCGATCCTGCAGGACTACGACCTCGGCCGGCCGATGGAGATCGAATCGATCGTGCGCGCCCCGGTCGCCTTCGCGCGCAGCGCCGGCATCGACACGCCGACGCTCGACGCCATCGAGGCGATCTGCGTGGCCCTCGCCCACGCCAAGGGGCTTTACGCGCCTTGAGCCCGCGCTAGGATCGGGCTCTCACAACAAGCGAGGGAATGCCATGAAGGGTAGGATCATGCGCGCCGCGTCTCGTCCAACCGCCAAGGCGGAAGCGGCCAACTTCGTCGGCAACGTCCTGTCGGACCCGGTCTTCGCGCCCGAGCAGCCCTCGCGGCTGCGCGCCTCGCGCGTGTCGTTCATGCCGGGCGGCCGCACCAACTGGCACAAGCATGCCGTCGGCCAGGTGCTCTATGTGCTGTCGGGCGTCGGCCGCTATCAGCTCGAGGGCGAGCCGGTGCAGGAGATCCGGCCGGGCGACACCGTGGTGATCCCGCCGGGTGCGCGCCATTGGCACGGCTCGGCGCCGGACACGATGATGGTCCATCTCGCCATGTCGGAGACCAACGACAAGGGCGAGGCGACGAGCTGGTTCGAGCCGGTGAGCGAGGCGGATTACACGAAGGCGCCGGCAAAGAGCTAAGTCGCCGTTCCACCCACCGTCAGCGCATCGATACGCAAGGTCGGCTGGCCGACGCCGACCGGCACGCCCTGGCCGTCCTTGCCGCAGGTGCCGATGCCGGGATCGAGCGCCATGTCGTTGCCGACCATGCCGACCTTGGTCAGCGCCTCGGAGCCGGCGCCGATCAAGGTCGCGCCCTTGACCGGCGCACCGAGCTTGCCGTCCTCGATCAGGTAGCCCTCGGTCACGGTGAACACGAACTTGCCTGACACGATGTCGACCTGCCCACCGCCGAAATTGGCGCAGTAGAGGCCCTTCTTCACCGAGGCGACGATCTCCTTGGGATCCTTATCGCCGCCCAGCATGAAGGTGTTGGTCATGCGCGGCATCGGCGCATAGGCGTGGCTCTGGCGACGGCCGTTGCCGGTCGGCTTCACACCCATCAGCCGTGCGTTCTGGCGGTCCTGCATCAGGCCGACCAGCCGGCCGTTGTCGATCAGGACATTGCGCTGCGTCGGCGTGCCCTCGTCATCGATGGTGAGCGAGCCGCGGCGGTCGCTGAGCGTGCCGTCGTCGACCACGGTGACGCCGGGCGAGGCGATCATGTCGCCCATCATCTTGCTGAAGACCGACGTCTTCTTGCGATGGAAGTCGCCTTCCAGGCCATGGCCGACCGCTTCGTGCCACAGCACGCCCGACCAGCCCGAGCCCAGCACCACCGGCATCTCGCCGGCCGGCGCCGGCACCGATTCGAGGTTCACCAGCGCCTGGCGGATCGCCTCGTCGGCCTCGCGCTTCCAGTATTCCGGCTTGAAGATGTCGCCGTAGGCCGCGCGGCGGCCCGAGCCGGTGCTGCCCGCTTCCATGCGGCTGCCGTCGGCGCAGACGACGCTGACGTTCAGCCGCACCAGCGGCCGCACGTCGGCGGCGCGCCAGCCGCCCGACTTGATGATCTCGATGACCTGCCAGGACGCCGCCATCGAGATCGAGACCTGCCGCGCCTTGGGCTCCTTGCCGCGCACATAGGCGTCGATCTCCTGCAGCAGCGCCACCTTGCGGGCGAACGCCTCGCCGTCGATCGGATTGTCGTCGGCATAGAGCAGCTGGTTGGTGCCGCGCGGAGATTCATCCATCTTGCCGCGGTGGCCGCCGCGCACCGCCTTCACGGTCGAGACGGCGCGCTTCAGCGCCTGCTCGTCCAGCGCCGAGGCATGGGCGAAGCCGGTCGCTTCGCCCGCGACGCTGCGCAGGCCGAAGCCCTGGGTGGTGTCGAACGACGCGCTCTTCAGCTTGCCGTCGTCGAAGGCGAGGCTCTCGCTCTGCTCGTATTCCAGGAACAGCTCGCCGTCGTCGCAGCCGGCCAGCGCGTCGTCGACCATCTTCTCGGTCTTGCGACGGTCGAGCGCGCCTTTGCCGAAAAACAGGTTGTCGGCGGTGGCGAGATGGTTGATCGATTTGCTCATGACGAATGCCCTTTCACCGCCAAAAATGGGCATTCGCCGCGGCGGGCGCAAGCGCGATGTCAGCTAGGCCTTCGGCTCGTAGCGCAGGCCCAGCTTCAGCGTGACCTGGTAGCTTGCCACCTTGTTGTCACGAATGCGGCCGCGCACGTCGACCACCTCGAACCAGTCGAGATTGCGCAGCGAGCGTGACGCCGTCCCGATCGCCGATTCGATGGCATCGGAGACCGATTTGTCCGAACTGCCGACGACTTCCGTCTTGACATAGGTCTGGCTGGCCATGGGCGTACCTCCCGCCTCAAACGACCAGGACGATCTTTCCGAAGTGAGCGTTGGCCTTCATGTGCGCCAGCGCCTCGGCCGCCTGGGAAAGCGGAAAAGTCCGGTCGATGGGCAGGCTGAGCTTGCCGGCTTCGATGGCTGGCCACAAGTCGGCGCGGGCCGCCTTGACGATGGCGCGCACTTCCTCTGGCCCGCGGGTGCGGAAGGTCACACCGATGTAGTCGATGCGTTTCAGCGCATGCAGGTCGAAGTTGAACTCGCCCTTCATGCCGCCCAGCCGGCCGACATTGACGATACGGCCCAGGATGGCGGCGGCCTCCATGTTCTGGTTCATCACGCCGCCCGACACCTGATCGACGATGAGGTCGACGCCCTTGCCGTCGGTCGCCTCCTTGACCTTGTCCGGCCACTTGGGATCGCGCGTGTCGAGTGCGAGGTCGCAGCCGAATTCCTTGAGGCGCGCGCGGCGGCCGTCGTTGGTCGAGGTGCCCATGACGATCGAGGCGCCCATATGCTTGGCGATCTGCATGCCCAGGAGGCCGACGCCCGAGCTGGCGCCCTGGATCAGCACCGATTCACCCTTCTTCAAGCGGCCGGCGCCGACCAGGGCGTTGTGCATGGTCTGCACCGCCACCGCCATGCAGGCGGCCTGCTCGAAGCTCATGTTGTTGGCCGGGATCTTGTGGGCACGGCCCGCATCGGTGACGGCATACTCGGCAAAGGCGCCGGCCGCCGAGCTCATGACGCGATCGCCGGGCTTGAAGTCCTTGACCTCGGCGCCGACCGCCTCGACCTCGCCGGCGCATTCCAGGCCGACGATGGTGCCGGGGCCGCCGATCCGGCCATGCGCGTGGCCGGAGGCGACCGCGAGATCGGCGCGGTTCAGCGACGCCGCGCGCACCTTGATCAGGATCTCATGAGGCTTGTGCGCGGGCTTCGGCGCGTCCGTGTACTGGACGCCCTTCTCTGTGACGACGGCAGCTTTCATGGGAACCTCCTTGGATCGGAGGCTCCCCATAGCATGGCTTCAGTTGGTCTGCCCGACTTGCCGCGCGGCGTCCTCGATCACCGTGGCGACCTCGGCGGCATGCGATTCGTAGACCGAGTGGCTCGCGCCCGGGATGACGGTCACGTGGCTGCCGGCGCGCTGGTAGTAGAAGCGCTCGAGGTCTGGATTGATGATCTGATCGCCGCCGGCGACGATCCCCCAGCTCGGCTTGGTCCGCCAGGCGGCGACAGTGAGCGGCGTGGTGAAGACCTCCGGCGCAGCCGGCACCTGGGAGCTCGCCTCGAACTCGGCCTGGGCAAGCGGCAGGTCGGGCGCGAACAGCTTGGGGAAGGCCGACCTCGCGAGATAGGTGTAACCGTCCGCCGTCGTGGCGACCGCTCCGGGCGCCTTGGCGAGAACGCTCGACATGCGCTTGCCAAGCGCGCGGTCGTCCTCGCCGACATCGGGCGCGTGGGCCGCGATGTAGACCAGGCCGACGACCTTCGAATGAACGCCGGCCTCGGTCACGATCGAGCCGCCGTAGCTGTGGCCGACCAGCAGCGTCGGTCCGTCCTGCAGATCGAGGATGCGCCGGGTCGCGGTGACGTCGGCGGTGAACGAGGTTTCCGGCTCCTGGACCTCCGTCACATGGAAGCCCTTGCCGACCAGGATGTCGTGCACGGCCCGCCAGCCCGAGCCATCGACCCAGGCGCCGTGCACCAGGACGATGTTGTGGATGGGCTCGGCCATCGCCACGAGCGGGGCGGTGGAAACCAGCAGAGCAGCAAGGGCAGGGGCAACTCGGCGGCGGATCGACATGGGGCACCTCGGCTTTGGCTGACCTTCTGATCGCATGCGCTCGCCCAAGGGTGCAGTTGGCGATAGGGTAGCGCTCCCCCATACCTTGTATGAGGACAAGGATGCGTGAGGTGTGATGGCCGAGCCTTTTCCTCTTGAACCTTCGCTGTGGGCGGCGACAGCGGCACCGGCACCGGCCACGCCCGCGCTCGCCGAATCGGTTACGACCGACGTCTGTATCGTCGGCGGCGGCTATTGCGGCCTGTCGACGGCGTTGCATCTGGCGGAACGCGGCATCAAGGCCGTGGTGCTCGAAGCCAAGGAGCCGGGTTTCGGCGGATCCGGCCGCAACGGCGGCCAGGTGATCCCCGGCCTGAAGTTCGATCCCGATGAGCTCGAGACCATGTTCGGACCTGAGCGCGGCCCGCAGCTCGTCGACTTCGCCAGTCGCACGGCGGACGTTGTGTGGGAGCTTATAGACAAGCACCACATGGATGTGCCCAACACGCGCAATGGCTGGATCCAGACCGCGCATGCCGCCGACATGGTCGGCACGCTGAAATCGCGCGTCGCGCAATGGGAGCGGCGCGGCGCTCCGGTAGCCATGCTCGACAAGCCCGAGACCGAGCGGCACATCGGCACCGACCAGTATCTCTGCTCGTGGATCGATCGTCGTGGCGGCGTGGTCCAGCCTCTGGCCTATGCCCGCGGCCTCGCGCGGGCGGCGCTGGCGGCCGGCGCTGCGATCCACGGCCAAACGCCGGCGACCGCGCTAGCCCGCGACAACGGCAAATGGGTCGTGAGCACGGCCGGCGGCGCCACGGTGACGGCCGATCGCGTGGTGCTGGCGACCAACGGCTATACCGGCGACCTGTGGCCGAAGCTGCGCCAGACCATCATTGCCGCCAACTCCTTCCAGATCGCGACCAAGCCGTTGTCGGACAATGTGCGCAAGTCGATCCTGCCGGGCGGCCAGGCGACGTCCGATTCGCGCCGCGTCGTGCTCTACTACCGTCTCGACCGTACCGGCCGCTTCCTGCTCGGCGGACGCGGACCGATGCGCGAGCCCAACGGGCCGGAGGACTGGCAGCATCTGGAATCGATGATGGGCCGGGTGTTCCCGCAGCTGAAGGGTGTCGACATCGACTATCGCTGGGGCGGCCGCGTCGCCGCCACGCGCGATCACCTGCCTCACCTGCACGAGCCGGCGCCGGGCCTGCTGATCGACATCGGCTGCATGGGCCGCGGCGTGGCGCTGCAGTCTTCGATGGGCCGGGCAATGGCGGCCTACATCGCCTCGGGCGATCCGGCGGCGCTGCCCCTGCCACCGACGACGATGAAGCCGTTGCCCTTCCATGGGCTGAACAAGCTCTATCTCGCCGCGTTCATCACCTGGTACCGCTTCCTCGACCAGCGCGGCATCGGCGTCGCGGCGTAGAAAGCCATCACACGATCCTGCTCTCGCGGCCCTGCCAGTAGCGGTCGCGCAGCAGGCGCTTGTAGAGCTTGCCGGTCGGATGGCGCGGCAGCTCGGCCTCGAAGTCGACGCTGCGCGGGCACTTGATGGCCGAGAGGTGCTGGCGGCAGAAGCCCAAAAGCTCCTCGGCGAGCGCGGGGCCGGCGTCGGCCATGTTGCGCGGCTGCACGACCGCCTTCACCTCCTCGCCGAAGTCGGGATTGGGCACGCCGAACACGGCGCAATCCATGACCTTGGGATGGGTGATCAAAAGGTTCTCGGCTTCCTGCGGGTAGATGTTCACCCCGCCCGAGATGATCATGAAGGCCTTGCGGTCGGTGAGATACAGGAAGCCGTCGGCGTCGACGTAGCCCACATCGCCCAGCGTCGTCCAACCCTGGGCGTTGCGCGATTCCGCGGTCTTCTTGGGATCGTTGTGGTAGGCGAACTCACGTCCGCCGGCGAAATAGACGGTGCCGGCCTCGCCTTGCGGCAACTCGTTGCCGTCGTCGTCGCAGATCTTGAGAGAGCCGACGACAGCGCGGCCGACCGTGCCCTTGTGCGCCATCCATTCGGCCGAGTTGCAGACGGTGAGCCCGTTGCCCTCGGTGCCGCCGTAATATTCCCAGACGATCGGCCCCCACCAGGCGATCATCTTCTCCTTGGTCGGGATCGGGCAGGGCGCCGCGGCGTGGATGGCGCACTTCAGCGACGACACGTCGTACTTCAGGCGCACCTCGTCAGGCAGCTTGAGGAAGCGCACGAACATGGTGGGCACGAGCTGGCTGTGCGTGACGCGGTGCTTCTCGACCAGCTTCAGGAAGTCCTCGGCGTCGAAGTGCTCCATGATCACCGAGGTGCCGCCCAGCCGCATGACGCTCATGTTGAAGCGCAGCGGTGCTGCGTGATAGAGCGGCGCCGGCGAGAGATAGATGGTGTCCTCGCCCATGCCGTAGCGCTGGCGCGTCATGGCGAGCAGCGGATTGTCGTAGTCGATGGGCTGCGGCTCCTGCACCGGCACCACGCCCTTGGGCCGGCCGGTAGTGCCCGATGAATAGAGCATGTCGTGGCCCGCGATCTGGTCGGCGATCGGCGTCGCCGGGCAGCGCGCCACCGCCGCTTCCCACGACTGGTAGCCCGGGGTCGTGCCGTCGATCATGAAGCGGTGGCTGGCGCCTTTCATGAGGGGCGCCAGCTCGGCTGCGCGTTCGGCCAGGTATTTCGACGTGACGAACAGCTTGGCGCCGCAGTCGGTCACGATGTAGTCGACCTCCTCCGCCGTGAGCCGCGAGCTCAACGCCGTGTAGACCAGCCCCGAACGCTGGGCGCCCCAGCAGATCTCGAAGAACCGCGCATTGTTCTCGAGGTAGAGCGCGACGTGGTCGCCGGCCTTGAGCCCCAGCGAGCGGAAAAGCTGCGCGATGCGGTTGGATTGCTGGTCGAGCTGGCGGTAGGTCACGGTCTCGCCGCTGCCCGCCATGATGTAGGCCGGCTTGTCGGGATGGCTCTTGGCGTGGATGTAGGGATGCATGGCGGGCGGCATAGAACCGGACGGAAAGGGGCCTCGCAAGCGTTGACCCCGTTCCGCGCATCGGCTTTATTCGCGCCGCACCAGAGCGTGCCCCCGTGGCGGAATTGGTAGACGCGCCTGACTCAAAAACTGGTTTATCTACCATGCGACGTTTTGCGCGAACGGGTGAAAAGTCGTTTGATTTTCGACAGTTGGACGAGTACGGCAAGTGGGCGCGGTGGGCGTGTAAATCGCGCTAGGTGCAACATAGGTGCAGGCGCGCGGGAGCGCGCGACGATAACGGGCGGGTGTGGCGGAACTGGTAGACGCGCCAGACTTAAATGTGGGTCGCTGGTCCGGAAACGGGTCAGTAGCTTGCTGTCAAATTCGGTGAAAGCTTCCGTGTCGTGACGATGCTAACCCCGAGCCAAGCCTGAGTGATCAGGAAGGTGTAGAGACTTTACGGCAGCCACCTAACGGCAAATGCCCACGGTGAAGATAAAGTCCAGCCCATCAAAGCGCGGAGGCCGACCGGCTAAAGCGTCGTGGCGAAAGCCATAGTGGGATGCAAAATCTGGTTTCCTCACGGAAGTGTCGGTTCGATTCCGACCACCCGCACCACAACACGAAAATGCGACCCCGCCTTGCCCGAGTCTTCACTAGGACAGGCATCGCTGGGATTCGACGGCGCGAGTCCTTGCTAATCCGCTGGGAACTTCACGTGCTCAATTCCGTAAATCAGCCCAATGCACCAGCGATGCGATCGGCGCCTCGAGCATCGCCTTCGATCAGCGCTTTGAACCGAAGCTCGGCATGAAGCTTGTCGAACGCCGCGTGCGCGAAAGCAGTCTCGGCCTTCGCAAGCCAACATCCTCACCTACCCGTCTCCTCTCAAACTTCATGCAGTCAACAACCTCACCAGCGCTGTCGGTGGTCACGCCAGTAGCGGCGCACGTCAACGGCGCTCCGACCACATCGGTCGCCGATTTGGCTAACGCTGCAGCACTTGGAAGCAAGAGAAGGCGCGCCGCCGCCTGAAGGAGAAAGCGGCCCTCGAGGCGCGGCGTAAGGAACTGGCGAAGATGCCGCCCATCCCGTTCCGGCGGGCACCGCTGTTGAGCACCCTTGCGCAGCGTCGGTTGCTGCCGGCTGAAATCGCGGCTCTTGTGCGCATCCTTACCGACTTCAATCGTGCGGGTACGCCGGAGCACAAAGCGAACTGTGAACGGCTTGAGGCCGGCTCGGGGTGCTGCGCTCGACAAGGCAAAATGGTGGAGGCGCACTCGGCGGCGCGGTCCGCCATACCGGTGTGCTTGGGTGGAGCTGCCGATCAACTACCGCACGACGGCGACGCCATACTCGCGACCCTCGCGTAAACGGGCTGGCGCTTGCCGCGCTATCGCCGGCAGCGTGCCGCCGAAAGGATGGCCCGCTTCGTGACGGCGCGTCCTGGACGATTATCGGCGCGGCGACGACGCGCCGATCGTGTAGGCCACAGCACCAAGGTTCGGCCGGCAACACCAGCGGCCGGGCTATCTTTTCCTCACGTCAAGCTTAGTTGTCCCATGCCGCATGAACCACGCCGCGCTGTGCTGGTCACCGCAATTGGCTCCCCGTGGCTTATGGCGAGGAGCCGATGGTCGGACCGGACCGCTACCAAGCTGCAGGCGTTGACCGCAGGCCGCTCGATCGCTTGCCAGGAGAAGGACCGCGACCGCTACGGCCGCGCGGTCGCGGCCGGTCGCTGAGCGAGGTTGACGTTTGCGAAGGCCTGACATTTTGCAGTGAAGGCCTCGCATTTTGCAGTGAAGCCTGCCGACGATGCCCCCGCTTGATTACACCTTCGCCTTGCGTGCATATGGCCGCATGGGACGTGTCTTGTTGATCCTGGCCGTGTTTGCCGCGGGATGGCAGGCGGCCCGCGCCCAGGAGACGGCCTCCGCCGGACCGCCGGATGCCGCCTACGGGTCTTTCCACTCCTTTGCTGCCTACCGCGACGGCCAGAAGATCGGAACCCATTCGCTGTCATTTCAGCGCGACGGCGAACGGCTGGTGGTGACCACCTCCGTCGATCTGGCGGTGAAGATCGTCGGGCTGACGGCCTTCCGTTACAGCCACCGTGCCCGTGAAACCTGGGACGGCAGCGAGCTTGTGGGGCTCGAAACCACGACTGATGACGACGGCAAGCAATATGTCGTGCGCGCGACGCGGCAAGCCGACGGCCTGGTGGTGGACCGCCACACGCCGGAGAAGTCGGGATACACGCGCAGCCTGGCTGGCTTCGTCATGCCCTCCACCCATTGGAACCTGCGCCAGACCTTGCAGTCCGAGCTGCTGAACTCGCAAAAGGGTAGTGTCGACTCGATCAAGGTGACGGCGATCGGAAGCGAGCCTGTCAAGACGGCGTCCGGCATCGTTGATGCGATGCACTACAGATACGAAGGCAAGGACCGCTTCGCCATGCACCAGTGGTTCGATGCGCGCGGACGCTGGGTCAAGACGACCTTCAAGGCGCACGACGGGTCTCTGGTCGAATACGTGCTGCAGTAGCCCGAAGCCGATCGGCCCTGGCGCTGGCTGCTCTACCGCGCATCATAGGTCGCGTCCTGCTCATCGAGCGCCCTGAAGGCATGCTCGAGCTCAGCGGACATGGGCATCTTGAGCTATTCTCCCGTCGGCAGGCGATCGATCAGCCACTTCCGGTAGAGCAAATCAATCGGGCAGCCGCCAGCATGTCGCGATAGGAAGCGTCGTCGTCTACCAGCGCGACCATATTGGGACGAGGATCAGCATCAACGATCTACGCTGGCACGCTGTTGGCGTTCATTCGGAACAGGTTTGCCGGGTCAAACACCTTCTTGAGCTCCCGCAGCCGTGCGTATCCGCCGAAAGAGGCTCGGCAGTCTCACACGCTTCTGGGTCAGGGCGCGTTGCGAAAGTCAGGCATCAAGTCACCCGTAAACATCTGCGGCGCTGCGGATGCAAGGCTGGAGGCGACCTGGAACGCTGTCAGGTCTTCGAAGGAACGCGCGGCAATCTGCACGCCGGTGGGCACGCGATTGCTCGCAAGGCCGGTCGGCACGTTCACGACCGGTATGGTGTACATGAGGTTGAAGGGCTGGGTGAGCGTCCAGCCAACCAACGGGTCGACCTCCCTGCCATCGACGAGCAGCTTCGATGCTGTGAAGTCGAAATCGGCGACGACTCGGGTGGTCGTCACGGTAGGACAGACGAAGGCACGAAAGCCGTTGGCAAAGAGCCCATCGAACGGCGTGAACAGACTTTCCGCATACCGTTGTGCTTCAGCGAGTTGACGCGCGCCTCCGTTGACTTCGGCCTGGGCGACGAAATGCCTGCCGTACGTGGTCAGATCGTCCGGACGCCCCATGGCCTTGATCTGTTGCAACTGCTCGCCCATGCCGGTCGACATCAGCACCTTTGCGAGAGCGGCCCGGATTTCCTGGAGGTTCCAGGCTATTGCCACTTCTTGCACGATAGCGCCCTGATCTTCCAGAAGCTTCAGCGCGCTTTCCGTATTGCGCCGGACGTCGGGATCGAGCACTGCCCAGCCCTGGTCGAAGCTGTATGCGATCTTCCAGCCGCGAATGCCGGCATAGCTGGTCGGATACTGTATCTGCGGTCGTAGCGCCGCCATTTGTTGAGGGTGCGGACCGTTGATCACGCTTTGCATCAAAGCGAGGTCTCCCAGGGTACGCGCCATGGGACCGGAAGTGCTTTGCGGCATGATCTCCCCGCCCGGATATTGCGCCACCCGGCCATGCGGCGGCTTGAACCCGTAAACACCGTTCATGCTGGAGGGAATGCGGATGGAGCCTCCCATGTCGCTACCGGTCGCCAGTGTCGCGAAGCCGGCGGCGAGCGACGCGCCGGCACCGCCGGAGGAGCCTCCCACGGTGAAGTGGAGGTTCCAGGGATTGCGCGTCACGCCCCACAGCTTGCTCCAGGTCTGCGGGATGAAATAAAACTCCGGCGCCGTCGTCTGCGCATGAAGCACGGCGCCCGCAGCCAGAAGCTTGTCGACGATCGGACTGTTCTCGCTGGCCCTCTCGTCCTTCAACAGGACCGAGCCGGCTGTAACGTACCAGCCGGCCATGGCATCATCGTCTTTCACAGATGTCGTAATGCCCTCGAGAGCGCGGGCATTACCGCTCATCCAGCGGGCCTCCGAATCGCGAGCCGCCTTCATGGCACTATCGAAGTAAGTGTGAGTGAAGCAGTTCACCTGCGGGTTGAGCCGCTCCGCGCGCGCAATCTGTGCCTTCAGCACCTCGACAGGCGAGACCTTGCGTGCCTTGAACAGGGCGAGCAGCTCCGCCGCTGGCTTCAAGCACAGGTCGTCATCACGCCTCTGCGCGTCCGCCTCTTTCGCCATACCCGACGCCGCGAGCACCGTGACGCCCGCACCCACTTCTTTCAGCATTGCCCGTCTCGGCAACGGACGTTCGGTCGAATTCTCCGGCATGACGTTCTCCCCCAGCTACCCGATGATGCGGCTGTCGAGGCCACGCAGCGGGCCTCAAAACGTCTTCGAAAGGGTGGCGATCAGGACGCCGTTGTTCCCCGGCAGGTTTGCCTCAACATAGGCCAATGTGAGGTCGAAGCCCCACACCGAGGACCCTAGCCCGACCTGCCAGTCCCAATAATTGTCGGAGCTGATGCCATAGTTCACGAAGCGCTGTATGTATTGGTTTCCCAGGGTGCCAAAGAGCTTGAACGAAACCTTCTTGTCGAGGTTGATGAAGGACAGCGGGACGACAAGCTGGCCCCACTTGTACCAGGCAGTGCCCGAGTTAGCGAAGAAGTTGGGACTGTAGCGGACGGATCCGCTGAGCTGCGCGACGCCGAAATCGTAGCCGACGATCAGGCCAATCTCGTTGTAGTTGTAGGAGAGGCTGGCCGGGGCACCGAGGAATTTGTAGCAGATGTAGCCGAGGTCGAACGTCAGCTTTTCATTCAAGGCCTTCAGCCTGAATCCAGCGGAAATATCGACCTCTGCGAAGGTGGGGTCGTTGTTGCCGAAGGAAACGTTCGATCCCCACCCGCCGACATACCCCGTGAGCGGTAACTTGTCGCTGAACTGCGCGGTTTCGTAGGTAGCCGAAGCTTGGTAGGTCAGGTATCCTTGGTTGTAGGAGGCTCCGCGATAGATGTAGTCGTTGGCGATCGTGAACGTCGCCGTCCAGGTGCCCCCGAAGGGACCCTTCCAAGGCGTTGCGGCGGAGGGCGCCGGCGTTGCCTCGACAGGCCCCTGTCCCGGCGTGGGCGTCTCAGCTTGAGCCGTCTGCTGCATCGAAGTGGCAGTGCCGTCGTGCCATTGCGCCCGCGCCTTTCGGTCCATTGCGGCCTTATCGGCAGTCTGCGCGTTACCGGGGGTCGCGAACAAAGCCGCCGCGGCGGCCCACACTATTGGCTGCGCAATCGTCGTCCCCCCGCGTCTCGTCGCCTTCATCTGCTTTCGCCGGCATGCCCTCATGCGGGCAGGCGGAATTAAGCATAATGAGTGCAATATTTCAACCACCCGTGTGATGGCCGTTGTAGCGCTTTCCCTTCCACTGACGATCCCCATCCCGTTCGCCCACACCGGGGACGCCTGTTGCAGCGGTTCCAACTCGTTCGCAATCATCGCCCGCCTGTAGCACTCCATCGCCCCCAAGTGGGACGCCAAGAGCTGCGCGGCCCGCGTGTAGACGCACACGTCGTCAGAGCTCGTGGTTAACTGGCACGGCTCATCCGAGTGTCGGGTGCACCATCCCGTGCGGGCGCGACGTTCAGCGTCCAAGCCTAGCCGCGCCGATTCAAAATCTACGTCGCTCGCCGCCGGTCGCCTAGCGCAACGACGTTGCCCGTATCGCCCGCAAGCGCGCCGGCCAGAGTGCGCGCAGTGCGGTCCGCAGTGAGCAGAGGCCTTGAGCTTGCGCACCACGATCAACGTAGCGATGTTCGGTAGCGTCATCCATGAATCTGGACATCTAACCGACGTGAAGATGAGCCCAAGGACTTTAAAGGCTGCCTTCACTTCGTTGCCCTTTTGGCGGCGCCGGTGGCGAGGCGAGCTGACGGAATGAAAGTGGCTGGGCGTCTTCTCTATCCCGAGGCGAGGATGCGATCATGCAGCAAGAGATCATACGAACCGCCGCTCCCTCCGGGCCTGCAGATGCCCGATCGGGCTGATTGTCGGGCAGATAGCAATAGCGACGAGAAAAAGGCCGCCGATTGGGAGTCGGCGGCCTGTAACCTCGGCCGAGTGGATGGGCTGGGGCCGAGATCAAGATGTAATTTAGGCCGATTCTCTAAATTGTGGAAGTCCTCGGACCGAGCAAAGGCGAACCTTTTCTGGCGCTGCTGCGGTCGGCTGTGCTCGGCCAGCTTGCCTTTCGTTTCCGTACCGGCGCGTGTCGCCAAATCCGAGACGCGGCGGCGCATAAGTCTATTTGCGGAAGGTCCCTCGACGAGCAATTGGCGAAACGAGATCTACTTTGAGGGAAGCATCAACCGCCAAGGATCCATTCTTCAGTCCAAGAGAAACCTTTGTTTTGTTGTATGCCTCAAGTAAGTGGCCTACGTCTTTATTCCTCCCAAACCAACGAGGTGAATTAATGAAGCAGATCCGCTCGATGTCGCTCGACGAGTTGATCAAAACAAGAGCTAGGCTTGAGGAAGCCATCGCCTTACGGACTTCGCGGGAGCGTCGGATTCTGACAAAGCTCTTGGAGCGGATGGAACTAGGAGCAAGCGGGAGCAAACGTGGCGTCGGGGTTCCGGTGCATCCCTTAAAGGGTAGAAAGCTCCCGCCACGATATCGAAATCCTCAAAACCGCCTTGAAACCTGGGCCGGCCGCGGCCACAAGCCCAAATGGCTTGTGTCGGCGCTTAAGCGGGGCAAGAAGCTTGAAAGCTTTGCCGTGACGTGATGGTCTCGGGCCCAACGTTTGGGGGTATTGGAATTTGTAAATCCTGGGCTTCGACCAGGGCCGAAGGGTACATGTCAGACCGCACTTCACTAGAAAGTGCCCGTTCCGTCCCATCAAAAGTCGGCAGATTAAATCGGTACTGATCATGTGAGTGGACTAGGGGGTGCTATTTGCAGCCCCCGACTCCAAGGTCTGGCCTCTGGAGACCGATAACGGTCCTATGCGCGAACCCAATTCGTTGGGTATCTCGTCGGGGCTCAATACCCTTCGCGCCAGCCCCGTGAAATAAGAGCGGCACGCAGCAGCTGGACGGCGATTACAGACTGGGCCGTCATGGCGATGATTGGCGTCGCGGTCGCTGCAACAATGGTCACGGCAATTCCGTCGATTAGCCCCACAACCATGACTAGGCTGATCGCCGCAGCTACCGCCAGCAACGCACTTATGGCAATCATAACGACCGCCTCTCTAAAGAAACCTTTAGCCAAAAGGTAGATCGGGCCGGCGATCGCAGCCCATAGATATGACCACCCGTCTATGAAGATAGACTCGTCGGTTTCAAGATTGTCGAAACGGTAGGGCTCGAATAACAAAGGCGGCGCTCCTCCTTGGTCGTTCGCGTTGGTGCTTAAGCCATCTCCGAGCGTCGTGAATCGTTCGAGCTAAGTGTAACGGCCGCCTGACGGTGGCGATCGCATCGAAGAAGCGCTGGAACTCCAGGCTCCTAGCAGGAGCCCCAACGATAGCGACGGCCCCGAGGGGGGCAGCATTATTCATGCTGACAAGGCGGTCGGCCAGCCGCCGGACCTCGCTCTTTGAGAGATCCAACATGGCCGAATGGGCCACGAAGATCTTCTGGTATGGCAACGCGCCGACTTCCTCCACCGCCTTGAAATACCGGACAAGGTCATCAAAGGTCACGGTCCCTTCCGCGACAGTAAGGACTACGTGCTCAAGCCGCGAGATTCGCCATTGCAACGGCATCTTGTAGAGAGTTCCCCAACCCATCTGCATAGTTGAGCAGAACACACCCAACGGCAACTCTCATTATAGGATGCCTGACGCGGCGGTCAGCGGGACGTCGAACGAGCCCGCCTTGTCCTGGTGTGTCCCTGAAGTCGATCTGCAGGAGCAGATCTTGAAGTGATGCCGCTGCCTTACGGGTGTGCTCGACGCCCGGGCGCTCATACCGCACGTCACGAGGTGAGCGGCGGTCGCCGGCCAACTGCTGGTGACATGTTGTCATACCAGCATTGGCTTCGGGACTACTTTCATCATAATGACCCGGTCGGACGCGCTCGGCCCCTAAGCAAACCACATAGGGAAGAGCAGTGCGACAATGCGCTGCCCATAGCGCTTATGGGAGGACCGGGCTCGGGCGGCATGTAGCCAAGCGCCGCCATAGAGCCGGCGCCCAAAAGCGCCTGGCGTTCCAGCCCTGCATGAAGGTCAAATCCGGAGTGCACAAGCATGCTTCCGCACAACGTCTTTTCATGGAGGACCTCACAGCGAGGCTGGGCTCTATGAGCAGCTTCCGCCGACCGATAAGGCGCCTGACGGAACCACCGGAGCCTTAGGCGCTGCTCATCCCCGGCAGCGACGTCAGGATGGCCGGCACCTGGCCGTTTGATGGAGAAGCGTGATTTCTAGCCGTGTTTCCGGCGCCTTCCTTCCCTTCATGGCCTCATACGACAACGTCGCCATGTCGCTCTTCCTGGCCGATGCGGAGTCCAAACCTGCCGCTGCGCCTGTGGAACATCAACGAGAACATGCTGGACGTGCGGGCCGCCGCCGCTTCCGGTTTGCTGATTGGTGCCACGGTGAGAAGTCCTTGGCATAGGTCGACATCCCGACCGCGAACACCAGCGATGACAGGTATCTGACAGGACCGTCGCACGGATCGTTACGATCAAGGGCTCCTGCCGGATGATGCCGACACGGGTCACGGCCGGGGACGACCTCGAGATCTACAATCTGCCGGAGGATCTTCAGGAGACGCGCAACCTCGCGCAGGACGCCAAGCCGTCGATTCGAAGCAGCTACCTCACCAAATGATCATCCGAATCGTCAACGGCTATCCGAACAGCCGCCCCAACGAACCTCTGCCCGGTGGGCCTACACCACCGCGAAAATCGACATGCGCCGACAACAACCGGTCAGAACCTCAAGATGGTGCGCTCCGCCTTGACACCAGGCCGGGCTATCCAGCCGACCAGGCGCGTCGGCGCGATACAGATCGGCACTGAAAAACTCTCTGCCCATTCGTCGACAGGCCAGCGCCGCGGCAGTCCGATGTACTTCTCGACAAACGCCGACATCGTGCCGCGCACGGTCGGATCGTTGACGAAGTTAGCACGGCCTTCCAACATCACGATGTCGTATCCCTCATCTGCGGCGTCCAGCGTCAGTACGGCCGCGGGATTACGCTGGAGATTGCGCACCTTCTGGGTGTTCGGCAGGCTGAAGAGAAAGATGGTCGCGCCGTCCCAGAGAAACCAGACCGGAACGATATGCGGATGGCCGTCGGGCCGCGTCGATCCAAGCCAGATGATCGGTTCAGTCCGCAGCCTTCTATCGATGTGCGCCTGGTGGTGCTTCGTCAGATCCAGCATCTCTTGTTCCAAGCCAATTCAGTGTAGTACGCATTTCCTTAGGAAGGTACGCTTGCAAGTGGTCGAGTCCAACTGCGCGATCAGATCGTTGAAGTCGCGGTTGCCGCCCCTGATATCCTCGGAGCCGTGGATACCAGGAGCACTGTGGGTGTTGCTCGTCAGCGTCAAGGCAATCAGATCGCGGACGTTGACGTGCTGGAGTCAGGCCCGTCCGTAGTCCGGCCCGCCCATTAAGGTGAACCCTGAGGTTACTTGGTGCCGCGGCGGTCACCTAACGCGGTCTGGATTCCGCAAGCGGTCCTTGCCGTATCGGAGGCTACATGCATTGGTAATAGTAGCCTGCCCCGGCGAGGGTGGCTGAACGTCTGCAGTGCGCTGCCCTGGATCCGGCAATCGGCGTCGGGAAAGCCATCGCACATGTTGAACATTACGGCACCGCCGTTGCTGCACAACGGCCCTGTAGCAAGCCTGACCAAGAAGAGCTGGCACCCAGGTCCAACGCGTTTCCGGATGCCGATGCAGGCAACTGAAGATTGTTGTTCGAGATGAGGACTTTGACCTGAGCTCTCGCATTGAATAAGGAATCCATCCCGTTTTGGCCTGCTAGCCCAGGGGGTTGGATCTCCAACGCTGTGGAAGGCGATCCTGGTCCAATCGTTGCTCGCGGATGTATCGAACTGGAAATAGGTGGCACCCCCTCGTTTACGCTGCGCGAGGCGTCGGGCGCAGTCGTCCAAGTTGGTGAAACTGTCAGCGTCGGTGTCGAACTTGAGGAAGACGCCGTGATGATTCTTGTTTGACCGGCCTCGATCCCCGACACACAGACGATCCTGAATCCGGAATAATACTTCGTCGTAAAGTCGTTCTAATTGCCAAAGGTATCGGCGGACAAGGCGATGGTGGTGCCGGTCGATGAAGCCGCTTCGCGGGCGAGCGCAACGTAGTTGGCTACTGAGGCATCGCCGCGACTTGCGGTAACGTCGTTGCTAACCCGTGCAACGGAACCGGCCAAAAACGAAGGATGGCGAGAAAAGGACGCGGCGATGCATTTCAATGATCCTTTCTCGATTGTGGTGGCACTCACGGCATACAGTCACGATTGAATATAGTGCTGGTATTGCGGCGGAGCGCTCAGGCGCTCGGCAACGCTGACCGCCTGCAGCTCGGGATTGCTGCACCATCCCGTCCTGAAATCCACAATCTACCCGGCTGGGATCAGCGGGATGGATCCTGCCCTGTGGAACCAGCGTCTCCAGAGCGCGAGCAGCCGAGCGCAGTCATGACGGTTGTCGTGGTGACCGCGAGGTCCCAGCTCCACGGGTCGGCCGTTGGACCTGCCGCCGTCGCAATCGAGACTGGGATCTCTCGGCACGAACGTCGGAATAGGGCTGTCCTGTCGGCGTTGCCGAGCAAGGCCGGCCCTTCGCGCCAGGCGACCGGAACGTCGACCTGGCCGACGACGCGAAAATGGTCCTCGAGGAAGAGCAACGTCGTCCGTCCCGGCACCCGATTGGTCGCGGCGATTACGCGGCCGCTTCCGGCGTCGTACACCCAATCCATGCCGAAGGATTCGACGAAGGAGAACTCGCCCGTGTGTGCGCCGGGCGGCCGATCGCGCCATCCGCCGGCCGTGAGCTCCTGGAGACCCGCCTGGAATGTCGGGTCAGGGGAGCGAAGTAGGAATTGGCCGGCGCCGTTCAGCGGATTGGCGCCCGCGGCGGTGCTGTCCGTGATTGTGAGGTAGAAGAACGGCTCTCTGAAAAGCACAGCGGGCTGGCCGGCGCCGTAGGTCAGCTTAGCACGCACATAGGCGGCATTGGTCCGGGCCGCCTGGAGAATCGGCCGGCCACCGTTCAGGCGCTCGAACCGCACGCCATCGGTGCTGCGCGCCACGCCGACGGCCGTCAGGGCGCCTTCTGAGGAGGCTCCGCCGTAATACATGTAGTAAATGTCTTTGTGCTTGAGGACGTTCGGATCGCACGTGTGCAGGCCGTCGAAGTCCCGCGGCGAGCCAGTCGGCTTCAGAGAGACATCGAACAGGCTGCCGCCATCGGCAGCCCGCCAGGGCCCAAGGAGATGATCGGCGACGCTGTGGACCACGTAATCCCCGGCAATGCCGGCGCACCAGTAGAGCCTGTACTTGCCCGCGTCGAAAATCATGGCCGGCGCATAGTCATAGCCCGCCCGCTTGACGACAATGTGGTCCCGCACGTTCTGCGCGGTCGCTTGTGAGGCGAGGCCGTGAGCAGCCAGCAAGACCAAAACGGCGGCACTGATGACCAGCTTGCCAAGCAAGGTGCGAGCGACAAGACCCTCCCTAGGGGGCTTCGTGGTCGGTTGTGTCCCGGGAAAGATGATGGTGGCCTTGCTAGGGGCGCAACAGCGCCATCAGGTCCTCGGGCAGATCACCGCAAGCCATGCGGGCCTGTATACCCAACAGCACGGCAATGCCCAGCATGTTGCCGATCTCGCCGCGCAACGCCATCGCTACCGCCTCGTCAAACGGGACCCGCCGGGACGATAGGGTCTCCTCTGGATCTGGGCTGGGATCGCCCTCCTCCAGGTCCCAGGCGACAAATCCGGCGCCGAATTCATCGGTGGTGCCCGGCGAGGCCGCACCTTCGACGATCTTCAGCAGGTGCGCAGCCGTGCAACCGATTTCCTCCCTGAGCTCGGCCTTTGCCGTCACTAGCGGGTTGGATCCGGCGAGCGCCCCGCCGCCCGGAATCTCCCAGGTGTAGCGATCGAGCACGTGGCGATATTGACCGACCAGTGGAACCTTTCCCGATCTGTCGATCGCAGCCACGGAGACGCCGAAGAATTTCACGCGGACGCTGCTGTAGGGTCGAGGGGCGCCGCCGGCATGGCTCACGGTATCTCGCCAGATTTGGAAATAGGGGCAATCGAATGCGGTCTCCCGCTGGAGAATCCGCCAGGGATTGCCACCGTCGTCGGTCATGCTTAACTCCACTATTCTGTCGCAAGACTAGCATAGCCAATGACGAACGAGAGGCGTCGCGGGTCAGGTTGATGGGCGTCAGGGAGTCGAGAGGCTCGCAGGTTAAGGCATGTGCCTGGCGGTGGAGGAGGTTCATGGCCCTTCAAAGTGATCTGCTGGGTGGCACTGACGACAAGCCTGTCTACGCCAATGCGTCGTCGTCGTCGCGTACGAGGTTAAGGCATCTTCGAGCGCCAAGCGTGCGATCGCCTGTTCTGGGATAAGGTCCAGGACGATCTTCGCCAGATCCACTGACCGCCATTGTGATTTTTGTGAACGACGCGAAGGCCCATAGCGCGCTCTCGGTGCTTTGTGATCTCGATATCCAGCGTTCGTGCTGGCGATCAGGGCTGAACAAAGAGGTGGCTGGCCAGCGTGTGCAAGAAGGTGGCCGGGGCAAAGCCGAGACCATGTACACCGGCCCCGCAAAATTGCACTGGGAATCAACGCCTTTCTTGGCTCGCTCGAACGATCACTTTAAGTATAGACAACCTTTGAGCCAGCATCACGCTTATCGAAGCAGTTTTCGAGTATGAATTTGAAGGCGATAAAGGATATGGTTGCTAACGGGAAGAGGCAGCAACCAACAGGGGTATTATGGCTTCACATGCTGTGGATGTTTACGTCGGCATGCGCATGCGCCAGCGCCGGTCTCTGCTTGGGATGAGCCAAACAACGCTGGGTAAGGCCGTCGGGCTCACGTTCCAGCAAGTCCAGAAGTACGAGCGCGGCTCGAACCGCATCGGCTCGAGCCGGCTCTACGAGTTCGCCAAGGTTCTCGATGTGCCGGTGTCGTACTTTTTCGACGAGATGCCGTCGAACGCGCTGTCGGGAC
>Ga0209909_100472_pt1 | contig 22843 bp, 23 predicted proteins | sample FECB22metaG_FD_188302 | JGI IMG/M metagenome (GOLD analysis project Ga0209909, IMG submission 188302) | Cyanobacterial communities from the Joint Genome Institute, California, USA - FECB-22 (SPAdes) (version 3) | ecosystem: Environmental > Aquatic > Thermal springs > Hot (42-90C) > Microbial mats... | reverse complement strand
GTCACGGGTGAGCGGATCCGCGACAAGATCGCGGCATCCAAGCGCAAGGGCATGTGGATGGGAGGGTCATTGCCCCTGGGATACGATGTCAAGAATCGTGAGCTGGTTGTCAACGAGGCCGAGGCAAGGACAGTCCGAGAGATATTCGAAGCCTACGTCCGCGCAGGCACGCTGTCCGTCGCGCAGAACGATCTCCGACAACGTGGCATCCTGAGCAAGCGATGGACTTCCTCGACAGGCCGGACCCGGGGCGGCGTAAACTTTGGCCGGGGCGCGCTTTACTGGATGCTGCGCAACCCGGTCTACGTTGGACAGGTTGGCCATAAGGGGCAGGTCTACGAGGGACGGCAACGGGCAATCGTAGACCGAGCCCTCTGGGACGAGGCCCAAGAGCTTCTCGCGACGAAAAGCGCAGCTCGGGAACGCCGGCCCATCACCCGAGGCGGGCGACCACTGGCAGGCCGACTGTTCGACGACCGCGGCAATGCGATGAGCCCTATCGCCCTGTCCAGGCAAAAAGATCAGGGAGTTTATGACCGCTGAACAGGGAGGCATCGGTACAAGAACAGGGACCCACCCCGGCGAGTGGCGAGTGAGCGAGTGAAGCAAGTGACGTGACTCCGTGACTGAGCGCGGGCGAGTGAGCGAACAAAGCTGGCGCTGGAGGCAGGCGGCCTCAAACGCACCCATTGCCGGAGGTCTATCGGACCGCCCGAGCCGGCAGCTGCCACCTCGGTCCACGCCCGGATGATCTGCCGGTGGAGATGTATGCCAGAGTTCGAGTCGAGTGCCTCATCGGCTACTGGGACGCCGGACGAGGGCAGCCGAATCAAAAAACCCGCATAAAACCTTAGGCTGGCGCCCCTTGCCTCGCGAAAGAGGTGAGCTAGCCTCGCCATGTCGCAGGCCTTTTCCAGCGCATCGGTCCGACTGGAGGGCGGGATACACCGTGCCAGTTCACGTCCTGAGCTGACGCCAGCTGTTCCCCTGCGACAACTACTTTCCCGCGGCACGGCGGCCTCCTCTGGGCCTGCTGGCGGCGCGATGGCGTTCGATCAGGAGGAACTCATGTTCGTTGGCTGGCATCGCTTGGGACGTCAATGCGCAGCCCAAGTTGTCGAGCGGCCGACATCTGAACCCGCGAAATGAGGGGGTGGTGCAGGGTGCATCCACTTCGGCTGGGACGCAGTGAATTTTTTCTAGACCCCCTCTATCTGTGTCCGTGAAGCCGGCGCCTCAGGGTCCAACGCCCGGCACCATGGCTTTCATCTCCGCCCCCCACAAGGGCGGAGGCGGGGCAGACATATAGAAGGTGCGTCGTGGACAAGTTTTCGAAGGACAAGAAGGATCAGAGCGAGTCTCGCCAGCCGGTGGTGGGCGAGGCTGAGTTTCGCAAGGCCGACCCCAGGGCGTTGGTGCAACCGTTCGCCCCGATGGTCGAGCAGCGCCCGACCGCCGACCTTATAGTCAACGCCCGCAACGCGCGCACGCACAGCGCCCGTCAGGTGGAGCAGATCGTTGCCAGCATCCTGAAGTTCGGCTTCATCATCCCGATCGTGGTCAACGACAAAGGCGTCGTTCTTGCCGGCCACGGCAGGTTGAGAGCCGCTCAGCGCCTTGGCTTCAAGGAAGTGCCGATCATCGTGGTCAAGCACCTCACCGAGGAGCTGCAGCGCGCCTTCATGCTGGCTGACAATCGCTTGGCCGAGCTGGCTGGCTGGGACGACGAGCTGCTCAAGGTCGAATTGCAGGAGCTGTCGCTAGCCATCGATTTCGACTTCGAGGTGACGGGTTTCGATACGGTCGACCTCGACCGCCTGGAAGCGCCTAAAATAGCCAAGACGGCCAAGCCGGAGGTGGTGCCGGAGTTGGAACGCGACCGCCCGGCGGTCAGTGCCCTCGGCGACCTGTGGCAGTTCGGCAAGCATCTTCTGTTGTGCGGCAGTGCCTTGGAGGCGGCCTCCTATCAGAGGCTACTGGGTGATGCCCGCGTGCAGATGGTGTTCACCGACCCGCCGTACAACGTCGCCATCGACGGCCATGTCTGTGGCCTGGGCTCGGTGCGCCACCAAGACTTCCAGATGGCATCCGGCGAGATGACCAGGCCCGAGTTCACGGCATTCCTAGCCTCCTTCATGGGCCATGCCGTCCGCCACAGCCAAGACGGGGCCATTCACTTCGTCTGCAACGACTGGCGTCACATGGGCGAGGTTCTGGACGCCGCCAGCGAGCTCTACGAGCTCAAGAACGTGTGCGTGTGGAACAAGACCAACGGCGGGATGGGCACCTTCTACCGCTCCAAGCACGAGATGGTGTTCGTGTTCAAGGTGGGCAGCGGCCCGCACATCAACAACTTCGGGCTGGGCGAGAAGGGTCGCTACCGCACCAACGTCTGGGATTACGCCGGGGTCAACACCTTCAGGCGCGGCCGCATGGACGAGCTACGCGCCCATCCGACGGTAAAGCCGTTGCCGCTCGTGGTGGACGCGCTGAAGGACTGCTCCAAGCGCGGAGGCATCGTGTTGGACCCGTTCGTCGGCAGCGGCACGACCCTGCTCGCGGCGGAGAAGACCGGCCGCCTGGGGCGAGCCATCGAGCTTGATCCGCACTACGTCGACGCCGCCATCGGCCGCTGGCAGGCACTGACCGGCGAGGCAGCGGTGCATGCCGAGAGCGGCAAGACGTTCGACGAGCTGGCCGCGGCCGCAAATGCCGCTGACTCGCGTGACGGGATTTAGGTCATGAGCAGCAACGAGAAGCAGAACGCAATGCCGACCTTCGGTTCATACGAGGTGGGTAACTGCAAGCCTCCCAAGCACAGCCAGTTCCAGAAGGGCAAGTCGGGCAATGCAAAAGGCCGCCCCAAGGGCTCGAAAAACCTCAAGACGTTGATAAGGGAGGAGTTCCTCAAGCCCGTAACGGTTGTTGAAAAGGGCAAGTCGATCAAGATTCCAAGGATTCGCGCGATCGTTCGCAAGATAACCGTGGACGCACTGACGGGTGGTCACCAAGAAACCAAGCTCGCACTAAATACGTTCGCGAAGTGCGACGACACGGCCCACGCCAGCACGATCATCGAACTCATGGCGGATCAGACCGCCTTCGAGCTGACGCCCGAGGAGTATGAAATCATCACCAAGCTCAAGCTTTCTGACGGAGCGGACTGACGTGAGCCTGGCCAGCCATAATCCTACAGCTCGTGCCGCCGCCATCATCGAGAGGGTGCCGTTGTCAGGCCGTGCGGTGCTGAAGCACGCCGTAAGCTTGCCCTGCGACGTCCAAAGCGCCTTCGTGCAGCAAGCGGCTCGACACTTTCTGGCATTCTGGCCTGATCGAGATGCGTACGCCATGCTGCCGGTGGACGTCCAAACCTTCGTGGAAAGTCCCTACTTTCTAAATCGTCGCGGCACCCTGTACCCCGCGGTAATGGAGGAGCTGCGCGAGCTCAATTCCGGCAAGTACGTCGAGGCGGTGCTCACCGGCGCCATCGGCACGGGAAAGAGCACCATCGCTTTGTTCACCACAGCCTATCAGCTCTACGTTCTGTCGTGCCTGAAGAATCCTCACGGACTCTTCAACCTCGACCCGTCCTCCGAGATCGTGTTCGCCTTCCAGTCGCTAACCAAGGATCTCGCTGAATCGATCGACTACGAGCGATTCAGGGCGATGCTGACGGACTCTCCCTATTTCAACCAGCACTTTCCGTTCAACAAGAAGATCAAGTCCGAAATGGTCTTTCCCAATCGCATCGTCGTGCGCCCCCTGTCCGGCGATGTGAACGCGGCGATAGGCAGCAACATCTTCGGAGCAATCCTCGACGAAGTGAACTTCATGGCGCGTGTCGAGCAATCGAAGAGCGCCGTGGATGGGGGGCTGTTCGACCAAGCCGTCGAGATGTACAACTCGATCGTCCGCCGCCGCAAGTCTCGCTTCATGGCCGCCGGAGGGCGCCTGCCCGGCATGGTGTGCCTAGTGTCGTCCAAGAGGTACCCGGGCGAGTTCACCGACCGAAAGCAGCTGGAAGCGCAGGAAGAATTGTCACGCACCGGCAAGACGGGCATCTTCGTCTACGATCGCACTCTGTGGCAGATCAAGCCCAAGGGCACCTACGGCGAGAAGCGTTTCAGGCTGTTCCTCGGTGACGTGGCACGCAAGCCGCGCATTCTGGAGGAGGGCACGGAAGTCGTGCCCGAGGATGCGAGGCTTGTCATGGAGGTCCCCGAGGAGTTCCGCTCAGAGTTCGAGCGCGATATGCTGTCGGCCATCCGTGACATCGCGGGCAGCGCCACGTTCGCCCTGCACCCCTTCATCGTCAACACGGAAGCTGTGTCGAAGGCGTTTGGTCAGTCCCAGTCGGTGCTGTCGGTGGAGAGCACGGACTTTGCCGCCTCGCGACCTCTGATCTATCCAAAGCGTATCATCCAGCCGGCGGAGCCGCGCATGGCCCACGTCGATCTCGGGTTGACGGCCGACAGCGCGGGGGTCGCGATCGGCTGGGTCGAGGGCTTTGCGAGGGTGCCGCGCTCAGACAACACGTTCGAGCTTATGCCGCAGATCAATTTCGACCTGATTCTCGAGGTCAAGCCGCCGCGAAATGGCGAGATCGAGTTCGAGAACATCAGGACGCTCTTCTACAAGCTGCGTGAGCTGGGCATGAACCTGAAGTGGATCAGCTTCGATTCATACCAGTCGGCCGACAGCATGCAGATCCTTCGCCAGAAGGGCTTTGTCACTGGGACGCAGTCGATGGACAAGACCTCGCTGGCTTACGATGTCACCAAGACAGCCTTATACGACGGTCGCGTAAAGGCGCCGAGCCACGAGAAGGCCCTGTCGGAGATTGTACGTCTCGAGCGTGATCCACAAAGCGGCCTGATCGATCACCCGCCTAACTTCAGCAAGGACTGTGCCGACGCCGTCGCCGGCGTCGTATATGGACTGACCTACAGACGCGAACCATGGGTGCGCTATGGCGTGCCGATCAACCGCAGTCTGGTGGAGATGGTGCGCGCCATCGAGGAGAAGGACAAGAAGTCGGAGGCCTTGCATCGCGGACCATATGCTTGAGGCATTGTGTACCCTGCAAATCCGTTCGCTCTCGCGAAGGATCGCGTGGTTGCGCTAGGGAACTCGCTGATGGCTGGGCGCGATGTCCTTGGTTACCACTGCGCCCGCCTGCACAAGGACGACCAAGAGAGCATCTTGCGCGACGGCCTCCGTCCTCTGTCGCTTGACCATCTGCGAGAGAGGATTGCGGCGCGAGTGGCGATTGGTGATCTGCCCGCGGATGTCGGTGACCGACTCATTGCGGAGAACCAGGCTGGGGACGCCAATCGGGCCGGAATGATTTGGCTCATCTTCACACGCGGACCCATTCAAGATGGTCCCGCCGTCATCCGTCTCCTCAGCTCTTGGGGAGGCGAGGCGCTCTACAACAGCCACGAACGCGATGCCATCACCGGGCCGCTGCTCAAGTCGATTGGCGAAGCCTGTATAGTTGAGGCGCGGGTTCCACTCGACCAAGTGAAGCACTTCAGTGAAATTGGAGAACGGATGCGACGCGGATTCCTCCTCCGGCGCGGTATCAAATGCGACAACCCGGCGGAAATGGAAGGCTACATTCGCGCGCCGCTAGCGGCGCACCGAATCAATACAATACACCGACGCCGTGATGCGTCCTTTGAGGCATTGACGCGGTGTTCGACGTGGCGGGTACGCTTGCTCGGTTTTTGGAGTTCTGAGCAGGGACAGGTTTTCCGTGATCGTCGACTTGTTGAACAACTATCTGGGCGCACAAGCGCCAGGCGCCGGCTAGACCCCGGCTCACGCCTCCCGACCGTTGGCTGTTTGTCAGGCTGTATCGATGGATGCCATCCCTGCTGAACGCGGCAGTCATCGTCAGGCCGAACACCATCGTCCGGTGGCATCGGATGGGCTTTCGCCTGTACTGGCGTTGGAAGTCCCGCACGCGCGGAGGTCGCCCGCAAATCCCTGTCGAAGTGCGCAGCTTGATCCGTCGTATGAGCCTGGAGAACCCGCTGTGGGGCGCACCACGCATCCATGGCGAAAACCCGCCAGAGGACCCTGTGGCGGTCTGCTGGCACCTCTTTCCGCGCTAGCCTGTCAGATACGATTTCATCGACTCGCGCTCTTCAATGATGAAGTCGAAGAATGCGGATATGCGCGGTGTTCGCCTGAGATCGGGATGCGCCAGCAGGCGCCAGCTTCGCGACAGCTCGGCAACCGGCCCCAGCACGCGGACTAGGTCCGGCTCGACATCTCCCAGCGCGGCCGGCAATGGCCCAACCCCAAGGCCGGACTTCACGGCATAGATAAGGCCAAGGACACTGTTGGTGCGCGCCGCCATCTTGGCTTGCGGCGCAACATCCCTGAGCCACTTCGCGGCGCGATGGTTGCTCAGCGTGTCGTCAAAGCCCACCAGTTGATGACGAGACAAGTCTTCAATTCGTTCCGGCTTGCCGTGGTGCTCGATATAGGCGTGGCTGGCATAAATCGCCCAGATCGAGTCTGCGATCTTGCGGCCCACCAGCTCATCGTCCGTATCGCCTGACCGGAAGGCGACGTCCGCTTCGCCTTTTGACAGGTCCAAATAGCGGTCGCTCGTCACGAACTCGACCCGCAGCTTGGGATGGCGCGCGTGGAAACGGTCGATCAGATTCGATTGCGTCATTCGGTAGACGATCGGTTCAGGACATGTGACGCGGATGACGCCCGTCAGATCCAGGGCGGTGTCGGTTACCCGACGCTCGAAGTCGGTGACGGCGCCCTCGACGCGTTCGGCGTAGGGCAGCAATGCTTCCCCCAGCTCGGTCAGCCGATAGCCGCTTGGCTGACGCACCACCAATTGCCGCCCGACCTGTCGCTCAAGCTCGCTGAGCCGCCGATGCACGGTCGATTGACTGAGGCCAAGCGCCTTTCCCGCCGCGATCGTGCTGTGGTGGCGCGCAACGGCGAGGAAATATTTGAGGTCGCTCCAGTCGAACATGTTCCGATTATGCACTTCTGCCGCCCCCTTTCGCAAAGTTGCGGCTCCTCCGGTCAGCCGTTGGCGTGTAGGTTTTTCCCGGCTCACCGAACGCCGGTTCGACGCGGCGGTCGCCGGAGATTGCGATGAGAATAAAGCTGCGGCTGTCTTGCCTGAAGTTGATCCCGCTTTGCGCAATCTTTCCCATGTGCTGGTTGCCGGCCAAGGCCGAGACATGTCCACAACCCGTGAAAATTATCGTGTCCTATCCGGCCGGCTCACCGGACGATCTCGTGGCACGGATCCTCGCGCAGAAGCTGTCCGAGGGGGGCGGCCGGTTCTACGTCGAGAACATGCCGGGTGCGAGTGGGATGATCGGCACCGCCGCGGCTTCGAGGGCGCTGGCGAACGGCTGTACAATGGTCATCGTCAACCAGAACTTCGTCGTTCAGGCGGCAACCAATGCAAAGCTTTCCTATGACGTTCCCGGCAGCTTCACGCCCGTTACACTGCTCGTCGGCGCTCCGGAGGCAATCTCGGTCAATCCCTCGGTTCCAGCCACGACATTGAAAGACCTCGTCGCACTCGTGAAAGCCGATCCCGGCAAGTACAACTATGCCTCGCCCGGATATGGATCTTCGCCGCATCTGGCGGCGGAGTGGCTTTTCAAAATCACGGAAGGGCTCGACGTCGTCCACGTGCCGTTTCAAGGAGGGCCGCCGGCTGCAGCCTCAACGGTAGCGGGGCATACCCAGATCTTGTTTCTCACGCTTCCGATCGTCGCTCCGCTCGCGAAAGAGGGAAAGCTGCGCCTGCTAGGCGTGGCTGACAAGACGCGGTCTGCAGCGTTTCCAGATGTTCCGACCCTCGAGGAAGCAGGCATTACCGGCCACGAGATCGGCTATTGGAACGGATTATTGGTTCCCAAGGGGACCGACAAGGACGTCGTTGACCGACTAACTCGGCAGATCACTCGGATCATGTCGTTGCCGGACGTAAGGGAACGACTGGATGAACTTGGATATACGCCGATCAACGGTTCGGCCGAAGGCTTCGCCGCACGCATGAAAGGCGAGCTGGTCACGTGGAGAGATGTCGTTCGCATCGCCCACATCAAAATCGAGAACTGATCCGACACGGTCACGTCAACCAGTCCGACCTCAATCTCGAATGGACCAGTGGGAGAGTTTATGAGTTTCCAATCATTGCTCACCGTTGCGCAACGCCTGAATACCTCCGTGGAGGCGCTTGCAGCCATCGCTGCCGAGCTGCAATCGCGGCAATCCGGCACGCCGGCCGATCCTCGCGTGCGCGCGCGCCTACGGGACGTCATTGAGAATATCGAGCCCGGTCTGCTGGATGGCTTGTCGGCAGATCAGCAGGCGATAGCGCTTGCGTCGATCAATGCGTTTTTTCGTCAGGCCCTCGACTTGGTCGACGATCCGGGTCGCGCGCCGGGTTGGTCCTTCAAGGATCCCGCCATCCTGCAATCCTACGGGCAGATGTCCCGTGGCGTGATCCACGCAATCGACGCACTGGCACCCCAGTTACCGGAGTTCAACGATATGTTGCGGCGAGCTGGGGCATTTCTCGACGTCGGGACCGGCGTTGGTTGGCTGGCGATCGAAGCCGCGCGCACTTGGCCCGCACTACGCGTTGTCGGCATCGACCCTTGGGAGCCGTCGCTCGATCTCGCACGGCAGAACCTGGCAAATACCGGCATGGCGGACCGAATAGAGCTTCGCGGACAACGACTGGAAGATGTTTCCGATCGCGATGCGTTCTCCCTAGCCTGGCTCGCGGGGCCCTTCTTGCCGCCGGAAGTTGTTGCGACTGCACTGACGACGATCCGTAAGGCGCTGAAACCCGGTGGTTGGCTGGTGTTCGGGCTCTTCGCATCTCCGCCTGATCCGCTAGGACAAGCTTTGACTGCATTGAAGATCGTGCGGTCGGGCGGACACCCTTGGAGCAACGAGGATGTGGAGAACAGAATGCGTGACGCTGGCTTTGAAGAAATCAAGTCGTTCACGCCGCCACATCTTGCTCGATTTACCGTTGGCAAGCGGCCTCACTGAAGCAGCGGATCACTCCGAGCGCCGTTTCCCCGATCTTGTTGTGTGCCAGCCCCCCGTTCCTTGATCCGCTGCTTCATTGAACCGTGAAGAAAGGGACCTCCGTCATGGCCGCCGAATCTTCCACCAGCGACACCGCCGCACAGGCCGCAACGTGTGAGCAGTTGATCCAGATGGAGCAGGGTTGGGGTGACAGCGCACCTTTGATCAGGTGCTGGCTGGGGGAGGCGACGTCCGCCATGCTCAGCATGGCGGGCGTGGAATCCGGCGCTCACGTGCTTGATGTAGCGGCCGGTGCCGGCGGCCAGACCCTCGACATCGCCCAACGGGTGGGACCTCGCGGTTTCGTGCTCGCGACTGACTTGTCGCCGGACATTCTACAGTTTGCGAAGCGGCAGGCAGCAGACGCGGGCTATCAGAATGTCGAGATCCTTACCTCGGACGGGGAGGGCCTTTCGGTCGAAGACGCCCGCTTCGACGCGGTGGTCTGCCGCATGGGTTTGATGCTGTTCCATGATCCGCTGCAGGGCCTGCGGGAAATGAAGCGCGTCCTGAAGCCAGGCGGTGGCGTCTGCACCATGGTGTTCGGGGCACCCGACGACAATCCGTGTATTTCAACCTTGATGTCGATCGCGCTCAAGCATGCAGGCTTGTCTGAGCGCGATCCGTATCAACGGGGCGGGCTGTTTAGCCTGAGCAAGCCGGGGTTGATCGACGATCTCTTCAAACAGGCCGGTTTGCGCGCGATCGCAACGACGAGAATCACGGCGCCGTTCAAACTCCCCACGGCTCGGGACTACGTCAACTTCGTCAGGGCGTCGGCAGGGCTGGTGGTGCAAATCGTGCAACGCCTAAAGCCGGCGCAAGCTCAGGCTGCGTGGGCTGATATCGAGCGGGCGCTGAGCCGATTTGAAACGGCAGACGGGTGGGAGGGACCGAACGAGCTGCTGTTGACGGCAGCGCGGCGATGATTTCGGTACGCTCGTCCACATATCACCCATCGCGTCGATCCGGGGCATCGATTGAAACGGCCGTTGTTGGGCGATGACCGGAAATCCAACGAAATCGGTGGAAACAGCAACCGTAGGGCGTAGCGCAAGATCGCAGGCCGTCGCACCTTCGCCGATTGGCGCGCGCGGCGGGCTGCCTGTCCCTACTGAAAACTCTATCCACACGGATGAGGAAGGTTGGATGAGCTAGGCTGGACGGAGATGATCTCGTTTCTCGGCCTGCTGCTTCACGCCTTGACCTTGCCGTTCCGTTCGAGGGCGAGCCTCGAAGCTGAGATCGTCTTTCTGCGGCATCAGCTCAATGTGCTCAAGCGCCAGGCGCCGGCTAGACCTCGCCTCTCTGCGGCCGACCGTTGGCTGTTTGTCAGGCTGTATCGATGGATGCCATCCCTGCTGAACGCGGCAGTCATCGTCAGGCCGAACACCATCGTCCGGTGGCATCGGATGGGCTTTCGCCTGTACTGGCGTTGGATGTCCCGCTCGCGCGGAGGTCGCCCGCAAATCCCTGTCGAAGTGCGCAGCTTGATCCGTCGTATGAGCCTGGAGAACCCGATCCATAGCGAGATTCTGATGCTGGGTTATGAGATCGCTCGGTGGGCGTCACCCACCATCCGACTGCCGAGTGGATCGCCCAACAGATTACCGAGGCTTTCCCTTGGGATGAGACACCTGAACATCTCATTCGAGACCGTGACACTGCCTACGGTCATGTTGTTATCCGTCGGCTCGCTGCGATGGGCATTCGTGATCATCCGATCGCGCCACGGTCGCCGTGGCAGAACGGATATGCCGAGAGGCTGATCGGCTCGATCCGTCGGGAGTGCCTGGACCACATTGTGGTCCGGGGCGAGGCCCACCTGCGCCGTGTCCTTGCGGCCTATGCCAATTACTACAATGAGGTCCGGCCGCATATCTCCTTGAACAAGGACTCACCTGGCCATCGGCCGGTTCAGCGCTATGGCACTATCGCCTGCACTCCGATTCTCGGCGGCTTACATCACCAATACTGCCGGACGTAGTTTTTGGTAGGCACACCCAATATCCAGGACCCCAACCGTGACGGGTAAGGTTCGCGGCCGTCAAGACCTGAACTCATGCCGCCTCCTCCACTTGCCCTTGTGGCCGAGCTTGCCGCCACTTTTAGGTCAACCCCGCCCTGCTGTCGCGCCATTTGCGCGAGGCAGCGACCGGAGCCATCGGCCGGGGCCAAGCAATCGGAGACCAGCGATGTGCTCATCCCTGGCCCATCCGTCGCCGGCGCGGATCGCGTGGTGCGATCCTGAACGACGACTTAGAACGGATCCTCGTCGTTTCGATTGACGACCAGTACCATTGCGACCACGAAGGCTCTGTCGTTCTTGCGTCCTTGTCGTGCGAACAGTCCGGGTACAAAGCCGGTTTCGATGATCAGCCCGACTTGGCGAAGATACGCAAGCAAGCCGGGGTCGGTCGCCTGGGGCCCAACGAATGTCAGTCGCGCTCCGGCAAAGCAAATGCGCTTGATTTCACGTCTCATAAAATGGTCAAGCGGGGCGCTACGAAAGCATATGTCGCTAACCGTATGCTTGGGTATCGAGGATGTAAGTCCTCGGCCATTGATCGGTACCCCCTTCATGTTTGGATCCAATTTCGGATCAGGAACAAAATCTTGAAATCCGAGATAGTCGGTCTCCTTGGCCCCACCAATATTGATTTTCCGGCCAAATCCCTCAGGATTCATCGGGGTGCCGACATGGCTCATGGTTCCGTCGGCGCCAACCTCGATTTCACCGTCGGTCGATGGCAACGCACATTTGCTGTGATCGTGCGGCGCGCCGAAGTCGTCAGCGGCGACCAACACCTCCTTGGTCGACGACTTTTCGAGGGCGTCCATTTCACCGTCGAGCCGTTCGATCGTCATCTGCCCGACGATGTCGTCGGGGGCGTTCTGATAACTTCTGTTGATGATGTTGCGTGGCGGCCCCTTGAATGTCCGGACGGCTTGTAGGGTGGAAGGCCCAAAGGTTTGATTCGATATCTCCGTGGCGCTGATGACCGCGGCTTCGAGACGGATCAAAGCCTGTTGAACGAGGCCAACGTGTTCTCCCCGAGACCCCGGAACGACATGTTGCAGGGGAATCTTCAGGCACTTCTGCAGCCGGTCGTTATCATGGAAAAGTTGGGAAATCAGACGCGGCTTGGTCACGGCTGGAAAAGCCATTGTGCCCCCCTGATTCGATCGCGATGCCAGGAAATATACTCACGACATGACAACTCTGGCCTTGCGCAGGCTGGAAATCCTGGAGCAATTCTATCTGTTGCCTCCTTCCGGGCCAACATCCCGCGCCTCGATTTCTCCGGCCGGGGCTTCATTGTCTCTGCTTCGCCGGCGACGCGCTGCACAACCCGGTGCAGGTGCCGTTGTGGAAGTGGAACAACTGCTTCTGCGAGGACCGCGACCTCGCGCGCCAGCCCAAGGTCTAACAACTCACTCTCTCATGATCGACAGGAAGCCGAACAAACCCCTCAGTACCGTTGTCCTTACCGAATACTCCGTCCACGCTGGCATCATGGGGAAGATCAGGTAGGCTGGCCTACTGGTCCCGAGAGTCATGATGTGTGCTGCGTTCACCTCAGCGAGGCAGCTCTTTGGCGAGTAGCCAAAAAAGGGTGGGTAAGGCCACTCTCGCTTTCGCAGATGGCCGACCCGGACCCCTCAATACCCCCCACGCCACCCTTGTGAAATAAGAGCCGCGCGTTCCAACTGGACAGCGATGACTGACTGGGCAGCCATGGCGATCACCGGCAAAGTGATACCGCAAACGATGCTTATGGCGATGTCGTCGAACAGCCCTACGACCAGGCTGAGGCCACTCGCAACCGCGACAAGAAGGAGCGCGCTTATCGCGGTCATTAGGGCGGCCCGCCTGAAGTGGCGCCTCGCCAAGAGGTAAATCGGACCGCCAATCGCCGCCCAGAAGTACGACCATTCCTGTACGAATATCGTTTCGTCAGTCTCAAGGTTGTCGAAGCGGTAGGATTCGAACAGCAAATGCGACCGCCATCCCCTAGTGGCGTCTCATTCGGCTCGCTTCTCTGTGCAGATGGCGGAGTCGCCGCCGCGTTTGGTGCCGCGATTCGGGCGGCCATCGGCGGCGCCACCGCCGTGCAAAGTCATCGTAATATCGTGCAGGCTCCCCAATTTGATGAGAACCGGACGCTTGTATGGCCGCTTGCCCGATTGCGGCGCCGTATCGGCGTCCTCACGAAGCGGCTGGTCTGCTTTGTCGTCCACAATATGAAGCTTCCCCTGTGGTTTGATCTGCCATTGCAAACTAAACAACATGTTTTTTATGTAGATTAACGTCGCGTCAAAACCTCGCCTGCGGTAGCTTGAGCATTGGAGCGCTGCTCTTGGCCGACCATCGGCTGGCAATCACCCTAGAAGGTGCGCCTTAGCTCAAACTTAGGACCAGCCGCCCCCTGGAAATTTGGGCACCTGTCCTGCGGCTCCGCCATCTGATGTCGTCCTTCTATGAGGAGCACGCGTGCGATTCACTCCAAATCACTCAGCAGGCTGAGGACGCTTTCTGAATGCAGCGCACTTCGTTACTTGAGCTCCCGACGCGTTGCTCGACAGAAAGCGTCGTGCGGGTGGAGGCGTACGGCCGGAACACAGAGTTCGGGAGCCTCACAATTGTGTGCAGGTTGCACTCGTCCATCAGGTGCTCCTTCATCGATTTCGAGGCCGACATGAGATGCTGGCGCGGCTGTCGGCCGCCACAACGCGCTCGACAAGCTCGGCGGCGCGCTCGACCGCTCGGGCAAGCAGCCGCCAGGCGGCTTCATGGTGGCGACCAGCCGCTGCTTCTACGAGATGGTGCACAAGGCGGCCGCCCTGCAGGCCGCGGCGATCGCCGCGGTGTCGGCGCCGACCTTGCTCGCCATCGAGACTGCCGAGCAGGCGGGCATCGCGCTGGCTACCTTCGTGCGTAACGGCCGGCTCACCGTCTACCCCGGCCAGGTCGCCGCGTGAGAAACAACGTCATCAGCGTCACCGGCTGGAAGAATGCCGGCAAAACCACGCTGGTCGAGCGCCTGGTGGCCGAATTGGTGCTCCGCGGCATCAGGGTCAAAACGGTGAAGCACGCCCATCACAACGTCGATGTCGACCAGCCGGGCCGCGATTCCTCGCGCCACCGCCAGGCCGGCACCACCGAGGTCGCGGTCGTCGGCGGCCACCGCTGCGCCATCATGCGCGAGCAGGAGGAGCCGACCCTGGCCGAGGTGCTGGCGCGGCCCGCGCCAGCCGATGTCGTCGTGATCGAAGGCTACAAGCGCGAGCCGCACCCGAAGATCGAGGTTCGCGCCGGCGGCGAGGCGATGGCGCCGAAGGATCCGACGATCATCGCCATCGCATCGGACGATCAGGCGTGCGATGCAAGTTCCGGGCGACGACATCGCCGGCATCGCCGATTTCGTCGTCGCCCGCTTCGGCAGACCTACTGCCTGACGGCTCCGAAAAGACCACCGATCTGATATCGAGGGCCGTTAATGTTGAAGTTGCCGAACTGATAGGCCGCATGGTCACCACGGCGGTTTGCAAGGAAGCTGCCGTTCAGCTCCAACGTGCGTGATGGAATGTTGGAGGACGGCACACGTCCGTTTGTATTGAAAGTCGCACTGTTGCCGTTGCTTGTAGTCCTCGCCTGGAAGCGAGCGTCGCCGAATTCGACGGTCGCAACGCCACTGCGGGAGCCGAAGTTCCAGACATTGGAATAGCTGCCGACTTGCCCGATACCGTTGCCCGTCGTACCAATCATGATGCCGTTGTAGCGTGCCGTGCCCGTCATCACGTTGATCTTCGACACGTCCGACGCTGTCGCATCGCCTGGGGTCTGGAATCGCGGATGGCTGATAATCGGTGCTGTGGTCGGTGGCGGCGGCAATGGTGGAGCCGGCGGCGCTTTTGCCGCCGAACGCTGCCGCTCGATCTCCTGAAGCGCGGCCTGCGTTCCGTGTTGCTGTACCTGCTGGTTATTGGTGTTGGAAAGCACTGTGACGATCGTCTCGTTCGGAGTGCGATTGCGCGGACCTGGAGCTGAGCCGAAATTCGCCGCAACGCCTGGCGCGATGATGCGCGGCGCTTGGTTCGAATTGACGGCAGAGAACCCGGAGGTTCTCAGGGACTGGTCGGGATTTCTGCCTGCGCCGCCACCGCCGCCGCTGCTCGAATTTCCGGATGAGTTGGGCCTGCCCTCGAGCTGTGCCAGCGGGCCGCTTATCGTGCCCGCCGGAACAAGCATGGGGGCGCTCAACGGACCGCCCAAGTTGGCGCTGATCATCGAACCTTGACGCGTCGCGATCTGCGTCTGGCCGCCGCTCGTCACCACCATGTCCTTGCCGAACACGAACATCGAATCGGTGCGCCGCTGGCTGACGTCATGAATGCTGATGCCACCGCGGATGCCGATGGTGCTCGATGGCGTGGTGATGGTGATCGGCGTGTTCTTGCTGATCTTGCCGCCGACCAGGCGCAGCACGCCCTTGCTGGCGCTGATCGCGAGCTCTCCTGTCTTGGTATTGGGGTCGAACACGAACTTGTCGATGGTGATCTGGGCGTTGGGCCCGACCGTCAGCGACGAGCCGTCAAGGAAGACGAGATGGGCGCGGTCGTTGGCGTTGGTGGTGATGAGCTCGTTCGCCTGCACGTCGATGCCGATGCGCAGCACCCGCTCGGCCTCCTGCGGCGGCTTGCCGAGCGGATTCCCTTCGGTGGCCGACGTGACGCCGACCTTTGCCGTCGCCTCGCGGACGAGAAGAGGTGAAGTCGCAAGGGCAAGTGCTGTGGCACCAAGCAGCGCAGCGCGCGTCAGCGCGACCTGCGCGAATGAGGGCTTTGTCATGAGGTTCTTATCCCGGATTCTTGCCTAGCTCCTGTATGCAGAACAGAAACACAGGTCGGCGGCGCCGACGACGCTGATTCCCCAGGTGCGCCGTCAGCAACCGCTTTCCTCCTCAGGAGAAACTTCAGTGTGGGCTGACGCAGGTCCGGCTCAAGGTTCACGATGTATCAGATGTATTAAGTGCAACTGGCCAGTTTCCCTCGACTGATGCGGCCCCTGTTGGATCGAGCGACGACTCGATCTAGGTGCCCTTGCGGAACGGATCTCCGGACGGGCGCCAAGGTCCTGTGGCTTCGAAAACGGCCATGCGCTCCTCATAGGAAGGCCAAGGCCTTGGCGATCATCTTTCAGACACCAGCTTGCCCGTCACTGGGCTCACGATGTGAACCATGTCGCATGCAAGGCACATCTGCGCGACGAATTCCTTTCCCTCGGCGTCGTGGACTTTCACTGACCCTTGGACATTCAGATTTCCTGTGGGGCAGCGATATATGAAATTCCGCATATACGCTCCGGCATCGTGCCTTGGCTTACGAAATCGTTCAGCACGCGGGGCGACACAGGTTTGTTGATCACCGAGAAGGTCGGTGCCCCGGCGTCGCGCTTGGGTTGCTGCGCGCGGTGCGCTGCATTGAGGTCGCCCGACATTACGAGCCACTTGGCCCGCGGATAGCGTGCTGCATGCTCCAGGCAAAAGGCCGCACCGTCACCGTCCGGCAGGTTGATGTCGGAGACCACCACGTCCGGCTCACGCTCGGCGATGGCCTCGCGGGCCCCGGCGATCCGGCCGATGTCGCGCACGGTGTGACCGCGGCGCACCAGATAGGAGCGCAGTTCCTCGCGCAGGTCAGGTTCGTCTTCAATGAGTAAGATATATGCCATGATGTTTCCCGGATTTCGCCCAGAGTTAATTGGCTGACGCTGCCGGCAGGAGGATTTCGAAGCAGGCGCCGCTTTCGGCCCGGTTGGCCAATGAGATCGTGCCATGCATTTCCTCGACAATGCGCCGGCAAGTGCGCAGCCCCAGGCCGGTACCCTTGCCGCGCGGCTTGGTCGTGATGAACGATTCGAAGAGCCGCGGTAGGACATGCGGCGGTATGCCCGAACCATTGTCGTTGACCGCGATACGCACGAAGTCGCCATCCATTTTCTGGAAGGAGTGGACGTTGATTTCAATCGTTGGTGCGCCGGCGTCGCGGGCGTTGGTGATCAAGTTGACCAGCACCTGCTCCAACTTTTCGACGTGGCCCACGACGTTCGGCACGCCGGACGGCACCGAGGCCGTGATACGCCCGCCCGCCTGACGAACACTGTACTCAGTGAGGTCGATCGCAGCTGTGACGGCCAGCACCGGATCGAATGGCACTGCGGGTTCCCCCGCGCTGTCGTGTATGAAGGCGTTTAAGTCGCCCACGATGCGGGTGGCCCGTTCCATCTGCTGGCCGATGCGAGCGAGCTTACCCTGGATGAACTCGTCGTCGATCGGCTGACCGCTCTTGCGCGCCCGATCGAATTCCTCTGCCACCGCCGAGCAGGCAAAGCTGACCACCTGCAACGGCTGTGCAATCTCGTGCGCCATGGTACCCGCCATTTCACCCAAGATGGTGAAGCGTTCCGACTCGTAGATCGTCCGTTCCGCCTCCACGAGCTCGTGCGTCTGCCGCGATATCACTTCCTCACGGGCTGCGATGTACGTGCTGATGGCAATTTCCGTATCCAGGGAAATGAGCTTGAGCAGCGCACTGAATGTCCGCTGCGCCTTTGCTGCCGGTTTAACCGCCTCCATTATTCTCGGGAACACGAGCTCCACGTAGATTGAATAGGTCCCCATGTACCAGGCTGGCGGAAGGTTGATTCTCTGGTGGGTACGTCCAACAAGAAGCCGATTGGCGAGATACACCTCGCCATACTCGCCGTCTGTCAGCGCGAGAAAATAGTCCCTCTGCGCTGCCTTTACGCGCGCCAGGACCGTGGGATTTGTGAGGAAAGCCTTCGTCTCTTCGAAGTTCAGTAGGCGGCGATAGAGGTCATCTACTACGTCGTCCACAAAGGCTTCGGCGTTGGGCCTGAGTTGCCGCAGCAGCTCCGCATCCTCTTTGGTGAATCCGGAAAATTCTTTCCGCCGCTCCCAGTCCCCAAGCCCGATTTCGGACCTGGCACCCTCTTCGAAACCATGCTTCATTACTCAAGCTCTTATCGTGATTTGCGTGGCGCAGGCCGTATAGAGTGCATCAGTTGTGAGCAGCAATTGAGAATCAGTCCATCTTGGGAAGATTGCCACGCCGGCGGCGACCGCCGTTGACGACAACCCGCACGAGCTAGCGGCGAACCGGCGGCTTGACCGATTGGCCTGAATAAGGCGTCAACCCGTCGCAAAAGGAGTCCAGGAGGGCTCTCAATTCACCCGAGGAATGGCGATGGCCAAGGCCATAGTAGACCAACTTCGACCTGCGGGTGGCGGTAACGATGTTTGCGTTGCGCGATCGCGCGAGGTGCTGCGAGACGGTTGGCTGATTGAGGCCAGTCTCAGCCATGAGCGCTGACACCGACCATGGTTTGTGCTCAAGAAGGCACAGCAGTAGGAGCCGGCGCGGATGTGCGCAAATTCGGAGGAGTTGCGACATCGGCCGCCCTCTTGTGCGCCCTTGCGCTCCTATGCGTTCCAAAGCTTCGCTGGTCCAACTTCCTGCAACCCCTGCTGAATTTTCACCTTACCACAGATCTTGCGACTGACTATCATTTGCTGAAAAGGGCAACATCCTCCCTTTGCCATGAATGGCTGGCCGCCCCGATCCATCCAAATTGGGCCTAATTCACATTCAGTTATCGATATATATCGCGCTAACTATATTAGTTTGATGCCTGAGGGGCTGCATGAACCTGACTATTGGGCCAATGACGCCCGGCGAATCTCTGTCAATTCGATCTGCCAGGAATCGATTTGCCACCATTACTTCCTTCATTGCCGACTTCGTCCAGCAGGTCCGGCTCGCGCTCGGGATCAAAGGAGTGGCCTGGGCATCGGTCGCCGGCCTGCTTGGTCTGGTGTGCTGTACGATATCCTTCGTCGTTGTGGCGCTCTCGCTCAACACGAACGAGGTCGGGAGATCGCAGGACAGAGTCGCTGCGTACGCCCTGGCAGACCAGACTTTTCGAGATTTCATGCGTTTGGTCCATGCTGCAGGTTGGGGAGCGCCGGCGCCAGCAAACAAGCGAGCTATCCAGGAAGCATGGCAGCGCAGCACCGCAGCCCTTGATGCGGTGTGCTCAAATGGCGGGCCAGATGCCCCGAACCAATCGACGGAACTCTGCACGTCCTTCCCATCCGTTCGCCAGCGACTTGGCCCATCGGTCGAGAGCTATGACCCAGCGGTCGGCCCGCTGCCTACTGCAACGGTCGAGGAATTGCTCAGTCTCAGTCGCACGATCAACGACCTCGTGGCGGCAAGCACGCTCAGCATCGGCACTTTGGTTCGGACAATGTCGGATCATTTTGCGTGGGCGATTCTCATCCTCACGCTCAGCACCGCTGGTTTCGCGACCGCCGGTCTCATCCTGATCGTCCTTGTCGGCCAGGCCTCGATGAACTTCCACGATCAGTGGCGCAAAGCGAACGGCGCACGCGAGCGTTTGCAGGAAACGCTCGATGCGTTGCCTGCTGCCGTTCTTCTTTATGATCGCGACGAGCGACTCGTCATGTTCAACACCGCAGCAATAGCCGTCACGCCGGCCTTGAAACTCCCGGGAGTGATCGGCATGACCTATGAGCAGATTGCTCACGAATCTGAAAAACTTGTTGCAGAGTACAAGGCGCCTGTGATCGGTAGCGCGCGAGACTGGGTCTCGCGCTTCCGCAGCAAGGGCAATCGCACGCTCCAGCCCATCGACGGTCGTTGGTTCGAGTTCTCGGAACGCAGCACTCGATCCGGCAATACCGTCGGGCTTCGCATCGACGTGACCCATATCAAGCAGCATGAACTCGAAGCGAAACACGCCCGCGCACGATACCAAACCCTGGTCGATTCGCTGTCGGACGTCGTCTACGAGCTCGACGTCGAGGCCGGCCGCTTCACTTTCGTCAGTGCCGGAATCGTCGATTTGCTCGGAGTGATCGCCGACGAATTCGTTGGCAGCCATTTCCTCGATCATGTTGCACCGGAGTCGCGCGAGCACGTCACGCGCTTCACCACCCGCCCCTATTCCCAGGACGACGCGCTGACCTTCAGCCAGTTCCGAATGATGACTGCGGCAGGCACCGTCAAGCACGTCGAGGTGCGGGCACGCCGTCAACTTGACACCAAGGGACGGGTAATAAGCGTCGGTGTGCTCCGCGATATCGACGAGCGCGTGCAGCTCATCGAGCAATTGCACCAACAAGCTACCCAACTTCGATCGGTCGTCGAGTCCAATGGCGCACTGATCGTGTTACTCGACCGCGACTTCAAAGTGGCCATGGTCAACAGCACTTTCGCCGCCTTAGCTGGCATAGAGGCAGCCGACGCCGCCGGTCGATCAATAAAAGAGCTGATCGACTGCCAGTTTGATGAAGGAATGTTGCAGGTTTGGGTCGGGGGAGGCTCTCGCGAGGCCATGCACTTTACTAATCGACTGCGCGACCGGCAGGGACGAGAGCGGCTGATCTCCTGCACGGCTACCCCGATCATCGACCCGGACGGCACGCTTGCGAATGTGGTATTTCTAGGCCTCGACGATACCGATCGCGTCGAGGCCGAACAGGCGCTTTTCGATTCGCAGCGCTACGCCACCTTAGGCGAAATGGCCGGCGCTGTGGCGCATGAACTCGCCCAGCCCTTGCAGGTGATCAACATTGCCTGCTCCGCCGCGCTCGATGAGTTGGCCCCTGATATGGGTGCAAGGGCGGACCTCGAGTTTCTCCTGGGGCGCATGAAGCGGATTGACAGCCAGATCGCCCGTGCAAACGGCATCATCGGCGAGCTGCGCGGCTTCGTGCGTGGTACGTCGGAAGATACGGCCAGCATCTTCGACCTACCGACAGCCGTGCGCAGCGCCAGCGAGCTGGTCCGGCACAATCTTGTGCAGTCAAAGGTAGAGCTGTCGGTGTCGCTTTCGGCAGACCTACCGCTGATACGTGGCCACTCCAATCGGCTCGAGCAGGTGCTGGTGAACTTGGTCAATAACGCGCGCGACGCCGGGGCGAAGACGATAGAGCTCTCGGCCTATGCCGTGAGCGCCGGCGCCAAGCAGCAAATTTTCATTCGGGTAGAGGATAACGGGCCGGGTATTGCCTCTGAGGTCCTGCCTCGTCTGTTCGAGAAATTCATCACGACGAAGCCTCGGGGCATAGGCACCGGATTGGGACTGCGCATCTGTCGGCGTATCGTCGAGGACATGGGGGGCTCTATCACTGCTGGCAATCGCCATCAAGGAGGCGCACAGTTCGAGATCATCTTGCCTGCAGCAGCTTGATTATAATCATGCAGCGACCAGCGGCCAAGAGCTCGTAAGGTGCAGATGAGGTTGTTGAACATACTCGACGATCGCAATTCCGCTCCATCTTCAGATCCAGAGACTGCGAGCTCACGATGTTGGCTCATTTTCACTATGGCCCCGCCGTCGCGGCAAAAGATGGATTCGCTTTAGATCAGCCTCGTTGCTCGTCAAAAAAGCCTCAAATTTCTTGGCACGGGCAGGGGGCATCTTCCATGTCCCGTTGAGATAACGCATTAAGGTCCCCGTATGGCCAAAAAACTGAATTGACCGCCGGGGCATCACGCCGCCTCTCGATGGTAATAGCGTAGGAGCCAGCCCAATCGCTCGCGGCACCGCACATGTCCTTCGCGCTGCCGATCATTTGTTCGAGGAACAGCAGGACGTTGCCCTTCCCCTGATGATTCCGCTCGGTATCGTCGACATTGCAGGCGCCGATCGACAGCAGACTGTAACTCTGTCCACGTCGGAACGTGGATGCTTCGGGACACGAAGGATGCAGCCGACAAATTGATGGCGGAGGGCCAGCGACTCACGGAGGAGCGGGAGCGGCTCCGAGCCGCAAAAGACAAACGTCAAAGGAGCTCGGCGTTACGTTTGGACCCGCGAACCCGACGCCCGTCGAGAAGACGTCCGCTCCTGCCGCAGTTCCAAGCGAGTCTCGGCGGCCAGCACCTGTTGAGACTGCCTCGCCCAATGGCGATTGGGACGGACCGGCTGGTAATACCGAAGCGGGCACGTCTGAGTAGGTCGCACCCAGGACCTTCAGGATTTCAAATGGCAGGTAGGCAACACGATCTCGAACCGTGCACCACCCTGAGGGCGGTTCGCCGCCGAGATCGCTCCACCCATTTCCTCGATAATGCGCCGGCAGATGCGCAACCCTAACCCGGTGCCGACGCCGCGCGGCTTGGTCGTGATGAAGGAGACGAACAGGCGCGGCAGGACATCCTCCGGGATGCCGGATCCGCTGTCGTTCACACCGATGATCGTGACATCACGTCCTTCCCTCACCGTCTGCTCGGCCGTCACCTCGATTTCCTTGCTGCCCGCATCGCGGGCGTTATTGATCAGGTTGATCAGGACTTGCTCGAGCCGGCTTAGATGGCCGGTTACCGGTGTCAGGGGCCCTTCAATGGATGACTTCAGCTCGATCTTTTGCTGTCTCAAGCCGTGGGATGTCATGTCGATCGCACCGCGCACGGCTTCCATCGGGTCGAACGGGACGGCCGCTTCTGCGGCCGTTCCGCGGACGAAACCGCGCAGCTCCATCGCGATGCGGCGGGCTCGCTCGAGCTGTGCCTCGACCCTCTCCAACTTGTTGCCGAGAAACTCGATATCGGGCGCGACCCGCTGCTCGCGAGCGTCAGAGAGTTCGTCCTGCATCGTGGCACAGGCGAGCCCTATGACCTGCAAGGGCTG
>Ga0209909_100470_pt1 | contig 23304 bp, 18 predicted proteins | sample FECB22metaG_FD_188302 | JGI IMG/M metagenome (GOLD analysis project Ga0209909, IMG submission 188302) | Cyanobacterial communities from the Joint Genome Institute, California, USA - FECB-22 (SPAdes) (version 3) | ecosystem: Environmental > Aquatic > Thermal springs > Hot (42-90C) > Microbial mats... | reverse complement strand
GCGCCGGCCGTCGTCTCGGCGCGGGCCGGGGGGATGGCGCCCACGGTCACGCGCACGCGGTGCTCCCGGGGCGACCAGCCGCCCACGGGCACGTGCGCCTCCAGCCGCCGCACCCCGCCCGGGAGCAGGGTGCCGACGGCGACGGGGACGGCCGCCGTCACCCGGTCGCCGTCCAGCACCTCCACCAGGCCGTGCAGCGCGTGATACCGGATGTTGCCGGCGTGGCGGACCGTGAACTCCACCCCGATCGCGCCCGGCAGGCCGAGGACGCCGCGGACCCCCCCGCCGTCCGCGGGCCGCGGGCTCCCCGTCGGCAGGCGCCCCGGGCCGGCCCTCCGGCACGTCCCGACCCCGCGGCGGCCCGTCGGCCGGGTCTCGGCGCAGCCCCGCCGGCGGATCGGGCTTCAGGGTCGGGTCCGGCCGCGCGTCCGCTCCGCCGGCCGCCAGTCGGCGACCGAGCTCCTGGTAGAGGACGAGATCGGCGATCTCCCGATCGAGCGCCTCGCGCTGGCGGCGCAGCGCGGCGAGCCGCGCCGCGATCTCGGAGTCCGACAGGCCCACGTCATGTTCCTTCCAAGCGGACGGAACATATACTTATTCCGATCGGCAGAGGGAATACGACCGACTCTCCATCCTGGCCCGTTTCATTCCGTGAGGGAATGAACCTCGCGCTCTGATCTATTCCTTCGCGCGCTTCCGTATTCCCTTGCCCGCAGGGCGGGGCGGCACGAGCAGCGTGCTGGGATCGGCCGGGTGCAGGGTCAGGCCGCCGTCGTCGAGCACCAGCGGCAGCCGCGGAAACACCTCGCGCAGGTGCGCGAGATCGGCCTTGAACGCCTGGCGGAAGCTGCGGATCGAGGCGTTCTCGGCCCCGAACTGCGCGTGGAGGTTCGCCCAGGTCAGGCGGAGCGGCCGCTGCAGGGACCGCAGGCGGTAGCCGGTCCAGAACAGCAGGTCGAGCTTGCGCGCCGAGCCCGAGAAGGCCCGGGCCGCCCGCACGTCCACCGGCAGGGCGTGCCGGATCAGGGTCTCGTAGAATTCGGGATCGAAGCGCACCGTGCGGCCGGCCTCGTCGTCCCCCTCCCCGGCGCGGGGGCGCCACAGCTCCAGGCTGCGGAACGGCGGGACGTTGAGGGTGGTGGCGCTGTCGCGCCCGTCCCAGAGGCCGATCTGCATGGAGCAGGCGGCCAGCCGGTTCAGCTGTTCCTTGAACTGGCGGATGGTGCCGCGCTCGCCCCCCGTGACCGCGAAGCCCATCTCGCGCATGAAGCCCGACAGGGTCTCGGCCACCTTCACGGTGGGGCTGCGCTGGCGCACGGCCTCGGTGCAGAGGTGGAGCAGGACCAGCCGGGCCTTCGGGCCGTAGGGCAGCCCCTGGGGCTCGAAGGCGCCGGTCTCCGGGTCCTTGATCCGGCCGGCGATCAGGTTGAGCGAGTTGCGGCCGTAGCTGCGGGAGAATTCCCGCACCGGCCCGGGATCGCGGTAGGGCAGGCCGCACAGAGCCAGGACCGAGTGGATGTGCTGGAGGCTCGACGGGAGGGCCGGCTCGTTCTCGATCACGAGGCGCACCGCGTCGCGGCGGCGCTGGTCGCGCGACAGCCCGGCCCGGCGGCTCTCCTCCTCCCCCAGGAGGGCGGCCCGGGCATCGCGCTCGCGCTGACGGTGCAGCACGTGCTCGACGATCTGCGCGAACAGGAAGCCGCCGCGCGCCGCCTCGATCTCGGCCCGCAGGTCCGGGTCATGGATCCCGGCGATCTTCTCCTCGATGCTCATCGCCCCTCGGCCCGCGCTGCACGGGCCGTCCATCCGGCGGGCGGACGGACGGCCCGATCCTGCCATGCCACGATTCGCCCGCCGCGGCCCCCGTCCGGTCGGCCTTGTCCCGGCAATCCACGCTTCCCCGGTGCGGGATCACGCCCGCGAGCGGGCCGACGCCGGTCGCTTCACGGCCGGCGCCCGCCCCGGCGCGCAGAGTTCGATACGGGTCTCGTCGCCCGCCGATCCGACGCCGAGCCGACGCCGCGTCCGGCGCAGAGTCCGATACGCGCGGGTGCCCGGTGACCGTCCCCGTTATCCACCGATCCGGGGGCGAATCCGCGCCGAATCGGATACGCGGCCGCGCAGATTCCGATACGGCGGGGCGCGGCCCGGGCGCAGAATCGGATACGCCGCCGCGCAGAGTTCAATGCATCCCCGCGCAGAGTCGGATGCGCGAACGCGCGCCAAACCACTGGCACACATGCGGAATTCGCCGCCCCATATAACCTGCTGAACTGACTCTCTGAAAGATTCCTCCAGATAATATTCCTACTGCGGACCAGCCAGTTCGTTCTGACGAACGACCGTGTCGCGCCGTACATGCACAGGGTGCGAAGGGAATATGAGCAGGTTTTCCACATTCCCACGGGGAACGACCGTCGCGGCTTGACGGAACGGCGAAGGAGTTCCGTGCCGTGCCGCCGCGCCCCGCCGACGACCGGGTGGCCTCCGGCATCCCACCGGGGTTCGGCCAGGGTCACGGTGTGATGGCGGCTTGACGCGGACGATGCGGCCCGGTTTCTCGGCTCCTTCCGAGAGGGCCCTCAGAGAAGAGCGCGCCAATGCCCCCCTTGCCCGAATTCGCCCGGCCCAGCCTCGCCCTGCCCTGGGCCCCTTCGCCGATCGCAGCCCGATGACGGATCGCCGCGACGACGGCCGCCCGCCCGGCGGACGCCCCAGCCGGCCACGCCCGCCCTGGCCCCGGCGCCCGGCCCCCCGGCCCGGAAGCCGCCCGGCCGCGGCGGCCCGCCCGCGGGAGGAGGGCGGCGACGGGCCGACTGTGCTCTACGGCTGGCATCCCGTGGTGCAGGCCCTGGGCAACGCCCAGCGCGGCCTGCACCGGCTGCTCGCCACCGAGAACGCGGCCGCGCGCCTGGAGGCCGAGTTCGGCGGCGCCGTGCGGATCACCCCGGAACTGGTCCGGCCGAGCGACATCGGCCGCCTGCTCGGCCCGGACGCCGTCCACCAGGGGCTGTACCTGGAGGCCGAGCCCCTACCCGCCCCCGGCCTCGACGATCTGCCCGCCGACGCGCTGCTGCTGGCGCTCGACCAGATCACCGACCCGCACAATGTCGGGGCGATCGTGCGCACCGCCGCGGCCTTCGGCGTGGCCGGGATCGTCACCACGGCGCGCCACGCGCCGGGCGCCACCGGGGTCCTGGCGAAATCCGCTTCCGGCGGCCTGGAACACGTGCCCTTCGTGACTGTCCGGAACCTCGCCGAGGCCCTGATCGAACTGGGCGAACGCGGCTTCACCCGGGTCGGCCTCGATTCGGACGCGCCCGAGAGCCTCGACGCGCTGACGGTCGCGCGGCCCCTGGTGATCGTGCTGGGCGCCGAGGGCAAGGGCCTGCGCGAGCGGACCCGGGGCTGCTGCGACGTCCTGGCCCGGATCCCCTTCTCGGGCGCGATCCGCAGCCTCAACGTCTCGAACGCCGCCGCCATCACCCTCTACGCCCTCGGCCGGAAGAGGGACTGACGGGACCGTGACGCGGCCGGACCGGTCCCCGAGCGGGGCCGCCGCGATACGTTCGGAAACACGGAACCGGGCCCGGAAGCCCCTGTTCCGCCTAGGCAATCTTCGCAACTTCCCGTAGAATACGCGGCGAGGGGGGCGTCGGCTCGAGGGCTGCGCCGGATGTTGGACGATGCGTTTACCTACGGCGGTTGGGCCCTCGGCCTGGTCGCCGTCGGTGTGTGGATTTGGCTCGCGCGGCGCGCCTTCCCGAGCTTCGAATCCTTCGTGACGGGCTTCGACGACGAGCTCCGGCTCGGCGCCAGCCCGGAGGAGCGCGCGCGCAGCGCGCGCTGGCACCAAGTCCGTCAGGCCGCCATGGCCCTGACGGCCGTCGCGGCCCTGTGCCTGTCGATCGGCTTCGCGATTCCCGACTGAACCGGAAACCCCGGGGGCGGCCCCGGCCGACCGGGATCCGGCCCGGGTCCCGCTCCGAAGCGCACGGGCGCGCACCGTCCCTGTTCCGAGACCCCGGCGTGATGTACCGGATCCGCGGAACCGCCCCGGTACGGTCCGGGACGCGGAGGGAGCAGCCGACCGTGCCGCCAGCCGCCGAACGCCCGGTCGCCCCGTCATCCGGGGCCGCGCGGCCGCACGCCTCCGACATCGCGGCGCGCCTGGAGCGGCTGCCCATGTCGGGCTACCAGCGCCGGATCTTCGCGGTCATCGCCTCGGCGTGGCTCGTCGACCAGATCGACGTGGCGCTCCTGACCTTCCTGCTCGGCGCGATCGTGGCGGCCTTCGGCCTGACGCCCACCGAGGCCGGCCAGCTCGCCGCCATGACCTTCGCGGGCCAGCTCGTGGGCAACGTCCTCGCGGGCACCGCCTCCGACCGGTTCGGCCGCAAGGCGGTGTTCCAGGTGACCATGGTGGTCTGGGGGCTGGCGAGCCTCGCGGCGGCGGCCGCCTGGAGCCTGCCCGTGCTGATGGCCTGCCGGTTCCTGATCGGGGTCGGCGTCGGCGGCGAGGCGCCGGTGGCGCAGGCGATGGTCTCGGAGATCGTACCGGCCCGGGTGCGCGGCAAGTACATCGCGATCCTGGAGGGGTTCTGGGCGGTCGGCTACGTCCTCTCGGGGGCGATCAGCTTCTTCGTCCTGCCCCATCTCGGTTGGCGCTGGGCCTTCGTGGTGGTCGGCCTGCTGTCGCTCGTGGTGCTGGCGGTGCGCCGCACGATGCCGGAATCGCCCCGCTGGCTCGCCGAGGCGGGCCGCGAAGCGGAGGCGGAATCCGCGATGGCCGCGATGGAGCGGGCCGTCGAGCGCGCCACCGGCTGCCCCCTCCCCCCGGTCGCGCCGGCCCTGGCCGCGGCGACGGCGGCCGTGCCCGGCCCGCGGCAAGATCCGCATCAGGGTCCGCATCAGGGTCCGCACCGCGGCGCCGTCGCGACTCTGTTCGCGCCCGAATACCGCCTGCGCACCGTGATGGCGTTCGGGCTGTGGTTCTTCGCGCTGATCGGCTTCTTCGGCCTCAATTCCTGGATCGCCGTGCTGCTCAAGGAGCGCGGCTTCTCGATCGTCGGCTCGGTGGGCTTCGTCACCCTGATCACCCTCGGCGGCATCCCGGGCTTCGCCGCGGCGGCCGTGCTGCTCGAGCGGGTCGGCCGCAAGCCCACCACCGCCCTGTTCCTGATCTGCGCGGCGGCGGCGGCCTACCTGTACGGCAATGCCGGCGCCGGGACGGTGCTGACCGTCTCGGGCGTCGCCGTGACCTGGCTGTTCGTCGCCGGCTTCATCATGCAGTTCTTCATGTTCGGCATGTGGAGCTGCCTCTACGCCTACACGCCGGAACTCTACCCGACCCGGGCCCGGGCCACGGGCGCCGGCTTCGCCTCGGCCTTCGGGCGGATCGGCGCCATCCTGGGGCCGATGATCGTGCCGGTGCTGGTGCGCGACCACGGCCCGGCCACCGCGTTCCAGGTCGGCGCCGGCGGCTTCCTGATCGCCGCCCTGCTGGTCCTGACCCTCGGCGTCGAGACCCGCGGCAAGGTGCTGGAGGCCGTCTCGCGCTGAGACGAGGACCGACCGGACACACAGCTCGATCCGCACAGGAGACTCGCGAACAATGCCCGTCGTGGACATGCGCAGCCGGCCGACCTTCCTGCACAGATTCTTCGGCGCCGAGCCGGACACGCCCGAGTTCGGCGTGGCCCGCTGGCTCAATGCCCGGGTCGGCAGCCGGGAGGTGGAGCACTTCACCCGCGGCGCGACGATCGAGGGCTTCCGTGCCGAGATGGACGGGGCCGGCATCGACGTCGCCGTCATGGTCGCCCGCTCGGTCCCGGGGGTGCGGGTCTCGAACGACGCCCTGGCGGAGGCCGCCCGGCACGACCCGAGGCGGCTGATCGGCATCGCCTCGGTGGATCCGGTGAAGCTCGGCCGCAAGGCCGCCCTCGCGGAGGCGCGGCGCGCCGTGACCGAGCTCGGCTTCAAGGGCATCAACCTCGATGCCGGCTTCTACCGCGAGGCCATGCGGGCCGACGACGAGCGCCTGATGCCGCTCTACGAGCTGTGCCAGGAGCTCGAGGTCCCGGCCTTCGTGATGTCGGGGCCGACGACGCCGGACCTGCGCCTCAACGACCCGCTCGCGGTCGACCGGGTCGCCAGGACCTTCCCGGCGCTGCCGATCGTGTGCTGCCACGGGTTCTACCCGCACGTCGCCGACATGGTGACGGTGGCGTTCCGCAACGCGAACGTCTTCGTCTCGCCCGACATGTACACGTTCGCGCCGGGCGGCGGCCTCTACGTCGAGGCGGCGAACGGGTTCATGAAGGACCAGTTCCTGTTCGGCTCCTCGTTCCCGTTCCGCCCGATGGGCCAGGGCGTCGCGGATTTCCGCGGCCTCGGCCTGTCCGAGGAGGCCCTGGAGGCCGCCCTCTGGCGCAACGCCGACCGGCTCCTCGGGCTCGGCCTCGCCGCGTAGGGAAAGCCCGGTTCGGGAGGTCCGGGACCTTTCGCGGGCGCGGCCCGCATGTCGGGGCACTGCCCCGACACCCCGCCGAAGGGCCGAGCCCTTCGGGATCCCGCGTCAGGCTGCGCGAACCCGGGTGAGGAAGGTCTCGACCGCGCCGCGCAGATCGCCCGCCTGCCGGGACAGGTCGGCCGCCGCGTGCAGCACCTGGGCCGAGCCCTGGCTCGTGGTGCCGGCCGCCGCGCCGACGCCCGCCATGTGCTTCGAGACCCCGCTTGTGTCCTGCGAGGTCTGCGCGGTGGTCCGGGCGATCTCCGCGGTGGCCGCGCCCTGCTGCTCGACCATGGCGGCGATCTCGGCGCCGATCCGGGCGAGGTCGCGGATCACCGCGGTGATGCCGCCGATCGACCGGACCGAGGCCTCGGTCGATCCGGTGATCTCCGAGACCTTGCCGGCGATCTCCTCGGTGGCCCGGGCGGTCTGCTCCGCGAGGTGCTTGACCTCGGCGGCGACCACCGCGAAGCCGCGGCCGGCCTCCCCGGCGCGCGCCGCCTCGATGGTGGCGTTGAGCGCCAGCAGGTTGGTCTGGCCGGCGATCTGCGAGATGATCGCGACGATCTCCCCGATGCTGCCGGCCGCCTGGGCGAGGCGGTGGACTTCCCCGGCCATGCCGTCCGCGCTCCGCGTGGCCGCCGCCGCGAGGTCCGCCGAGGACCCGACCTGCACGCCGATCTCCCGGACCGAGGCGGTGAGCTCCTCGGTGGCCGCCGCCACCGTGTCGGCCGATCGGGCGGCCGAATCGGCCGACACCGCCACCGCCCGGCTGAGATCGGTCGTGTCCTGGGCGGCGCGGGCCATCCCGTGCGCGGAGGCCTCCAGCTGGGCCGCCGCCGCCGAGACGGCCGCGACGATCCCGCCGACCTGGCGCTCGAAGCTGTCGGCGAGGCCGAGGGCGGCCGCGCGCTGGGCCGCCGCGGTCTCGGCGGCGAGCCGCTCCTGCGCGGCCCGGGCCGCCCGGCGCTCGGCGACGCTGTCGCGGAACGCCAGGGCGGCGGCGGCGATCGCCCGGACCTCGCGCGGCCCGCCGGTCGGGATGGTCATGTCGGCCGTGCCCGCGTCCCGGCCGATCGCGGTCAGCACCCCGGCCATCCGGGAGAGCGGACGGGCGATGGCCGTGCCGAGCCAGACCGCGAGGCCGGCCGAGAGGGCGAACAGGGCGAGGCCGCCGGCGGCCCAGAGGGCCAGCATCCGCCCGGCGCGGGCGTGCACCGCCCCCGCGGCCGCCACCAGGTCGGCGGTGAGCCGGTCCTCCACGCCCTTCAGGGCGTCGATGCGCTGCGTGGCGAGGCGGAACCACGCCGGCGCGTCGCGGAAGGCGAGGGGCGTCCCCGGCATCGTCTCCTGCGCGACCGTCCGCAGGCGCGCGACCTCGCGGGCCGGCCCGGTCGCCTCCGCGGCGTCGAGCAGGTGCGCCTGCCCGGCCTCGGCCCCGGCCCGGAACAGGCCGGCATAGGTCGCCTGCTCGGCCGCGAGGGTCGCGAGGCGGCGGGCGGCCGCGAGGTCGAGGTTGCCGGAGGCGAAGACCGCCGCGGCGACGGCCCGCTCCTGGCCGGCCGCCTCCTTCAGCGCCAGGAAGGCCGCGTAGGCGTTCGCCCGGGCGGCGAGGCCGGCCTCGTCGATCGCGCCGCCCATGGCCCGCACCAGCCCGAGCCCCTCCCCGATCAGGCCCGTGTAGTAGGCCACGGCCTGCGGCGTGGCCGCCGTCAGGGCGTCGACGGCCCGGCGCTGCGCGGCCAGTCCGGTGAGCGCCTGCGCGAAGCCCTCGCTCCGGGCCGCAAAGACCGGCCCGAAGCCCGTCGCGGCGGTCACGGCCTCGGGCAGTCCGGCGAGCGCCGCGTCGGTGCGCCCGCGCTGGGCCGCCAGTTCCGGACCGAACTGCGCGCCCTGCGCGCCCAGGAACAGGCTCGAGGCCCCGCGCTCCCGCTGGGCCTCGTGCACGAAGGCGCTGATCCGGGAGGCGAGGCCGACCAGGCCCTCAACCCGGTCCATCTCGGCCCGCCGCGCCCACTGGTCCGACACGGCGAGGCCGGCCGCCCCCGCGAAGGCGAGGCACGGGGCGAGCGCCACCGCCAGGATGCGGGCGCGGAGCGAGGCGAGGATCGGCATCGGAAGATCTGGAACCGTCCGGCAGGAGACGCGCCACCTTCCGGCCAAGTCATAAAAATCCGGTTATGGGTCTCGCGCCGATCCGGGACCGGTCTGCCCAATCAGGCGGCGTTTTGGGCCGCATCTGCCAATTCGACGTGCAGATCTCCCCAGGTCTTCAGCGCGCGGATGACCGGCTCGAGGGACCGACCCCGCTCGGTCAGGCTGTATTCGACCTTCGGGGGAACCTCGGCATAGACCGTCCGGGTGATCAGGTCGTCGGCTTCCATTTCGCGCAACTGGTTCGTGAGCATGCGCTGGGTCACGCTGGCGAGGCGCCGCCGGATCTCGTTGAACCGCAGGGTCCCCTCCAGCAGGTGATAGAGGATCACGCCCTTCCACTTGCCGTCGATGAGCCGGAGCGTCGCCTCGACGGCGCAGCCGGGGCTGCAGGCCCCCGTGTGGCGGCGGGTGCGGGGCATGGGCGTCTCCGACGGTATCGTTTCCGGCACTAGCGGCGTTTTATGTGCGTACTTGCGGCCCGTGAAGGCGGGCGGCATCTCCTGCGGCGACAGCCCGAGGAGATCACCATGCGCGCCGTCGGCTACCGCAAGTCCCTGCCGATCACCGATCCCGAAGCCCTGGTCGACCTCGACCTGCCCCAGCCGGCGCCCGGCCCGCGCGACCTGCTGGTGAAGGTCGAGGCGGTCTCGGTGAACCCCGTCGACACCAAGGTCCGGCGGCGGGCCGAGCCGGAGGCCGGCGGCGCCAAGGTGCTCGGCTGGGACGCGGCCGGCACCGTCGTCGCCGCCGGCGCGGAGGTCCCGGGCTTCGCCGCGGGCGACGCGGTGTTCTACGCGGGCGACCTCACCCGGCCGGGGACGAACGCCCAGTTCCACTGCGTCGATGCCCGCATCGTCGGGCGCAAGCCCGCGCGCCTCGACTGGGCGCAGGCCGCCGCCCTGCCGCTCACCGCGATCACCGCCTGGGAGACGCTGTTCGACCGGCTCGACACGGGCAAGCCGGTTCCGGGCGCCGCCCCGGCGATCCTGATCGTCGGCGGCGCGGGGGGCGTCGGCTCGGTGGCCATCCAGCTCGCCCGGGAACTCACCGACCTCACCGTGATCGCCACCGCGTCGCGGCCCGAGACGGCGGCCTGGTGCCGGGACCTCGGCGCCCACCACGTGGTCGACCATTCCAAGCCCCTGGCGGCCGAGGTGGCGGCCCTGGGGCTCGGCGCGCCGGGCCTCGTCTTCTCCACGACCAACACCGACGCGCACCTCGCCGCGATCGTCGAGCTCATCGCCCCGCAGGGCCGCCTCGCCCTGATCGACGATCCGGAGCGCCTCGATGTCGGGCTCCTCAAGCGCAAGAGCCTGTCGCTGCACTGGGAGTTCATGTTCACCCGCTCGATGTTCGCCACCGCCGACATCGCTGCCCAGGGCGCGCTCCTCGACGAGGTCGCCCGCCTCATTGATTCGGGCCGCCTGCGCACCACCCTGGGAGAGCATTACGGGCGGATCGACGCCGCGAATCTCCGGCGCGCCCACGGCCTGATCGAGAGCGGGCGCGCCAGGGGCAAGATCGTGCTCGAAGGCTTCTCGGAGTGAGGACGCGATGACGGAGGCGGCGGGGACCGGGATCTTCGACGTGGCGGCACTGGCGGCGGCGCTGCCCGACAGCGCCGGGACCCTCCTGGTCGACACCTACCTGACCGACCGGGAGGCCGCGAGCGCCCGGGTGTTCCGGGTCTACCGGCCGACGCCGCCGCACTACCACGCCACCTGCGACGAGTACCTCTACTGCCTCTCGGGCCGGGGCACCTTCTGGATGCGCGATCCCGCCGCGGTGACCGCGTTCGGCCCCGGCCAGCTCCTGTTCTTCGAGAAGGGCACGGTCCACGCGATGCCGGCGCTCGAGCCCGGGGACCCGGTGGTGTTCCTGTCGATCGACACGCCCCGCCGGGCGCCGACCGACATCATCTTCGTGAACCCGGAGGACGGGACGCCGGCCAGCTTCATGGCGCGCAACGCGGAGGGTTGAGGTCAGACCCGCAGGGAGCGCCCGGCCGCCGCCACGCCGACGAGCAGGATCGCCACGATCAGGAGCGCCGCGGGAAGGCCGAGCGCCTGCGCGGCGAAGCCGATCAGGGCCGGGCCCGCCAGCACCCCGGCATAGCCCAGCGTCGTCACCGCCGGCACCGCCACGCGCGCGGCCATCGCCCTCTGGCGGCCGGCCGCCGTGAACAGGACCGGGACGATGTTGGCGCAGCCCGCCCCGACCAGCGCGTAGCCGGCGAGTGCCGCCTCCCAGGCCGGGACGAGGACCGAGAGCGCGAGGCCGACGGCCGCCAGCAGGCCGCCGAGGACGACCACGCTCCGGCGCCCGAGCCGGGCCACGACCCGGTCGCCCGCGAGCCGGCCGACCGTCATCGTCACCGAGAAGGCCGCGTAGCCGAGCGCCGCCCAGGCCGGATCGAGCCCCCGCTGCTGGATCAGGAAGACCGCGCTCCAGTCGAGGGCCGAGCCCTCGGTGAGGAACACCACGAAGCAGAGCAGGCCCAGGACCAGCACCGGGCCGCGGGGCAGCGCGAAGGCGGGGCCGCCGCGCGCCCCTCCCCTGTCCGGCGGCAGGATGCCGGGCCAGGCGGCGGCGAACAGGGCCGCGATGCCGGCGGTCAGGAGCAGCACGCTCCAGCCCGCGCCGAGGCCCGCCGCCAGCAGGCCGCTGGCGATCAGCGCCCCCAGGATGCAGCCGAGGCTGTAGAGGCCGTGGAAGCCCGACATCATCGGGTGCCCGCTCCGGCGCTCCACCGCGACCGCCTGCAGGTTCATGACGCAGTCCACCGCCCCCATCCCGGCCCCGAACAGCAGCAGCCCCAGGGTGAGCGTCACGAGCCCCGAGGCCGCGGCCAGCACCGGGAGGGCGAGGCCGAGGGCCAGCGTGCCGGCGAGCAGGACCGGCCGGAAGCCGAGCCGCGCGGCCGCCACCCCGGCGCTCGGCATCGCCAGGATCGAGCCGATGCCGAAGGTGAGGAGCAGCAGGCCGAGCCCCGCCGCGTCGAGGCCGGCGCGGTCCTTCACCAGCGGCACCAGCGGCGCCCAGGTGGCGTTGGCGATGCCGACGATCAGGAACAGCAGCCGGGTGGACAGCCTCTGCCGGGCCGCGGCCCGGTCGTCGGCCCCCGGGATGGCGACCGGATCGGTCAGGTCGAGTGCTGGCATCGATGCCTGTCGTGACTTGGATCTGTGGGCGGGATTGGGCGATGTGGATCTCAACTCCCGCGGTGCAACACCGAAGGTGGGCCAAGGTTTGGCGAATCGAGATCCGGCGAACCCGGGGCCGCCGGACTCCGATCGCGGCCGTTGGCTGCACGTCGTCGCCCGCGCAAGCGACGGGGCCCGGCGCGCGGCTCGTCAGCGTGGCGCCATCCGGATTGCTTGCGCTGCGCGCAAAGACGGCTGCGCGTTCACCGAGCGGTTGCCGACGTACGCGTTTCGTTCTAGCAAGGGCGGCGCATGACGGGCCTGCGTCCCGCCGGCCGCATCTTGCCGTGAGCCCCCGCGGGCTCGACATGAGGCCGGTGCGGCGGCTGGCCCGCGCGCGAATCCGACTCTGACCGCGTCGACGCCTCGAAAGACCGCCGCCCTCATGGCCAAAGCCCAAGCTGGAAGTCGTGTCGCAAGCCGCGCCGGCGCCGCCAAAGCCGCTCCCAAGGCGCCCCTCAAGGCAGCCTCGACGAAGGCAGGCTCAACGAAGGCGGCCCTGCCCAGACAGGCCCGCGCGAAGGGCGAAGCGCCCGCGGCCCGGACCGAGGCCGCCATCGACGCCAGGCTGGAGGCCCTGTTCGACGCCGCGCCGGCCCCCGTCGAGGACCGGCGGGTGATCGCGATCCGCGGCGCCCGGGAGCACAATCTCAAGAACGTCGACCTGACCATCCCCCGGGACAAGCTCGTGGTGTTCACCGGGCTCTCGGGCTCGGGCAAGTCGTCGCTCGCCTTCGACACGATCTACGCCGAGGGGCAGCGCCGCTACGTCGAGTCGCTCTCGGCCTACGCTCGCCAGTTCCTGGAGATGATGTCGAAGCCCGACGTCGACCAGATCGACGGGCTGTCGCCGGCCATCTCCATCGAGCAGAAGACCACCTCCAAGAATCCCCGCTCCACCGTGGGGACGGTCACCGAGATCTACGACTACATGCGCCTGCTCTGGGCGCGGGCCGGCATCCCCTACTCGCCGGCCACCGGCCTGCCGATCGAGAGCCAGACCGTCCAGCAGATGGTCGACCGCGTGCTGGAGCTGCCGGAGAAGACCCGGCTCTACCTGCTCGCGCCGGTGGTCCGCGGGCGGAAAGGCGAGTACCGCAAGGAAATCGCCGAGTACCAGAAGAAGGGCTTCCAGCGTCTGCGCGTGAACGGCGAGTACTACGCCATCGACGACGTGCCCAAGCTCGACAAGAAGTTCAAGCACGACATCGACGTGGTGGTCGACCGGATCGTGGTCCGCGCCGATATCGGCTCGCGCCTCGCCGAATCCTTCGAGACGGCGCTGGAGCTCGCCGACGGCGTCGCCGAGATCGTGTTCGCCGACGCCCCCGAGGGCGAGGCGCCCCGGACCATCACCTTCTCGTCGCGGTTCGCCTGCCCGGTCTCGGGCTTCACCATCGCGGAGATCGAGCCGCGTCTGTTCTCGTTCAACAATCCGTTCGGCGCCTGCCCGACCTGCAGCGGCATCGGCCACGAGATGCGGATCGATCCCGAACTGGTGATCTCCGACCCGGCCCTGAGCCTGAAGCGCGGCGCGGTCGGCCCCTGGGCGAAGTCGACCTCGCCCTATTACGGTCAGACCCTGGAGGCGCTGGCCGAGCATTTCGGCTTCAAGACGGGCGTCCCCTGGCAGAGCCTGTCGGAGACCGCCCGCGCCATCGTGCTCTACGGCTCGGGCAAGCAGTCGATCCGCTTCGCCTACGACGACGGGTTGCGCAAGTACACGGTCAACAAGCCGTTCGAGGGCGTGATCCCGAACCTGGAGCGCCGCTATAAGGAGAGCGACTCGGACGCCGTCCGGGAGGAGATCGGGCGCTTCATGAGCGAGACGCCCTGCGCCGCCTGCGGCGGCAAGCGGCTGAAGCCCGAGGCGCTCGCCGTGAAGGTCGCCATGGCGGACATCGCCGACGTCACGGCCCTCTCGGTGAGCGAGGCGCACCGCTGGTTCTCGGAGCTGCCGGAGAAGCTGACCGCCAAGCAGAACGAGATCGCGGTCCGGATCCTGAAAGAGATCCGCGACCGGCTGACCTTCCTGGTGGATGTCGGCCTGGAATACCTGACGCTCGCCCGCGGCTCCGGCTCGCTCTCGGGCGGCGAGAGTCAGCGCATCCGGCTCGCCTCGCAGATCGGCTCGGGGCTGACCGGCGTGCTCTACGTGCTGGACGAGCCCTCGATCGGCCTGCACCAGCGCGACAACGAGCGGCTGCTCGGCACGCTCAAGCGCCTGCGCGACCTCGGCAACTCGGTGATCGTGGTCGAGCACGACGAGGACGCGATCCTGCAGGCCGATTACGTGGTCGATGTCGGGCCGGGCGCCGGCATCCACGGCGGCGAGATCATCGCGCAGGGGACGCCCGCCGAGGTGCTGGCGAATCCCGCCTCGCTCACCGCCAAGTATCTCACCGGCGCGATGTCCGTGCGCACCCCGACCGCGCGCCGCAAGGGCCGGAAGGGCAAGCTCGGGCTGTTCGGCGCCCGGGGCAACAATCTGAAGGACGTGGATGTCGAGATCCCGCTCGGCACCTTCACCTGCATCACCGGCGTGTCCGGGGGCGGCAAGTCGACCCTGGTGATCGACACGCTCTATAAGGCGGTGGCGAAGAAGCTGAACGGCGCCCTGGAGCACCCGGCGCCCTACGGGCGGCTGGAGGGGCTGGAGCACCTCGACAAGGTCATCGACATCGACCAGTCGCCGATCGGGCGCACCCCGCGCTCGAACCCCGCCACCTATATCGGCGCCTTCACGCCGATCCGCGACTGGTTCGCGGGCCTGCCCGAGGCCAAGGCGCGCGGCTACCAGCCCGGCCGCTTCTCGTTCAACGTCAAGGGCGGGCGCTGCGAGGCCTGCTCGGGCGACGGCGTCATCAAGATCGAGATGCACTTCCTGCCGGACGTCTACGTCACCTGCGACGTCTGCAAGGGCAAGCGCTACGACCGCGAGACCCTGGAGGTGAAGTACCGGGGCAAGTCGATCGCCGACGTGCTCGATTCCACCGTCGAGGAGGCGGCCGAGCTGTTCAAGGCGGTGCCGGCGATCCGCGACAAGCTCGAGACCCTGAAGCGGGTCGGCCTGCACTACGTCCATGTCGGCCAGCAGGCCACCACCCTGTCGGGGGGCGAGGCGCAGCGGGTGAAGCTCTCCAAGGAGCTGTCGAAGCGCGCCACCGGCCGCACGCTCTACATCCTCGACGAGCCGACCACCGGCCTGCACTTCCACGACGTCGCCAAGCTCATGGAGGTCCTCCACGAGCTGGTCGACCAGGGCAACACGGTGGTGGTGATCGAGCACAACCTCGAAGTGATCAAGACGGCCGACTGGGTGATCGACATGGGCCCCGAGGGCGGCGACGGCGGCGGCCGGGTGGTGGCCCAGGGGACGCCCGAGGCGATCGCGCGCGCGACCGCGAGCCATACCGGCCGGTTCCTGCGCGAGGTGCTGGAGCGGCGCCCCGCCTCACCGGCGAGCCGCGGTCGCGCCGCGGAGTAGCGCGGCGGGCCGTCCCGCTCGGCGGCCATCTCCGGATTGGCCCGCCGGCCGATCCCGGCGCGGCAGTTTCTGCCGGGTGCGGTCCGGAACCTGCCCGAGCGAGCGGTGATTCGAACCGCGGAGCGCGGGTCCGAACCGGTTGCCGCCCGGTCCGGCGCCGGATTCCGGACGCCGCGTCCGGACCGGCCGCCTGCCCGATCGCCGCCCCGACCTTGCCGGATTCTCCCGCCGCCCGGCCCGACAACAGCTTGACCGTTCAACGATATTTTGCCGGACCCCGCGTTCGAGCAGGGTCTGTGGACAGTGTTGCATCGCCGCAAAAATGCGGCTTTTGCGCAACGGTTCGGCTGGTTGTGGCGTTTCGGCGAGCATTCCACTGTCTTTCCGCAGGTCTCTGTAGAATAGTCGCAGACGTTGAGACGGGCAGGCTCCGTGGGGGCGCTCGGCAGGTCCGAAGCCGGCAGCCGCGATAGGCGAGCAGACCGGCAGGGAAGTGCCGAATGCGGGACGGACGCCGTGTGACCTTGGGAAGGAATGAGAAAATGATGAAGAACTGGCTCGCGGCCGGCACGGTCGCGCTCACGGTCGGCATGACCTCGACGATCGCGCAGGCGCAGACCACCACGGTTCCCGGCGAGCAGGTCGGCCTCGCGGTCGGCGCGCCGCTGCCGGAAGGCCTCTACGCCATCAACACGTTCACCTACCGCCGCACCGACGGCCGGAACGATCCCGACACGGCCGTCAACATCCCGGTCCTGGTCTGGTCGACCCCGTTCGTGCCGTTCGGCGGCCGCGTCGAGCTGCTCGTGGCGCCCCCGACCGTGTTCGCCTTCACCCGCAACCCGGCGGGCGTGCGCAACAAGGACATCTCGATCAACGTCGGCACCTTCGTCGGCGGCATCTGGGCCTTCGACCTCGGCAACAACTTCGGCGTCAGCTTGCTCGGCGGCGCCTACCTGAACGACCTGAACGGCGACCGCGGCTCGATCATCACGCCGACCGGCGCGACGGCCACCCCGGTCCTGCCGCAGCTCTCCTCCAACACCTACCGCTTCGGCATCGCCGGCAGCTACACCGGTGACGGCTGGAACCTGACCGCCAACCTGACCGCCAACATCTACGACTCGCCCGGCCGCTTCCCCGGCCAGGTCGGCGCCGCCATCGGCCCGATCCGCCTGTCGGACTCGCTGAACTTCGACCTCACCGCGACGAAGAAGTTCGGCAACTTCGAGATCGGCCCGGTCGCCTACGGCACCTACAACTTCGACATCAGCCAGGCCAGCGCGGCGGCCGGCAACCGCGGCCGCTTCGCCATCGGCGGTCTCATCGGCTACGACTTCAAGATCTTCACCGTCCAGGCCTACGTCGCCCGCGACGTCGTGACCGGGCTCCAGACCACCAACGCGTTCGGCCGCACCCGCAGCGACTACTCCACCGACGGCTGGATCCGGTTCATCGTGCCGCTGTACTCGCCGGCCCCGGCCGCCTCGCCGGTCCCGGCGGCCCTGGTCCGCAAGTACTGAGACCCTCCCGAGACGCCGGGCTCCCCGCCGCCGCGCGGCGGGGGGCTCCCGGATCTCCGACAGGCCGTCCCCCGGGACGGCGCGCCGCCCGGCCCCGCCGGGCGGTTTTTTGTTGTGCCGGCCCCGCCGCGGGCCGCCCCGCGCGGGCCCGGCCATGGGTCGCAACCGGCCGCGGGTGACGCGGGCGGCGCGGACATCCTATGGTGTGCCGATTGCGCGGCTCCGGGGCCGACCGGGGCGCAGGCGGACGAGCCGAAGGAATGTCATGGCGACGCAGGGCGAGTGGAAGATCCCCGCGCAGGCCCAGCCCAGGCCCGCGGATTACGGCTACGACCTCGACCGGGCGCTCTCCGCCGTCCTGGCCCTGTCGGCGCGGATCCCGGAGAGCGCTTTCACGGCCGAGACGCTCGGCACCGAGCGCGCCGGCAACGGCGTGGTGATCCGCGAGGACGGGCTGGTGCTCACCATCGGCTACCTCGTCACCGAGGCCGAGAGCGTCTGGCTCACCACCCGGGACGGCCGCTCGGTGCCCGGCCACGTCCTCGGCTTCGACGCCGCCACGGGCTTCGGCCTGGTCCAGGCGCTCGGCGATCTCGGCGTGCCGGCCCTCCCGCTCGGCCGCTCGGCCGGGCTGAAGACCGGTGACCGGGCCGTGCTGGCGGGGGCGGGCGGGCGCCAGCGCTGCGTCGCCGTCGAGGTGGTCGCCCGGCAGGAATTCGCCGGCTACTGGGAATACGTCCTCGACGAGGCCCTGTTCACCGCCCCCGCCCACCCGCACTGGGGCGGCACCGCGCTGATCGGTCCCCAGGGCGACCTGCTCGGCATCGGCTCGCTGCAGCTGCAGCAGGGCGGCGCCGGCGCGGCGCGGCCGATCAACATGGTCGTGCCCATCGACCTGCTGACGCCGATCCTCGAGGACCTCGCCACGCGCGGGCGCGCCAACCGGCCGCCGCGCCCCTGGCTCGGCCTCTACGCCACCGAGAGCGAGGAGGGCATCGTCGTCATGGGCCTCGCCGACAACGGCCCGGCCGAGACCGGCGGCCTCCAGGCCGGGGACGTGATCGAGGCGGTGGCCGGCGAGCCGGTGGCCGATCTCGCCGCCCTGTTCCGCAGCGTCTGGGCCCTCGGCGAGGCCGGGGTGCGGGTCCCCCTCACGATCCGCCGGGAGGGACGCGGGGTGAAGCTCGCCCTCGTCTCCGGGGACCGGGAGCGGTTCCTGCGCACGCCCTCGCTGCACTGAGCCCGCAGCGCGCAACTTTCGCGCGGCGGGCGGCGTTGCCGCGGGTGCCGTCGCGGGTCTGTACCGGACACAACCTACGGCTCAGCGACGGTTCAGGTGGCGGGACCGAATCTGCAACCACCGGCTCCCGATCCGCCGGAAGCGTTGAGGAGATCCAGTCATGACGATTCTGAGCGCACCGCGCGCGAAGGCGCTCGTGATGGCCGCCGCGGTCGCGGGCGGCCTCGGGCTCGCGGGGTCCGCCGAGGCGGCCGGGGGCTGCGGCCCCGGCTTCCACCCCAATCCCTGGGGCATCTGCCGGCCGAACTGGGGCCCCCGGCCCTACGGCTACTGGCGGCGCCCGATCTACTACGGCGGGTACGGCGGCTATTACCGGCCGCGGCCGTTCTACCGGCCCTACGGCTTCTACGGGCCGCGCCCGTTCTACTGAGCCCGGTCCGGGCACGCGTGAGACGCCGGGAGGGCGTCCCGCCGACCGGTGGGGCGCCCTTCGCGCGTGCGGGGAGCCCCGCGCGACCCCGCATGCGCACAAAGAATGACCATTCGGAAACCTTGCCGGTTTCTTAAGCCGGTTATGCAATTCCCGCAGGTCTGGTGCTTGACCTTGCGCCTCCTGCTGCGCTGCGGTCGGATTATATGTGCGTTGCACCAACAAGAGGCAGCGATGCGCAATGGGGCGCCATCGTCTGCCTGAGCAGAGGTCACAGCACACCATGTCCGCCGCCCGTAGCGTCCTGAGCCGCGTCCGCGCCTATCTCCGGTACCGCGACACCGTCTCCCAGCTGTCCCGCCTGTCGGACCGCGATCTTGCCGATCTCGGCATCAACCGCAGCGAGATCCGCGGCGTCGCCCGCGTCTGATCCCAGCGCCCGAGTCACAGCACCCGAGACGAACGTCCCGAAGGACCGCCGCCCGTTGATCCGGACGGCGGTCCTTCGCTATTCTCAGACATGACACAGATCATCCACATCGTCGGCGGCGGTCTCGCCGGATCCGAGGCCGCCTGGCAGGTGGCCGAAGCCGGGCACCGCGCGGTGATCCACGAGATGCGCCCCGTGCGCGGCACCGAGGCGCATCGGACGGACGGCCTGGCCGAACTCGTCTGCTCGAACTCGTTCCGGTCCGACGACCCCGAGGGCAACGCCGTCGGGCTGCTGCACCAGGAGATGCGCAGCTTGGGCTCGCTGATCATGCGGGCGGCCGACACCAACCAGGTGCCGGCGGGCGGGGCGCTGGCGGTCGACCGCGAGGGCTTCTCCGCCGCGGTGACCCGGGCCCTGGAGCAGCACCCCAACGTCACCCTCGTCCGCGGGGAGGTCGAGGGCCTGCCGCCGGAGGCATGGGGCCCCTGCATCGTCGCCACCGGCCCGCTCACGGCGCCGGCGCTGGCCGAGGGCATCCGCGGGCTCACCGGCGCCGAGTCGCTGGCCTTCTTCGACGCGATCGCGCCGATCGTCCACCGCGACTCGATCGACATGGACGTGGCGTGGTTCCAGTCCCGCTACGACAAGCCGGGACCCGGCGGCACGGGCGCGGACTACCTCAACTGCCCGATGAGCCGTGAGCAGTACGACACCTTCGTGGCCGCCCTCGTGGCGGGCGAGAAGATCGGGTTCAAGCAGTGGGAGGGCACGCCCTATTTCGACGGCTGCCTGCCCGTCGAGGTCATGGCCGAGCGCGGCCCCGAGACCCTGCGCCACGGGCCGATGAAGCCCGTGGGGCTCACCAATCCCCGCGACCCGCTGGTCAAGCCCTGCGCGATCGTGCAGCTGCGCCAGGACAACGCGCTGGGCACCCTGTACAACATGGTCGGCTTCCAGACGAAGCTGACCTATTCCGAGCAGGTCCGGATCTTCCGCATGATCCCCGGCCTGGAGCGGGCCGAGTTCGCCCGCCTCGGGGGCCTGCACCGCAACACCTATCTCGACAGCCCGCGCCTCCTCGACGCCACCCTCCGGCTGAGGGCCCGGCCCTCCTTACGCTTCGCCGGCCAGATCACCGGCTGCGAGGGCTACGTCGAGAGCGCCGCGGTCGGGCTGATGGCCGGCCGCTTCGCCGTCGCGGAGGCGGCCGGCCGGCCGCTCGCCCCCCTGCCCCAGAGCACGGCCCTCGGCGCGCTCATCGCCCACATCACCGGCGGCCACCTGATGGCGGACGGCGAGGCCAACGCCCCGCGCTCGTTCCAGCCGATGAACGTCAATTTCGGCCTGTTCCCGCCGCTCGAGCGGGCCCCCCGCAACGAGACCGGCCGGCGCCTGCGCGGGCCCGAGAAGGCGGCGCTGAAGAAGCGCGCGCTCACCGACCGGGCCCGGGCCGATCTCGCTCTCTGGTTGGAGGGCGCGCGGGACGGTGCGGCGAGACCTGCGGCTGCGGAATAGCTGGCCGCACGGGGCTTGCACCGCCCGAGGCCTCATCATCCTGGGCGCACCATGACCGCGATCGACACCCGAGCCTTCCTGGCCGACCTGTACGAGCTGCGCGAGATCGGCCGGTTCCGCACCGGCGTCCACCGGCCGACCTTCTCGGCCGCGGACATGGAATCCCGCCGCTGGCTGATGGCCCGGCTCGAGGCCTGCGGCCTGGACGCTTCCATCGACGGGATCGGCAACGTGCTGGGGCGCCACCGCGGCCCCGGCCCGCACCTGCTGGTCGGCAGCCACATCGAGACGCAGAACGAGGCCGGCTGGCTCGACGGGGCGCTGGGCGTCGTGGCCGGGGTGGCGCTGGCCCGCGCCGGGCTGCCCGTCGACGTCGTCGCCTTCGCGGACGAGGAGGGGCACTTCTCCGGCGGCTTCCTGGGCAGCCGCTCGGCGATCGGCGACCTGACCGAGGCCGAGATGGACGAGGCCCGCAACCGCACCGACGGCACGCCGCTTCGCGCGGCGCTCGCGGGTGCCGGCCTCGCCGGCCTGCCCCGGATGCGGCTCGACCCGGCCCGCTACCGCGGCTTCCTGGAGATGCACATCGAGCAGGGGACGCAGCTCGAATCCGCCGGCCTGCATCTCGGCGTGGTGAGCGGCATCGTGGCGATCTGGCAGTTCCGGATCGATTTCGCCGGCAACCAGGACCATGCCGGCGGCACCACCATGGCGGAGCGCCGGGATGCGGGCCTCTCGGCGGTGCGGCTGCTGGCGGCGATCGACCGGGAGTTCCCGAAGGTCTGCGGCCCGCGCAGCACCTGGACGACGGGGCGGATCACCCTGGATCCCGGCGGCTTCAGCATCATCCCGGGCCGGGCCGAGGTGTATTTCCAGTTCCGCGACGTGGCGATGCCGGTGCTGGAGCGGATGGAGGCCTGCCTGGAGGCGCTGGTGCGGGAATCGAACCGGCGCGAGCGCTGCCCGGCCACCCTGACGGCCCTGGCGAAGGCGGTCCCCGCCCCCTGCGACCCGGCCCTGATGCGCGCCCTCTCGGAGGCCGCCGAGAGCGTCTGCCCCGGCTCGTGGCAGGTGATGCCGTCGGGCGCCGGTCACGACGCCCAGAACGTCGCCCGGATCCTGCCGGCCGCGATGCTGTTCGTGCCCTCGATCGGCGGCATCAGCCACCACTGGGCGGAGGACACCGCCGACGCCGACCTCGCCCTCGGGGTGCGGGCCCTCGGCGACGCGGCGGCGCGGGTGCTGGCGGGCTGAGCGCGCCGCCCCGGACGCCCGCCTCGGCGCGTTCCGGCGGGCCCCGGGCCTCAGGCGCCCGGTATCAGCGACTGGATCGGGATCCGCTCCGGGCGGTATTCCTGCATGCCCCCGGCGATCCGCTCCTCGACGGCGTCGATGAACTTCTCCGGGTCGGTGATCGAGCACTGGCGCAGGTCCCAGAAGGCGTAGCGCCACCATTGCACCTTCAGGTAGCGCTCGATCAGCGCGTCGGGGAAGCGCATCTTCACGATCCGGGCGGGGCTGCCGGCCACGATCGCGTAGGGCGGCACGTCCTTGGTCACCACCGCCATGGCGCCGATCACCGCCCCGTCGCCGATCGTGATGTCGGGCATCAGGAAGGCGCCGTGGCCGATGTAGACGTCGTTGCCGATGCGCACGCGCTTGGGCCAGAGATACGGTCCGCAGATCTCGTAATCCTCCGCCCGCGGGTCGAGGCGGTCGAACACGGCCGAGTGGTGCGTGTAGAACAGCGGCGAGGTCGAGCCGCACTGGACCGGGTGGCTGCCGCGCCCGACCTGGACGCTCTCGCCGATCGAGCAGTAGCGGGCGATGTCGGCGCCGAAATAGTAGCCGCTCACCGCGTACGAGAACGCCCCCATGGTGAGGCAGTAATCGACGCCCATCCACTTGATGCTGCACGGCGGCTCGAAGACGCAATCCTCCGGCAGGCCGAACGGGGCCGGGTGCAGCACCGAGATGCCGCGCCGCAGCATCTCCTGCTTCATGTCCTCGTTGACGGAGATCATGCGGCGTCCTCGTCGATGGGGTGTCGGGTTCCGGCCGGCGCCGGGTCCAGGCCGTAATAGTCGCGCCTCAGGTCCCCGTAGGTGGCGGCCCGGATCGGCACGGTGAGCCGGCCGGCGGCCGAGACGTCGATGGCGAGCAGCCGGTCGTTGAAGGCGGCCGGATCGGTGGCCAGCGCGCCGGGGAGCAGGTGCCCGTTCGGGTAGGCGCGCAGCCGCTCGGCCGGGGCGCCGAGGTCGAAGGCCGCCACCGGCAGGCCGGTGCGCAGCGCCAGGGTCAGCGCGTACGAGTAGGTCTCGGGCCAGATCGCCGGCAACAGCACGAGATCGGCCGAGAGCCGCCAGACCAGGTCCAGGGCCTCGTGGTCGCCGGAATAGCGCCCGGTCTGGGCGACGCCGACGCGCTCCAAGCCGACGGCGAGCGCGGGGTCCGAGTAGCCCACGATCCCGAAGTGCAGGGGCAGGTCCCGGTCCTGCGCGTCGGTGGCCAGCGCCTGCAGGAACAGGCCGCCCTTCGTGGCGCTGATCGCGCCGAGCACGGCGACGCGGCGGACGCGGCCGGGCCGCTGCAGGGCGGTCGAGCGCACCGACCGCTCCGGCTCGACGTGCGGCCGCACCGTGACGGCGAGGTCCGGGTACACCGCCCGGATCCGGGCTGCCGTGTCGCAGGACGGCGCGAACACCCGCGCGGCGCCCGCCAGGAACGCCCCGAACGCCGCCCGCCGCTCGCCCGGATCCGGCTCCTCGAACCCGTCCGCGTCCACCGCCAGGCACGACCGGCACT